>FWWM01004101.1_pt1 | contig 34652 bp, 47 predicted proteins | sample 2228351 | NCBI WGS metagenome assembly FWWM01 (sample SAMEA103939774, study PRJEB20133) | metagenome
GATCGCGATGGAGGAAGGTTTGCGTTTTGCGGTGCGCGAAGGTGGTCACACGGTGGGCGCAGGCGTGGTGACCAAGATCTACGAGTAAGAGCAGGAGGCAGGAAGTATGGCGCGTCGAGACTTTCAGAACAAGGTTCGAATCCGTTTGCGCGCATATGATCATCGCGTGCTGGACCAGTCGGTGCAGAAGATTGTGGACACGGCGCGTCGTACCGGCGCCCGCATCTCGGGCCCGGTGCTTCTGCCGACAGAGCGCAACCGGTTTTGCGTCATCCGTGGACCGCACATCGACAAGGAGTCGATGGAGCACTTCGAGCTGTGCACGCACAAGCGGCTCATCGACATCCTGGACGCCGGACCGAAGACCATCGACGCGCTCATGCGGCTTGACCTTCCCAGCGGCGTGGACATCGAAATCAAGTAGGAGCAAACAAGATGGCGGTACAGGCGATTTTGGGTAGAAAAATCGGCATGACCCAGATCTTCGATGAGACTGGACAAGCCATCCCGGTCTCGGTAATAGAAGCGGGTCCCTGCGTGGTCACGCAGATCAAGACCCCGGAGAAGGATGGGTATGTCGCCGTACAGGTAGGCTTCGGAGAAGTATCGCCGAAGCGGGTGAACAAGCCCATGAAAGGGCATTTCAAGAAGGCGAATGTGTCGCCAATGCGTTACCTGCGTGAGGTGCCGGTAACAGACCTCAGCGGCTTGTCCGTTGGCAGTGAGATTCGCGTGGCGGACGTGTTCAAAGCAGGCGACAAGGTGAAGGTAACCGGCACCTCCAAGGGACGTGGATTTCAGGGCGTGGTGAAGCGGCACCACTTCCACGGTGGACCGCAGTCGCACGGCTCGATGATCCACCGCAAGCCGCAGTCCAGCGGCGCGACCGACGCGGCTCGCACCTTCAAAGGTGTCAAGAAGCCGGGTCACATGGGCGCGGAGCGCGTCACGCAGAAGGGACTTACCGTTGTGCGCGTGGATGCGGAGCGCAACCTCCTGCTGGTGCGCGGGGCGGTTCCCGGCGCCAACGGGGGACTACTGTATATCGCCAGGGACGAGAGGGGATAGGGCGATGCCAAAACTGAGTGTGCTGGATCGAACGGGACAGCCCGTACGGGAAATAGAGCTATCGGAAGAGGTGTTCGCCGCGGAGGTGCGTCCTGACCTGATGCACGCGGCGGTGGTGGCGGAACAGGCGAACGCGCGTCAGGGCACGGCAGATACCAAGACTCGCGGGGAAGTACGCGGAGGAGGGCGCAAGCCCTGGCGCCAGAAGGGCACCGGTCGTGCCCGGCAGGGTTCCATCCGCGCGCCGCACTGGCGACACGGCGGCACCGTCTTCGGTCCGCATCCGCGCGATTACAGCCAGCGCCTGCCAAAGAAGATGCGTCGCGCGGCGATGCGCAGCGCCCTGACCGCCAAGCTGGAGGAGAACGCGCTGATCACGGTGGAGAGTATCCGCTTTGATGAGATCAAAACTCGCCACGCGGTGCAGTTCCTGCAGGCTCTGAACATCGAGGACCCGAAGCGTGTGCTGGTGCTTTTGCCCGAGCACGACGAGACGGTGTGGAAGAGCTTCCGCAACCTGCCGGGCGTGGAGGTGCGCATCTCGCCAGCGGTATCGGTGAGAGACATTCTGCTGGCGCGTCGGGTGATCACCACCCCGGAGGCGCTGGAGAAGCTGCAGGAGGTGTGCGCCAGATGAAATCGCCTTATGAGATTATCCTGCATCCGGTGATTACCGAGCGAAGCACGGACAACGCCCGCATGGGGCGATATACCTTCGCTGTGGCGCCGGATGCCAACAAGATAGAGATCAAGCAGGCGGTGGAGACCATCTACCGGGTAAACGTGCTGAAAGTCAACGTCATGAACGTGCGCGGCAAGCGACGCCGCTTGGGACGAATGCCCGTGGGAGAGACCGCCAGCTGGAAGAAAGCGATCGTGACGGTTCAGCCCGGTCAACGTATCGAGGCGTTTGAGGTCGCGTAGTGGCAACAGGAGGCACAAGGAGTTAAGCCATGCCGATACGACAGATGAAACCAACCTCTCCGGGGCGCCGCTTTATGGCAGTGGCGACCTTCGAGGAGATTACACGCGAGGAACCCGAGAAGTCGTTGCTGGCGCCGCTGAAGAAGAGCGGTGGACGGAACAACCAAGGGCGCACCACGGCGCGCTTCCGCGGCGGCGGCAACAAGCGACGCTACCGGATTATCGATTTCAAGCGCGACAAGATCGGCGTGCCGGGCAAGGTGGTCAGCATCGAGTACGACCCCAACCGGTCGGCGCGCATCGCGCTGATCCAGTATGTGGACGGCGAGAAGCGATATATCCTCTGCCCCGACGGTTTGAAGGTGGGCGATCAGGTGCTGAGCGGTGAGAACGCCGACATCAAGCCGGGCAACGCCCTGCCGCTGCGTGCGATACCGCTTGGCACGGTGATCCATAACATCGAGCTGGCGCCGGGCAAGGGTGGACAGCTGGTGCGCAGTGCGGGCACCGCCGCACAACTGGTGGCGAAGGAGGGCAAATACGCCCAGATCCGCCTGCCGTCCGGTGAAGTGCGCATGGTCCTGTTAGAGTGCAAAGCCACCGTCGGTCAGGTGGGGCACGCCGAGCACGAGAACGAGTCGCTGGGCAAGGCGGGGAAGAGCCGCTACCTTGGCAGGCGTCCGCATGTGCGCGGTTCGGCGATGACACCTCGCGACCACCCGCACGGTGGTGGCGAAGGCAAGGCGCCGATCGGTCGGCGTGGCGGTCCGGTGACGCCGTGGGGCAAGCCCACTCTGGGCAAGAAGACACGCCGTCGCAAGCAATCGGACAAGTTCATCGTCCGGCGGCGCAAGTAGTCTGAGATGAGGATGGCGACTGGAGGAGCGCGGGTATGTCACGTTCTATCAAAAAAGGACCGTTCGTAGACCAGCATCTGATGAAGAAGATTCTGGCGCTGAACGCCACGGGCGAGAAGCGCATCATCAAGACCTGGTCGCGCCGGTCGACGATCCTGCCGCAGATGGTGGGGCACACCATCGCGGTGCACGATGGCAGGAAGCACGTGCCGGTATTCATCACCGAGAACATGATCGGACACAAGCTGGGTGAGTTTGCCCCGACGCGAACGTTCCGCGGGCATCCGGGGCACCACACCGACCGCACAACACGCAAGAAGTGAGGCAGAGAGATGGCACACGCGATAGCAAAATACGTGCGTGTATCACCGCGCAAGGCGCGGTTGTTGATAGAGGCGATCCGTGGGCAGTATGTGCCTGAGGCGGTGGCGTTCCTGCGCTTCTCGCCACAGCGTGCCGCGCGCCCTATCCTGAAGGTGGTGCAATCGGCAGCGGCTAACGCGGTGTTTCTGGCAGAGCGCGACGGCATCGCGATCGACGAAGACGCGCTGAAAATCGTGCGTGCGGTGGTGGACGAAGGACCGCGTCTGCGGCGTGTGCGTCCGCGTGCAATGGGACGCGCCTATCCGATCATCAAGCCCACCTGCCACATCACGGTGGAGGTGGAAGAGGTGCCGCGTCCTCAGCCCGCAGGACGACGAGCGCGCCATGGAGGCGGTACCTCGGCGCCGAAGGCACCTTCGAGCGAAAGTTAGCGTGAGAGAACCGGAGGAGGTTCAGTTTGGGACAGAAGATTCATCCAATCGGTTTTCGCGTGGGCATCATCCGCGACTGGGACAGTCGCTGGTACTCGGCGAAGGACTACGCGAAGTGGGTGCATGAGGATTACAAGATCCGTCGTTTCCTGAAAAAGGACTTGCTCAAGCGCCGCCCCGATGTGGCAGCCGCAGCGATCTCGCGGGTGGAGATCGAACGCGCAGCCAATCGGGTGGAGGTCACCATCCTCTCTGCCCGTCCTGGCATCCTGATCGGTCGTCAGGGGCGCGGGCTGGAGGAGATACGGCAGGCGCTGATCCACCTGCTGGACCCCACGTTCCGGTGGCGCTCGGCGCGCGACAAGAACGCCCGCCCGGCGGTGGACGTGCACGTGCACGTGCAGGAGGTGAACGAGCCGGATAAGGACGCCCAGCTGGTGGCGGAGAACATCGCCCAGCAGATTTCGCGGCGAGTGTCTTACAAGCGTGCGATGCGACAGGCTATCCTGCGCACGATGCGTGCCGGAGCGTTGGGTATCAAGGTGCGCGTAGCGGGGCGACTGGCGGGCGCAGAGATGGCGCGCTCGGAAGTGGACAAAATGGGCAAGATTCCTTTGCAGACGATACGTGCCGATGTGGATTATGGATTTGCAGAAGCGCCAACGACCTACGGCAACATCGGCGTGAAGGTGTGGATCTATCGCGGCGACATCCTGCCCGGACAGAAGGTGGAGGAGGCGAGCCGAGAGGTCACACCGCCCACTCCGCAGGAGGGTGAGCGTCCTGCTGGTCGCCGACGCCGCGGTCGTCGAGGAGGAAGGAGGCAAACCGGCAATGTTGATGCCGAAACGAGTTAAGTATCGCCGGCAACATCGCGGGCGGATGAAGGGCAAGGCGTCGGGCGCCATTAAGCTGGACTTCGGCGAGTACGGACTGCAAGCGCTGGAGTCGTGCTGGCTGACCAGCAACCAGATCGAAGCCGCTCGTATCGCCATGACCCGTCATGTGCGCCGCGGTGGTAAAATCTGGATTCGGGTGTTCCCCGATAAGCCCTACACCAAGAAGCCTGCGGAAACCCGCATGGGTAGTGGAAAGGGCGCACCGGCAGGATGGGTAGCGGTTGTCAAACCGGGACGCATCCTGTTCGAGATGGCTGGCGTGTCGGAGGACCTGGCACGCGAAGCGATGCGGCTGGCATCGCACAAATTGCCGATTGCGACCAAATTCGTCACACGACGGGATTTCGAGGGAGAATATGAAACCGTTGAAACCGGAGGAGCTCCGCAAGCTGAGCCTGCCGGAGCTACAGCAGAGGCTACAGCAGGAGATGGAAAGGCTGTTCCAGCTCCGACAGAGCAAGGCGATGCGGAAGTTAACTGATACAGCAAGCATCCGCATCACGCGGCATAACATCGCGCGCCTGCACACCATCATTACCGAGAAGCAGCGCGCGCAGAAGAGCGCGTAACGGATGGGGGGAACATCAATGGTGGAGAATGAGGTCATCACGCGCGGACGTCGCAAGGTGCGCGTGGGCGTGGTGGTAAGCGATCGGATGGATAAAACGGTGGTGGTGGCGGTGGAGCGCATCATGCGCCACCCGTTGTACGGCAAGACGGTGAAGCGCACCAAGAAGTTCCACGCGCACGACGAGAACAACGAGTGTCAGGTGGGCGACGTGGTGGAAATCATGGAGACACGCCCGCTCAGCAAGACCAAACGCTGGCGCGTGTCGCGCGTGGTACAGAAGGCACAGTAAGGGGAGGTATCTGGCAATGATTCAGATATACACCCGGCTGAAGGCTGCCGACAACTCGGGGGCACGCGAGCTGATGTGCATCCGCGTGCTGAAGGGGTCTAACACCCGCTATGCCCGCGTGGGCGACGTGATAGTGGCGGTGGTCAAGTCGGCAACGCCCGGCATGCCGGTGAAAAAGAGCGATATTGTGAAGGCGGTGGTCGTGCGCACGAAACAGCCGATCCGGCGACCGGATGGCTCGACCCTGCGCTTTGACGAGAACGCCGCCGTCGTGGTGACCAATAGCCTGGAGCCCCGAGGCACGCGAATCTTTGGTCCGGTTGCCCGCGAACTGCGCGAGCGCAACTTCATGCGCATCGTCTCGCTGGCGCCGGAGGTGCTGTAGGAGGGGAGATTCATGAGCTCTGCAACTGCTAAGAAAGCCAGGAGCGGGCGCATGGTGCGTCCGCTGAAGATACGCAAGGACGACATCGTGGAGGTGATCGCGGGCAAGGACCGCGGCAAACGGGGGAAGGTCATCCGTACCATTCCGCGCGAGAACCGCGTGCTGGTGGACGGAGTGAACCTGGTGACTCGTCACCAGAAGCCCCGCCAGACCACCCGCGCCACCCCGCAGACGCAGACCGGGCGTGTGGTGAAGCCAGCACCCCTGCACATCTCGAAGGTGATGCTGGTGTGCCCGCGCTGTAATAAAGCCACGCGCATCGGCATCTCGTTCACGCAGGACGGCAAGCGGGTGCGTACCTGCAAGAAGTGCAAAGAGTACATCGACTCGGTGTAAATCGGAATCGCCCGACCGGGCGGTAATGGAGTGGTGTGAAACGATGAGTGAAACAAGCCAGACCAAATACGTTTCGCGGCTGAAGGAAAAGTACTATAAGGAAGTGGTGCCCCAGCTGATGCAGCAGTTCGGGTACAAGTCCATCATGCAGGTGCCACGCCTGGTAAAGGTAGTCATCAACATGGGCGTGGGACAGGGCGAACAGGACCCGAAGCAGCTGGATGGGGCAGTGCGTGACCTTGCTGCGATTTCGGGGCAGAAACCGGTGGTGACGCGCGCCCGCAAGTCGATATCGAACTTCCGCATCCGACAGGGACACCGCATCGGCGCGAAAGTGACCCTGCGTGGCGAGCGGATGTACGACTTCCTGGACAAGCTGATGAACATCGTGCTACCGCGCGTGCGCGACTTTCAGGGCGTGTCGCCCAACTCTTTTGACGGGCGCGGAAACTTCTCGATGGGGATGCGAGAACAGCTGGTCTTCCCCGAGATTGTGTACGATCAGGTGGACCGCATTCGCGGCATGGATATCTGCATCGTGACGACCGCACGTACCGATGAGGAGGCGCGTGCGCTGTTGACCGCTCTGGGTATGCCGTTCCGCCAGCGCTAAGCCAGCAGAGCGGCATCCCGGGCGATTTCAGGACAGGAGGGCGTTTCGGTGAAGCAGGTCGGCATTAAGGCGATACGCAATGTGGCATTCGTGGGACATGGAGGCTCCGGCAAGACCAGTTTGACGGAGGCGTTGCTCTTTGCCACCGGCGGTATCGACCGCATGGGCAAGGTAGAAGACGGCAACACCACGTCGGACTTCGACGCGGACGAGGTGAAGCGCAAGATCAGCATCAACGCCTCCGTGGTGCCTGTGGAGTGGAAGGAACACAAGATCAACATTATCGACGCCCCCGGCTATCTGGATTTTGTGGGTGATATGGTGGGTGCGCTGCACGTGGCAGATGCGGCGGTGCTGGTCACGCCCGCACAGGGCGCGCCGGAAGTGGGCTTCGATATCGCGCTGGAGTACATCGAGAAGCGCGGCATCGCGCGAGCGGTGTTCATCAGCAAGATGGACCGCGAAAACGCCGACTTCGAGGCGCGCTTGAACGAACTGCGCGGGCGATTCGGCTCGCGCGTGGTGCCCGTCATCGTGCCGATTGGTGCGGAGGCGGCGTTTGAGGGGGTGATCGACCTCATCTCCATGCGCGCGGTGCGGGGCGTGGGCGCGAAAGCCGCCGAGTCGGATATTCCGGCAGGACTGCAGGAACAGGTGAACCGCTACCACGAGTGGCTGGAGGAGTCGGCCGCAGAAGGCGACGACGAACTGACCCTGAAATATCTGGAGGGCGAGGCACTGACCCCGGAAGAGGTGCGCCGAGGGCTGAAAGAGGGCATAACCAGCGGGAAGTTGATCCCGGTGGTGTGCGGGTCGGCGAGCAACCTCAGCGGGCTAACGGCGTTTCTGGATTTCATCATCGGCGAGTTTCCGTCGCCTGCGGATATGCCTCCGGTGAAGGGTAAGAACCCGCAAACCGGTCAGGAAGAGACGCGCAAGCCCGACGACAGCGAACCGTTGTGCGCGTTCGTGTTCAAGACGATGGCAGACCCCTACGTGGGCAAACTGACCTACTTCCGGGTGATGTCGGGCGTTCTGCGCTCGGATAGCCACGTGTGGAACGCGAACAAGGAGCGCGAAGAGCGCGTCGGACAGATTTTCTTCGTGCGCGGGAAACAGCAGGAGCCGACGCCAGCGGTACACGCGGGCGACATCGGCGCCATCGCCAAACTGCAGGAGACGAGCACGGGCGACACGCTGACCGACAAAGCGAAACCGATTCTCCTGCCGGGCATCGAGTTCCCTGCGCCGGTGTACAGCATCGCCATCCGCGCCAAGAGCAAAGCGGATGAAGACCGGCTGGGACCTGCGCTGAGCCGTCTGGCGGAGGAGGACCCGACCTTCCGCTTTACGCGCGACCCAGAGACAGGACAGACGATTATCTCGGGCATGGGCGAGTCGCATCTGGACGTGGTCATCGAGCGTATGAAGCGCAAGTTCGGCACGGAGGTGACCACGGAGGAACTGCGCATCCCTTACCGCGAGACCATCCGAAGCAAGGCGCAGGCACAGGGCAAGCACAAGAAGCAGACCGGTGGTCGCGGACAGTATGGCGACTGCTGGATCGAGATAGAGCCTTATCCCGACGGGGAGTTCCTGTTCGAGGACCGCATCGTGGGCGGCGTAATTCCGAAGCAGTACATCCCCGCGGTGGAGAAAGGCGTGCGCGATGCCATGCGGCGTGGCGTGCTGGCTGGCTATCCGGTGGTCAACGTGAAGTGCGCCGTGTACGACGGTTCTTACCACACGGTGGACTCGTCGGATCAGGCGTTCCAGATTGCGGGTAGCCTGGCGTTTCAGAACGCCGCGGCGAAGGCGAACATGGTTCTGCTGGAGCCGGTGCTGAAGGTGGAGATCATCGTGCCGGACGAGTTTCTGGGCGATGTGATCAGCGACCTGAACGGCAAGCGCGGGCGCGTGATGGGCACCGAGGGCGCAGGACCCGGCAGGCAGAAGGTCACAGCGCTGGTGCCGCAGGCGGAGATGGTGCGCTATGCGATCGACCTGCGCTCCATCACACGAGGACGCGGACGGTTCTCCACCGAGTTCTCGCACTATGACGAAGTGCCGGCACATATCGCTCAGCAGATTATCGAGCGTGCCAAGAAAGAGCGCGCTGAGGCTGAGAAGTAATCTCGCCATCTCATCAGGAGGGACAGTACGTGGCGAAAGAGTGTTTGAAAGTCAAAGCGCGGCGTCCGCAGAAGTTCAAGGTGCGGGAGTATCACCGCTGTAGTATTTGCGGCCGCCCTCGCGGATACATTCGCAAGTTCGGCCTGTGCCGTATCTGCTTCCGCGAGATGGCGCATCGCGGGCTCTTGCCCGGCGTGAAGAAATCATCGTGGTAACACCGGATGGATACCTTCGCCGTGCCTGACAGGCGCGCAGCGAACCGTCCATCTGAACTAACGAAGGAGGAAAGACAGTCATGCCTGTCAACGATCCGATTGCGGATATGCTCACTCGCATCCGCAACGCCAACATGGCGCTGCACGAAACGGTGGAGCTGGATGCGTCCAAGTTGAAAGTGGAGATCTGTCGCATCCTGAAGGAAGAAGGCTACATCAAGGACTACGAGGTCATCGAAGCCAAGCCACAGAACCGCTTGCGCATTACGCTGAAGTACGGCGCCAGGCAGGGCAAGACGCGGGAGCGTGCCATCACCAACCTGCGCCGTGTCAGCAAGCCGGGACTGCGTGTGTACCGGAAGGCGAAGGACCTGAAACCGGTCTACTTCGGGTTCGGCACGGCAATCGTCAGCACGTCGAAAGGGGTCATGACCGACCGGCAAGCTCGGCGTCTGGGGCTTGGCGGGGAAGTGCTGGCGGAAGTGTGGTAAAATAGAGCTCGCACCGGAATAAGGAGTGTTGTGGTATGTCACGTATAGGCAAAAAACCGATACCGATACCGCCGGGTGTGGAAGTACAGTGGGAGCCGGGACACATCACGGTGAAGGGTCCGCTGGGCGAGCTCAGCAAGCGGATCCCTGCAGAGATCACGGTACGCCGTGAGGACGGCTTTCTGCTGGTCGAGCGTCCCAGCGACGAGCGCACGCATCGCGCCCTGCACGGGCTGACCCGCACGCTGGTCGCCAACATGGTGGAGGGCGTCTCCAAAGGCTACCAGAAGGTGCTGGAGGTGGTCGGCGTGGGCTACCGCGCCCAGCTGGAGGGAGGCAGGCTCTCGCTCAGCGTGGGCTATGCCCAGCCGAAGGTGGTGGAGCCCTTGCCGGGCGTCACGTTCGAAGTGGGGCAGGATGTCAACACCCGTATGCCGCTGGTGACGGTGAAAGGCATCGACAAGGAGGCGGTGGGTCAGCAGGCGGCGCTGATTCGACGCATCCGCCCACCGGAACCTTACAAAGGTATGGGTATCCGCTATCGCGGTGAAAGGATACGGCGCAAAGCCGGTAAGAGCAGCAAAGCTGGTGGGAAAGGTAAGGGGAAGTAAACCATGATCGAGCATAAAAACGTGGCTCCCCGTCAGCGGGGACGGCTGTTGCGCCACGCGCGGGTGCGCAAGAAGATACGCGGTACCGCGGAGCGCCCCCGTCTGGTGGTGTTTCGCAGCCTGAAGTATATCTACGCGCAGGTCATCGACGACGACAGGGGGCATACCATTGCTGCCGCTTCGTCGCTGGAGCCTGCTCTGCGCAACTCTCTGCCCAAAACGGATAACATCGAAGCCGCCAGAGCGGTTGGGAAGCTGATTGCCGAGCGCGCTATCGATGCAGGCATCCGGCATGTGGTCTTCGACCGGGGCGGTTACAAGTACCACGGGCGCGTCAAGGCTCTGGCTGATGCGGCACGAGAAGGGGGACTGGAGTTCTAGCGATGGCACGAATTGACGCGGACACTCTGAACTTGCAGGAGCGCGTGATCCGTACGAACCGCGTGCAGAAAACGCACAAGGGTGGTCGTACGATGAGCTGGAACGCGCTGGTAGTGGTTGGCGATGGTCAGGGACACGTGGGCGCGGGCCTGGGCAAGGCGCGCGCTATTCCCGACGCCATCCGCAAAGGGGTGGAAGATGCCAAGAAGCGGCTGATCGAGGTGCCGATCGTGGGCACGTCGATCCCGCACGAGGTGGTTACCTCGTTTGGCGCCAGCACGGTTATCCTGAAGCCCGCCTCGCCCGGTACCGGCGTGGTGGCAGGCACTTCCATGCGTGCCATCCTGGAAGCCGCCGGCGTGAAGGATGTGCTGGGCAAGTGCCTGGGGTCCAGAAACCCGATTAACGTGGCGTGGGCAACCATCAAGGCACTGCAGATGCTCAAGCGTGTGGAGCATGTCGCGCAGATGCGCGGCAAACAGCCAGAGCAGGTGGTGCCGTGGATGCGCAAATATCTGGAAGGCAAGGAGGAGGGCACGGCAGATGGCTCTTAAAATCACCCTCGTCCGCAGCCCGATTGGCTATAACAAACGGCAGAAGCGCACGGTGGAGGCGCTGGGTCTGCGTCGCCTGCACCAGAGCGTACTGAAGCCGGATAACCCCGCCATTCGGGGTATGGTACGCAAAATCAGTCATCTGGTCACCGTCGAAGAGGTGGCTGACAACGCGGTCACAGAGGAGGCTGCGAATGTTTCTGCATGAACTGAGACCCAATCCCGGCGCGACACATCGCCGGAAGCGCGTCGGTCGAGGCATCGGTTCTGGGCACGGTAAGACCGCTGGACGCGGCACCAAAGGGCAGAAGGCGCGAGATCAGGTGCCGCTGACCTTTGAAGGCGGTCAGACCCCCCTGCACCGGCGGCTGCCCCGGCTGAAGGGGTTCAAGAACCCGGCGCACAAGGAGTACACGATCATCAACGTCGCTCAGCTGGAAGAGCGCTTCGAGGCGGGCGAGGTGGTCACGCCGGAGCTGTTGCTGGAACGACGGATCATCAAGAAGCTCGAAAAGGACGGCTTGAAGGTGCTCGGTGAGGGCGAACTGACCAAGGCGCTCACCGTGCGTGCCCATAAATTCAGCAAATCTGCCGAGCAGAAGATTACCGCTGCGGGAGGCAGTGTGGAGGCGATTTAGCCATGCTTGAAACGTTGTTAGCGGCATGGAAACTACCCGACCTGCGTCGCCGAATCCTGTTTGTGTTCGGGGCGTTCGCCGTGTACACGCTGGGATTGCATATCCCGGTGCCCGGCATCAACCACGAAGCGATGGAGCGGCTGTTCATGCAGGGAGGCGTGTTCGGGCTGGTGGACGTGTTCTCCGGCGGTGCCCTGCGCAAGTTCACCATCTTCGCAATGGGCATCGTGCCCTACATCAACGCCTCGATCATCATGCAGTTGCTGGTCGCTGCCATCCCGCAGTGGAAGGAACTGCAGAAGGAGGGCGAAACCGGGCGCAAGGAGATCGCCAAGCGCACCCGCTACCTGACGGTCGTGCTGGGCTTCCTGCAGTCGCTGGGCATCAGCATCACGCTGGTGCGCTCGCAGATTCTCACCGCGAACTGGTGGCAGCTGATTGTCACGGCGATTGTACTGACGGCAGGCACCATGTTCCTGCTGTGGCTGGGCGAGCAGATTACCGATAAGGGCGTGGGCAACGGCGTATCGCTCATCATCTTCGCCAGCATCACGGCAAGCCTGCCCTGGCAGATATCGAAGCTGTGGGAAGCCACCTCCCTGCAGAACGCCTGGATAAGCCTGATCCTGTTGACGATCGTCTTCCTCGCCACCATCGTGGGGATTGTATACGTCACGCAGGCACAGCGCAGAATCCCCATCCAGCACGCACGGCGCATCGTGGGCATGCGGCAGGTGGGTGGACACAGCTCGTTCCTGCCGTTGAAAATCGCGATGGCGGGGGTTATTCCCATCATCTTCGCCATTTCGCTGGTTCTTCTGCCCATGACTATCGCTACCGCCATCCCGGGCGAAACGGGCTGGGTGTACTACTTGAAGCGAGTCGCCCAGTGGGTGGCTCCGGGCGACAACGTCTTCGCGCTGGTGCTGTACGGCTTGATCATTATGGTCTTTACCTACTTCTACACAGCAACGATATTCGACGTGAACGATATTGCCGACAACCTGAAGAAGTACGGCAGCTACATTCCGGGTATCCGCCCGGGCAAGCCTACAGCAGACTATCTGGACAAGGTGGTATCGCGCATCACGTTCGCCGGGGCGTTGTTCCTGGCGGCAGTGGCGCTGATACAGTATATCGCGCCGAGTATCACTGGGGTAGACATGGGGACGTTCTCGCTGGTGGGAGGTACGTCTCTGCTGATTGTGGTAGGCGTTGCGCTGGAGACAATGCAGAGCATCGAAGCGCAGATGCTGATGCGCAACTACGAAGGCTTCCTGCGTGAATCCTAGTAACGGGTGTGCACAACGCAACGCAACTTGGCAACCGATAGGAGCGGAAAACGACCAATGATCTGGATATTTCTGGGTGCCCCGGGTGCCGGTAAGGGCACGCAGGCGGAGCGCCTGCAGGGGGATTTTGGTTTCGTGCAGATCAGCACGGGTGAATTGCTGAGAGAAGCCATGAGGGCGGGCACAGAACTGGGCAAGACCGTGCAGGGCTACGTGACCCGCGGCGAGCTGGTGCCCGACGACCTCGTGGCAGCGGTATTACAGGAGCGATTGGCTCAGGGCAACACAGGCAACGGCGTGATCCTGGACGGCTTTCCGCGCACGGTGCGGCAGGCGGAGATACTGGAGGAGATACTGCAGAAGCACTGCTGGCAGTTGTGCGGGGTGCTGTATCTGGAAGCCTCCGAGGAGGTCGTGCAGGAACGCCTGGGTGGACGGCGGAACTGCCCGCAGTGCGGTGCCAACTATCACGTGGTGACCATGCCACCTAAGGTGGATGGGCGATGTGATCGCTGTGGCGCGGAACTGGTCATTCGTCCGGACGACACGCCTGACGCCATTCGCAACCGTCTGGAGGTGTATCATCGGCAGACCGAACCGCTGGTGGCGTTCTATCAACAGCGGGGGGTGCTTGAGCGGGTAGATGCCAGCGGCGACGTGGACGAGGTGTATCGATCTGTGAAGGAAGCGGTGTCACGTCGCTGGCGTCAGTGTCTGGCAGACGGATGATTATCGTTAAGACGCCGGCAGAGATAGAGAAGATTCGCGCGGCAGGCAAGGTAGCGGCAAAGATTCTGCGCCTGCTGAGCGAGTCCATCACCCCGGGGGTAACCACCACGGCGGATCTGGACGCGCTGGCAGCCATACTTGTCAAAGAGGCTGGCGGGCGCGCCGCTTTCAAAGGGTATATGGGCTACCCGGCGCATATCTGCACGTCGGTGAACCATCAGGTGGTGCATGGACTGCCTGGCAATCGGGTGTTGATGCCGGGCGACATCCTGAGCATCGACATGGGCGTGGAGCTGGATGGTTACTATGCCGATGCGGCGATCACCGTGCCGATCGGGGACATCTCGCCGGAGGCACAGCGACTTCTGGACGTGACCCGGCAGGCGTTGTATGTGGGTATAGACCAGGCGCGGGTGGGCAAACGGATCGGCGATATCGCGTCCGCCATCCAGAAGTTCGTAGAGAAGCATGGCTACTCGGTGGTGCGGGAACTGGTCGGGCATGGTGTGGGCAAGAAGATACACGAGGACCCGCCGGTTCCGAACTATGGAAAGCCGGGCAGTGGTCCGGTGCTTCGTGAAGGCATGACGCTGGCGATCGAGCCGATGGTGAATCAGGGCAAGCCACAGGTGCAGTGCCTTTCCGATAAATGGACCATCGTGACAGAGGACGGCAAGCTCTCTGCTCACTTCGAACATACCGTTGCCATCACGCGTAAGGGTCCGCTGATCCTTACCGTGGAGTGACTACACACCCGCTGTAACGGGTGGGGACAGAGGCTATGGCAAAGAAACAGGAGCCCAGCGAGAAGGAAAAGGGGCTACAGGTGGAAGGCACGGTGGTGGAGACCCTGCCGAACGCGATGTTTCGCGTTCAGATTCAGGAGGGGCACATCGTGCTGGCGCACGTGTCGGGCAAGATGCGGATGCACTTCATCCGGATTCTGCCCGGCGATCGGGTGCTGGTAGAGCTGTCGCCCTACGACCTGACTCGCGGGCGTATCATCTATCGCTACAAGTAGCGTCGAGACGGCTGGTGTCATCGCGCCCAGCGAAGAGCACTTGCCGAAAGCGGGGGACTTTCGGTATAATAGATGTTTGCGTGTCCTTTGGGACTTGTATCTGGCTAGAGTGGAAAAAGAGGTTCAGGTTATGAAAGTCAGAGCATCGGTGAAGAAAATCTGCAACGACTGCAAGATCATACGGCGCAGGGGTGTGGTTCGGGTCATTTGCAAGAAGAATCCGAAGCACAAACAGCGTCAGGGGTAAGGAGGCGAACCGTTGGCACGCATTGCTGGTGTAGACCTGCCACGAGATAAGAAGATCGAGTATGCCCTGCCGTACATCTACGGCATTGGGCTTTCCAGCGCGCGCAAGATACTGGCGCAGTGTGGGATCGATCCCAACACCCGCGTGCGACAGCTCACCGAAGGCGAAATCAGCCGCCTGCGCGAGGTGATCGACCGCGAGTATCGCGTGGAGGGTGAGCTGCGGCGCGAGGTTCAGCAGAACATTCGCCGCCTCATCGAGATCGGTTGCTATCGTGGGTTGAGGCACCGCCGTGGACTTCCGGTGCGAGGACAGCGCACGCGCACCAACGCGCGTACACGTAAGGGACCGCGACGCACCGTAGGCACCAAGCGCAAGAAGAAGTAATCCAGGGAGGCACTACCAGATGGCGAGAAAGACGACAACCACCCGGCAAAAAGTCAAGCCAAAGAAGAATATCGTTCACGGCGTGGCACATATCCAGTCCACTTTCAACAACACGATAGTGGCAATCACCGATGTAAAAGGCGATGTGATTGCGTGGTCGAGCGCGGGAGTGGTGGGCTTTAAAGGCGCCCGCAAGGGCACGCCGTTTGCAGCGCAGATGGCAGCGGAAGACTGCGCGCGCAAAGCCATGGAGCACGGCGTGCGCAAAGTGGATGTGGAAGTGAAGGGGCCCGGTCCCGGACGCGAGACCGCGATCCGCGCTTTGCAGGCGGCAGGACTGGATATTCTCTCGATCAAGGACGTGACACCGGTACCGCATAACGGCTGTCGCCCGCCCAAGCGACGCCGGGTGTAAAGGAGCAGGAGGGGTTTCATTCCATGGGTATTGCATCACCGAAGTGTCGTTTGTGCCGACGTGAAGGCGTCAAGCTGTTCCTGAAGGGCGAACGGTGCTACACGAAAAAGTGCGCCATTGAGCGGGAGAACCGCCGCAAGCCACCGGGACAGCATGGCGCGATGGCTGTCAGCAAGAAGCTTACCGATTACGGCAAGCAGTTGCGTGAAAAGCAGAAACTGCGCCGCATCTATCGCGTGGAAGAGCGTCCGTTCCGCACCTACGTGGACGAGGCGATCCGCCGTCCGGGCGTAGCGGGCGAGAACCTCCTGCAGTTGCTGGAGATGCGCCTGGACAACGTCGTATACCGATTGGGACTGGCTGTGTCGCGCGATCAGGCGCGACAGCTGGTCAGCCACGGCTTCTTCACCGTCAACGGGCGCAAAGTGAACATTCCTTCGTACCAGCTGCGTCCGGGCGATGAGGTGGCAGTGGCGCAGGGCAAGCGTGATTCCGAGCCGATCCGCAGTAACCTGCAGGGGCGCAGCGCGCATATACCGGACTGGCTCACCTTCGACGCGAACACGCTGACGGGACGGGTGGTCGCTCGCCCAACCCGGGAGCAGATCGATACCGACGTCGAAGAGCAGATGATTATCGAATTCTACTCGCGCTAATCAGCGTGACGGGCATTCCAGTGTCTTGCTGAATAAGACACACGGGGACAACATGCCGTAAGGAGGCAGCGAGTCCAGACAATGGCAGAACCATTTTTAGTGCCACGCATTGAGGTGGCAGAGCAAAGTGGCACCTATGGCAGGTTCACCGCAGAACCGCTGGAGCGGGGCTTTGGTACCACGCTGGGCAACGCCCTGCGCCGGGTGCTGCTGTCGTCGATTCCGGGGGCGGCAGTCACCGCCATCAAGGTGGAGAAGGTGCTTCATGAGTTCTCCACCATTCCGGGGGTAAAGGAAGATACCACCGAGCTCATCCTGAACATCAAGGAGCTGGCGGTGCGTGTTCCGGGCGGTGGGCGTCCGAACGAAGTGGTAACGCTGACGGTGGATGCCCGCGGACCGGGCGTGGTGACGGGCGCGGATGTGCGCTGTCCGAACGATGTGGAGATCGCCAATCCGGAGGTTTACCTGGCGACCATCAACGATGAGAGCGCCAGCCTGCGGATGGAGCTGTATGTACAGCGCGGGCGTGGCTACGTGGCGCCGGAGAAAGTCGTCTTGCCCGACGCTCTGGCAAAAACCATCGGAGTTATCCCCATCGGCGCCATGTTCTCGCCGGTGCGGAAGGTAAACTATATCGTGGAAGCGACGCGCGTGGGCTTCAAGACCGACCTGGAACGGCTCACGCTGGAAATCTGGACGAACGGCACCATCTATCCGGTGTACGCACTGCAGGAGTCGGCACGCATCCTGCGCGACTTCATGGATATGTTTGTGCGGATGGATATCAGTGCCTCCCTGCCGCTTCCGCCCGAGCAAGCCATCCTGCCGGTGAACGTGCCGGATGTGCGGGTGGAGGAGCTCGACTTCTCGGTGCGCACCTACAACTGCCTGAAGCGGGCGGGGATCACCAGCGTGCGCGATCTTGTGCATCGTACCGAGCAGGAGCTGATGAACATCCGCAACTTCGGCAAGAAGTCGTTGTACGAGGTCCGCGATAAGCTGGCACAGCTGGGACTGACCCTGCGCGGAGAGAATCTCGAAAAGGTGCGCGAGATGCTGGCAGCAGAGAGCGAGCACCACGAGGACGATGAAGAGAGCAAGGAGTAGGCTATGCGACACCTGGTTGGTCATCGCAAATTGGGACTGCCGAGCGACCAGCGACGTGCACTATTGCACGGGCTGACTCAGCAGTTGTTTATTCACGAAGCCATTCGCACCACCGATACGCGGGCGAAAGAGGTGCGTTCCATCGCCGAGAAGATTTTGACGCTGGCGAAGCGCAACGACCTGCATTCGCGCCGGCTGGCTCGCCGCATTTTGAAGTCGGAGAGCCTGGTGAAGCGGGTGTTCGATGAGATCGCTCCGCGCTACGCCAGCCGCAACGGGGGATATACCCGCATCGTGCGCCTGGGCAACCGGCGCGGCGACGGGGCGATGATGGTGTTGCTGGAGCTGATCCAGTGAGCTGTGCCCATGCGTACCATTGCCGTGGTCATCGAGTATGATGGCACGGATTTCGAGGGCTTTCAGGTACAGCGTGGCAAACGCACCGTGCAGGCAGAGATCTGCCGTGCGGTGGAGAAGATAACCAAAGAGTGCATACCCGTTATCGGTGCAAGCCGAACCGATTCGGGGGCACATGCGACAGGACAGGTCGTGCACTTTCGGACGACCTGCCGTATCCCGGTGGAGCGAGTGCCCTTAGCGCTGAACAGTGTGTTGCCGCGAGACATCGCGGCGAAACGGGCGTGGGAGGCGGATGAGAACTTCCATGCCCGGTACAGCGCCCGGTCGAGGGTGTATCGTTACACGGTGCTGAACCAGCCGGTGCGCTCGGCGTTGCTGGAGCGATATGCGTATCGCGTCAACCAGCCGCTGGATGTGCAGGCAATGCAGGAGGCGGCAAGGTATCTGGTAGGCAAGCATGATTTTGCCGCCTTTGCCTGCGAGGTGAAGCGATACCGCAATACCGTGCGCGAGGTGTACAGTGCCCACCTGCAGGCGCGACCGCCGCTGGTGTGGTTGCGCATCGAAGCGAACAGCTTTCTGCAGGGGATGGTGCGCGGCATCATGGGTACGCTGATCGAAGTGGGTCTGGGCAAGCGCACCGCCGACAGCATCGCAAGACTGCTGGTCAGCGGGAGTAACGAGCGAGCAGGTTTCAGCGTGCCAGCGCACGGGCTGTGCCTGGTGCGCGTGAACTACAACCTGAGCAATACTGCGAGGAGCGAATAACAGACGGGTAAAGGGCTATGACGATGAAAACCTATTCAACGAAACCGTCGGACATAAAACGGGAGTGGTATGTGGTGGATGCCGCGGGCAAGCCGCTGGGTCGGCTGGCGGCAGAGGTGGCGAAGATTCTGCGCGGCAAACATAAGCCCATCTTCGCGCCGCATCTGGACACCGGCGACTTTGTGATCGTGGTGAACGCCAGCAAGGTGAAGCTGACGGGTCACAAAGACGAGGAGCTGGTGTACTGGCACACCATGTGGCCCGGCGGACTGCGGTCGATCTCGCGCGGGAAGATGATCGCGCAGAAGCCGGAGCGGGCTATCCGCCGCGCGGTGAAAGGGATGTTGCCGCACAATCGGCTGGGCGCCGCGATGATACGCAAACTGAAGGTCTATGCCGGACCAGAGCATCCGCACGAGGCGCAACAGCCGAAGCCTCTGGAGATTAAGGTGTAGTGAGGGAGACGATGGCAGAGGAGCAGGTACGTTATTACGCAACCGGTCGCCGCAAAACGGCGGTCGCGCGGGTCTGGCTGATGCCGGGAACGGGCAACATCACCATCAACGGCAAACCCATGCGTGAATATCTGGGCAGGTTCACGCTGGAGGCGATGGTGATGCAGCCCTTCCAGGTAACCAACACCGAAGGGCAGTTCGACGTGGTTGCCTACTGCAAGGGCGGTGGGCTCAGTGGGCATGCAGGGGCAGTGCGCATGGGTATCGCGCGCGCTCTGCTTCAGGCAAAGCCCGAACTTCGTCCCACGTTGCGACAGCTCGGTATCGTGACGCGCGACCCGCGCGTCAAGGAGCGCAAGAAGTACGGACGCAAACGCGCCCGCCGCGCGTTCCAGTACGTCAAGCGCTAGTTTGTAACCGGTTGGAGATTGGAGCCGCTCTCGTCTGACGGGACATGCGCTGAGACGGGAGCGGTTTCTGCATTGGATGCATGGATAAGAGGTAGAGCACTGGGCGTGGACTGTCCAAATGCTACTGGTAAACCAAAGTAGCTACGCCTCCGTCGATCACTACGACGGCGCCATCGCGCTTCGCTGCCTCTCGAACGTCTGCGCTTGCCCATCCGCCTGCTACCACCGGCAGCGTTTTCCAGCCCAGTTTAGCAAAGGTTTGTGCCCGCTTCACCGCCCGTTGAACGTCCTCGAAACCGATACCCCAGGAGACTTCGACAATGAGGTAAACCTGTTCCCCATCCGTCCGCTTGCGACCCTGCACCACTACGTCTGTCAGTACCAGGTCGTCCCGTTCCGCTTCGGTCAGAACACCCGCGTCGGTTGCGTCGTCCAGTATATGACACAGGTCATCGTAACTCACAGTGCGCACTCGACGTATTATTTTGCCGAAGTAGGCAGGAGCGCGGGTGTAATAACGTTGCTCAAGATAAAACTCCCTCATTTTCGCAACTTCATCTCCCATGCGCTGCATCGACTCCGCCAGCGAAGTCACTGTTGCCGCTAACTGGTCGAGACGGCGCCCTAAATCTTGTACATCACGGGTAAGTTGTTCCAGCCTCTGGGTGAGGTCATCCACTCGCGCGGTAAGTTGTTCCAGCCTCTGCGTGAGGTCATCCACTCGCGCGGTAAGCTGACTGATCTGTTCAGTAGTGCGCAACTGTGCTTCCGCAAGCTGGCGAACAGTTTCGTCCGTCCGCTTTTGGCTCTCAGCCAGATGGCGCACCAGTTCGGGTAAGCTCAAAAGCTGCTCGCTGAGCAGTAGGCGACGCAGCTCCTCCTGCCAATCAGGATGCTGTTTGAGCAAAGATACCAGCTCGTGGAAGTCCTCCGCTTCGAACGCCATTGTCACGACCCCAACAGTGTGAGGAGTTCATTCAGTGATGGTATACCATATACTACCCCAACGCCGCCCGGCGCAAGCCCTCCGTGTCCCACCATTGCAGGGTCACCTTCTCCACGAAGTCGGCGCACTCGTTCCAGTCACGCGCCATCAGGGGCTCGCCACGCAACGCCTCGAATCGCAGGGCAAGCGGCGCGTCGTTCAGCACCACCACATCCACCGGCATCCCGACCGCGCGCTCCAGCTCGCTGGCGAGGTCGAAAGCAATCTGAAGTGCATCTTTTCCGTACAACGCGTCGGGCTGGAGATAGACTGCTACATCCACATCCTCAAAACCGCCTTCCAGCAGGAACGAGCCGAACAGATGGGCGAAGCGCACTTCTGGACGTCCCGTGAGGGCTTCTCTTAGTTTCTGTCGGATGCGCTCTCTCTCCGCTTCATCCAGGTATCTACGCATAACCTTACTCCTGAAGATACTCCCGGACGCTTTGCATGAAGCTATCCCAGTCGCGGACACTCTCACGAATAATCTGATGCACCTGTCTGTTGTCCACTATCTGATAGCGATGCACCAGCAGATTCCGAAACCGAGCCATCTGAACCAGACTGCGAGCGAGGTCTGTCGCGATGATGCCCTGTTCGGCTAAGTATTCGAAACAGGCGGACATGCTGTCTGGTGCGCGTCCAGCTAGACGTGACATCAGATGACTGCACAGGTGCGCGCAGGCTTCGATGCCCATCAGCAACCGATATTTCGCAGCATCCACAGCCTCCCGGTTCGCCACGAACTGCTCGACGGGCTGTTCAGCATAGGGCTTCAGCAGGTCTCTCGCCTCCTCGATTTCTCCCAGACGCTGGACTATCAGCGCTTCGTTGAATGGTGCTGGCATTGTATGGTCACCTCAAGATGATTCTACCGTCTGAGGGGAGTTCCTGTTATCGCTTTCTACCGTTGACTTTCATCCGATCCTGCGTTACAGTATGCGCGTAGGGACTTGAGGGGAGGGTGAAAAATGAACCAGACACTGCAGAACTGGCTTCAGGAGCAGATCAACGAGCTCAAGCGTCAGCACCTGTACAAGGTGCCTCCGATACTGCAGAGCGCGCCCGGGGGACGTGTCATCCTCAACGGCAAAGAGGTAGTCAACATGTCCTCCAACAACTATCTGGGCTTGTGTACCCATCCGCGCATGAAGCAGGCGGCCATCGAAGCCATCGAGAAGTGGGGCGTCGGCGCGGGGGCAGTGCGCTGGATCGGCGGCACGATGAGCCAGCACGATGAGCTGGAGCGCAAACTCGCCGAGTTCAAGAAAACGGAAGCGGTGCTGGTGTTCCAGTCGGGCTTCGCGGCGAACTCCGGAACTATCCCTGCGGTGATGCAGGAAGGCGATGTGATTATTTCCGATGAGCTCAACCACGCCAGCATCATCGACGGCGTCCGGCTGAGCGGGGCAGCTTACAAGAAGAGCGAGGGTTACGTCTACCGCCACAAGGATATGAACCACCTCGAGGAGATACTCAAGCGCTGTGGGCATTTCAAGAAGCGCATGATTATCACCGATGGCGTCTTCAGCATGGACGGCGACATCGCTCCCCTGCCCGACATCGTGGCGCTGGCAGAGAAGTATGATGCCCTGGTGATGGTGGACGATGCGCACGCCAGCGGGGTGCTGGGCGAGCATGGTTCGGGCACAACCTCGCACTTCGGGCTGTACGGGCGTGTGGACATCCAGCTGGGCACGCTGTCCAAAGCCTTCGGGGTGATTGGCGGCTACATTGCGGGGTCACGTCTGCTGAAGGAGTGGCTGATCAACCGAGGGCGTCCCTATCTGTTCAGCACGGCGCATCCGCCGGCGGTGGTAGCGGCGTTGATTGCGGCGGTGGACATCCTGATGACCGACCCCGAACCGATGAAACGCCTCTGGGACAATACCCGGTACTGGAAGGAGAACCTGCAGAAGCTGGGCTTCGATACTATGGGCAGTGAGACGCCTATCACCCCCATCTACATTGGGGAAGAGGAGAAGGCACAGCGGATGCAGGAACGGCTATTCGAGGAAGGGGTGTTCGCGCTGGGTATCGTGTATCCGACCGTTCCGCGCGGCAAGGCACGCATCCGCACGATGCCGTCAGCGGTGCACACGCAAAAAGACCTGGACGACGCCCTGGAGGCTTTCGCCAAAGTGGGCAAAGAGATGGGGCTGATCTGAGCCTGCCTTTCACGTGAGGTCTTGTTCAGAGCTTGCATTCTCGCCGCGTACGTGATAACATATAAGTGTTAAAAGCACTTATATGGAGGCTGATACTATGCGAAGACGATTCTGCCACAGGCACCATGCCGAGGGGGAACCATGTGACTGCCGCCCAGGCAGACTCTCGCGCCTGATTGAGCCGGTCGTGCTGTTGGTAGTGAAGCAACACCCGTCCATTCACGGCTACGAGATTGTGCGGCGGGTGCGGGATTATGGGCTGGCGAGCAGCACGATCGAACCCGGAGCGGTGTACCGGGTCTTGCGTGAGCTGGAGCGCGAAGGTGCAGTGCGTTCGCAGTGGGAGTTTGCTGGAGCTGGTGTGCCGAGGCGCGGTTACGTGCTCACCGAAGAGGGAGAGGCGCTGTTGGAGGACTGGGGAAGAGTGATACTGCAATGGCGCGACGAGATGGAACAGTTCGTCAAAGCATATCAAGCGACAAAGGAGGTTGCACGATGAAGATCGCCATAGCATCGAACAACCAAAAGACGGTTGCCTACCACCTGGGGCGCGCACGCGGTTTCGTTGTGGTGGACATCGAGGACGGCGAGGTGAAGTCCAGAACATACCGTCCAGTGAGCGAAGACGAGACCACGGCGGGTGCTCGTATGCGCCACGGAGCATGTGGCGGACACGGACCTGGTCACGGTGGACACGGTCATGGTCAGGGGGCGGGACACGGAACAGCGGTTGTTGCTACCATCCATGATTGTGACGCCGTTATCGCACGCGGAGCAGGGCACGGGATGGTACGCAACCTCGCTCAGGCAAGCAAGAGGCTGTATCTGACCGAGTTGACTTCCGTAGATGAGGTCATCACAGCATTCTTGCGTGGCGATCTGCTGCCAGCAGTCACATCATAGACCGGTGCCTCACCGCCAGAGCCTCTTGACGGGCGCGCCGGTGAGCATCTCGTGCGTCTCGCGCAACAAGGTCGGGATGTCCAACCGCAGCGGACAGCGGGGCAGGCAATCCCCGCAGTCGGTACAGGCATCTGCCTGCACGCCGGGGAACCAGTGCCCGCCGTTGCCGAAGAGGTTATAGCGGAACTTACCGAACTCCACCATATCAAACGCTTTTGCCATGTTGCGCAGGCGCAATACCTCCGGGATGTGGATGTCTTCGGGGCAGGGCAGGCAGTCGAAGCAGTATGAACAGTAGGTGTTGCCCAGCTCGCCCCGGAGCGTATCGTCCATGCGCTGGAGGATAGCCTGCTCTTCGGGCGTCAGAGGCTCCACGCGATCTGCCATGCGCAGGTGTGCGTCCCACTCCTCTGGTTTGCCCGCTCCGACAGTCAGGGTGGTGATACCAGGGTCGCTTAACAGGAATCGCTGGTTGATCTCAATGGGCGTATAGGGCGCGGTGACACGGCGCAGTTTCTCCGGTGCGTTGTGTAGTTGACCACCTTTGTCGGTGGGCGAGATAATCAACACCCCCATGTCCAGCTCCTCCGCGAGCCGGATGGCGGGATAGTTGCGCTGGTTGAAGTAGTAGTAGTGCAGATTCACGGACTCGAACTCACCCGTGCGCATGGTGTCCAGGATCACCTCCAGCGGGGCGTGCGTGGAGAACCCCAGGTGGCGCACCACACCTTCCTTCATCGCCTGCCGGATGCCGTCCAGACAGCCGCCCTTTCGCACGGAGAGTTCCAGCAACTCATGGGTGTTGATGCCGTGAATATCGAGGTTATCGATGTAGCTGATGCCCATGCGCTGGCAGGACTCGTCGATGTAGCGGCGCATCTCGTCAGCGAACTGCGTGGGTGTGATCTTGGTGGTGATGATGAGATTCTCGCGCTGAACAGGCAGATGGGGCAACCACATTCCGATGAGGTGCTCGCTGTTGCCGTAGCCGCGCGCGGTCTCGAAATGGTTCACACCGACCTCCAGCGCACGCTTCATGGTGAGGAATGCGTTCTCCTCCGCCTTCTTTCGTTGTTCAGGCGGCAGCTCGCCGAAGGGGATTCGCATCGCGCCAAAGGTCAAGACTGAGATACGCAGGTTCGTCCTGCCGAAGCGACGGTACTGCATCCTGCCCTCCACCATAACCGATTCTTCACTGAAAGGTTTTAGCAGAGGAAAAGGTTTTTCCTGCCCGCCCTCCCGGTTGGAAGGGCGGGTTGTCTGTTACCATCGCTCGCTGATGGACTTCGCCTGCATAAAGAGCAACAGGTAGTCGCTCCCGCCCGCTTTGGAGTCCGTTCCGGACATGTTGAACCCGCCGAAGGGTTGCACGCCGACCAGCGCGCCGGTAATCTTGCGGTTGAAGTACAGGTTACCAACGTGGAACTCGTGACGGGCGCGCTCCAGGTGACGGCGGTTACTGGAGTAGACGCCGCCGGTCAAGCCGTATTCGGTGCCGTTAGCAATCTCCAGCGCGTGGTCGAAGTCGCGTGCCTTGATGACCGCGAGCACCGGTCCGAAGATTTCTTCCTGCGCGATTCGGGCGCCGGGCTCCACATCGGCGAAGATGGTGGGGGGCAGGAAGTATCCCTCACTGGGCAGTCGCTCCCCGCCAAGCACCAGCCTGCCTTCCGTCTTCCCGACCTCGATGTAGCCCATGATTTTACGCAGGGCGGACTCGTCGATGACCGCGCCCATGAAGTTGTTGCCGTCCACCGGGTCGCCCACGGTGTTGCGTTTCGCGCGCTCTATCACCATCTCGAGGAACCGGTCGTACACTGCCTGATGGATAACCAGCCGCGAGCACGCCGAACACTTCTGCCCCTGAAAACCGAAGGCAGACCAGTTCACGCCCTCGACGGCGGACTCCAGATCGGCGTCCTCGTCGACGATGATGCAGTCTTTGCCGCCCATCTCCAGAATGGTGCGCTTGAGCCAGATCTGTCCGGGTTGGGGTTTGGCGGACAGTTCGTGGATCCGTAAGCCCACCTCTTTGGAGCCGGTAAAGGCGATAAATCGGGTGAGCGGATGGGTGACCAGCACGTCGCCCACACTGCTTCCCGGACCGGGCAGGAAGTTAATGACGCCTGCGGGCAGGCTCGCCTCCTGCATGATCTGCATGAATTTGGCGGCGATGGTGGGCGCAGCGGAAGCCGGTTTCAGCACCACCGTATTGCCGGTGACTACCGCCGCGGTGGTCATGCCGGTCAGGATCGCCAGCGGAAAGTTCCACGGCGGTATCACCGCGCCGACCCCAAGCGGGATGTAGCGCAGTTCGTTCTCCTCGCCCGGGTAGTCCACCACCGGTTGCGGTGGGCCGAGGCGCATCATCTCGCGGGCGTAGAACTCTATGAAGTCAATCGCTTCCGCGACGTCCGCATACGCCTCCACCCACGATTTGCTTACCTCGTACACCATCCATGCGGACAGCTCGTAGATGCGCCGGCGCATGATGGCGGCGGCTTTCAGCAGGTAGCGGGCGCGCTCGTCGTAGGGTACGCGGCTCCAGGTGCGGAAGGTGTCGTACGCCACGCGCACTGCTCTGTCCGCCAGTTCGGGAGTGGCTTTCGCGAACCGTCCGACTACCTGCGAAGGGCGAGCGGGGTTGATGGAGACGAAGGTTTCTGGAGTGGTAATCGTATCACAACCGATGATAAGGGGATAGTCTCTGCCGAGTTCGCTTTCCACCTTGCGGAGGGCGTCGTGCATCCGCTGGCGGTGCACTTCCTCGTTGAAGTTCACCACAGGCTCGTTGCGGAACGGGGGTAACATGCCAGTGCCTCCTCCGATTGGTTTATGCCCGAAGGGCTGTCAACTCCATTATATCGCAATCGGGCAGGCGTATCATCTGGCAACGGCGAATATCCTCCACGGAGAGGCTCGTTGATTTTGCTGGCAGGAGGCATGGTGATGGCACAGCAGAACTCACCGCTGACGAAACTGGCGGAAGGCTTTCAGTTCTGCGAGGGACCTTCCTACGAACGAAGCACAGGCTACCTGTATGTGGTGAACTGTCAGAGCGACAATATCCACCGCGTGCATCCCGACGGGAAGGTGGAGGTTTTCGCGAAGGCGCCGGGCAGTGGCAACGGCTCCACCTTCGCACGGGACGGCTCGCTGTGGGTGTGCGACCACAAACGCAGAGCCATCGTACGCTTCGACCGCAACGGCAAGCCCGAAATCATGGCAGAGGAATGCGACGGCAAGCCCTTCATGGGGCCCAACGACCTCTGCTTCGACAGCAAGGGTAACCTTTACTTCACCGACCCGGCTGGCTCGTGGGACAGACCCATCGGGTGTGTGTATCGGCGCAACGCTGACGGCAAGGTGCAGAAGCTGGCGGAGGGACTGCAGTTCCCCAACGGTATCGCGCTCAGCCGGGACGAGAAGTGGCTGTACGTCGCCGAGTCGCCGCGCAACCGCATCCTGCGCTGGCAGGTGAAGCCGGATGGCACGCTGGGTGACATGGAAGTATTTGTCCAACTGCCCCCGCCCGGTGGACCGGACGGCATGCGCTTCGATTCGCGCGGGAACCTGTGGATTGCGCAGTTTGGTTCGGGCAAGGTGCTGGTGGTCAGTCCGGACAGCAAGGTGTGGCGCACTTATCCCGCCGGCGGGCGGAACCCGACCAATGTGGAGTTTGGCGGGCGCGATAGCCGCACGCTCTACATCACTGAGACGGAGACCAATGCGGTATACACACTGCGCGCGCCCTATCCTGGCTTCAAGCGGTGGTAGTCGCCCATTGCAAGGAGGGAAGCGACGAAGTAACCGCTTGCAGGATGGAACCCGATGCGGCTTGCCGAGTATCTCCAGATGTTTCTGCAGAACGAAGAGGTGCGCAAGCGGGTGGTGCATGTGCACTTGCTGGAAGCCACCGCCGGGCGCACCGGCACCATTTCGCGCCCCTTGCCCCAACCGCTGGAGGAGGCGTTGCGTCGGCAGGGGGTGGGGGTGCTGTACAGCCATCAGGCGCAGGCGCTGGAGGCGGCGCGCCGCGGGGAGAATGTGGTGGTCGTCAGCGGCACGGCGTCCGGCAAAACGCTGTGCTATAATCTGCCGGTGCTGGAGAGCGTTCTGGAAAACCCGCACACCACTGCCTTCTATCTGTTCCCCACCAAGGCGCTGGCGCGTGACCAGCAGGAGAAGCTGAACGACCTGGGTCTCTTTCCCCAGGTGCGCTTTGGCGTTTACGACGGCGACACCCCTCAGCACGAACGGGCGTCCATCCGGCGCGGCGCGCACATCGTGCTGACCAATCCCGATATGTTGCATGTGGGCATCCTGCCGAACCACTCGTCGTGGGCGAGCTTCCTGCGCAAACTGCGCTATGTGGTGGTGGACGAGATGCACGCCTATCGGGGCGTGTTTGGCTCGCATGTGTCGCTGGTGTTGAGACGTCTGCGGCGGGTGGCAGAGCTGTACGGCGCGCGTCCGCAGTTTATCCTCACTTCCGCTACCGTGGGCAACCCGCAGGAAACCGCGCAGACCCTGACCGGCGTACCCTGCACGCTGATACAGGAGGATGGAGCGCCGCGCCCCCAGCGCTACTTCGTGCTGTGGAACCCCCCGCTCTTTGACGAGAACACGTTCGAGCGACTGAGCACAAACGTGGAGTGCGCCGCTATCATGACCGCGCTGGCGGAAGAGGGGTGGACGACGCTGGTGTTTGCCAAGGCGCGGGTGACCACCGAGCTGATTCTGCGTTACGCTTGCGACCTGGCGCAACATCGCGTTCCGGAGCTGAAGGAGAGGCTCATGTCGTATCGGACAGGATACACCCCCGAACAGCGCAGAGATATCGAGCGTCGACTGTTCAACGGTGAACTGCTGGGGGTGGTCAGCACCAACGCGCTGGAACTCGGCGTGGACATTGGCGGGCTGGACGTGGTGGTCATGGCGGGATACCCGGGCAGTATCACCAGCACGTGGCAACAGGCGGGCAGGGCAGGAAGACGCGACCGGGAGGCGTTGATCATCCTCGTGGCGCAGGACGATCCGCTGGATCAGTACCTGATGCGCCATCCGGAATACCTCTTTGGTCAGCCGGTGGAGAAGGTGAGGCTGAATCCGACCAACCATCCTATCCTTCGGGCGCATCTGTGCTGTGCAGCTCACGAGAAGCCGCTGGAGCCGGAAGACTACACCCTCTTCGGCAGTGCCGAAACCTGCATGGGCGCGATGGTGGAGCTCATGAACGAGGGCAAGCTACTCCCGCGCGATGGGCGGTGGTACTACGTCGGCGGGAGCTATCCGGCGGCTGAGGTCTCTATCCGAACTGCGTCGGGAGAGTCCGTGCTCATTCTCGACCGCGGTACGCGCAGGGAGCTGGGCAGAGTGGAGATGGGGCGTGCCTACCGAACCGTGCACCCCGGCGCAATCTACCTGCATCAGGGGGAGAGCTACTTCGTGGAGGAGCTGGATGACGAACAGCGAGTTGCCCTCGTCACGCCGGTCTCCGTGCCCTACTACACCGAACCCCTCCTGCAGGTAGACCTGCGAGTGCTGAAGACCCTCTGCACGCGCCGATTGGGCAGGATTGAGGTCGGTTTTGGGGAGGTGCGGGTGAGTGAGCGGGTAGTAGGATTCCGCCGAAAGCACCTGCAAAACGGTCAGATTATCGATGTGGAACCTCTCTGGATGCCCGAGCAGTCCTATGATACCGAAGGCACATGGCTCGCCTTCGACCTGCAGGAGTTTCTGCAATCGGAGGGCAACCGTGTGCGTCTGGCAGAGCGCGGGGCGGAGGTGCTGGATGTGCTTGCCCTGCTGGTCCGCAGCCTCGATAGAGGTACGCTAACGCGCACTGCGGATGCGATTGTGGCGCTACACGGCGCGGAACACGCTCTGCAGTCCATGGTGCCCCTGACGTGCGGCTGTGAGCGGATGGACGTCGGCAGTCAGTTCACCTGGCTGTATCCGGCTTTTGGGTGCAGTGCGATATTCCTGTACGATACCAGCCCGGGCGGGGCGGGCATCAGCCGAGGTGCGTATGAGGATATGGAGCAGTTGATTCGCATGGCGCGGGCGGTAGTGAGCGAATGCGGTTGTAAGGACGGATGCCCCAGCTGTTTGCACTCGCCACAGTGCCCTATTCGCAACGACGGGCTGGACAAGCAGTGGGCGCTGTCGCTTTTGCAATGGCTGGAGAAGCAGATGGTGTAAAATACATAGTTGAATGCTGGCAGGTTTGCTTCAGCCGCAGGTTGTAATCAGATGAAAGCGCTTTTCCGATAAAAACAGATGAGAGATTTCTGAGCAGATTTCGACGAAGGTGGAACCATGAACGGGATCAGGCGCAACAACAATCATCACCAGCAACTGTTACATCGCTACCCGGGTAATCCCATCCTGACCGCTGCCGACTGTCCCTATGCCATCAATACGGTGTTCAACGCGGGAGCCACCAGGCTACCCGATGGAACTACCCTGCTTCTATGCCGGGTAGAGGACAGGCGCGGTATTTCGCACTTCTGCGCGGCACGCTCGCGCAACGGAGTGGACGGCTGGCAGATTGACCCTCAGCCGACGCTTCTGCCCGACCCCGAAAATCATCCGGAAGAGATATGGGGCATCGAGGACGCACGCATCGTGTATGTGCCCGAACTGGGCAGGTACGCCGTGACCTACACGTCGTACTCGCGGGGCGGACCGGGCGTCTCGCTGGCGCTGACGGAGGACTTCATCCATTACGAGCGCTACGGCGTCATCATGCCGCCCGAGGATAAAGACGCGGCGCTGTTGCCCCGGCGAATCGGTGGGCACTGGGCGCTCATCCACCGTCCGGTCACCGCTCAGGGAGCGCACATGTGGATTTCGTATTCGCCCGATCTGCGTCACTGGGGTAGTCACCGCATGATCCTGCAGGCGCGGCGCGGTGCGTGGTGGGACGCCAACAAGATCGGTCTCTCACCGCCTGCCATCGAGACGCCGGAAGGCTGGCTCATCCTGTATCATGGCGTACGACAGACCGCCAGCGGGAGCCTGTATCGGCTGGGGCTGGCGCTGTTTGACCTGAACACGCCCGAGAAGTGTATCCTGCGCAGTGACGAGTGGATGTTCGGGCCCGAAGAACCGTACGAGCGCGAGGGCGACGTGGCGAATGTGGTCTTCCCCTGCGGGTACACTATCGAAGACGATGGCGATACTCTCAACCTTTACTATGGCGGTGCCGACACCTGTATCGCGCTGGCGACCGGAAGCATCCGCGAGATGCTGGAGTGGCTGAAAGAGCATGGTCACGCCGGCGATTACGGTATCTAGGAGGATGATGTGAAAGGATGAAGTACGTCTTGCTGGTGCCTGACGGGTTCGCTGACGACCCCTTGCCGGAGTGGAACGGCAGAACGCCCAAGATGAAGGCGAACACGCCGCATCTCGACGTGCTGGCGAAGCGCGGACTGATCGGCGCGGTGTGGACGGTTCCTCCCGATATGTACCCGGGCAGTGATGTGGCGAACATGGCGATTCTGGGCTACGACCCGCGCCGCTACTACACCGGCAGGGGACCGCTTGAGGCGCTGGCAATGGGCGTTTCGCTGGATGAAGAGGATGTCGCCTTCCGCTGTTCGCTCATCAGCACCGATGGCGAGCGCATCATCGACCACAGCGCAGGCAACATCAGCAACGAGGAGTCGCATCCCCTCATCCGCCTGGTGGACGAGAAGCTGGGCACGCGCTACTGGCGCTTCTTTCCGGGCGTGGGCTACCGGCACGTGATGGTGTGGCACGAGGGACCGACCGATATCCACTGTATCCCTCCGCACGACGTGGTGGGTGAGCCCTGGCAGAAGCATCTGCCTCAGGGGGAGGGTGAGGAGAAACTGCGCCGCCTGATCGAGGATTCGCTGAACCTGCTGGACGATCACCCCATCAACCGCCGACGCCGCGACGAGGGCAAACCTCCCGCCAACATGATATGGCCGTGGGGACAGGGGCTATCGCCAAAACTGCCTTCGTTTGCCATCAAGTACGGCGTGACGGGTGCGGTGGTGGCGGAAGTCGACCTTGTGAAGGGCATTGGGCGGGCGGCGGGTATGGAGGTTCCTGATGTGCCCGGTGCCACGGGCTACCTGCACACCGACTATCGCGCCATCGGACAGTACGCCCTGCGCATGCTGGAGAGGCATGATTTCGTGTTTGTCCATGTGGAGGCTCCCGACGAGGCAGGTCATCAGGGCGACCCCGAAGCGAAAGCGTGGGCGCTGGAGCAGATTGATGAACATATCGTTGCCCAGCTGGTGGACGGCTTGCGCGAGCATGACCGGCGTCTGCTGGTACTGCCTGACCATGCCACCCCAGTAACGATTCGCACGCATCGCGCTGGCGCGGTGCCATTCCTGCTTTACGACTCGAGAGAAGACCTTTCTCGCGGCGCGTCCCTGACCTTCGATGAGAGCGCGGTGGAAGAGACAAAAGTGCGTGTGGACGAAGGCTGGCGGCTGATAGAGATGCTGTTGAAAGGCTGAGGCAAAGGAGTATCAGGGACGCACCGAGAATAGGAAACTGACGGTTCTCAACGAATGCAGGGAAGGTGCCGCGACCGGTGACATTACCGCCCATCACAGGCGTCGAAGAGCTGGAAGAGCGTCTGTCTCGCCCCACTCCAGAGGTGGTGCAGGTCTTCCGTGAACTTCAGGGCGACATGCTGGTGCTTGGCGTCGGCGGCAAGATGGGCCCGACGCTGGCGCGAATGGCTCGCCGCGCGATGGACGATGCAGAAACCCCCGCTAATGTGGTAGGGGTCGCCCGGTTTTCCCAGCCGGGACTGCGCGAGAAACTACAGGCAGAAGGCATTGAAACGATAGCGTGCGACCTGCTGGACCCGAACGCCGTTCAGCAACTTCCGGATGCTCCCAATGTGGTCTTCATGGCGGGCATGAAGTTCGGCACAACCGGCGCCGAGGCGCTCACATGGGCGATGAACACGGTCGCGCCCGCGAACGTCGCGCAGAGGTTCCGCCATTCGCGCATCGTGGTCTTTTCCACAGGCAACGTGTATCCTCTGGTGCCGGTGGTGCAGGGCGGCGCGACGGAGAAGATACCACCGGAGCCTATCGGCGAATATGCCCAATCCGCGCTGGGCAGGGAGAGGGTGTTCGAGTACTTCTCGTCGCGATACGGCACGCCTGCGCTCATCTTTCGGCTGAACTACGCGGTGGAACTGCGTTACGGCATTATTCTGGATATAGCGCAAAGGGTGTGGGCAGGTCAGCCCGTGCCTCTGGCGATGGGTTGTGTGAACGTGATATGGCAGGGCGACGCCTGTGCCTGGGCGTTGCGCTGTCTGCCGCTGACGCAGTCGCCTCCGACGGTGTTGAACGTCACGGGACCCGAAACCGTCTCCGTGCGATGGCTCGCCCATCGCCTTGGCGAGCTGATGGGCAAGGAGCCTCGCTTTGAAGGAGAGGAAGCGGATACCGCTCTGCTCAGCAACGCAAGTAAGGCGCATCAGCTGTTCGGCTATCCGACAGTGGCGCTGGACACGGTGATACAGTGGGTGGCACACTGGGTGATGCGGGGGCTTCCGACGCTGGACAAGCCCACGCACTTCGAGGTGCGCGACGGCAGATTCTGACGGGGGAGGATAGACAATCGGATGCGAGTGATTATGCTCTCGTGGGAATACCCGCCCAAAATCGTAGGAGGCATTGCCCGGCATGTGTATGAGCTGGGGCACGCGCTGGCGGAAGAGGACGTAGAAGTGCACGTGATTACTGCAGAGTTCCCCGGCGCGCCCGACTATGAACGCCAGCATGACCGTCTGCATATCTACCGCGTGCCGGTGACCGAGCACGCCAACGACTTCGTTCACTGGGTGCAGTTGCTCAACGAGTCGATGCGCCGGAAGGCGGAGGAACTGCTGAACAGCTGGCAGGCAGAGGGCAAGCCGTTCAAGGAGCGTGCCTTCAACGACGGCGTGCTTCTGCACGCGCACGACTGGCTGGCGCATTACAGCGGGGCGTACCTGAAACACGCCTACCGCCTCCCGCTGATCGCCACTATCCACGCCACCGAGTACGGACGCAACAACGGCTTGCACAACGACCTTCAGCGCTACATCGCCAGCGTGGAGTGGCAGCTGAGCTATGAGGCGTGGCGCGTCATCTGCTGTTCGTGGTACATGAAGGGCGAGGTGGAGTTCGCTCTGCAGACGCCATCCGATAAGATTGTGGTTATCCCCAACGGCGTCGATGCCGATAAGTTCGACTTCCCGTTCAGCGAGGAGGAGCGTCAGGCGTTCCGGCTCAACTACGCCGCCCCCGACGAAAAGATTCTCTTCTTTGTGGGCAGGATGGTGCGCGAAAAGGGAGCGCATGTGCTGTTGGAAGCTCTGCCCAAAGTGCGCGTCGTCTACCCGAAGGTCAAACTGCTGATTGTGGGCGGGGGCTACCGCGACCATCTGGTGCAGTTGGCGAACTGGCTGGGCATCGCTCCCCACGTGTATTTCACCGGCTTCGTGCCCGACGATGTGCTGTTGCGCATCTACCGCATCGCCGACGTGGCGGTGTTCCCCAGCCTGTACGAGCCCTTCGGCATCGTGGCGCTGGAGGCGATGGCGGCGCGCATTCCGGTGGTGGTCTCGGATGCGGGCGGATTGCGCGAGGTTGTAGAGCATAACGTGACGGGCATCGTTACGTGGCTCAACAACTCCGACAGTCTGGCGTGGGGCATTCTGGAAGTGTTGCAGAACCCCGAGCGTGCCCAGAAGATGGTCAGAGAGGCATATCAGCGGGTGAAGACCGTGTACAACTGGAAGCGCATTGCCCGACAGACCATCGAGCACTACCGCCAGGTGTGGTCGGAATATCGCAAGAGCGCGTGGTGAAAACGTGAAACCCCTCTCCCACAGCGTGGGAGAGGGGCACGGGGTGAGGGGCAACGGGCACTACGCCGCCATGCGCAACGCCGGACGACTGCCGTCCTC
>FWWM01004102.1_pt1 | contig 34648 bp, 29 predicted proteins | sample 2228351 | NCBI WGS metagenome assembly FWWM01 (sample SAMEA103939774, study PRJEB20133) | metagenome
CCGCCGGTGCGGCCGGCCATGACGATACCGGGCATGATCGCGGCCATCAGGCGCACCATGGCAATGCCCACCAAATCCGCCACATAAATCTGGGCCCCGAAGAGCTTCAACTGGATGGCGCCGATAAAAGCCAGGATCAAGCCCACCAGAAAACAGATCAGGGAGACTATGGGCAGGGCCTGGACGCCTACGGCCTGGATGACGAGGCTCAGATCCGCGCGGCGGAACTGGGCCCGACCGCGCAACAGACGCCCCACGGCCAGGACCGCTTCGCCGATGAACTCCAGCAGTTCCCCGGCGGAGCGGAAAAAATTCACGGTTTCGTTCCCCAGAAAAACGAGAAACGAGGCCTTTTCCTCCGGGGGGCGGGCGTCCTTCTTCTCCGGCACGGCCAAGGCCAACTCCAGCAGCCGTCGGGCCCCGGGGGGTAAACCCTCCCGGTCCAAGCGGAGGTTTTCCCGGCTACAGAGCGCCCCCAGATGCATCAGAAAGGTCAACAGCCCGCTGTCCCAGGCTCCCAACCGCGATGAGTCGAAGGCCAGGGTGTGCACCCCGGGCCGAACCGCAAGGGCCTGCCGCACCTTTTCCACCTCGGGCAGGACGGCCCCCAGTTTCCAGTCGCCGGAAAGAACCAACCGCAGCGTTTCGGCTGCGGGCTGCTCCAGACTCAGTTCGGCTAGGGCCGTCATAAGGCAGGTCTCCTGGGGGCGCGATTACCGGCGCCGAAAGGCAGAGGCCCTCCCGGCGGTAAGTTGACAGAGTGTATCAGAGAACTGCTTTGCAAAGCACAATTCTTTCAAATCCCCGGATCGGCCCCTGGAGCCGGGGGCCGGATCCTTCCCCAGAAGGAGGCCCTCCCGGTTCCGGTTCAGAACCCTTTAAGATTTCAAGGGGAATGCCAGGGCGCCCGCCTGTCCCCCCTGCCAGCAAAGGAATCAAGGGGGCGGCCCGATCCCCACCGCCGGCTGGAAAGAAGGCCTTTATCTCCGGGAAAGCCCCCATCCGGGCAAAAAAATCCCTCCGGGGAAACAATAACCAGTTCGCCAAGCGGGCCAGCAGGGGACGGGAAGGGAAGCTAAGGAAAATTCAAGGGGAAGACGGCTTGATTCGAAAAGAATCGTAGGACAACTGGTTGGTGAGCCTAAGGGACCGCCATCGCCATGAGAAGGTGCCTGCCATGGACATGCTGAACCGGAGACTCCTGCTGAATATCGACCAGGTTTCCAAGCTGACGGGAGTGCGAAAATCTACTTTGCGCTATTGGGAAAAGTGCTTTCCGGAGTTCCTCCGGCCGGAGCGCACCCCTTCCCGGCGACGGGAATACTCCCCGGCCGATTTGCTCCTCATCGGCACCATCAAAAAGCTCCTGGAGGAGGACCATCTCACCAACCACGGGGTGCGCCTGCATCTCAAAAGAACCGAAGGCAAGCCTGCCGCCTGACAAGCGCCTGTTTGCGAGGCCGGCCGGGGTTTCTGGAGACAAGGACCCCAACCGGGAACCACCCTAGCCGGCCGCCACCTTGCCAGGATTTTTGCCGCCAGCCAACGGGCTTTCCCTGTGGTGAAAAACCTGCTAAAATAATAGTATTCCACCGGCGGACCCGAACCTGCTGCCGCCGGTATGGGATGCAGGTCTTCCCTACCTTTGCAGGCGATTCCGGAACTTCCATGGAACCCACGGTAAACCAGGGACAGGGGGCAGGAAGTCCGGCTGAGTCCACGCCGGCCCGGGAACGGGAGCTTTTGGGACTCCTGGCCGCGGCCCAAGCCGTACTTCGTCACCGCACCTTCGAAGAGGCCGCCCGGGTCATCTTCGACCATTGCCGGGAACTCATCGGAGCGCCGTCGGGTTATATTTCCTTGTCCAATGAAGCGGGGGACGCCAACGAGTTGGTGTTCCTGGAGGCAGGAGGGCTGCCCTGCACCGTAGATCCCCTGAGCCCCATGCCCATCCGGGGGTTAAGGGCTGAGGCCTACCGAAGTGGCGCGGTGGTTTGGGACAATGAGTTTCCCGCCAGCGATCATCAGCGTTTTCTGCCGGAAGGCCACGTGACCTTGGAAAATGTCCTGTTCGCTCCCCTAAAGTATGGCGAAAGGACGGTGGGACTTTTGGGGTTGGCCAACAAACCCGGGGGCTTCACCGAAAACGACCGCCGCCTGGCCGCGGGGTTTGCCGAGCTGGCCGCCATCGCCCTGGTGAACAGCCGCGCCGAGTCCGCGGTGCGCCGGAGCCAGGCGCAGCTGAGCCTCATTACCGACAGCCTGCCGGTGCTCATCGCCTATGTGGACCGGAATCGGCGTTATCGCTTCGCCAACCGCCAGCACCGGGAGTGGCTGGGACTTTCTGCGGAACAGGCGGAGGGGCGGCTCCTGGAGGAAGTGTTGGGTCCGGAGCTCAGCCGGGCGGTTTCTCCGGTGGTGCAACAGGTCTTGGAAGGCCAGCCGGTGGAGGTCCAGGCCCGCCACCAGCCGCCCCGCGGCGCGCCGATGTACCTGGCCGTGCGGCTGATTCCCCATAACGGCCAGCAAGGGGGGGTGCATGGCTTTTTTCTCCTGGCCGAGGATATCACCACGCGCCGGGAGGCGGAAACCCAACTCAAGGAGTCCCGTGACCTCCTGGAGCAACAGGTACTGGCCCGCACCGCCGAGCTTCGGCAGGCCAACGAGCTGCTCCTTAAGGAAATGGCCGAGCGTCGCGAGGCTCAGGCGGCCCTGGACCAAGAGCGCAGTCGTCTCTTCGCCCTCCTGGATAACCTGCCGGCCTATGTCTTTCTGCAAGCCCCGGACCACACGCTGAAATTCGCCAACCGCTTCTTTCGGGAGCATTTCGGCGAGCCCCTCAACCTCACTTGCCATGAATTGCTTTGGGGGCGGAAAGAGCCGTGCCGGGAATGTCCCACCGAACTGGTGTTTCATACCCATGCCCCCCATGTCTGGGAATGGACCAGGCCGGATGGCCGCAGCTATCAGATTTTCGATTATCCCTTTGCCGATGTGGACGGTTCCCCTCTGGTATTGGAAATGGGGATCGACATCACCGGCCGCAAGCGGGCTGAGGAGGCCTTGCGGGAGCAGTCCCGACTTTTTGAGGCGTTTTTTAACCACACCATTACGCCCCTGGTCTTTCTGGACCCGGAGTTCAACTTCCTCCGGGTGAACGAGGCCTATGCCCGGGCCTGCCGCCGGTCGGTGGCCGATTTCACCGGGCGCAACCACTTCGAACTCTACCCCCACCCGGAAAACCAGGCCATCTTTGCGGAGGTGGTGCGCACCAAGACCCCCCATGTAGCCCTGGCCAAACCCTTTGTGTTCCCCGACCATCCGGAATGGGGCACCACTTATTGGGACTGGACCCTGGTGCCCATTCTGGATGAGGCCGGCCAGGTGGAGTTTTTGGTGTTTTCGCTCAATGATGTCACTGCCCGGGTACGGTCGGAAGAGACCCAACGCCGTCTTACCGCCATTCTGGAGGCCACCTCGGATTTGGTGGGCTTCTCCGACCCCTCCGGTCGGGTCTTATATCTCAATCAAGCCGGGCGCCGGATGGTGGGCCTCGGGCCTGCGGAAGAGCTGGGCTCCCGGCACTTTCTGAGCTTCCATCCCCCCTGGGTGCAGGAAAAGCTCATGCAGGAAGTCCTGCCGGTGGCCAAGGCGCAGGGGCTCTGGCAGGGGGAGACCGCCATTCTGGGCCCGGACGGTCAGGAGATCCCCATTTCCCAGGTGGTCATGGTGCACCGGGACGCAGACGGCCAGGAGCAGTTTTATTCCAGCCTGGCCCGGGACATCAGCCGCCAGCGCCAGGTGGAGGACCAGCTGCGGCAGCTCACTTCCCAATTGCTCACGGCCCAAGAACAGGAGCGGCAACGCCTGGCCCGGGAACTGCATGATGAATTGGGCCAGTCGCTGCTGGTGCTTAAGATGCAACTCAGGGCCATCGAACGCCAACTGACCGACCCCGCCATTCAGCGGGACTGCGCCCGGGCCTCAGAATATCTCACCATCATCGTGGATAACGTCCGTCGTCTTTCCCGGGACCTGGCCCCCTCAATCCTGGAGGATTTGGGGCTGTCGGCGGCGCTGCGAAATCTTTTGGACGAATTCCAGCGCCACCATGATTCCCTGGACATAACGGCCGAGATAGAGCCGGTGGAGCACCTCTTGAGCCGGGAAGCGAAAATCAACCTCTACCGGGTTTTCCAGGAATCCCTCACCAACATCGCCAAACATGCCCAGGCCACCCGGGTGGCCATCCGGTTGCAGTCCCGTCAAGGCTGCATCGCCGGTGCAGTGGAGGACAACGGCGCCGGCATGGCGAGGGACAGCCGGCAGGGCCACCCGGTGGCCACTGGTTTGGGCTTGTCAGCCATGGAGGAGCGTCTCCGCATCCTGGGCGGCACCCTGGAGGTGGCCAGCGAGCCGGGCCGCGGCACCCATATCAGGTTCAGTATCCCGATTTCGTCAAGGTGAGATAGGTTATGGACCGTATGGTCATCGTGTTGGCTGACGACCATGCCATGTTCCGCCAGGGGGTGAGGCGCATCCTGGAAGAGATTCCTGATGTGACCATCGCCGGGGAGGCGGAAAACGGCCTGGACCTATTGAAGCTTTTGAAAAACCTTACCCCCAACCTCGTGGTGCTGGATATTTCCATGCCGCAGTTGCGAGGAGTTGAGGCCCTCTACGAAATCAAGTCGCTTTACCCCGCCACCAAAGTCATCATTCTCTCCATGCACAAGGAGAAAGAATATCTCCACCACGCCATCAAAGGCGGCGCCGACGGCTTTCTGCTCAAGGAAGACGCTTCCCAAGAATTGGTAAAGGCCGTGGAGGCGGTGAGAAACGGCCGGAAATATTTTTCCCCCCTCCTGGCCCAAGACCTTCAGGACCTGCTGATTCAAGAATATCAGGGCAAGGGGAAAAGAGAGGAAGATCTCCTCACCCTGAGGGAAAAGCAGGTCCTCAAACTCATCGCCGAGGGCAAATCCAGCAAAAACATTGCCGAGCTGCTTTTCATCAGCCATCGCACCGTGCAGAACCACCGGGCCAACATCATGCGCAAGCTGAATCTGAAAAAGACTACCGACTTGGTGCGCTATGCCATGAAAAAAGGCTATGCCGTCTGACCTTCCCGGGACTCTTTCCCTGCTGAATAAGTATTTTGGCCTAGGGGGAAAATGGTCTTTTCTATCATAGACCCACGAGGCGGAACCCCCTACTATGACGCGAAGGCAAAGCCGCCCCTAAAGTTCCCACCACCGTGAACGCCGGTCCCCGGCTCGGCTTTGACCGACGTACGGGAGGGGGCAGGATGCCATGTCAGCAGGACAACCCTAAGGTTCAGGTGGCCCCGATGGGAGCTTCTGACCCCCCGGGAACCAGCCCCGGAACCGATTCGGCCTCAACGCCACCAGGCCCCTAGGACCGGAACGGCAGGGATCGAACTCACGGGATTGATTATGGAAGCCAGTTGTTCTCCTTGTAAAGACGATAAGGATGGCGCAGTTTTTCCCTGGCCCTGCCGCGTGGTGTTAGCGGAGGATCACCTGCTTTTTCGGCAATTGGTCAAGCGGTTTTTGGAGGGCATGGATGGCTTTGTGGTGGAGGGGGAGGCTTCCGACGGCCTGGAACTCCTGGAACTCCTCACCACCTGCCGGCCCCATTTGGTCATTATGGACCTCACCATGCCCCGGCTGCCGGGCCTTGAAGCCACCCGCCGGGTGAAGAACAGCTATCCTGAGGTCAAAATCTTGATCCTCACCATGCACCGCATCCCGGAATATTGTCAGGAGGCCCTGGAAGCCGGTGCCAACGGCTATCTCCTCAAAGAGGACACGGATACCGAGCTCCTCGGCGCCATCCGACATATCCTTAAGGGAGGCAGGTATATCTCGCCGTTGCTCGCCAAGCGTTGAAAACTCCAGCGGGCCCCCGCCCATCCCCTCCCACTTTCTCCGGCGTCAAGCCGATTCCCGTCTGTTTCCTTGCCACGGAATTCTTCCATAGGTAGTTTTACCCAGGGAAAGTTTGAGTGATTTGGCGCATTGCCGCCCAAGTCCCGTCTGCGATAAGGTGGCGCATACCTCGTGACTTCGCGGGAAATTCCTTTGCGCAGCCTGATTCCCCCGGCGCCATCCCCTGCGGGAACGCCTGGCGAGGGGACTGCGATTTTCGCCCCGCGAGGCGCAACTGCTGGCGGTGTCTGAAGATCAACAACAGTCCCCCGCATCATCGGCGAGGCCGGCTTCCTGGTTCTGGGGCCGATAAGGAGAGAGACATGGGCAGAAAAGCAGGCGCAAGACGTCCTTTAAGGCAGGGGAAGGAAACCTTTTCTCAGGGCGGCGCCATGTTCCCCCGGCATATTCTGCTGGTGGCGGAGGTCTCCCCCTATTTCCGTGCCTTGGCCGCCGATCTTACCCAGCAGGGCCATAAAATTTTTTTCGCCGCTCCTGACCGCGCCCAGGGGATATTGGAACATCAAGATTTTGCCTTGGTCATAGTGGAGCTGGGCCGCACCTGCCCCGCCGGCTTGCGGGTGGTGGAAAAGGCCCTGGGGCTCAGTCGGCGCCCCCTGGTACTGGCCATCGGCAGGGAGGGGGAGGGACTGCCCGCTTCGGTGTTTAGGCTGGAGGTGGATGATTATTTGGAGCTGCCGTTTTGCCGGGCCGAGATGGGCCGCCGCATCTCGCTCCTTTTGACACCGCCGGTGGCCCGGGACGACGCCGCCTCCCAGCGGCGGGCCGCAGCCTTGAACTACCGCCTCCTCCTCGCCCTTTCCCGGCATAAGACCGAGACCTACGCACAATTACAGGCTTTGGCCGCGGCCCTGCATGACCTGGCCACTTTGGCGCCGATGCCGCCAAGGGGAGAGGCTGAGGGGCTTGTTACCAGGATGTCCGCCCATCTGGAAACGCTTTTTTTTCTCTTGGGAAAATTCCCCGCCGCCCAAGACCGGTCTCCGGACCAGAACAGGTCAGGAGCGTGCGATTTACGCGGAGTGGTGATCGACCTTCCTCCCCCTTCCTGATGGTGCTTGGCAAGCGGGAGGTGGAAAGAGGCCAAGGGAGGGGGCCAGGGGGCACCGCTCCCAGCCCCTCCCTGAACCCCCTCCCCACCTTTCAAAAATGGTTTAACTTCGCATATTCTCTAAAGAAATTCCCCACTCCCGCCGGCGTCATGGGGGAGGGGTTGTGCAACCTCTGCTGGAACCCGGCCGCCTTCCCTGCTTGTCCGCCCCTGTCTCAATTCCGGAGTCCCGGGCCTCCCCCTCCCTGCCCCCTAATGAATTTTTTTCCAAGCGCAAACGGATAGAAGCGGCCTTCCAACCTCCGGGTCCCAAGCGTCCCCGCCTGGGGCAACAAAGGAGGGGGAAAAGTGCGGGTGCGAGATTTGCTTTGCATTAGAGGTATTTTTGAGTATGATTGGGAAGACCTGAACGGAGGGATCCCTTCGCTTCGTTTACCCAGAAATCCTTTGGGAAGAAACCCACGTGGGAAAAATTCGGATTGCGCTCGCTGGAGTGGGAAACTGCGCCAGCGCACTGGTGCAGGGAATTGAATATTATCGTCGCCTTCCAGACCCAGGGTCCCTTGGGCCTCTGGGGCTCATGCACCCCGACATCGAGGGCTACCGGCCGGGGGATCTGGAGGTGGTGGCCGCCTTTGACATTGACCGCCGCAAGGTGGGCCGGCCGGTTTCCGAAGCCATCTTCGCACCCCCCAATTGCTGTTACCGGATCGTGGACGATCTGCCGCCCATCCCGGCCAAGGTGCACATGGCGCCGGTGCTGGACGGGGTGTCGCCCCACATGGCCAACTACCCGGAGGAGCAAACCTTTGTGGTGGCCGAAGAACCCCCGGTGGACGTGGCCCAAGTCCTGAGAGACAGCGGTGCCGAGGTCCTGCTGAACTACATGCCGGTGGGCTCGGAAAACGCGGCCCGCTATTACGCGGAATGTTGCCTCAAGACCGGGGTGTCCTTCATCAACTGCATGCCCACCTTTATCGTCTCAGACCCAGAGTGGGCCAGCCGCTTTGCCGCCGCCGGCATCCCGGTGGTGGGCGATGACGTCAAAAGTCAGTTGGGCGCCACCATTCTGCACCGCACCTTGGTGCATCTTTTCCAGCAACGGGGCCTGACGGTGGACCGCACCTATCAGCTCAACGTAGGGGGCAATACTGACTTTCTCAACATGCTGAACCGGGACCGGCTGGCCACCAAGAAGCGCTCCAAGACCGAGGCGGTGAGCTCCCTTTTGCCCTCGGATTTTTCCCCCTATAATCTGCACGTGGGCCCCTCCGACTACGTCCCCTGGCAAAAAGACAACAAAGTTGCCTTTTTGCGCCTGGAAGCCCGGGGTTTCGGGGGCTTCCCCATGCACCTGGAAATGCGCCTGTCGGTGGAGGACTCCCCCAACAGCGGCGGCTGTATGATCGATGCGGTACGGTGCGCCAAACTGGCCCGGGATCGGGGTATCAGCGGGCCCCTCACCTCCATCTCCGCCTACACCATGAAGCACCCTCCCGAAACCATGCCGGATGAAGAAGCCGCCCGCCGGGTGGAAGAGTTCATCAAGGGCCTGCGGGAACGGTAACGGAGGGGTTGAGCAAGGAACAGGACTTTTCTTTCTGCCCCAGCACTTGATGAAACATTCAGGGGAAGCCGACACCAGCCGCGGCTTCCCCTGATTCATTTGAGCCTCCTGGGTAGAGGACGAAGAGGAGGGGGGCAGGACGCTCAGGCCCCTGGCCTCCCCGCCGCGGTCTGATCCCGCAGGGTGAACAGGCACGCGAGGCCCAAGCCGGCCCACGTGAGCTCCCGGATCCGCCGGATGAGGCCGAAGGCCAGGCCGGAGACGGGCGGAAGGCCCAGGCTCAGAAAGATAAGGACCTTGCCGCCCTCCTGGGTGCCCAGCTTGCCGGGCACAAAGAACAGCACCCCGTCGATGAAGACGCTCAAGGTCTCCACCGTCACTGCGGTGGCCAGGTCCACAGGCAGGCCCAGGAAGTGGCAGATGAGAAGCACTTCCACACTTCCCAGGGCCCAGGCCAGGCCAAAACACAACGTGGAAATCCAAAAAGCGGGTTGGTCATCGGCGAGGAAGGCGGCAATGTCCCGGTCCAACTCGGCCGCCTGGTCAACGGGAAGGTAGCCTTTGAGCCGGGTGGGGAGCCAGGCCCGGAGCAGATGGGTGAAGCGGGAGAACATGCCCTTCCACAGCCCCAGAAGGATGAGGCCCAGGAAGAGAAAGCAGCCGATGAGAAGAGCCCACAGCACCGGCAAAAGCCCGGGCGCCAGCGGCGCAAAGGGGGCCGCCAGCAGCAGCCCCACGGCAATGAACAACGCCTGGCCCAGAAATTGGGTGAACTTGGCCACGGTCACCGAGGCGGCTGCCGCGCCCAGGGCCATGTCCCGGCGCAGCACCTGGAGGCGCAGCAACTCCCCCCCCAAGGTGGCGCTGGGGATGAGGTAGTTGAAGCCGTCTCCCCCCAGCCGTAGGCGGAGGAGGCGCCCGAAGGGCACCCGGCGGTGGGCCTTTAGAAAGGTGTAGTGCCAGCCGGCGGTGTTGGCCAGGATGGGAAGAATCTCCTGGCCGATGATGAGTATCCAGCCCCACCCTATCCGGCGCAGCTCGGCCAGCACGGTGGCCGGCCCCAGCCGGTAGAGGAGCACTGCCAGGACCAGGGCGCCCAGGCCTCCCGCCAGGAGGTTGAGGTTGAGGCGCGGTTTCATCCGGGGGGATAGTCCATCCAGTCCCCGCCGGCGGCCTGGGAGCGGTAGGCCAGATGAATGAGGCGGGCGCAGGCCGCGGCTTCGGCCAGGTTCCGCCCCCGGCGGCCGGGAGTCTGGATTTCGGCGGCAAACTCTTCCATCACCCCTCGGGTCCACTGGGGATGGTGGGAGCCGGCGCTCAATTTCTCCGGGAAAACGTGGATTTCCTCCGGACTGCCGGCCCTCTGGAGGAGGAGCCGGTCATCGGCCAGGACCAGTTCGCCCCTGCTCCCCTGAATTCGGCCCCAATTGCGCCGGACCGCCGCCCGCCAGGTGAGGAAGAGGCGGGCCTGAGCGCCTGGAAGCCGCAGCTCCACCTCGGCTTCGTGCTCCACTCCGTATGGGTCCCCAGGGAGTGGCTGCAACCGGGCCCGCACCGCCTCCGGAACTTTGCCGGCCAGGGCCACCAGGAGATAGAAGGCGTGCCAGCCGTGGTCCACCAGGATGCCGCCGGTGCCTGCCCCTCCCTGTTGGCGCCAGTCGGTGAGGCCGCCGCCGCTGCCTGCGGTGCGGTGCACCTCCCACTCTAGGGTGTGGATTTCCCCCAGCGCCCCGGCCTGCACCAGCTCCAGGGCCGCGGCCAGCAGGGGCGCATATTTCCAGTTGTGTACCGTCACCAGGGCCCGCTGACGGTCCGCGGCTGCCGCCGTCAGGGCCGCCAGCTCTCCCAGGTCCAGGGTCAGGGGTTTTTCGCACAACACGTGACAGCCCGCCTGCAAGGCGGCCAGGGCCAAGGTGAAGTGTTCCCCCGGCGGGGCGCAGATGTCCACAAAATCCAGGGATCCCTGGGCGGCCAGCAGGGCGGCCTGGTCCGGATAAGCGGGCACCCCGGGCAGGAGCTCCCGGGCCAGGGCCCGCCGCTCCGCCCGGGGATCGGCCACCGCCGCCACCCGAAACGCGGCCAGGCCCTGAAGGGCCGGCAGGTGGGCCAATTCCGCCACCTTGCCGAAGCCGATGAGGGCGCCGCATAAGGATCGTTTAAGGGCCGGTGAGGACATGACGCAATCTCGGAACCTTGCCTGGCGGTAATGTGGGGGAAAGGACCGGGCCGCTCAAACCCCTGCCCTTGTTCCCATCCTTCTCCTTTATCTGGTGCGCTTGCCGGGGGAGGACAGCCCGCCCCCGCCCCCGTTTGCCGTCTCACCGGCGATGCAGGCCTTGTTGTTCCAGCAGGCCAAAGACCTCATCCAGGATGGCGATCCCCTCGTCAGCCTCCGCTTCGGTGAGGGTGAGGGGCGGGTTGATCCGGAACTGGGCGGTGTAGTTCATGCTGATAAGCCCCCGGCGCAGAGACTCCTTGAAGACCACTTCCATGACCTTGCCGGGCAGCAGGGTTTTGTCCGTGTCCCGGTGCCGCACGAATTCCATGCCGATCATCAGGCCCTTGCCCTGCACCCGGCCGATGAAGGGATATTTTTCCCGCAGGGCCAGGAGCCGGGTGAGGAGATAATCTCCCACCCGGGCGGAGTTTTCCACGATGTTCTCGGCCAGCAGGGTTTCCAGGGTAATCCAGGCGGCGGTGCCTGCCAAGGGGTTGCCACCGTAGCTGGAGGAAGCGGCGGAGGGCTTGGAATACGGCGCCGCCTGCATGATTTCCGGGGTGGAGATGAGGCCGCTCACCGGGAAGCCGCTGCCCATGCCCTTGCCGATGGTGATCACGTCCGGGATCACGCCAAAATGTTCACAGCCGAAGAGCCGCCCGGTGCGGCCGAAACCGGTGAGCATTTCGTCCGCGATGAGCAGCGCCCCGTGCTCCCGGCAGATGTCCAGCACTCCGGGGAGAAATTCCGGCGGCGGCACCACGTTGCCGGCGGTGCCCTGCACCGGCTCCACCAGGATGGCGGCCAACGATCCGGTGGTGTTCATCCGGATGACCTCCCGGGTGAAGTCCAGGCAGTGGAGACCGCAGGCTGGATACGTGAGGGTGAAGGGACAGCGTTCGCAGTACGCGTAGGGCGCCAGGTAGAGGCCGGGGTGGAGCGGGCCCCAATGCTGCTTGAAGGTGCTGCCCATGAGGCCCAGGACGCCGCCGGTTTTGCCGTGAAAGCCGCCCCAGAAGGCCAGAACTTCGAATTTGCCGGTGTACGACTTGGCCAACCGGATGGCGGCCTCCACCGCTTCCGCGCCGCCGGAGTAGAGCATGGTCTGGGAAAGCTCCCCGGGCGCGACTTCCGCCAGCCGCCGCAGGAACTTCCCCCGATTTTCGGTGGCGAAGCTGCCCACCGTAAGTTTGGCCACCTGCTCGCTTACCGCCTTCACCCAGGCTGGATGGCTGTAACCCAGGGAGCAGACGCCGATGCCGGCCATAAAGTCCAGATACCGGTTGCCGTCCACGTCATACAGATAGCGGCCTTGCCCCCGATCCAGCACCAGCTCGGCCAGCAGGGCCACATTCTGAAAGCCGGGGGAGAGATAAGGCAGCTCCGCCTGGAAGAGCTCCCGGGAGCGGGAGGGTGGAGGGGATTCAGGTTGCGAAGGTTGCAAGGACATGCGCGACAATCTCCTTGGCCGCCTCCTCCCGGCAGCGGGAGAAGCTGGGCCAGTCGTTTAGATCAATGAGAACAGGATGGCCGTCGGCGGTGAGGATGGCGTCGCCGCCGAAGACCGTAAGACCCACCGCCCGGGCTGCCCGCGCCGCCAAGGCCGCCAATCGGGCCTTTCCTGCCTCCGCGTCGCCATGGCTGGCCGCAGCCCAAAAAAAGCGCTCCGGTCCCACGGCATAAAATTTCACCTCCCGACCCGGGACATGCTCCTGCCACACCAGAGCGTCAATCCCACGGGCCCGGAAATCGTCCAGCACCTGCCGGGCCTCGGCCACCGTGGGGACGAAGCGCACATCCCCCGGCCCCTCGGCGTGGATTTCCGCCCGCTTCAGCCAACCGGGGCCGGGAAAATCCCGGGAGAACGTGCGCTCCGCCTCTTCCAGGGCAAAGCAGCGGGTCTGAGGATACGGCACCCCGGCCGCGGCCAGGATGGGCGGCAGATACCGGCGGTAGCAGCGGATGACCGCCCCCGGGGAATTGATGAGCCGGAGCCCTTGGGCCTCCCAGGCCAGCAAGCGCTTCAACGCCGTGGGCCCCTGGGCCAGGTGCAGGATGCCCCTGGCGGCGGGGGGTTCCCCCGGCAAATCATCGGCGGACAGCGTCGCCGTCTCCCAGCCAAGGGTTTCCAAACCGGCCAGCACCTCCTGCAGGATAGCGGCGTCGGCTTCCACCTTGCCGGGCGAGAGAGCCTTCTCCCGGTAAATGCCAATGATGGTGCGTTCAGGTCGGGTCATCGGTGGAACGGAAAAAACGTGACAAAATCATTCATTTCTATCAGGACGCCTTCCACCTGTCACCTTAAAAATGCGGGCGATGGGCATGCATGTGGAGGAAGGCGCAAAGATCCGGGGGCTTTCCCCGCGCCTGCCATCCCCCCTCTCAGAGGAGGGGGAGGGGAGCCAGGGGGGAAACGGGGATCGGCGGTTGCCCGCTTCACCCCTCAAACCTCCATCCCGGACCTCAGGAACGCTTCAGCCCGGGCAATGTCCGCCGGGTGGTCCACGTCCACCGCCGGCCCCACGTCAAGCCCCGTGAGGGCAAATCCTGCCTCCACCAGAAAGGCCAGGAACTGGCGCAGGGCGGCCAGCCCTTGGGCGGCGGCCGCAGCTTCATAATCAAAGACCCGGGGGGAAAAATAGTAACAACCCGCGGTGATCCAAGGGCTTTTTCCTTTGCCCACCGAGGTCACCCGCCCATTAAGGGCCACCTCTACATAAAGGGGCTTTTCGTCGTCAATGACCCGGGTGAGGCCCAAGGCGCCGGGGGTGGGGGCGATTCGGGCGGCGGCCGCAAAGCGGGCCAGCGCTCCGGGAGCCAGCACCGCATCCACGGTGGAAAGCAGGAAAGGTTCGTCCAGGTAGGACTTCAGGGCCAGGAGACTGGCCAGGGAATGGGGGCTTTCCCATTCCAGCAGCGCCAAGGGGACGGGCCAGGCCTCCCGGCGCAGGTAAGCCGCCACCTCCGGCAATGCGGGGGTGGTGATGACGGCCACGGAAGTCGCGCCCGCCGCCGCGGCCTCCCGAATGACCCGGCCGATGAGGGTGTCGCCTGCCACCCGCACCAGAGGTTTGGGGGTGGCAATCCCGCCCAGGGCCAGGCGGCTGCCCACCCCGGCGGCGAGGATGCCCGCCTTCACGGCAGCAGTGCCTCCAGCTCCAGCAAGGAATGGATCTCAAAGTCCGCCAAATTTGGGTCGAAATCCGCCGGCAGCGGGGCGCTCATGGCGTCGTTTCTCAGCCACACGGTGAGCAGGCCGGCGGCCTTGGCGGGCCGGATGTCCTGGCCGTAGGAGTCCCCCACATAGACCACCTGCTCCGGCGGAAACCCCAGTTCCCGGGCGGCCAGGCGGAAAATTTCCGGGTCCGGTTTGCGCACCCCCACCCGGGCGGAATCCACAATTACGGCGAACCACAGGGCGACGGCCTCATTGGCCAGAAGGCGGGCGGCATTGCCATACCAATTGGTGACCACCCCCAGGCGGTAGCGGTGCACCAGACGGTTCAGGAGATACGCATTGCGGCGGAAGGCCCGGCGGCAGCCCTCCAAAAACTCCCGGGCCAGCGGCGGGGCCGCACCGGGATCCAGGCCCAAAGCGGCCAACTGTTGAGAAACATGAAAATCCAGCAACTGGGGCAGACCCGGAAAATTTGCCCCGGGGCCGGCCAGACAGGCCTCCTCGGCGTGGGAGAAGGCTTTTTTCAGGTCGGCAAAGGATACCTGGGGGAGAGCCTTCTGATACAGGAGCCAGAAGCGGTTGAGCCAATGCTCACCATCACCGTCCAGGGTGCCGCCCAGATCGAAGAGAATTCCTTGGACTCCATTCAGCTTTGCGTATGACATGAGGGCCTCTGTGTATGCATGGTTTGAGGAACGTTCGGCCGCGCCGGCTAAATTCAGAGGGTGATCCGCGGGCTGCGCCCCCTGCGAAACGAAGCATTTGGCTGGCGGTCCCGGGCCGGGTGCCGCACCCCGGCCAGGCAATGAACCGGAAGGGAGCATGAGCAGCCGGAACAAGAGAACCTTGGGTCCCTATGGCTTTTGGCCCGACTCTTGGCCCGCTGAGAAATACAACCACAACAAAGCCCCGGCAAAAAGATAGCTCCCCACCGCCGCCCCCCAAAGAAACCAATCCAAGCGTTTGGCCACGGCCAGGAGCACCACCAGATAGGCAAAATCCCGGCTGTTTAGGGCGGCAATGGTGCGGGCCGCCCATGGCGACAGACGCATCTGAATCCGCTGCCCCTCAGCCATAACCAGAAAAGCGGCCATGGCGCTCAGGCCGAAGCCCAGGAGCAGGGCCCCCAGGGCGAAGAGATGGCGGGCGTCCGTCGCCTCTCGGTGGAGGCCTAAGGCAATCCCGCAAAACACCGCCAGGTGCACCAAATTGTCGGTGATGATGTCCAGCCAGTGGCCGAAGCGGGTTTCCCGAAGCGACAAGCGGGCCACTTCCCCGTCCACCCCGTCCAGGACCACCGCAAGAAGGAACCACACCGAACCCAGGAGCGGCAGCCAATAGCCCCCCTGGGCCAACAGCAGGCCCCCCCAGAGGCCGATGGCGGTTCCCGTCAGGGTGATGGCATTGGGGGGGACCCTTCGGGCGGCCAGCCTTGGGCTGATCCGCCGGGAAAGGGGGCGGTCCACCCAGCGGGCCAGCAGACCGTCGCTTCCCTGGGTGGCCGCGGCCAAGGCGGCCACCAGACGGGCCTCGGCCAGGGAAGGATCCGCCCCGGGGCCCAACAGAACCGGTAAGGAAGGGGCTTCCGGGGGCAGCGGCACCCCGTTTTGGCGCCACCGGGCCACGGTGGACGCCACCTGGGAAACCCTCCGTTGGAAACCGGAATACGGCCCCTGCGTCCCGGAGCCTTGCAGGGCGGCCCGAAAGCTGCGGCGGTCCCAAACGCTGTGGCCAGGCACCAGCAAGAGGCTTTCATCCGGGTTCTGAGGCAGTGAGGCCGCGGCTGTGGTCAAGTCGCTAAAGTCCAGGACCCGCCACACCACCACTCCCTCAACCCCAGCCGGCCGCCGGCTCAGGGCCTCGCCCAACGACGCCGCAAGCCAGACCATCACTGCCCGGCCCTCGGACACCGCCAGCCGCACCAGCCGGGAAAGGGCCGTCTCCCCAAACACCGGCAGCAAACAGGCCGGGTCCCAGGCCACAATGAGCACGGGGCCGGGAGAGGGCTGGGCCGTTCCTTCCATATTTTCGCATCTCATGGACAGAGAGTTCAGTCGGCCGGCAGCCAGCCCGGCAGCGGGAAGTCCCGAAGCGTCTGAAACAGCGCCTCCTCCGCCCCCAGGAAAAAATGGTCCGCCTGCCCCACCACCTCCAAGGGAACCGGATCCGCTCGCTGCGCCAGGAGGCGCCTCAGATCTTCCAGCGGGCAGAGCTCATCAGTGTCGCCCACCACAATGCCGGCCAGCCGGGGCACTTGGGGGAGAAAGGCCAGGTCCATGAAGGCGATGGGGGGCGCAATGAGCAAGGCCTCCACTCCCTCCAGCCCGGCAAGCATGGCTCGGGCGGCCACCGCCGCTCCAAAGGAATAGCCGGCCAGGAGATAGGGGCCCGCTGTGCGGGAGGCAAGATACGCCAAGGCGGCCTTCACGTCTGCCACTTCTGCCAGCCCCTGGCCGAAAGAGCCGCTGCTGCTGCCCACCCCCCGAAAATTAAAGCGCAGGGTGGCCGCCCCCCGGGATGCGAAGGCCTGCTTGGCGGTCCACACCACATTATTGTCCATGCTGCCCCCATATAAGGGATGCGGGTGGGTGATGAGGACGCCGCCGGCTCCGGTTCCGGCCTGGTAGCGCCCCTCCAGGCTGACGCCCGGCCCGCTGATGGTCACCCGCTCTTCCATGGTGCCTCCGATCCGAAGTTAATTGGCCGCCGCCTTGTGGGGCTCCAGGGGGACCACGACGGTGGCAGTGGTGCCTTTTCCTCCAGCAGAGCGGATCTCCAAATACCCTCCAAGATGGCTGAGGCGCTCCCGAATGCTGAACAGGCCGTAGCCGGAACCCCGGCCGGTGTGGGCGCCGCCAGGGTCAAAGCCCTGGCCGTTATCCGTTACCTGCACCGCCAAATGGTCGTGTTCCCGGCTGATGGCCACCTCCACCTGGGAAGCCTGGGCATGCTTCACCACGTTGGTGAGGAGCTCCCGGAGCACCCGAAACACCAGGATGCTGGCCGCTTCCCCCAAGGGCTTGGGCAAATCGTCCCGCCGAACCTTTACGGTGAGGCCATGCTGGGCCTGGAACTGGTCGGCCAGCCACTCCACCGCCGCCTCCAGGCCCAGATCGTAGAGGACCGGCAGGCCCAGTTCGAAGGTGAGGGAGCGGGAATACTGGATGGCCTGGCCGAGGTAGGCGCGGACTTCATTGACGGCCGCCTCGTCCGCCCGGGACTTGGCCTGGTTCAGCAATTCCCCCAACTTGATCTGGGCGATGGCCAGGATTTGACCGATGTGATCATGGAGGTCCGCGGCCAGGCGGCGCCGCTCCCGCTCCTCAGTGAGGGAGAGTTCCGAGGCCAGGGAACGCAAGCGTTCCTGATATTCCTGAATTTCCTCCTGGACCTGTTTTTCCCGGGTGATGTCCTTGAGCATGACCAGGGCAAACTGGGTCACTCCGCTGGTGTCGCGAATGGGAGAGACATGGCTCCAATACCAGAGATAGGAGCCATTCCGACCTCGGCAGCGCCCCTCTCGCTCGTAATATGGTCGCGATCCCCTGGTTAACTCCTGAAACAGGGCCCGGGACACAGCGGCTTCTTCGGGGTGGCTGAGCCCGATGAAATCCAGACCCCGCAACTCCGCCAGGCTGTATCCCAAAATCTGCGCCAAGGCCGGGTTGCCGGTGAGGAGGCGGCCGTCCAGGTCGCTTAACCCAATGCCCACCGGGGCTCCCTCAAAAATGGTGCGGAAGCGTTCTTCGCTGGCCCGAAGCGCCTCTTCGGTGCGGCGGTGGTCCTGGATTTCCTGCTGGAGGTGCAGGTTGGCCTCGGTAAGCTCAGCGGTCCGCTCCCGCACCAGCTTTTCCAAGTGGTCCCGGTAATTGCGGAGCTCCTCCTCCACCCGTTTGCGCTCCGTCAAGTCCACATCGAGGCGGAATATCAGCGGCTCGCTCTGTTCCAGACAGACTACGGTATGGATGGAGTAAACCGGCATGCGGCCGCCGTCCTGACGGCAGAGAAAATATTCCCCGGGTGGCAGGAATTCGCCGCTTTTCACGGCCCGGGAACCGTGCCTCAAGCCCTGCTGGAACCAGCCTTGCAGCTCCGGGGGAATGATGAGCTTGGCCAGATTGCGGCCTACTGCCTCGGCGGCGGGATAGCCGTACATTTCTTCGCTGGCTTTGTTCCAATACAGGACGGTGCCCTGGGTATCGTATCCCTGGATGGCCACGCCGGGGACATGGTCCAGGAGGTTGCGGAATTTCGCTTCACTGCGGCGCAATTCCTCCTGCAATACCAGCAATTCGTCAATTTTTTCCTGGAGCTGGAGGTTGAGGCGGTGCACCTCCTCAAATTTCCGCCGCAGGAGATCCTTGTCCCGCTCCAGTTCCTCAATGGTATATTTCAAAGCCCGCCAAGGAACCAAAAAATTGAGGAGGGTTTCTTTTAGGGAAAACTTTCTTATCCACTTAATGTGATACTCACAATATGGGGCTCCCTCAAAAAAACAATGGGTTTCTTCCAGGATGGCGGGGGGAAGATTCCAGATAGTGGGGATGCCGGAATAAATACCACGGTTGAATTTGCAAAAATCAATGACGCTGGGAATTTCTTTGAACCAATGCAGCCTGATGGTAGCACCATCACGATTGCTGTCAACGAGTTCAATACTTTTATTGCGATTAAACTTATCGTTGATTTTTTGCACTCTTTTAATGGAGCGGCGGGGATTTTTATAAGCCAGGAGGATGATGCGTTGGACGTAGCCCAATTTTTTCCGGGAGGCGTTGTCAAACCCGATCTTGAAGGCAATGTCGGGATCCTGGGTAAGGCGCTTGGCGTTCTCAAACATCTGGATGACCACCTGGCTGGACACCCAGTTGTTGATCTCCATGAGGAATTCCCGGGGGTTGGGCAAGCGGCTGATTTCGGGACCCAGGCCCTCCAACAGGCGGTCCACCTGATCTGGCCGATGCTCCTGAAAATATTCGATGATAGCCCTGGTGTTCAGGCAGCTGTGGTGTCGGTCCATGTGACGTCGCGGAGTCATGAGGGCGGGGCGCCAAGGCCCACCCCCGGCAAAGGGCAACATCCTTGGCAACCCCGGCCGCCCCTGGTCTTCCCCCTGGGAAGGCGCCGAGTTTTCTCCATTATACCAAAGAAACCTTTCTAAAAAAAAATGGTTAGAAGGCTAGCCCGCCAAGATTACGGCTGCCCCGGGCAGCCCGGCAATTTCTTCCTCCCTCCACACCCCTTCAACCTTTAAGCCCTTTCACCGGGGCGGAAACCGCCCGACGGCCTGCCAAAACCCATAACTGGCTGTAATGCAAAGAAAATAAAAATACTCTGAGGAGCCGCAGGGGAGGCAAATTTTCCTTGACTTCAAATAATCTTGTATTTAACTAAGGAAATCCCTTATAAGTATATAAGAAATATTATGTTTTGTATAAGCAAAATCATTAATTTCTCAGGAAATTGCCCAGATTTTTCCCGGAAAATTCTCGGACCGTCAGGTCTGACTGATGCAATGCATCCTGTCGCCAGCGTGGCCCCGCAAGAGGACCGGCCCTCTGGCAGGCAACCGGGGTTCAGGAAAACCGGCCCCCCAGGGCCAAAGAAAGGAGGAGCCTCTCATGTTCTCCCGCATTGTAGCCGCGTTCCGCTTTACCCCCAGCCTCAGCAAATTCTGCCAGGCCAAGGGCAATGTTTTCCTCTTCCGCCTCCTGCCCTTCTGGCTGTCCCGCTGGTATCTGGGGTTCCTGGGCATGGTGTATTTCTGGTGCCGCCGCCAGGAAAAGGCCCTGATCCGTAGCACCGTCCGCCATGTTTTGGGCACGGGGCGCAGCCCCAGAAACCTGAAAGCCACCACCCGCCGCATTTTTCAAGGAATCATAGACCACTACCACGAAAAGCTCTTTGTCGCCTATTCCAATTTCCCTCGCCTCCTCAGATTCCTGGACCAGCGCATCTCCCTGGAAGGCGAGGCCGCCCTTAGAGAAGCCCTGGCCCAGGGCCGGGGGGTCATCCTGGTCACCGGCCACTTCGGCGCGGTGGAATTTCTGCCCGGCTCCCTGGCGGTTAAAGGGTTTCCTGTTTCCATGATCTGCCGGTTCCAGACCGACCGCCTCCGGGAATCTCTCCTGCAACGGGCCCGGGCGGTAAATCTCGACATCATCGATGCCAGCGGCGGCAATGTCTTTCTGGCCGCCGTCAAAGCCCTCAAGGCCGGCCGGATTCTCATCACCGAGATGGATGAGTTTGATGAATGGCGCTGCGACGGGGGAGGGAGCGTCAGTTTTCTGGACAACCGCCTGCCCGCCGACAAGACTCTGGAAATTCTAAGGAAAAGGTCAGGTTCTCCCGTGGTGGTGGGCCTGGTGCACCGCCTGGGTGGCCGCCGCTATGCCCTGAGATTCACTCCGGTGGATTTCCCTGCACAGCCCGACTTGGTGCCGGTGAGCAACCGTTGCCTGGCGGTCTTGGAAAAAGCCGTGCTGGCGGAGCCTCCTTTGTGGTATCAATGGAAGAAATTCGGCACCATGATCGCCCCGGTACTTGAGGCCCAACATGATCATCGACAGGCTGGATATCTGGCACCTGAGGTTGCCGTTTCTCTTCCCGTTCAGGCATAGTCTGGCGACGCACCAGTTTTCTGACAACCTGGTGGTGCAGGTTACCACCGCGGGCGGTCTGAAGGGCTACGGAGAAGGGATTCCCCGGGAGTTTGTCACCGGGGAGTCCCTGACCGCCTCGATGGCCATCTTGGAGAGCTCCCTGGGACCCGGTCTCATCGGCTCTTCCTGGGGTGGACCGGCAGCCTTGTGGGCTGGGTTGGCAGAGCGCTTGGGAATGTTGATCGCCCGCTTCCCCGCCGCCGCCGCGGCGGTGGAGATGGCCCTCCTGGATGCCGGCGCCCGCACCTGGGGAATCCCTCTTTCCCGCCTCATCGGCGGGGCGCAGAGCCCTGGGGTGTATTACAGCGCTGTGCTGCCGCTGGCCCCGGGGGAGCGTCTGAACAAGTTTTTGCACTTGGTCCGGGAAAAGCGGATGAAATTCCTCAAACTCAAGGTGGGGGAAGCCGCCGATGTGGAGGTGCTGGCCCAGATCCGCAAAGTCTGTGGCTGGGAGATTGACCTGCGGGTGGACGCCAATGGGGCCTGGCAGGCGCCGGAAGCCATCCAGCGCCTGGTGGAACTCATGCCCTACCGCCTCAGCGCGGTGGAACAACCCGTGGCCAAGGACGACTTTATGGGTCTCAAGCAGGTTCAGGATGCCCTGCCCATCCCGGTGATCGCCGATGAATCGCTGTGTACCGAGGCGGACGCCCGCAAGCTCGTCGAGCTTAAGGCCTGCCGCATGTTCAATCTGAGGTTGTCCAAATGCGGCGGCATCGGCCCCTGCCGCCGTTTGGCGCAGCTGGCCCGGGAGGCCGGCCTAGGGGTGCAATTGGGCTGCCACGTAGGGGAAACCAGTATTTTGGCCGCCGCCGGCCGGCACTTTGCCCTCAGCGCCGGCCCCTTGACCTATGTGGAGGGGTCTTTGGCGCCCTATCTGCTGGCCCGGGATCCGGTGCGCCCCTCCGTGACCTTCGGCGATGAGGGACTGGGCCTGCCTCTGCCTGGCCCCGGCCTGGGTATCCAGGTTCAGGAGGAGCTTTTGCAGGAACTGGCGGTGGCCCGCATTAGGCTTTCCTGATCAGAACCGGGCCGCCAAGCTTACGCCCAGGGAATGGACGTTGCTTTTATAGGTGCCGTTGGCCTGCCAGGCAGGCGGCAGGGGTATGCCATTGAGGCCCAAGGCGTTCTGCTTCTGACGGCTTTCGGTGAGGATGTAATTGTAGGCCAGTCCCAGAGTAAACCGGGAAATTTTGAGATCGCCCCCCACGGTGAAAATGTGCCGGTCGTTGTCGGGAATTTGCGGATCGAAGGTGGCATCGGGGACCGGCGTCTGATCAAAGATGTACCCGAGTCGCAGCCGCAGATGCTCCCGGAGTTGATAGTTGGCCCCGAACCGGAAGGCCCAGGCATCGCGCCACTGCTTGGGAAACACGAGGCGGGAACTGAGCGTCCCGTTGGCCGGGAGGGGATGGTCCAGGTTAATCGTTAGGTTGTCATAGGTAGACCAGCCGGTCCAGGTAACGTCAAAGTTCAGGGTTAGGGGCTGCAGGCGGCTGAAGCACAGCCCGAAGGTAAGAGACGGGGGCAGATCCAAGCGGGCGGAGCCCGTGGTCCGGGGAATGGAGGGCAAGGGAGCCGGCAGCGTCGTCTCCAGGTCACCGGTAAATTTCAGCGCTATTTTGCTGCGGTAAGAGAGCCCCAGCTTGAGCCCCCTTATGGGTTCATACAGGGCGCCCACGTTGAAGCCGAACCCAGTACCGTCGCCGGAAAGGGAAGCTTCGCCATCGGGGAGCTGGGCTTGCCCCACAAACACCGGCAGCTGGCGCTTCAGATCCACAGTGCCGTACAGCGCATTGAAGCCCAGCGCCAGAGAAAGGGTCTGGCTCACCTTGAAGGCCACCGCCGGGTTGAGGTTGTAGGTTTTGAGGCGGGAAAGGGTGGTCAGGTAGCGGCCGGCCCAGCCCGGCGGCCAGGCGGTTCCCAGGCCGAAGGGGGCAAACAGTCCCACCCCCAGCACCACCCGGTCGTGCACCGGCCAAACCATGTAGGTGGCGGAGGCATGGTAAAGACGCCGGTTGGTTTGGGAAAACGACCCATCGGCCGCGTGGTATTCCCGATCCGGAGAATTGAACACGGTGGCGAGATAGAGCTCCGGGCGGGTGAGTTGCGTCAGACCGGCGGGATTATAAAACAGGGCGGAAGGATCATTGGCTTCGGCCACAAAGGCGTTTCCCTGGGCCATGGCGCCGGTGCCCTGCTGCAGCAAGGCAAAGCCGGCCGCCCAGGTCCGCTGCGGGACGGCGACCAGTGCCAGGGCCGCAAGCCCCCACCACAGGAATGTGGAAATTGCCTGCGGCCGGGGGGGGCGGAACAACCGCCAGGCGTTGACCCCGGAAAATCCTCGGCCATGAATCTGGAAGTGAGCGGACAACGAACGGTTTCCTCGCATAGTGGAGTTCCAGAAACAAACGTTCAGGCCTCCTGCGACGGCCATCAGGGTATCCCTGAGGGTCACATCCTGCGCCGGAGGAGGCAGGGCCCTTGGTAGGCAAGCGAGGACAGGATACCACAAGATGGTTTGGAAGTGAGAAAAATTGCACCGTGCCTCACCGTGAGGGAGAATTTTTTTCCCTCGCCCTGCCGGTGGCCAGCGGGCCGGAGCGCCTTGTTCCGCCTTCCTCTGACCGCCTTTGGCCAAGAAATCCAAGCGAACCAGGCTTGTGAGGAAAAAACTTAGCAAAATATCAGATATTGCCTGATTTCCGCCAGGGGTCGTCGCCGGCGGCTGGCGCTAAGGTTCATCCCTGAGATCTTCCCGGCAGCGAAGAATTTTTTCCCTGGGGGTTGAAGCCGTTGGGCCAGCTCCTATAATATGAAAAAAGAATAATTATTTTTTGATAAAGGTTTGATTCGCCGGCCTGGGTCTGAATTTCTCGACCTTCCCGTTCCGGTGGCCACGGATTAACATTCTTCCTATGCCCATGACCGTCTTGGACGTCTTTAAGCTTCTTCCCCGCACCAACTGTGGCGACTGCGGCCTGCCCACCTGTTTGGCCTTTGCCACCCGGGTGGTGAAAGAGGGGGAAGAAATTTCCACGTGTCCCCATCTTGCCGACCCCGAGCAACCGGTGGTGGCCCAGCTCCGTGAGCAGCAACAAAGTGGCCGGGGACGTCGGCGGGAGACCATCGCCATCGCCCTGGAGGCCCTGAAAGAAAAGGTGGCGCCCCTGGATTTTGCGGCCCAGGCCTCCGGCCACGGGCTGGAGTATGGCGAAGCCGACGGCCGCCCCTATGTCATGCTGCCGTTTTTCGGGCACCGGCTCAGGGTTTTCAAGGAACATGTGGAATACCCTCCAGGTGTATCCGCCAACCCCTGGGACGCCATCTTGATTTACAATTACCTGGCCTCCCCGGGGCAGGCCCCCAATACCGGCACCTGGATCAGTTTTCAGAGCCTGCCCAACTCCGTCTCCAAGACCAAAACCCTGGAGCGCCTGCAACAGCAGCTGGCCGAGGCCTTTGCGGGCCGCCTGGCCGTCCTCAAGGAGCGGGCCCGGGCTCTGGGAGGACAGTCCACCCGGGCCGGCGAAGATGCCGACCTTACTTTGGTCTTCCGCCCGCTGCCCCGGGTGCCCCTTCTGCTGCTCTACTGGGAGGCGGAGCCGGACGAGGACTTCCCGGCCCAGGCCCGGTTCCTCTTTGATGCCAGCGTCCTGGCCTACCTGGACCTGGAGTCCCTCCTGTTCCTGGTGGAGGGGCTCCTGGAGCGCTTGCTGGATTGATTCCCTTAAGGCAAGGAGTGGGAAGATGCCTGAACCCGTCGAACCGACCCCGCACCGGGTCCTGGTCTTTCGCCCCTATCCCCTGGAAGTGGGCCAGAAAATCACCATCGCCAGCGGTCCCCGGGCCGGGGACTGGGAGGTGATCGGAGTGAGCGAGCGCCGGGTCAGGCTTCGGTGTCCCGTTTCCCACCGGGAAGTGGAGTGGGATCGCTTCTGCTACCTGGCCGAGGAGCGGGACCAGGAACCCTGGCCCCACGTTGCATGAATTTTGGGGGAGGGGACGCGGGGTGGTGCTCCCCGCCCCTTCCCCCATTTCCCTCTCCCAACCCCTGAAGGTTTATCTGCCGGGAAAGTCGGCCTGGGGGCTGCCCTTCCAGACCTTCCGCGGTTGAGAGAGGGCGTGGGGAGGGCAGGGACCACCGGAACCTGGCCCCGCCCCGCCATATCCACACCCAAAGGAGGTAGGTGCCCGGATGGATGTACTCATGCTATCCCGACTGCAATTTGCAGCGGCCACCTTTTTTCATTTCCTCTTCGTGCCCCTGACCTTAGGCCTGTCCATCCTCATCGCCATCATGGAAACCATTTACGTGCGTTCGGGTAATGAGGAATACCGGCGCATGGCCAGATTCTGGGGCAAGATTTTTTTAGTCAACTTCGCCGTGGGGGTGGTCACCGGCATCACCCTGGAGTTTCAGTTCGGCACCAACTGGTCCCGCTATTCCAGGTATGTGGGCGACATTTTCGGCTCCATCCTGGCCATCGAGGCCACCACCTCCTTTTTTCTGGAGTCCACCTTCCTGGCGGTCTGGGCCCTCACCTGGGACCGCCTGTCCCCCAAGCTCCACTGCCTCACCATCTGGCTGGTGGCCGCGGCCAGCAACCTCTCGGCCCTGTGGATCCTCATCGCCAACGCCTGGATGCAGCACCCGGTGGGCTATGTGATCAGAAACGGGCGGGCCGAATTGGACAACTTTCTGGCCGTGGTGACCCAACCCTTTGCCTGGCAGATCTTTTTTCACACCTTAAGCGGCGCCTACATTTTGGCGGGCTTTTTCGTCATGGGGGTGAGCGCCTACCACTTGCTCCGGGAGCAGCACGTTTCCTTCTTCACCAAATCCTTTCGGATGGGGCTCACCTTTGCCCTGATTTTCTCGGTGGCCGAAGTGGTGCAGGGCCATATCCACGGGGCCGAGGTGGCCAAGATCCAGCCCGCCAAGCTGGCGGCCATGGAGTCCCTCTGGGAGACCCAGGCCGGCGCACCCCAGACCCTGTTCCTCATCCCGGATGAGAAAAATGAGCGCAATTTGGTGGAGATCGGCAGGATTCCCGGGGCTTTGAGCCTGCTGGCCTATCACGACTCCCAGGCGGTGGTCAAGGGGCTCAAGGATTTCCCCAAGGAGGAGCGTCCCCCGGTCCTGCTCACCTTCCTGGCCTTCCGGGTCATGGTGGCCCTGGGATTCCTCTTCGTGTTCCTGACGGGGATCGGCTGGCTCCTGCGGAACAAGCTCATCGTCAACCCCCTGTATCTCCGGGTCATGCTGTACGCCATTCCCCTCCCCTATATCGCCTTGCAGGCCGGCTGGATCGTCACCGAAGTGGGCCGGCAGCCCTGGATCGTGTACGGCCTGATGAAGACCAAGGACGCGGTGTCGCCCATCGCCGCCAGCCAGGTGGGGATAACCCTGGTGGGCTTTATCTTGCTCTATGGGATCCTGGGGGTGGTGGCCTTCTACCTCATGGCCAAATTCGCTAAAGCCGGGCCGGAACCCGCGCCGGCGGCGGTTGGGGGAGGTGAGTAGCCATGTTGAACACTATCTGGTTTCTGCTGTGGGGCGTGCTGTGGGCGGTCTATTTCATGCTGGACGGCTTTGATCTGGGGCTGGGCATCCTCCTTCCCGGCCTGGGGAAAAGCGAAACGGATCGGCGGCTCATCTACCGGGTGATGGAGCCCCATTGGGACGGCAATGAGGTCTGGCTCATCGCTGCGGGCGGCGTCACCTTCGCGGCCTTTCCCACCACCTATGCCGCCATGTTCAGCGGCCTTTACACCCCCTTGATGCTCATTCTCTTCGCGCTCATCCTCCGGGGGGTCACCTTCGCCTTCCGGGATGAGGTGGAAGACCCCCGCTGGCGCCGCCTGTGGGACGGCTGCCTGTTCGTGGGGAGTCTCCTGCCCGCTCTGCTGTTGGGCGTGGCCTTTGCCAATATCTTTCAGGGCATCCCGCTGGATAAGGACGGCATTTATCAGGGCACCCTCTTTACGCTGCTTAACCCCTACGGGCTGGCGGGAGGGCTGCTCTTTGTCCTGCTCTTCTGCCTGCACGGGGCCCTGTGGCTGGCGGTGAAGGTGGAAGGCGACCTCCACCGGCGGGCCGCGGCCACCGCCCGGGGCCTGTGGCCCTGGCTGGTGGTGCTGGCCGTGATCTTTCTCATCGCCACCCGCCGGCTCACCCACCTGTGGGACAACTACCTGACCTATCCCGTGCTCCTGGTCCTGCCCCTGGCCGCGGTGGCGGCCCTGATCCTCATCTGGTTCTTCATGCGCCAGGAGGCCTGGTGGCGGGCCTGGTTCGCCTCGGCCGGCACCATCGTCGGCGTCACCCTTTTCGGAGTGGTGGGGCTTTACCCCAACCTCTTGCCCTCCAGCCTGGATCCGGCCTTCAATCTCACGGCCTTCAACTCATCCTCCTCGCAACTCACCTTGAAAATCATGTTGGCCGTGGCTCTCACCTTTGTGCCCCTGGTCATCGCCTACCAGACTTGGGCCCATTATCTCTTCAAGGACAAGGTGACCCACGAGGAACTGGAGGAGAAGGGATATTAGCAAAAAGAGCTAAGGGAGAGGGCCGGGGGTCGCAGACGTTGTCCTTGCGCCCCGACTCCCCCCCAACCCCGTGCAAAACCATGGCAACCTTAAGGGAAGGCGGCTCTGCCCGCCTTCCCGCATTTGCTTCTGGGAGGGGGGCGGGGAAGCCGCGGCTCCACCGGCCTTACCCTCATCATCCTCTTAAGGGCTGGTGGCTGAGGGCAGGGAGAGTTCGCCAAAGACCCGCATGACCAGACGGGGGCGTTTGGCCGAGGTGGTGCTCAGGGTAATGAGCCCCTGATAATTTCCCTGGTCGCGGCTCTTGTTTCTTACTTCCACCAGGTAGATTTTACCCGGCTGTTCCGCTTTGATGTTCACGTCGATGAGGTGGGGGATGTCCGTGGTGAAGCCGGTGATTTCAAAGGGCGTCGGGAGATGAGAGATGAAGCGCACCTGGCCCCGCAGGTCCTCCCCCGGTTTGCCTCTAAGACGCACCACGTGGCTGGGCTGAATCTCCACAAAGGGCCGGGCGTAGCCGGTGAGGCGAAAGACCACCGGAGAGCGGGCCGGGTCGTTCAAAAAGACTTTGGTCTCCTTTTTAAACTGGCGCATCACGGAATAAGGGGCAATGGTCAGTTTCAGGCGGCCCTGGCCGCCGGGGGGGATGCGGCGGTCAGATTCCGTGGTGGTGCAGGCGCAGTCGGCGTCAATGTCTTTGATCTCCAACGTGGCGTCGCCGGTGTTTTTGATGACAAAGGTGTGGGTGAGTTCCTTGTCCTCGAACACCTCGCCAAAATCATGCAAGGTGGCCGGCACTTCGGCCCGGGGCCCGGCTGCGGCTGGGGCCGCGGCAGCCGCCAGTGTCAGGAAGATCATCATGGGAAGAAAGACGGGGATATGCACCTAACCTCCCGCAGAAGATTTTTTCAGGTAGTATATCGCGTCTTGCTGGCTGGCGCACGGTTGGGTGGCCTGGGGGAAATATTCCTCCCCTTCTTTTGGCCGCGCCGGATGAGGAGCGTCCTCGGGTTCACTCCATTGAAGGCTCAGAAAACGATCCAAGGAGGATATCCATGAAACAGGTAGCAGCGGCGCTCTTGATTTTGGCGCTGGTGGCGGGCGGCGCGGATGCCGTGCTGGCTCAGGGCGGGCCCGGACCGGGCCGGGGCGGCTACGGACGGATCTATGATCCCAAGACGGTGGAAACGGTGCTGGGGGAAGTGCAGCGCGTGGACCGGGTGGCCTGGGGACAGAAGGGCCAAGGCGTGCACCTGGTCCTCAACACCGGGAAGGAGACTCTGTCCGTGCACCTGGGCCCCAAGTGGTTTCTTGACCGCCAGCCGGTGAAGATCATGGTGAAGGACCGGATTCAGGTCACTGGCTCCCGGGTGGACTTCCAAGGCCAGCCGGCCCTTATTGCCGCCGAAGTAAAAAAAGACGGTCAGGTTTTGCTGCTCAGGAATCCCCAGGGCGTCCCCGTCTGGGCTGGCCAAGGCCGGGGTCGGCGCCAATACCAGTATCAATACTAACGGAAGCCCTGGAGGGTAAGGCAAGGATTGCCGGCCCCGTTCCGCTCTCCCGCACCCCTCCCCCCACCCCTCCCTGACTAGGGCGGGAGGTGGGTGCGGGACGGGGCAAAAGCGGGTTTTTTGGAGGTTCCCCTGCTTTCCCCGTTGCCCTCATCGCCAAACCAGGCGGGCATCCACCACAAAACATCCCTGGGGATTGGCAATAACCGGGTTGAAGTCAGCTTCCGCCAGATTCGGTTCCGCCACTGCCAGGCGGGAGAGGGTCGAGAGCATGGAGGCCAGGGCCTCCAGATTCACGGGGGGCTCGCCCCGGACCCCCGCGAGGAGCGGAAAGGACTTGAGGGAGGCCAGGAGCTCCCGTGCTTGAGCACCGTTGATGGGGGCCAGGGTCTTGGCAGTGTCGGCCCAGACCTCCGTGTAAATGCCACCCAAACCGCAGACCACCACCGGCCCGAAGGTGGGGTCACGTTTGAGGCCCATCAGCACTTCCCGCCCGTGGAGCTGTTTTTGCACCAGCACCCCGGTGAGATCAAGCTTTTTCCCGGTTTGCGCCATTCGGCCGGCCAGGGTGAGATATCCCTGGCGCACCCCCTCGGAGTCGGTTACCCCCAAAATGACGCCCCCCGCTTCCCATTTGTGGGGCAAATCCGGGGAAACCGCCTTCAGGACCACCGGGTAGCCCAGGCGCTCCGCCGCCGCCACGGCCTCCTCGGGTTGCCGGGTCAAAAGCCCGGGAGCGGTGGCGATGCCCCGGCGCCCGACAAAATCCAGGGCCTCCTGCCCCAAGAGGAGTTCCCGGGCCACCGGCTTGAGGGCGCTGGGCAGCGGCAGCTCCAGGTCCTCCCGGGGTCGGGACAGGCTGCGGAAGTAGGCGTAAAGCCGGCCCATGGACCGCACCGCCCGCTCCACCGAGGGATAGCAGGCCACCCCCGGGACCGCCCGCAGTTCTTGCCGCAACAAATCCCGGCCGTCCCCGTACAAAGCCAGGGCCAGGGGTTTGGCGGAGTGCTCCAACTCCAAAGAGGCGATGAAATCCCGGGGCTTGACAATGTTGGCGTGCAGGGGCGACGACAAGGCCGGCAGCATGCACAGCACCCCGTCGATCTCGGGAGCGGCCAAAAACCCCCGTACCGTCTTCCGGGCCACCATTAGGTAATCACCGGTCTTCATGCCGATGGGCCACAGGTCCACGGGGTTGGAGAGGCGGTGCCAGTAGGGTCCCAGGGGTTCCACTTCCTGACGCACCGATTCGGGCAGGGGCCCGGCTTTGAGTCCGGCGGCCGCCATGGCGTCCAAGGCGATGATCCCCAGCGCACCGCTGGGGGTGGCGATCCCGAGGCGGGGGCCCCGCAGCAGCGGGAGTTTAACCAGGGCCTGCAGGGTGTCTTTCAACTCGGTGGCGTCCTGGACCCGGAGGACCCCGGCCCGTTCGAAGGCGGCGGTGAAGACATCGTCCTCTCCCACCAGGGAGCCGGTGTGGGATAAGGCAGCCTGGGCTCCGGCGGCGCTGCGGCCGGTTTTCAAAACCACCACGGGCTTTGTGCGGCTCACCCTGGAGGCCGCCGCCAAAAACCGCCGCCCCTCCGCCAGGCCCTCCATGTGCAGTGCGATGACCCGGGTGCAGGGGTCATGTTCCAGATATTCCAGGAGATCTACAAAGCCCACGTCGGCGGCGTTCCCCAGATCAATGGCTTGTCCCAGGGGGCCGGTGAAGGACTCGGAGCCCACCTGGGGGGCGCCGCTTTGGGCCACCAGGGTCAGGGGCGGCGGGTCCTGGGCCCGGGGAATGTCCACAAAAGCGGTGGTGAAGCCGAAAAAGGCATTGAGGCTGCCCATGGTGTTGGGGCCCACCAGCCGGGCGCCGGCCGCCCGCACCCTGGCCACCAGCAGGTCCTGCAATTCCCTGCCCCGGGCGTCGGCATCGGCGAAGCCCTGGGAGATGACCACGAACCTCCTCAGTCCAAAAGCCAGGCAGTCCTCCACCACCGGCAACACCCGATCCCGTCCCAAGGCGATGACCGCCAACTCCGGCACCTCCGGCAGATCCTGCACCCGCTGATGAACCCGATGCCCTAAAATTTCCGTGGCTTCCGGGTGGATGACCCAAATCCGACCCTGATAGCCGTAGCGCAGAAGCATCTCCAGGCCGTTATAGGCCCCCACCCCGGTGGCCCGGGGCACGCCGATCAACACCACAGACTGCGGCTGGAAAAAGGCCCGCATGTTATGCTCCTTGTGAGTGGGTGGGAGGGCACGCCTCGGTCGCCAAATACTTGGCTGGCCCCCCGCCCCCAATCCGGTGCCGCCGACCACCCCGAGGGAGAAGATTCTCTGGTGACATCCCTTGGGAAGGGGGGAGCCCGACCATAAAACCCCCTGGGGTGGGGTGCCGGAGGGTTTGGCGGCTCCACCCGGTGCCCCCGGGCCGAAAGCCGGGCAAGGGGTAAGGCTGCCCGAGCCCGGTGAGCCGGGAGGGCCTGATCATCAGCAGCGGCGAAAACGGCAAGTCCTATTATGCCCCAGGTGAAGGGCGGGAGGCAAAGGAATCTCCCCTGCGAAGCCGCGACAGAGGGAATTTTCTCCTGCTTCTGAAGGAGGGGTTGGCGTATAATGACAATCAGGTGGATTTCCTCGGACGAGCCGGACCGGCCGGGACTTTCGGTCCCGATAGCGGCTGAATGCCAAGGCGCCTCATGTATCGAATCCGTCTTCATGGCCGCGGCGGGCAGGGCATCAAAACCGCAGGCCGGGTGCTGGGCACCGCGTTTTTCCTGGCGGGCTTTGAAGTTCAGGATGCCCCGCGCTATGGCGCCGAACGCCGGGGGGCGCCCATTTTTGCCTATGTGCGGGCCGCCCGGGAAGCGATCCGGGAGCGAGGGGTCATACGCCGTCCTGATCTGGTGGTGGTGGCCGACGATACCCTCATCACCAGCCCGGCGGCGGGAGTGCTTACGGGCCTCAGCCCCGCCACGGTGCTCCTGGTGGGCCCGGGCACCCCGGCGGAGGTGTGGCGGGAGCGCCTGCGTCTGGCCGGTCCCATCCTGAACCTGCCGGGGCCTAAAGGGCCGCAGGATTCCTTGGGACAGAAGCTCATGGGCATGGCCGGGGTGGGGGCTGCCGCCCGTCTGGTGGGGGTCATTCCCCGGCCGGCCCTTGAAGCCGCGGCCCGGAAGGAATTGGCCGCCCTGGGGGAGGCTGCCTTGAGCAGAAATCTCGCCGCCGCTCTCAGCGCCTATGACCTGCTGGCTGATCACGCCGGCTGCGTCCGAGAGGCGCCGGAGCCTTCGGCGGCGAGCTACGAGCCGCCGGATTGGATTGAACTGCCGGTGGATGACGTGGGACTGGCCGCCCCCGCCATTTTCGCCCCGGCCACCAGCGAACGGGTGCCCACAGGGTTGTGGCGCACCGTGCGGCCGGTGCTTGACCGCGCCCGGTGCAAGCGCTGCGCCTGGATCTGCAGCACCCTGTGTCCTGACGGCGTGATCACCGTGGGCCCCGACGGCTTTCCGGCCATTGATTACCAGCACTGCAAGGGCTGTCTGGTGTGCATGAGTTCCTGCCCCTCCCACGCCATCCGGGCCGTGCCGGAGGAGGAGGCGGCAGGAGGACCGGGCGGGGGGAAGGAAGCCTCGCCCTGACCTTCACCCCCCGAAGGTGCGGGATTTTGGGAAGAATGCTGGGTCACGGGGTTGGCTTTTCCGGCCAACCTAGGCAGGGGCGAGGTGGTTCGGGCGCGCAGACCGCCGCCCACCCCAGCGAGAGGAAGGAACCATGGCGCGGGAACTGTTGACCGGCAATGCGGCGGCGGCCTGGGCGGTGCGACTGGCCGGGGTGGACTACGTGCCGGCCTTCCCCATCACCCCCCAGACCGAAATCATCGAAACCTTGGCGCACTGGTTGGACACCGGCGACATGGAGGGCCGCCTGGTGATGCTGGAATCGGAGCATTCCATGCTCACCGCCGCGGGAGCGGCAGCCGCCACCGGGGTGCGGGTTTTCACCGCCACTTCCAGCCAGGGTCTCCTGTATGCCATGGAAATGCTGTACACCGTGGCAGGCTGGCGGGTCCCCTTCGTTTTGGTTAATGTGTCCCGGGGGCTGTCGGCGCCCATTACCTTGGAGCCCGATCACAATGATGTGCTGGCGGCTCGGGATGCCGGTTTTTTGCAGCTCCATTGCGCCACGTGCCAGGAGGTCCTGGATAGCGTGTTGCTGGCCTTCCGGCTGGCGGAAGACCGCCGGGTGCGGCTGCCGGTGCTGGTGAATTTGGATGGGTTTTATCTCTCTTTTACCCGGGAGCCGGTGGTGATCCCCCCTGCAGAGGAAGCCCGCAGTTTCATCGGCCCCTTTGACCCCGGACCCACGGCCTTCCGGGCCAGCGCCCCGGTCAGTCAAGCGGTGGCCGTCTTGGGAGGTTCGCCCTATTCCTACTTCCGCTATGAAATGCACTTGGCGTGCTTAAACGGCCTGTCAGTTTATGAGGAAATCGCCCACGAGTTCGAGGAAAGATTTGGCCGGCGTCATGAATCGGTGGTTGCCTACCGGGCGGCCGACGCTGAGGTGGTTTTCGTGATGCTGGGCTCCTTCGCCACCAAGGCCATGGCCGCGGTGGACCGGCTGCGGGAAGCCGGGGTGCCGGTGGGATTGGTGCGGCCCCGCTTGCTGCGACCCTTCCCCGAGGCGCGCCTCAGGGAACTCCTCAGAGGCAAGCGAGCCGCCGCGGTTATTGACCAAAATCTCTCGATGGGCAAGGGGGGCGTTCTGTTTGCCGAGGTGGCTTCAGCCCTCTATGGGGAGCGGGAAGCCCCCGTATTGCTGAGCTTTATCGGCGGCCTGGGGGGGAGGGATCTAGCTCCGGAAGAATTCTATGAAATGGCCTCCCTGGCCATGCAAGCAGGGGTGACCGGGCAGGCGCCCCCGCCCCGCCTCCTGTTCACCGCCGCCGAATGGCGGGAGGTGCGCCAACTGCAAGCCATTGCCCAGGCGGAGCGCCGCCGCCTGGGATAGAACCAAAGGGCCTGCAAGGGAGCCGGGCTGGTTGACGCCTTCAGGGCTGCTGGCCGAGGCGAGGTGCCCCGGCGGAGTTACAGACGCTCACAGGTCTGCAGGGCCACCAGCTCCTTGTAGCCGCAGGCCGGGCAAAGGCTCAATTCATGGGTCAGCTTGTCCGAGCTCAGGCTGAAGAGACTCAGGCCCGCCGCCCGGATCAGCTCTGGCTGACGGCAGGCGGGACACGGGGTGGTGGTCTTGTAGCAGTAGCGGAGCAGCAGGTTCTCCGTCAAGTCGGCGGTGGCCTGCAAAAAATGTTTCACCTCCACCGGCGTGAGATTGTGGCGGAATGACTCCATGAAGTAAATGTACCCCATGAAACCGCCTTGACAAGGCCGCATCGGCGGAAAAGATGGTTTTTCCCGGTTTCGCAGCCGCTGGGAGGTGGCGCCATGAACCCTTCTTCCTCCAAAGGCCCCAAAACTCTGCCCTCGGTTCACCTGCTGGGAACCGGCACGCCCATGTGTGCCGGCTGCGGCGGCCTGGAAGCAGTCCATCAGATTTACGACCTATTGGGCGCCCGGACCGTATTTATCAACGCCGCCGGCTGCCTGACGCTCATGGCCGTCTATCCCTTCACCCCGTTTCGGGGCTCCTGGCTCTATACCGCCATGGCCTCCGCCCCCGCCGGCGCCCACGGGGTGCGGGACGCCCTGGACCTCCTGGTGGCCCAGGGACGCCTTCCGGCCCAGGAGGACCTGGAGGTGGTGGTCCTCACCGGCGACGGCTCGGCCTATGGCATGGGTCTGTCCGCCGCCTCCAGCGCCCTGGAGCGCGACCTGAATTTCCTCTACCTCTGTTACGATAATGAGGGCTTCGGCAACACCGGCCAACAGGCTTCGGAGGCCACCCCCCATGCGGCTCGCACCGCCACCACCTTGAGCGCCC
>FWWM01004106.1_pt1 | contig 34591 bp, 29 predicted proteins | sample 2228351 | NCBI WGS metagenome assembly FWWM01 (sample SAMEA103939774, study PRJEB20133) | metagenome
GTGCCCATCAAAAACGAAGGGTGGCGCATCACCTACGGAGTGCCGCAGGCGAAGGTAAAGGTGGAAGCCTTTTACCCTTTGGGCGTGACAGGCGGTGAGAGCCACGAGTGGGTCAAAGATTACGCCCTCAAACTTGCCCAAGCCTTCCCTGGCAAAGTGCAAGTCATCCTCTACGACTGGACAACGGAGAAAGGAAGCGCCGAATTTAGCAAGCGCGGGCTTACCTGCGGCGCCTTTCTCATCAACGGTCAAATCACCGTCACCCACAAAGGGCGCAAGGTAGCGTTCTTGCGCAACCCTGTGATGACAGGGTGGACTTTTAACCAGTTGAAAGAGGTCGTGGCAGCGGAAGTGGAGAAAGCCTACGGGAAAGCCACCAAACCTGCCCCGAAAACACAGCCGTCGCCCCCAGCGAAAAAAACCAGCACGGGCACAACCGCAAAAGGCACCATCACCATTTTCGTCCCATGTGGCTTGGCAGGTCCCTACGGCGATTTGGCAAAAATGTTTCAACAGCAGCATCCAGAGGTGCAACTTCGCCCGGTGGTCACAGGCATCGTGGCGCTGCTTAACCAATTGCGGGATGGCGCCACGCCTGACATCTTCTTGGCGCTGGGCACTTTTGAACTGACCAAGTTGGCGGAGCAAGGGAAGTTCGTGGAGGGCAGTTTGGTCCTTTGCGCCCGCATCCCGTTAGCCGTTGTGGTGCCTAAGCGCAACCCTGCGAAAGTGAAACGGTTGGAAGATTTGGCGTCGCCTTCCGTCAAGCGAGTCATCACTTACCCATTCCAACTCTCTGGTGGGCGCGGCGCAAAGCAAGCATTGGAAGCCGCCGGGCTGTGGGACAAAGTCAAGGACAAAATCTTCACCCCCAAAGTGCCCGACCAAGCCAAGCAGTTGTTGAAGAAAGGACAAGCCGATGCTGCCATCCTTTACCGCACTTGCCTGATGGAGAGTTACATCCCCGGCGAACCGCCCGTTGTTGAGCATGACTTGGTGGCTGTGCAGACAATTCCGCAAAACCTTTACGAACCCATCCACGCTGCTGCTGTTTTGGTCAAGGGGGGCAAAAACCACGCAGCGGCGCGCGAGTTTCTCAAGTTCCTGAAAACACCTGAGGCAAAAAAGGTGTGGCAGAAGTGGGGCTTTGAGCCCGCTGAGGAGATGATGCCTGCCAGTCAACCTTCGCCTGCTAATCGGCAACCGCTGTTCATCTACGCGGGGGCAGCCTTCCGCCCGCCGTTGGAGGAGATGGGGCGCGCCTTTGAGCGCCGCTACGGCATCCCCGTCCGCTTCAACTTTACGGGTTCCAACTGCCTGCTGGCGCAAATCATCCTCACCCGTCACGGCGACCTTTTCCTGCCAGGCGAAGAGTTTTATGTGCGACAAGCCGAACGGCGCGGCTATGTGCTCAAAAGCGAAGTCATCGGCTACTTCATCCCCGTCATCTTGGTGCGCAAGGGTAACCCAAAAGGAATTCGGTCGCTGCAGGATTTAGCAAAGCCGGGCGTCAAAGTTGGGTTAGGTGACCCGAAAGCGTGCGCCATCGGTGAAATTAGCGAAGCCATTCTGCGGAAGAACAAGTTGACGGAAGCGGTGGGCAAAAATGTGGTGCTGCGGGCAATGACCGCTCCTGAATTAGCCAACGCGCTGCGGCTGGGAGGCATTGACGCTTGCATCAACTGGGACGCTATCGCCAACTACCCTTGGGTTCGCCCCGCAGTGGAGGTCATTCCCATCCCCGCCGAGCAAAATGTCATCACTGCCAACCCGCTGGCGATTTTGAAGACGACGAAAAATCGTCAAGGGGCGGAGTTGTTCCTAAAGTTTGCGTTGGACGAAGGGCAAAACATCCTACGCCGACACGGGTTTACCGCACGAGCCAGTTTGCCGGAGCCGTATCGGAAGGTGCTCTTCTCCGCTGCCCATACGCCGTAACCGCATCGGCGTTTAGATGAAAAGCGTCACCTTGCTCTTGGTCGCTTCCGCCAAGAAAGCGGCAACGCCACCAACCTCAATGCCGTCCCACAGTTCCTCCCGCTTTAGCCCCATGACATCCATTGCCATCTGACAGGCGATGATTTTGACGCCCAACTCCCGCGCCATTTCGGCTAACTCTTCCAACGACGCTACTTGCTTTTGCTTCATCATCGCCCGCAGCATCTTGGCGCCGATACCGAAGAAGTTCATCTTGCTGACGCCTAATCCCTGCGTGCCCACAGGGGTCATCAAAGCGAACATTTTCTCCATGAAGTTCTTGCCCGACAAGTCCCGCTTCTTCTTTAGGGCGTTCAAGCCCCAGAAGGTGAAGAACATGCTGACCTCCATGCCCGATGCAGCGGCGCCGGTGGCGATGACGAAAGAAGCCAGCACCTTGTCCAAGTCGCCGCTGAAGACGATGATGCTGACGCGGTTGTCGGGCAACTCTTCCCGCACCTGTTGCATCTGCGTTTCCAACGCCTTCAACCGCTCCTCTATCGCAGCAAGGCGCTCTGCTGTTACAACCTCCTGCTGCTCTGTCACTTGCATGTGCGGTCACCTCCTTTGAGAGTTTGCCATCCAAATAGACCCGCTGAAGGGGCTTCCCGTTACAGTCGTTTCGGCGGTGCGGCATAGTCAATAGGGAAGTTCGGAGGTGGTCTCGGATGCGCTGCCCCAACTGCGGGTTTGACAACCGAGAAGAAGCCAAATTCTGCGCCCAGTGTGGGAAAGCCTTACAGGAGGAAACTGCGGAGCAGGAAGAGACACAAGCGACCACCGAAAGTGAGTCGTTGTTAACAGAAAGCGAACCCTCCGTTGAAGCGGGGGCAAGCGTCCCTGAAACAGCGGAGGAAATTCCTTCGCCTCCCGCCCCTCGTCCCCCGTCCCCTGTTCCTTTACCAGAAGGGGCGTTGTTACTTCAGCGGCGTTACGAAATCCTTGCTTTTGTGCAAGTGCGAGATAGCGTGAACGAGTATCGCGCGGTGGAAACCGAGCCGCGCAAGCGCTGCCTCAATTGCCGCACTTTGAACACCGCCGACAGTAACTTTTGCGAACAGTGTGGGAGCGATTTGACGGAAGCGGAACAAGTGCAAGTGTTCGTTCGCCTTCTGGAGAGTTATTCAGCGGAAGCGCTGCAACCTTTCTGGCAAATGGCGGAGCGAGGGCTGCACCATCCCGCCATTGCTGCGCCCCTCGCCGCTTTTGAAGAAACGCCCTACGACCGACGAACCTATGTTGCCTTGTCAGAAATCGTTGGAACGCCTTTGCAAGAAGTGAGCCCAGAAGACGCTCCCACCGCTTTTGCGTGGGCTCACTTGATAGCAGATGCCTTTGGGGAGTTGGCAGCGAACGGGTTCGGGTTGAAAGAGCCACTGCAAACGGCGTTCATCTTCACCGACCAAGGCGAGCCCTTCCTTCGCCCCGAGGCAGTAAGCCTTGAGCCAACCGACTGGGAGCCTGTGCGCCAAACCTTCGCCACTATCGTCCAAAAGTGGCTGAAAGAAGCGCAAGGGGAACAATGGCTGCCCAATGTCCAAACCGCTTTTGAGCAAGCATCCGATTGGCACGATCTTTCGCTGGCTTTCAAGCGCCTTGCGGAAATCGCTTCCGCTCCGCCTTCCCTGACAGTGACTTTTGCAGCAGCGACGGATGTGGGGCGACGGAGAGAGCACAATGAGGACAGTTACCTAACCTTGACGGTGGAGCGCTGCCACTTGGACAAAAAGGAAGTCGTTGCCCTTTTAGCCGTCGCCGACGGAATGGGGGGGCACGCAGCGGGTGAAGTGGCGTCTAAATTGTGCTTGCAAGTGTTCGCTGCTCACCTTCTCCCAGCCATCCAAGATTGGCTGCACCATCGCGACCCCAATTGGCACGCGGCGCTGAAAGAAGCTGCAACAGAAGCGAACCGACAAGTCTTCGCCGAAGCGCAAGCGCTGCGCAACAACATGGGCACAACCTTGACCGCTGCCATCATCGCTGGCAACAAAGTCGTCTTCGTCAATGTCGGCGACAGTCGCGGGTATGTGCTGCAAGACGGCAAGTTGCGGCAAATCACTAAAGACCACTCGCTGGTGCAGCAATATGTGGACGCTGGGCTCCTCACGCCCGAGGAAGCCCGCTGGCACCCACAGCGCAACATCATCACCCAAGCCATCGGCATTGAGCCAACTGTTCAAGCGGACATTTTTGAAGTTCCCCTGCGCCCCAACGATTTAGTGCTCCTCTGCTCCGACGGGTTGGTGGACATGGTGGACGATGCGGAGATAGAACGGGTGCTTCTGAGCGAACCCGACTTAACCGTTGCTGCCCAAACCCTCATCCGCCTCGCCAACGAAGCCGGCGGCGACGACAACATCACCGTCCTCATCGCCCGCGTGATGTGATTACTGCCTTTCGCAAGAGTTGACGCATTTGCTATGGCGGGCTAAAATAACACATGCCTTCCAATGTCGTTGCCCACTGCTGTTGAGCGTTGATCGCGTCCTTTTCTCTGTCTGCCGCACAAAACCCTTCACTCAAAGGGGGGTCGGAAAATGGGAGTCGTTAACCCACTCATCTTCCGCCAATACGACATTCGCGGCATCGTTGGAGAGGACTTGACGCCCGAAGTTGCTCAGTTGGTCGGACGCGCTTACGGCACCTTATGCCAGCGCAATGGCATCAAGCAAGTCGTTGTTGGGCGCGATAACCGCGCCAGTTCGCCCAAGTTGCAAGCCGCTCTTATTCAAGGGCTGTGCGCCACAGGGTGCGATGTGATAGACATTGGCGAAGTGATAACGCCTATCCTTTACTTCGCCTGCCGCTACTGGGACATTGACGGTGGCGTGATGGTCACCGCCAGCCACAACCCGCCCCAATACAACGGCTTCAAGTTGGTCTGGGGGCACGGCACCCTCTTCGGCGAGCAAATCCAGCAACTGCGGCAAATGATTGAAGCAAGTGACTTCGTGGAAGGCAGCGGGACAGTGGTCCAGCGGGATGCGTTCAGCGATTACTTGCGGTGGATTGCTGAGCACATTCGGCTGGGTCCGCGACGATTGAAAGTTGTCGTGGATTGCGGCAACGGGACAGCCAGCCACTTTGCGCCCCAACTCTTGAAAACCCTCGGTTGCGAAGTCGTTGAACTCTACTGCGAGTCCGATCCAAACTTCCCGCACCACCCTCCCGATCCCGTCAAACCCGAAAACCTGCGCGACCTGATTGCGAAAGTGCGGGAAGTGGGCGCTGATGTCGGGTTAGGCTTTGACGGTGATGGCGACCGATTGGGCGTTGTGGACGAACAGGGCAACATCCTTTGGGGCGACCAACTGATGATTTTGTTCAGCCGCGAAGTGCTGCAAAAGCACCCCAGCGCCAAAATCATCGTGGAAGTTAAGTGCTCCCAAGCAGTCATTGAAGAAGTCGCTAAAGCAGGTGGCGTCCCAATTTTGTGGCGGACAGGGCACTCCTTCATCAAGGCGAAGATGAAGGAAGAAGGGGCACTCCTGGCAGGCGAGATGAGCGGGCACCTGTTCTTCGCTGACGAATACTTCGGCTACGACGATGCTCTTTACGCGGCATGCCGTTTGTTGCGCATCTTGTCGCACACCGACAAAACGCTTTCGGCGCTGCTCGCGGATGTCCCGCGCTACTTTGCCACGCCCGAAGTGCGCGTTCATTGCGACGATGCTGCAAAGTTTGAGGTCGTTGCGAAGGTTGTGGAGCACTTCAAACGCAGCGGTTACGAAGTCATTGATGTGGACGGTGCCCGCGTCGTCACTGATGACGGTTGGGCGCTGGTGCGTGCATCCAACACCGAACCGGCGCTCATCCTGCGCGCGGAAGGCAAAACGCCTGAAGGGCTGAAGCGCTTGCACCAACTCGTCACGGAAGCCCTGAAGCCATATCCTGAAGTGCAGTTGGACGAATGGCTGAAAGCGGCGTGAAAAATCGGCAGGTGGGCAGTTCGGCAGATGGGCAGGTCGGCAAATGGATGCAGAATGAATGCAGGGGAGGCGAAAGCAGTGGGAACCCAAGCGATTCGGTCTTACCGTGATTCGGAGGTATGGCAAGCGGCGATGGATGTGGCAGAGCAGTGTTACCGCCTAACAAAAACTTTTCCGAAGGACGAACTCTTTGGGCTAACGATGCAAATTCAGCGTGCCGCTGTCTCAGTAGCGGCTAACATTGCCGAAGGTTACGGTCGGGAAGGCAAGGGCGAATACTTGCAGTTTTTGCGCATCGCTCAAGGTTCGTTGAAGGAATTAGAAACCTACTTGCTGCTTTCGGTGCGCATCGGACTGGTAGCAGAAGGGGAAAGCGCTCCTGTCTTGGCTAATTGCGATCGGATGGGCAAGATGTTGCATCGGCTCATTCGGGCATTGCAGAATTCAAGCGCTGTCAAGCGCCCTCACCCCTGACGAACCGCTCCGACCTGCCGATTTGCCGACCTGCCGACTGCCGAAAATTGCCGACTTGCCGAACGATGAGCAGAGGTGACAGAGAATGGCGGAAATCCGCTATAAAGGCGTCGTCCGCAACAGCGTCATCGTGCCAATTGGGGAGTTTCCGCTCCCTGACGGCACGGTGGTGGACATTACGGTCGCAGAAGATGAAGCGTGGCGACAACTGGTGAAGGCTTTTCGGCGCATCGGGTGTGCCTTGCTGTTAAGGCAAGCGCGCCTTAGACATAGGCAATTGGAAACCCTGACCGGAGGTGATGCGCAATGGCGGAAGAGAAGCGGGAAGTTTTGACAACCTACCCTGAGCCACGCAAGGAGCCACCCGAACCGCTCGTCGTGGAAAAACCATGGGGGCGGTTCATCCAGTATGTGCTCAACGAACCCGTCACGGTGAAGATTTTGGAGGTCAAGGCAGGCGAGCAACTGAGTTACCAAGCCCACCGCCATCGCAGCGAGTTATGGGTGCCGCTGGACGAAGGAGCGTGCATCCAAATAGACGACCAAATCTTGCGCCCCAAGCCGATGGAACCCGTTTTTATCCCCGTCGGCGCCAAGCACCGTCTCATCGGCGAAGACAAGTCCTACCGCGTGCTGGAAATCTCCTTCGGCTACTTTGACGAGGACGATATCATCCGCCTTGAGGACAAGTATGGACGGGTGACCAACACGCCCTGAGGCGAACAGGTTCATCCCCTGAGGGAGGTGAAGTCGGCGATGCAAGCGTTGGTGCTGATTGGCGGGTTTGGGACGCGGCTGCGACCGCTGACCTACCATGTGCCCAAAGCCATGGTTCCCGTCGCCAACATCCCTTTCCTTGACCGCTTCGTGGACTACTTGGAGCAAAATGGCATCACCCACATCGTGTTCGCCATGGGCTACTTGCCCGACCCCATTGCCAATCACCTTGCTAACCGCAACGGCAAAGCCAAGTATGAGTTCGTTGTGGAAGAGCAGCCGTTGGACACCGCTGGTGCCATCAAAAACGCTGAGCCTCTGTTGGGCGACCGCTTTTTCGTGTTCAATGGCGATATCTTGACAAACATTCCGCTGCAACAGTTGCTGGAAGTGCACGAACGGAAGGGCGCGTTAGTTACCATTGCGCTCACACCCGTAGATGACCCCAGCCGCTACGGCGTGGTGGTGACTGATGGCGAAGGGCGTGTGCAAGCCTTCGTTGAGAAGCCACCGAAAGAAACAGCGCCCAGCAAACTCATCAATGCGGGCATTTACCTTTACGAACGGGAAGTGTTGCAGCACATCCCCGCAGGGCAACCTTACTCGGTGGAGCGCGGGCTTTATCCGAAGTTGCTGGAGTTGGGCGCGCCTTTTTACGCGGTAGCGTTCCCCGACAACTATTGGCTGGACATCGGCAAGATTGAGCACTACTTGCAAGCCAACTTTGATGTGCTTAGCGGCAAAGCCCACCTTCCCATCCCTGGACAAGAGCAACAGCCCGGCGTTTGGGTCAACAAGGATGTGCAGATTGCTCCCACCGCTACCTTGCACCCACCCGTGTTGCTCGGCAGCCGTTGCGTCATCAAAGACGGCGCCGTCGTCGGTCCGTTCGCGGTTCTGGGTGACCACACTGTCGTGGGAGAAGGGGCAACGGTGCAAGAAGCCGTGCTGTGGGAGCGCTGCATCGTCGGCGCTCGCGCCGTTGTTCGCCGCTGCATCTTGGGAAGCCAGTGTGAAGTGGCGGAAGGAGCAACCGTTAAGCCCGATAGCGCTTACGGTTGCGGCAAACGCATCGCCAACGAGCGAGTTGCAACGCTATGACCCGAGACTTCACCTTCCAACGGCGTTGGAACAGTGACCTGCACTCGCAATTTACCCTGCGCTTCCGCCGGCTAAGGGTGGGAAGAAACTGACCACATCGCCTTCCGTCAGTCGCTTATTGCGGTGCCCTTCTTGGTCGTTAATGAGCACGATAAAGCCTATATCGCCGATGCCTAACTGTTCAGCGACATCCTGCACTGTTCCACCCTCCGCAATCTCTACTTCTATGGGCAACTGCCGCTTTTCAGGCGGCAAGCGGTCCCTTAGTGGTCCGAACAGTTTCACCTTTACGCGCATGGCGCTATCACCGCAATAATTTTGGCAGGCTCAATGCATGGGAGTTGGCAACCGTCATTGGTGCCGAAGATGAGAAGGGGAAGCAATGACCAAAGGGCTCTGGTGATTTCCCATGCAAATGTGTCCAGAGTGCAGTGCAGACAATAAAGACACAGCGCGCTTTTGCATCCGCTGTGGCGCACCGCTGCGACGCCTGCGTGGTCGCAACACTATCTTGCACCGACGCTACCGTTTGGAACGGGTGTTGGGTTGTGGGGGAATGGGCGCCGTTTACTTAGCCACTGATTTACGGTTGAACGCCAAAGTGGCAGTCAAGGAAAACTTGGACATGTCTCCTGAGAGTCAGCAGCAGTTTGCTACCGAGGCGCGGATTTTGGCGGGGTTGCGTCATCCCAATTTGCCGCGCGTGCAAGACTTTTTCGTCGCTGATGGGCGGCAATACTTGGTCATGGACTACATCTCGGGCGAAAGTTTGGAAGACATCGTGCGCAAGCGAGGTCCGCTCCCTCCCCAACAAGCGGTGCAGTGGCTTCGTCAGGTTATGGAAGCGGTCAAATACTTGCACGCGCAAAACCCACCCATCATCCACCGTGACATCAAACCCGCCAACATTAAGGTAGGTGCCGATGGGCGCGTTTATTTGGTGGACTTTGGCATTGCGAAAGTGTTAAAAGCGGGCAGCCGCACCCAAGCGGGGGCGCGGGCAGTGACGCCCGGCTACTCACCACCGGAGCAATACGGCACCGCCCCTACCGACCAACGCTCCGACATTTACGCCTTAGGTGCCACCCTTTACTTCGCCCTCACGGGACGAGTGCCGCCAGAGGCTATTGAGCGCATTACGGGGCGCTCCGACAAACTCATTCCGCCCCGCTCCATCAACCCAACTGTTCCCCCCGCGTTGGAGCAGGTGATTTTGAAAGCGATGCGAGTAAATCGTGGGGAGCGGTTCGCATCGGTGCAAGAAATGCTGCAGGCATTGACAACTTCTTTCTTGCCAACGCCGCAGCGAGTGCCCAAAGGCGCTTCGCCACCACCAAAGCCTTCCCCTGCACCCGCCAGATCGGCTTTCGCGTTCCCGTTGCGGGCAATGTTGTCGCCCCTGTGGCTACGGGCTTTCGCTTTTTTGTTGGATGTGGTGATTTGGGGCGCGGCAGTGTGGACTTTGATTTTCGGGTATGCCATCCTGCTAAGCACCGTGGGGGAGCGACCTTTCCTTTGGGTTTGGCCAGAGATGGAGCGCAAGGTTTTGCCCACGATGTTCCTCGGCTTTCCCGTTTACCGCATTCTTGCTCACGCTTTCGCCAGCCGCACCATCGGCAAAGCGATGGTTGGGTTGAGAGTTGTTCTGCGCAATGGTCACCCCTGTGGATTGGGGCGTGCTTTGTTGCGGGAAATTGGGCTGTTTTTCGCCCTCATGCCCTGCGGGTTTGGCATCTTATGGGCTGCCCTTGACCCCTACAAGCAGGGATGGCATGACCTTGCTGCCGGCACTTTCGTTGTCCGCAGCGAGGAGGAAAGCGAATAGCCGCTGCTCCATCCACCAGAACCGACTTGAAGGGATGGAACACAAACTCGCTTCAGCAATGGCAAGGCTGTCTACGGGAAGTCCTGATCCGACTTGTAGGGAACGCTGATTGGCTTGCTTCCCCCTTAAAGCCTTGACAGCAACTGCAGTTCAGCGTCGGAGAGGGTGGTTTTGCCTGTAGCGCCGATGTGCACGGCAAATCGGTCATTGGTGACGATGATGACTTCCTCTCCCAGTGCCACGAACCGAGTTAAGTCGGGACGAATTTGCAGCAACTGCCAAACAGCGGGGCTGAAGGCTTGGATGCGAATCACTTGCTGTCGCTGCGGGTCAAAGCGCAAGTCTATCCATTGCCGTCCTTGCTGAACGAAGGCTCGGTCGCCCACCACCTGTATGTTACTGACGGGTTGGATTTCCCCTGTGCGCCTAACGAACACCTGTGGGGCACCCATTGCTGGAACACCACCAAATCCACTCAGTCCACCGAAACCACCAGCGGCTGCCGAAGGGTTCACGGCTTCTGCCCGGCGCATCGGCGCTTGATTGCCCACCGCCAAGTCGTATTGGGTTGTTGCTCGCTGCAGCACTTGTCGGTTTAGGGCTTGCGCCACAGCCCATGCGCCTGTTTGCTCTCGTTGGGCAGCGAGGAAGTCGCGGTCAAACCGTTCCCGCACCGCTGCAAGGGGAAGGTTGGGCTCCACCGCAAGGAAGGCAGTGAACTCCGTCAGCACGCCGAACTCTTTGGAGAGGCGCACGATTTCGTCAATGAGTTCTGGGTTGCGCCCTTTCGTTGCCAGTTCGTCTAACAGGAAGCCAATTTTGCGGGATGCCCAAATCCGCGCGACGAACGGGTGCTCTGTGCTTTGCTCGGGCAATTCCACTGTGACGGCAAAGGTCTGGGCTTTGCCGTTCACTTTCCCACTGACGCGCACCGTTGCTCGCCCGCTGCCCCCATAAGCGCCCGCCAACACCAACTCCATGCCCTTAAACAAGTCGGGGAGTTGCGGCGGATAGACATCGCGCACCCGCACGCCCTCAAACTGAACTTGAACATCTGTCAAGAGAGGTTCGCTCAGCATGGCAAACAAGTCTGCTACTTTCGCCTCCACAGGTTCGTTGGGGCGCACATAGACGCTGATGCCCCCGTGTTCGCTGGCGAGGCGGTCAAGGAAGACGGCATTGACATCGTGACCGACGCCGAAAACGAACAGCCGCGCCTTACTCTCATTCGCTTTTCGCACATTCGCCAGAATCCGCTCAATGTTCGTCTCGCCAACTGTGGGCAACCCGTCCGTCAAAAACAGCAAGTAGCGGGGGCGCTCGCGGTCAGTGAACAACGGGAGAGCGCTTAGGAGAGCGAGATTGATGTTGGTGCCCCCTTGCGCGCTCAGCGTGGTCACGAACCGGACGGCTTCCCGCTTGTTCTCTTCGGTGGCAGGACGCAATTGCTGCCAGAGCGCGTCGGGGCTTTCATTGAAGGCGATGACATTGAAGCGGTCGTCAGGCTTTAGCCGCTCCACACAAAACCGAAGGGCTTCCTTCGCTTGCTCAATTTTCTCCCCGCTCATGCTTCCCGTTCGGTCAAAGACGAACACGACATCTTTGGGCAAAACCCTTTCTGACTCCCATGTCACTTGCGGGGTCAGGAATAGCAGGAAGTAGCCTTCTCGGTCGGGGCGTGGTCGGTGTGCCAAAACCGTGATGCCCAACGGCTTTTCGGAAACGCTGTAGTAAAGCAAGAAGTCCTCGTTCTCCCGCACATTGGTGGCTTCGTAACTGACGATAGCGGTGTGCTCATCGGGACGGCGCACAGAAATGGGATGGGTGGGCGAATAGACAGTTTTGATGGGTTCGCGGGAGGTGATGCGAACGGTGATGGTGGCTTGGCGGATGGGCTTTTCCGACAGCCGCTCCACTCGCAAGGGGTAGACAAAAGCGTAGGTGTTGCCTTGCCGACGCAAAAGTTGGTCGTAGCGAACCACAACCTCGCGCTCACCATGTGGTGGGAAGGGAAAGAGACGCAAGCGGAAAGTTTGGCGGTTGACAAATTCCAACAGCGCAGGGTCTCTCCGCACATTCACGATGCGTTCGTAGGTGCGCACCGCTTCCTCGCGGTTCAGCAACTCCGCTTCGTAACTTTTGCCGTCAATGATCAGCGTCAAACGGTGAAGGGCAGCGTTCTCGGGCGCGGGAAAGAGATAGATGCCTTCCCGCTGGAACGGTGCTTCGTTGACGAAGGCTTGATGCGCCTGCACCTGCGCCACGCCATCCCGAATGGTCACTTCCACCTTGCGGAAACGAATGGAGAAGCCGGGCATAGGGGTCGGAGGGAAGGGGGGGCGAACAGCATCGGGGGTCGGCAGCACGATTCCGCATGCCCAAACAGCGGTTGTTGCCCACAAAGCAAGCAATCCAACGACTATCCATCGCATGGGGGCAACGCACCTCCTTTCGGCACTCTTCGTCCGTCTAATTGGACGAGGCAAGCGCCAAGATTGTTCCCACAGTCACAGACGCCACGACCATTTGCGGGTAAAATCACAATGGCAGGTGATGCCGATGCGTCCATTGCTCATTGCACTGGCGCTGCTGACGCTCCCAGCCGCTGCGGAGGGGCAGGTCAGTTACGCTCACGGCGCCAAAGTTCTGGGAGCGAGGGTGCACTATGTGATTGTCAATCCCTTTACCGACAAACTGCGGCTGACGCCGGTGTATGTGCCCGGCGGTGCATCCTTTGAGCACCTTGTAGCCCTTTACCGCCCCATCGTGGCAATCAATGGCACTTTCTTCCACCCGAGGACCAAGCGCCCCATCGGCGATGTGGTCATTGAGCGCACCCATGTGCACAAAGGGAAATTGCGCACCGCCCTCATTGTTCAGGGACCGTTCGCCCTCATCACCACCATCCCGACAGTAGCGGATTTCACGGGCAAGGTGGAAGGGTTGCTGGCGTGTGGACCACGCCTCTTGACCGATGGACGCCTTACCGTTTATCCGAAGGCAGAAGGCTTCCGCGACCGTCGTTTGTTCCGACCGGCACGGCGCAGTGCGGTGGGAGTGACCAAAAGTGGGAAAGTCGTTTTCGCCGTCATCGTCACACCTGTTACCTTGACAAGAGCGGCGAAAATCATGAGAACGTTGGGTTGCGTGGATGCGATGAACTTAGACGGTGGCGGTTCGTCAGCGCTTTACTGTGCGGGCAAGTTCTTCGTTCGCCCCAACCGTCGGCTGGCAACGGCACTGATGGTGTTGCCCACCGCTACTTTCCAAACCGTCGGGATGAACCGATAGCGAGGTGACGCCAGTGGGGATTGATTGGGAGCCGCTTATCGCTGCTGCGCAGCAAGCGCGGCGGAACGCTTACGCCCCTTATTCGCGGTTTGCCGTTGGCGCTGCCTTGTTGGGCGCATCGGGGCGCATCCATGTGGGCTGCAATGTGGAAAACGCTTCCTACGGCTTAACCATTTGCGCGGAGCGGAACGCCCTCTTCGCAGCGGTGGCAGCGGGCGAGCGAGCGTTTGTTGCTTTAGTGGTGGCTGCCCGCAACGCAGAAGTGTTCCCCTGCGGCGCTTGCCGGCAAGTTTTGGCAGAGTTCTGTGATGACTTGCCCATCCTCATCGTCGGCGAAGACGGCAAACGGCAGGAAACCTCTTTGCGTGCCCTATTGCCCCACGCTTTCCGATTCCGATTCCGATAGAACGCCCGCTGCGGGAGGGTTTGCCCCTTTGACCTTTGTCAATTGCCCGTTCGGAGGGGAATGCCGCATAATTTTGCAGAGCCGAAAAGCAGAATTGCGGCTGTCTTTTGCTGAGGCTGTTTCAACGACCATAGAAGGCTCGTTGTCGCCTGTGAAACCTGGCGCTCGTGAGGGCGTCGCATGCGTGCAAGAAAAGGAGGGCTCTGGCTATGGTCAAGAACAACTTGAACATCAAACTGGGTGGCGAAGCAGGGCAAGGCGTGGAATCGTCGGGCATGGGTTTTGCCCGCGCCATTGCTCGTGCTGGTCTGCATATTTTCGGCGTGCAGGACTACATGTCCCGCATTCGCGGCGGGCATAACTGGTATCAAATCCGCGTGGCGGAACGCCCGTTGATGGCGCACGAGCCGACCATCCAACTGCTCATCGCTTTGGACGAACGAACAGTGCACGAACATCTGAGCGAAGTCGTGCCAGGCGGGGCGATCATTTACGACGAAGGGCTGAAAGGCATAGACGCCGAAGAGATAAAAAGTCGTGGCGTCATCCCCATGCCTCTACCGCTGCTGAAGATTGCGGAAGAAGTGGGCGGGAACAAACTGATGCTGAACACTGCGGCTGTGGCAGCAGCGGCGGGCATCATGGAGTTTGACCTCAGTTACCCTGAGAGTGTCATCCGCGACAGTTTCGGTCGGCGCAAGGGTTCGGAGATTGCCGACCGCAACATTCGGGTCGCCAATGTGGCGTATGAGGAAGCCCGCAAGCGTTACGCTCCCTTGTTTGAGTGGAAACTGGAAGCCATTCCCAACGCCCCCCAGCGGATGGTCATCAACGGGAACCAAGCGTTGGGGTTGGGCGCGATTGCGGCAGGTTGCAAACTTTGCTGTGGTTACCCCATGACCCCTGCCTCCACCTTGTTTGAGTTCATGGCAGCCCAAGCGAGAAGGTTCAACTTAGTGGTGCGGCAAACGGAGGACGAAATCTCGGGTCTCTTGCACTGCATCGGCGCTGCCCACGCAGGTGTCCGCGCCATGAGTTGCACTTCAGGTGGCGGCTTTGCACTAATGGTGGAAGCCCTCAGTTTGGCAGGTTCCACTGAAACGCCTGTTGTGGTCGTCGTTGCCCAACGCCCTGGTCCCGCCACCGGTCTGCCCACCCGCACCGAGCAAGGGGAACTCCTCTTCACCCTCTTCGCTGGTCACGGGGAATTCCCCCGTGCCGTTTTGGCGCCCGGTTCCATTGAGCAGTGCGTCTACGAGATGGCTCGCGCGTTCAACCTCGCAGAGAAGTATCAGATGCCTGTCGTCGTGCTCACTGACAACTTCCTTGCCAACTCCATCCGCTCCGTTGACATGGACGCTATTGACTTTCGCAAGATCACCGAGAACATTGACCGAGGCAAACTCATCCTGCCCCACGAGCACGAGAAGGTGGAAGCGGCGGTGCAGAACGGCTATCGCCGCTACGAGTTTACCGAGGACGGCATCTCCCTGCGCATTCCGCCTGGGCACCCGAAAGCCGTTTACTCGGTGGCGGGCGAAGAGCACTTGCCCGAAGGGTTCATTGACTGGGAAGAGCAGATTGACAACCGCATCCGAATGATGCAGAAGCGGATGCGCAAGTTGGAGGCCGCTGTCCAAAACGACATGCGGTTACCTCTCGCTTACGGACCCGAAGACGCGGAGGTCACGCTGGTCTGCTGGGGTTCGTCCTTCGGCCCCACGCTGGAAGCCATGGAACGGCTGAACAACAACGGACTCAAGACCAATGTCCTGCAGTTCGTTGACATCCATCCGCTGGATTGGGATCGCGTGACGGACATTTTGAACAACTGCCGCTTGTGGGTGAGCGTAGAGGGCAACTACAGCGGGCAACTGGCGCGTTGGATTCGCATGAACACAGGACTGAAAGCGCACGGCATTGTCTCCAAATACGATGGACGCCCCCTCAACCCCGTTTACATCGTAGATCACTTGCAGGAAGTGCTGGTGCGCGTTTGAGGGGCGGAACAAATTTTGTTCCACGCTCCTCGCCCCAAGACTGAAGGAGGTGCGAAAACAATGGCGCAAGCGACAGTGACGATGAAAGACTTGCAAAGCCCTGTGGAGCCCACTTGGTGCCCTGGATGCGGGGATTACGGGATACTGAATGCCGTCAAGCGAGCGTTGGTGCAATTGGGTATCGCTCCGCACCAAGTTGCGTTCTTCAGCGGCATCGGCTGCGGGAGCAAACTCCCCGATTACATTCGCGCCAATGGCTTCAACTCCTTGCACGGTCGTCCCGTGCCCATCGCCCAAGGCTTTCGGTTAGCCCACCACGACATGGTCGTCATCGTGGTGGACGGTGATGGGGACAACTACGGCATCGGCGGCAATCACTGGCTGCATGTGATGCGCCGCAACATCAACATCACCCACATCGTCCAGAACAACATGGTTTACGGGCTGACGAAAGGGCAATACGCTCCGACCAGCATGAAGGGATTTGTTAGCAGCACCTCGCCTGAAGGAACCATTGAGTGGCCAATCAACCCCATCGCCATCGCTTTAGCAGCGGGGGCAACTTTCATTGCCCGAGGGTTTGCAGGTGACCCCAAATACTTAGCCGACCTTATCGCCAAGGGCATCCAGCACAAGGGCTACGCGCTAATTGATGTGTTCCAGCCGTGCGTGATTTTCAACCGCATCAACACCTACGACTGGTTCCGTGAGCGAATTTACAAGTTGGAGGACGACCCCACCTACGACCCGCACGACAAGCAGAAGGCATGGGAGAAAGCCCACGAGTGGGGTGACCGCATCCCCATCGGCATCTTCTACATCAACGAAGAGTTGCCCACGCTGGAGGAGCAAATCCCCGCTTTGGCGGAGAAGCCCCTTTACCAACAGGAAATCCCGCCCAAACTGGAGGACTTAGAAGCGCTGAAACGGGCGTTCGTGTAAGGGGGCATCACGCGGAAATTTGCTCCCTCAAACTTTGCAAGGTTTCGCGCCACGCTTGCAGTGAAATAGGCTTGGGCAGCACAGCGGCGATTCCTAATGATTGCAAGTCTTGGTAAGGGACGAAATCGCCCCAACCGGTCATGAGGACGATGGGCAGGTGCGGGAATTTCTCACGGACCCGCTTTGCCAGTTCTATCCCATTCATCACAGGCATGCTCAAGTCGGTAACTACCACATCTACTCGTTGCTGTTGCAGCAGTTGCCATGCTTCTTCGCCGTGGCGTGCGGTGAGGACTTCTAAGCCGAGGCGTTGCAACTGGGTAGTGACCGTTTGCAGGACAAGGTATTGGTCTTCCACCACCAGCACGCGCCAACGGGGTAACTCTTCTCTCACTGCCGGCGCAGGAGCGATTGGAGCGACTGGTTGGGGCTGAACGGCAGGCAAGGTAACAGTGACCGTTGTCCCTTCCATCGGCTGGCTGCGCAAAGTGATGCTGCCACCGTGCACCGTAACCGTCGCCAAAGCGGTGCTCAACCCTAAACCAGCGCCTTGTTCCCCTTTTGTCGTGAAGAAGGCTTCAAAAGCGCGGCGCTGCACTTCCTCTGTCATTCCAATGCCGTCGTCAATGACCCGAACGATGATATGGCGGGGTGTGCATTCCGTTGCCACGCAAATAAGTCCTTCCCGTTTTCCCGTCACTCGCGCGCGCTCCAAAATGGCGTCCGCTGCGTTTATGATGAGGTTGATGAAAACCTGCCGCAGTTCAGCGGGAACACCTTTGGTCAAAGCCGATTGGTCGCTGAAGTCCGTTTGCACGCGAATGGTTACCCCCTCCGCCAGCGCAGCATCCTGCCATCGGGGGCGCGTGACGGCGATAGCATCCTGCAACAACTGATGCAAATCCACGACGGTCTGCATCCCCAAAGTAGTTGTGCGGTAGAAACTTTGCAGGCGGCGGATGATATCTGTGGCATATTGGACGGAGCGGTAAATGGTCTCCGCCATCGTTTGGGCTTCGCCGGTGGTGATTTGGCGCAACAAATCGGCGCCACCGAGGATAGGGGCGAGGGCGTTGTTGAGGTCGTGAGCGATACCGCTGGCTAACTCTCCCAGCGTCCGCAATCGTTCCAAACGCAAGAACTCTTGTTGCTGGCGCCGTTCCTGCGTCACATCCCGCAGCACCCACAATTGTCCCATCAATGAACCGTCGGGCAACCACACAGGCACACAATACCGCTCCAAAACACACTCGGGCGAAACAAGGGTCAAAGTATCAAACTGCGGTTGAGTTAAATCTGCAAGGCTCGCTTCAATCGCTTCTCGCATTGCGACAGGGTCCGCTGCCCGTTGAATCAACTTCTCCGTCAACAGGGAAACGGGTTGGTAACGCAACTCTTCCGCAGGGATGCCAACCAAGTCACCGAAGCGGCGATTAACATCGTCAAGGCGCAAGTCGGGCAAAATGAGGGCAATGCCTTCCAACACCGCATCAAAGATGACGGACAACTGATGGGCTAACTCTGTCTGTCGCTTGAGCAACTGGCTGCGTTCCATCACTATGCCCAACTGGGCAGCGAGGGTTTGCAGGAACTGCAAGTGCTCCTCGGTGAAAGCCGCCAACCGCCGCGATTCCAAGTTGAGGACGCCGACGACCTCTTCGCCCACTTTGATGGGCACGCACAACTCTGAGAGAGTTCCTGAGCGACCAGCGAAGTAGTAAAGGTTTGTTCGCACATCCCGCTCCAAAACGGGTTGCCCCGTCCGAGCCACATAGCCCATGATGCCCACCGAAACGGGGAGCCGCACGCCCAACGGGAATTCAGGTGGTGGTTCAGGATAGGTGGCGACAAATTCCAGATACGCCCGATCCTCGGTCAGCAGGGAAACGCTGGCAGTGTCGCAGGGCAAGACGGTGGGCAAAATGCTGACCAACCGTTGAGCGATCGTTCGCAATTCAGCACCCGTTGCGGCTTCCAAAATGAGGCGGTGTAGCGTCTGCGTTTCGTTCAACTGCTGTTTCAACCGCTCAGTCAGCCAGACATTTTCTATCGCCAACCCTGCCAAGTTGCCCAAAGTCAGGAGCAGCCGAACCAGTTCATCGTTTGGCGAGAGGAAGCGGCGGCTCTTGCGGAAGTCAATGGAAATTGCTCCGATGGGTCCTGAGTGCCCTTGAATGGGAACCACTGCGTTGCCGAAGCGGAAAGTTTCTTCACCTTCGTCCCCCGTCCCTCGTCCCTCGCTCCGTAACTCATGCAGCCATTGTTGCCGCTCCCGTTCGCTCACTTCCGAAAGAGGGTCGTTGGTGACGAACAACGCTCGCACACCCAACAAGATGTCACCCAAAACCGTCTCGCCCGCCTTCAAGGGCTGAGGAAGCCATCCCACTTCCTCCCACCTAACTCCTTCTGGCTCATCAAGGGCGCTGCGAACTTTGCCGTCAGGGAAGGTCACGAAAATGGAAAGGTTTTCCGCTCCCAACATGATGAGGCTGCGGTTCACAATGGTGACGATGTCGTCAAGGGATTGGGCTGCCAGCAAGTCAGCGCTCAAATGTAGCAGCCCCAAGCGCAATTGCTCCCGCTCCCTCTCCTCTTGCTCCTGCAGGAGAGCGTGGAGCGCGATGCTCAACTGTTCGGCGATGTCGTCAAGGAAGGCAATGTGCTCTTGACGGAACTGTTCGGGTTGGCGGCTGGAGAAGTTCAAGGTAGCTTTGAAGCGCCCGCGTGTGGGAAGGGGATAGACGAGAGCGGAGCGAAAGCCCTGCTCTATCAGCCACGCTTCGGCAGGAAACTCCGCTGCAACCAAGTGAGGGCGCAGCAAGGGTTGCCCTGTGCGCATCGCTTCTTTCGCTGCCCCTCGGGGCGCAGAAGGGTCAACTTGGTAACTCTCCCACACTGCTTCATTGTGCCAAACCACATACAGCCACTCGCGATTGGTAGATTCGTCAAAAACGCTGATGCTCAATCGGTCAAAGGGGATGAAAGGGCGCAAGGCTTGAGCGAAACCTTGGAGAACTTCTGCTATCGGCTTTCCCGAAAGGAGCAGGGTGTCAAAGTAGCGCAGCAATTCCAACTGCTGGCGAATTTGCCGCTCCCGTTCCAATGCCTCTTCCAATTCCCACTGCTCAATGAGCCGCTGTAAAAGCGCTGCGATAAAAGGGAGGAAAGGTTGTAGGTGCTGAACATCTGCTTCGGAGTAAGCGTTGGGTTCGCGATGGTGGAAAACGAGGGCTGCGATGACTCGACCGCCCACTTCAACGGGCACCGCAAGGCGCGTGCGGAACCCAGCGGCTTTCACCGCCGAAAAGAAGGGCGTTACTTCTTGCCCTTCTGTTTCCAACAAGGGGCGTCGGTGCTGAACGACCCAACCTGTTGCGGTGCCCTCCAGAGAACGCCGCTCGCCCGATCGCACCAACCCCTCCACTTCTCCTACGGGCACAACAATCTCTGCAAAACCGCCCTCAGGGTGGACCAGCGAACACGAGAGGCGGTCATAAGGGATGAGACGCCTTAGGTGTTGGGCTAAGGCTTGTGCTACCTCTTGCCAACTGCGCGCTTGGGCGAGCACTCGCACCAGCGAGAGTGGGTCAAAGACTGCCTCCTCTTTTCGCTCTTGCTGCGCCACTCTGCCGACCTCCTGCTACCATGCGCTTATTTTGTTTCTCAAACGCGGGAGCAGTTTAAGTTTAGCACAACCCTCTTCGCCTTTGGCTATACGGTAGTTGAGAGCAGCACGGTTGGACGGGGCTAAAGAGGTGTCAGGTCGGCAAGGCGTGCCCTCATGCGACAGACGGTGCACACTTCGGCAGTTGTGGGCATCCCACACTGGCGACAAGGTTGTAGTGCTACTTCACCTTCCCGTTCCGCCAACAAAGGTTGCACCTGCTCCACAAATTGGGCGTAAAACGCCCACTTGGTGCCCGGCGAGCGCTCCTCTATGCGGTTGAGCAAGTCCTTGTAAAACAGCGATGATGCCCCCTCCGCAAAAGGGCACTCCTGCTCAATGTAGGGGATGCGATTGAGAATGGTGAACAGAGCGACCTGCTTCTCGGTAAAACGGATGAAGGGTTTGATGCGCTTTACCAAGCCGTCTCTTGCGAGCAAGACGGGGGCTTGGCGGGCTAAGTAAGATGTTTGCCATCGCAAAACATTGCCCAGTAAAGTTGCCGCTTCGTCGTCCAAGTTGTGTCCCGTCGCAATAGCAGAGTAGCCGTGCTCCACAGCGAACCTGTTGAAAAGGTAGCGCTTGACCGCTCCACACGCGGAACAAGGTTCTCGGTGACTAACGCGCGCCAGTAAGGGCACGGGTTGCCCTATCTCTTCAGCAACGCTGACGATGTGCAACGAGCGTCCGATGCGTTCGGCTAACTGCTGCGCGTAGATTTTGGAGCGTTGGGAGTATTCGTCGGCTGTGATGCCCAAGTCAACATACAGCCCATCTGCTTCGTAACCCAGTTGCGTTAGGGCGAACCAAAGCCCAAGGCTGTCCTTGCCTCCCGAGACGGCAACCAACACTTTCTCACCTGGCTCAATCATCCGCCACTCTTTGATGGTTCGGTCGGTCATCCGCAAGAACCATTTGGGGTAGCACTCCTTGCACAAGGCGAGCCGGTGTTCCCGCATGTAGATGACCGCTTTCTGTTTGCACCAGAGACAACGCTTCATGCTTCCTCATCTCCCGCGCCGCCTGAGATGGCGCTCACGACTCGCACCTCGTCATCCTCTCGCAGTTGTTCGTCTTCCGTTAAGACTTCATCGTCACGGATGACGAGGGTGCTCTCAGGCGACAAGTTGAGTTCCTTCAGCAACTCCCGCACCGTCATGGGGCGGTCAAACTCGTAGGTCTGGTTGCGGAAATGCACCCTCACCGACTATCACCAACCTTCTCTTCAAGTGCTACACTCATAAGCGCGGTTGCATTAGCGACAGGAAAACCGTGCAGAACGCCTGAAAAATTTTAGCCCGCCCAGCGCCGCTCAAGGAGGGAAAAGGAACGATGCGCAACGGACGCTTTCGTTGCTGGTGGTTGGCTTTGGGGTTCAGTATCGGTTTGCTGGTGGCAACTTTTGCGCGACCGCTTCTTAGTCAGGATTTGTTGGTGCTTTTCAACGAAGGGGTGCGGCTGTTTCAGGAGGGGAAAGCGGACGAAGCGTTAGCCCTCTTCCGAAAAGTGGTGGAGGTCAACCCCAACGATGGAGAGGCATGGGTTTACATTGGCACCATCTTGCTGGGCAAAAACGATTTTGAAGGGGCAATCGCCGCGTTAGAGAAAGGGTTAGCCCAGCCGCTACCCGGTCCCGCTGCTGCGCGCGGGTGGGTGAACTTGGGCGTGGCGTATCAACTGGGGCGCCGCGATTTGGGGAAGGCGCAAAACGCTTACGAACGCGCCCTTGCCTTCCAACCCAATTTACCTGAAGCCCATCACAACCTTCTGCTGCTGCACCTGATGCAGAACAATTTCGCGGAGGCGGTTAAAGCGGGCGAGCGTGCCTTTTCGCTCCTCGGCAAGCCGTTGAAACCCGAGCAACTGCAAGCGACTTTTGAGAAAGCCTTAGAGTTAATCCCCCGCGATTACGACCGAGCGTTGGAGTTGCTGCGCAGCATGGCGCAACAACAGTTACCTCGCCCCGAGTTTTTTGCCCTCATGGGACAAGCCTACGAGGGGCTTAAACAACCGATGCGAGCCGCTCTGTTCTACGGTCAAGCCGCTGCCTTAGCCCCACAAGTGGCGCGTTACCATCGCGCTTTCGGTTGGGCGTTGGCACAAGCGAAGCGTTGGACAGAAGCCGCAAAAGTGTTGGAACGCACCACCGCTTTGGATAACCGGGACGCCTTCACTTTCACAGCGTTGGGCATCGTTTACAGCGAGATGAGTCGTTGGCAAGAAGCCACCATTGTTTTGCGCCGCGCTGTGGAGTTGGACCCCCAAAACTGGGATGCCCGCGTCCTTCTCGCTTCCGCTTACGAACGCACTGGTCAGTTACCCCAAGCCGTTCAAGAGTATCTCACGGCGTTAGGCATTCGCGAAGAGCCACCCATTTTGAACGACCTTGCACGGCTTTACCTGATGATGGGTGAAGCCGCTGAACAACAAGGGCAGGTGAAGGAGGCGCAAGAAGCCTATCAGCAAGCCACCCAACGCCTCCGCCGCGCGTTGCAACTGGACGCCGCTTTGGCGCCTGCGCGCTTAAACCTCGCTATCGCGTTGCGACGACACGCTCGCACCCTTTTGCAACAAGGGCAAGTGAAAGCCGCTGATGAAGCCCTGCAGGAAGCCGAGAAAGTTTTGCGGGAGCACATCCAACGAACGCCCGACCCGACCGCTAAGTTGGAGTTAGCCCGATTGCTCAGCGAGCGCAAAAACTACGAAGAAGCCCTCAAGTTGGTGCGAGAAGTCCTCACCGCTCAACCCAAATCGGAGGAAGCCTATTTACTTTTGGGTTTCCTTGCCCTGCAGTTGAACCGCTTGGATGACGCAGAGCAGGCTTACCAGCAAGCCCTGAGGTTAAATGACAAGAGCGCGAATGCGATGGTCGGATTGGGCGTTGTCGCCTACTACCGTAACCGCTACGACGAAGCAGAAGCGTGGTTCACCCGTGCCCTGTCCATTAACCCCAACCATCCCCAAGCAAAGCAAAACTTGGAGATTGTCCGCCAAGCGAAGGAACGCGGAAAGTAAGCAAACTCCCTGCGCGATACAGGAAGCCCTACCTTTCCCAAGTCAATAGCATCGCCTCTGCGGGCGATGGTCGTTCCCGTTCGTAGTCAGGCACGCAGCGAGCAAGTGCCGTGAAGAGCGTAAACGCCACCTGAGCCTTTCAGGTGCTGTGTGGTTCGCACGAGCAAAATGCTTGATGGTAAGAAAGGTTTCTGAGCGCCCAATTGTGCAAGAACTTAGATCACGCATTTGCTCTTTTGCGGGAACAGCAAACCCTTGCGTTTCGGCGAGAGGTTAGGGCGTCATTCACTTTTTCCCGACTTGCGCAACAAAGCAATAGACCGCATAATCCCTGACAAGCCGAAACGGGCAGAGGTGAGTGGGTTGAAGCGGATAGCGCTTCTCGTGGCGGCACACAAGGTTGGCATTGAGGAAGCCTTAAGCACCCTCGTCACCTTGTTGGAAAAGTGGGGCGCAGAAGTCCTTATGCCCCGTGAAGTAGCGCTCTTGATCAATCGCTCAAGTAGTGTGCCTGAAGAAGAGATGGCGAAATCCGATTTGGTCGTTGCTTTAGGCGGCGACGGTTGTGTCCTTTCCGCTGCTCGTTTGGCAGCACCTAACGGTGTGCCCATCTTGGGCATCCGTTTGGGTGGCTTTGGCTTTCTTGCGGAAGTGGAATTGGAGCACGCGGAAGAGGCGTTGACGAAAGTGTTCGCAAGCGACTTTTGGTTGGAAGAGCGGGCAATGCTGCAGGCAGAGTTGTGGCAGGAAAAACGATTGATGTGGACAGCGATAGGGCTCAACGATGTCGTTGCCCTCAAATCGCCCACCTCGCCCCTGCCCCTTTGGGAAGTGTTTGTCAATGACGAGTTACTGGCGCGTTACCCCGCTGACGGCGTTGCTGTGGCGACGCCAACGGGTTCAACGGCTTACACCCTTTCCGCCGGCGGTCCCATTTTAGCCCCTGATGTGGCGGCTCTTTTGCTCATGCCCATGTATGCCCACACCTTGACTTTGCGCCCGTTGGTCCTTTCTGAGAACGCAGTGGTGATGTTGCAACTCCTTCCCCAACGCCGCCCAGTGCAAGGCGAGGTAACGGTGGACGGGCAGGTAAGTCATGTTCTCCTGCCCCACCATCAACTCAAAGTTTATCAAGCCTCGGTGAAAGCCAAAATTGTCCGCTTCCGCAGTTCGTCTTTCTACGAACGCCTCCGCCAAAAATTGCGCTGGGGCGAACGACAATAAAGACACCGCCAAGAAGAAACTCTCTTTCCTTGACAAGTTCGGCAGTGCAGAAGAGTGCTGTCTGGACATCTGGGCGATGAGGGGCTTAGTGCCTTAGAATTGGAGGCGCAGAGTTTCCTTCGGCAAGGAGGGATGACGGATGCGGAAGGCGATTTGTTTGGGGAGTGTTGTGCCCCAGTGGGGGCTGGAGCAACGAATCGCCCTCGTCAAGGAAGCAGGGTTTGAGGGGTTTGAGTCGCACCATCCCGCCAGTGAGGACGAAGCGCGACAAGTGAAAGCGTTAGCGGAAAAGTATGGGTTGGTCGTCCACAGCCTCATGGGTGGCACTCATTGGCGCCTTCCTCTCTCCGCCCCCGACCCTGAAACCCGTAAGAAGGCGATAGAAGGCGTAGAGCAAGCGCTTCATTTCGCCGCCATTATGGGCGCTGAAGGGGTATTGGTTGTTCCCGCTGTTGTGAACGAAGCCACCGATTACAAGACCGCATGGGAGTTGTCTTTGCAATCGCTGCGCCAACTTATTCCCGTTGCCAAGCGGCTGGGCGTGCAAATCTGGATTGAGAATGTGTGGAACCGCTTTTTGCTCTCACCGCTGGAATTCGCCGCTTACATTGATGAACTGAACGCTACCAGCAATTCGGACGGCGACGGGATTGTTGGGGCTTACTTTGATGTGGGCAATATCCTCGCTTATGGCTTCCCGCAGCACTGGATTCGCCTGCTGGGTAAACGCATCAAGCGCATCCATGTCAAAGACTTCCGCGTCAATGAACATCGGTTCGTTTACCTTTTGCAGGGCGATGTGAACTGGCGGGAAGTGATGGCAGCGCTGAGGGAAATTGGCTATGATGGTTGGATCACTGCCGAACTGCCGCCTTACCCGCACGCACCCGATCAGATGGTGCGAGACACTGTCCGACACTTGGACCGCATCATCACAGGGCAACTGTGAGAAAGCAAATGCCCTTACCCGTAAACTTCGTCGGGGTTGAACACCCGTTCTTGGAAGACCAATAGGTCACCTTCAGGGGTGACGCGGCGGAAGAAGCAACTGGGGTAGCCTTCGTGGCAAGCGGCGCCACCAACTTGCTCCACTTTGATGACGAGGGCGTCGGCGTCACAGTCCACCAAAATTTCTCGCACCAATTGAACTCGCCCAGAGCGTTCACCTTTCATCATCAACTTCTGGTGGCGGCGCCGCCAAAACCAAGTTTTGCCCGTTTCAAAAGTCCGTAGCACCGCTTCACGATTCATGTAGGCAACTGTGAGCACTTCCCCTGTTTTGGCATCTTGGATGACAACGGTGATCAAGCCGTTGATGTCAAATTTGAGTTCGTCCAGAAACTTCGGTGTCGCCACTGTCTCAAACCTCCTTCCGTTGTAGTGATTCGTGCAGCGCCAAAGGCTCTGGCGCACATTCCCTGATGTGCCAATTTGCGGTTGCCGGAGGACACCTCTCCTGAGGCGCCGATTTTTGCGGTGTGTCAGGAGACACACCCTTCGGATTGCTTGCAACTTGTGTGCCTAACTACAAGCAAGGCAAAATTTGGCGCATCACTAAGCCAGAGGGCACCTTTGGCGTGAAGAAAGTAGTTTTAGGCGGCATGCGGTAACCTTGAGCCGCCACCGCCCGCACCAAGGCAATGGACACAGGGGGCAGGAGGACCGCCAAGCATCCTTCCTGCTGCGCGAACTGGAAAGCGAGGGCGCTTTCATGAGTGTAGTCAATAACGAAGCGTTGACGGTCAACACCTGCTTCCGTCAAAACGATGGGCAACACCGCCTGATGCAACACGGCTGTGTTTACTTGCCGCAAGGGAGGCGGTAGTTGCTCCAAAGCGTGAACGATGCTCCCTTCCACACCGTGCACCGTCACCAGCAGGGTGCGTTCTTGGGCAACGAAGAGAAAGGGCATCCCACCAGCGTTGTCAAAGATTTGCACCAGTTGCTGCTCACTCCCGTCCCAACTCACTGTGTGCGTGCGGAACTGGCGGCGCAATCCGTGAAGGACTCGTTCCACACTTTCGTTATCAGCGAACCGCAAAAGGCGGTGGGTGGGCAAAACGGTCGCGTTGCGTTGGTAATCAGCGAGCACGATGCCGATAAAGTTGGCAGGGTGGGAAGGGTCTTCTCTCGCTGCTGCTATCTCCTCCCGAAAACTCAACGCAGTTTCGTAGCGGTGATGCCCATCGGCAATGACCAACCATTGGTCGGCTAACAGCCTATTGACCTCGTCAACGAACAATGGATCGGTCACGCGCCAGAGCACATGGTCCACACCGTCCAAAGTGCCTTTGAGACATGGCGCGTTTTTTGTTACGGTTTGCAACAACTGATGCCACTTACCCGTTTCATCGCTGAGGAGCCCATGCACTTGTCCCAACTCAGCCCCCATCGCTCGCAGCAGCGTTAGCCGATCGTTTTTGGCTTTGGGAAGAGTGTGTTCGTGGGGACGCACCACGCCATCGTCGTAATGGAACAAGGGGATGGTGGTAAGCAAGGCAATGTGTTCTCTGATTTCGGGGGCGCGGGGCGCGAGACGCGAGACGGAAGAGGGGTGAAGGGGGAAGCGTTGAACATAGACGAACAGGGCAGGTTCATCATCAGCAACCAAAACGCCTTCCGCCAACCACTGCCGCCACAGGGCTGCTGCTTCCTCGTAGCGCGAAGGTTTGCCTTCGTTCAGCGAAGGCGGAAGGATGAGCCGCACCACATTGTGCGGATGCTGCTGCAAAAGGTGTTGGCACCGCTCAGCATCAATCACATCGTAAGGGGGTGCCAGAAAGGGGCTCAAGTCTCCGTCAGGGGTATTGAACACGACGGGCGGGAAAGGCACCGCCCGAAGGGTGGGCTTGTTCATGGACGCAGACCTCCTCCAACCAAAATCACTTCGGTCACGGGTTCCCGCAGGATGCGCTCTTGCACAATCTTTCGGTCCACTTCCTCCCCGTTCTCGCAGGTGATTTCCACCACAACTTCTTTTTCGCCTTCCCGCCCCCGTTGCTTGGTAACCAACGCGCCACCAGGTAAGGTTGGGGCGAAGCGCCGTTCCGTTTTGAAGGGCACAGGGACCTTTTGGGTGACTTGGTAAACGCAGACGACAGTGACCAACGGTCGCCCCCGCCGCACCAACAACTGATCGCCTACCCTCAAGCGGTTGAGGTCTCTGTGCGGGTTTAGTCTTTGCAACTCGTCAAGGGTCAAGTTGTAGCGGCGGGCGATGCGGATAGCGAATTCGCCCTGTTGGACGCGATGGTATAGGGGTGGCTCCCAACCGCTGATGAGTTTTTGTGCGGCAGATTCCGCATCCGCCAAGAACCGTTCCATCGCTATCTTCCCCTGCCTAACTACTACCTTTTCCTTGAAGGCAGGCGGTTTGACCAGCGTGACATTGGGGGGTGTGAAATAGGCTTTCGTCAACTCCAGCGCCTGCTCTGCTTCTTCTTTCGTGGGCAGGGCTAACACGGGTCGGTCGTTGACCACGATGAGCCACGCTTGTTGGGCAGGAGTGACGCGGCGCAGGAGTTGCTGAGCGGCTTCTGCAGGGCTGACCAAAGAAGCGCCAGGGCGCAACGGCAACTGACCCATGTCCACCGTTTCAGCAAAGTCGGCGTGTTCGCCGTAGCGCTTTTTCAGCTCCTCGCGCGCCAAAGCAACGGCGCGGCGGGCTAAAGTGATGTTGCTGACCCACGCCACTGGCTCGCCGTTAACGAACAGGGCAACAGGCAAAGTGGCGCGGCGATACATAACGACTGTGGTGGCTAACGCCAGAATGGCAAGCCAGTAGAGGATGCGTTCACCCCAACGCAGCGCCACTGGTGCCATTTTTTCGGTGCACCCCTTAAGCGGTGCAAAGTGAATGTGGGAGAACGACTGTTGCCCCGTTCAGGACCTGGGGGCGTCCTTGTTGGCTTGGGCTGGTCTTTGTTGCTCCAGTTTCTCCCGCAGGAGTTGGCGCACCTGCTCCAACTGCGAATCGCGGGTGCGGTTGCGTTCCTGCTCCACCAAGCGAGCGACAGCCTCGTTATACAGTTTGGCGGCTTCTTTGTTGGTGCGGTCCAACTGTCGGGCACGCCCGAAGCAGATGAGGGCGTCTTCCAATTCGTTCTCCGCCAAGTGGGCTTTGCCCCGCTCCACCCACGCTGCTGCCAGTTGAGCATTATGCTGGCGTTCTTGCGCCGTTGGTTCCAATTTTCGGTCGGGTTCTATGCCCTTGTTAGCGTGGATGTCGTAGCCACTGGGGGTCAGGTAACTGCCCGTGGTAACGATCAAGGCGCCGCCTCCCCGCAGGTTAATCACCGTCTGCACCGACGCTTTCCCGAAAGTTTTCTTCTCCCCCACTACTTCGGCGACCTTGTGGTCTTTCAAGGCACCTGCGACAATTTCGCTGGCGGACGCGCTCCGTTCGTCTACCAACACGACCATTGGACCCTTCCAACCTTTGTAAAGGGAGGGGATGGCTTCAAAAACCTGCTCGCCTTCGGTGCGGCTCTTGACGGTAACGATGGGACCTTTGGGGATGAACAGACTGGCGACCTCCACGGCGGCTTCCAGCAATCCACCAGGATTGCCGCGCAAGTCCAAGACAAGGGCACGGGCGCCTTGAGCGCGCAACTCGTCCAACGCTTTGCTCAGTTCGGTCGCAGACTTTTCGTTGAATTCCAGCAAGCGGATGTAGCCGATTTGGTCGTCCAACATGCGCTTTTGCAAGATGGGAATTTGGATGCGTTGGCGAGTAAGGTTGACATCAAAGGGTTCAGGAATCCCGTCCCGTTGAATGGTCAAGGTCACCGTTGTGCCGCGCGGACCGCGGATGCGGCTGACGGCTTGGTCTAAAGTCATTTTGTCCGTCGGCTCGCCGTTAATCTTCAAGATGCGGTCTAAGGGACGCAACCCCGCCTTGTCGGCAGGCTGCTCGGGAAAGACGCTCATGATGGTCAACCGCTCTTCACCAGTAAGTGGGTCAACCGCAATGGTCAACTCCGCACCGATGCCTTCGTATTCCCCCTGACTGCGAGCGGTGAACTGCTCCAAGTCTTCGGGTTTCAGATACCGCGTGTATTGGTCACCCGTTGCCCGCAGCAAACCGTTGATGGCACCGTAGGTGAGTTGGTCTTCCTGCAACTTGTCAGGGGCGTAAAAGTATTGCTGCAAGCGGACATAGACCTCCGCCAATCGCTCAACGGGACGCAGCGAGATGGATTGCGTTTTCGTTGCCGTAGAAGGCTCTTGAAAGGATGGGATCAAGCCCGGTCCCACTTGCGCCAGCCCCTGCCCCGTTAATTCGCGCAGGGGCGAAAAGGCACTCCGCTGACCAATCTGGTAGCCAGCAGCGAAGGACAAAAGCACCAGCAAAAGCAAACCCAGGCTGACAACGGTTTGCGTGCGCTTTTGGGTTGCCGTCGTCTGTTGCTGCTCCATGGGCAAATCCCCTCCGTTGTAAGCGAGCGACTGCTACACATTCTAACGCACGGCTAAGGGGTTGACGGGTTCGCCATAGCGACGGACTTCAAAATGCAAGTGCGGTCCTGTTGACAATCCCGTGCTGCCGACGAGAGCAATGACATCGCCCTGCTTAACTCTTTGCCCTTCCGTGACCAGAATGCGGGAGCAGTGAGCGTAAAGGGTTGCTAAACCGTTGCCGTGGTCAATGATGACGGTGTTGCCGTAAGCCCGTCGCCAACCCGCAAAAACCACCTCCCCGTCCCCTGCTGCCCGAATGGGTGTGCCGTAAGGGGCAGCGATGTCTATGCCATAGTGGAACTTCACTCGCCGAAAGATGGGGTGAACACGATAACCGAAGCCTGAGACAATGGGACCGTTAACAGGTCGCAGCAATGCTCCCGTCCATGCCGGAAAGGAGCGAGAGTGGCGGGTTTGTTGGAGCCGACGCAACAAAGCAGCAATGGCGCGAGACTCCTCTTCCCACTCCCGCAGCCATTGTTCGTAAATCGCTCGTTCCGTCCGAACCCGCTGGAGCAAGCGGGCTTGCTCCGCTTCCGCAATTTGCAACTCCTGCTTTTCCCTTGCAATAGCCCGTTGAAGGGCTTGCAGTCGCTGCTGTTGTGCGCGCAAGCGGCTCTCGTAGGTTTCCAGTTCTTCTTTCGCTTGCTGAGCCGCTTCAATCATCCGCTCGTCATGGTGAATGATGCGTTGGAAGGCGTAAGTGCGGACGGCGGCTTCGTGGATGTTGCGGGCGTCCAACACGAAGGCGACATAGTCGCTGGGCGGGTGCTTGTAAAGTTGACGGAGCCGCTCCGCCAAAAGGGAACGGTGACGGGATAACTTTGCGCGCACTTCCATTAGGCGAGTGCGGGTGCGTGCCAACTGGCGAGAGACCTGAGCATATTCGCGATTTAGTGCCGCAAGGCGCTGCTGGGCGCGAGCGATGCGGGTTCGGGTAGCCCGCAACCGCTCCGAAAGGGAGCGCTCCCGTTGGCGCATCTGTCGCACCTTGCGTTGTGCCATCCGTTTCTGTCGCTCCAATTCTTTTTGTCGCTTTTGCAAGAGAGACACATTGGGCGGCTTCCCCCGAGAGAGGAGCGACCGCCAGTCCCAACTGTAACCGAAGGAAGCAAAAAGCATCAGGGCTATTAGCCCTACACACCAAGTCCGCATCCGCCTCACCTCAATCCGTCCTGTTTGCTCGCTGCTTGCGCGCCCAAGCGCAAAGAATTCTGCCACCAGATGATGCAAGGCTAAGTGGGGCGAACCAAACGACAAGACGCTACTATCGCGCTCCCAAAAGCAAGTCCAACGCTCATTAGGAACACTTGACTGGCGAAGACTTCGTCCAAGCGCACTTCCCGCAGCAACAAGCGCCACGCGTTCCAATCTCCCCAAAGACTCCCCCAAGTAGGCGTCGGCTGCGGGAGGGCAGCGTTCAGGGCGAGAAGCAATTTTGTCAAGAGCAGCGTCACCACCGCGCCCAAAACGCCGTAAAGGACGCCTTCCATCAGCAAAGGACCTCGCACCGTCCACACCGTTGCGCCCACCAACTGCATGATTCGGATTTCGTTCCGCCGACCGTAAACGCTCACCCGCAAGGCGTTGAAAATCAGGATGAAGGCGATGACGGCGAGGAGGAGAGAAAGGGCATGATTGCGCCACCGGATGCTTCTGACCAACTGCAAGTAACGCTGCACCGCCACAGCGGGAAAGGTGACTTCGTCTACGGCGGGCAGTTTTTTGATGCGCTCAGCACAGGCAGCGGCATCGGCAGGGGAACGACAAGTCACCTCCAACGCGTGGGGCAAAGGGTTATGCCCCACCAAATCTTCCAGCGGGACCGCATTGCCGAAGAGTTGTTGAAGTTTTTCCAACCCTTCCCGTTTGTGCACGAAGCGGACTTGTTGCACTTGCGGTAACGCTTTCACCTTTGCGGCGATTTCTTGCGCCTCTTTTTCGCCTGTTTCGGGTTTGAGGAACACGCACAGTTGGTTTAACTTGCGCCCCTCCCAGATGAGCAGCCGCTCCCACGCTTGCGCTTCCAGGGCGAAAAAGACCCACACGCCGACGGTCACTGCAACGGTGGTGACAGTGGCGACGGTGACCAAACTGTGTCGCCGCAAGTTGACCAAGGCTTCCTCCAGAAAGAAGGCGAGCAGGCTAAGCCAACTCACGCCGAAACACCCCACGCAGTTCGTCCCGAACAATGCGCCCGTTGTTCAATTCCACCACCCGCTTGCGATAAGCGTCCACGATGGTCTTGTCGTGAGTCGCCATGATGACCGTGGTGCCTTGTCGGTTGATGCGCAGCAAGATGTCCACAATCTCCAGAGAGGAAGCGGGATCTAGATTGCCTGTCGGTTCGTCCGCCAGCAGCAACAGGGGTTTCACCACCAGGGCACGCGCCAGCGCCACTTTCTGCTTCTCGCCTCCTGAAAGGTTGGCAGGGAACTCCTTCGCCCTGTGGAGCATTCCCACCATCTCCAATGCTTTAGGCACCTCCCGAGCAATCTCCGCTGAAGAAGCCCCTGTCACCCGCAGGGCAAACGCCACATTCTCCCAAACCGTCCGATCAGGCAGCAGCAGGATGTCTTGGAAAACCGTGCCAATCAGCCGCCGCAAGCGAGGGACTTGCCAGTGCCTGAGGCGATTGACTTCTTGCCCCGCCACAATCACTTGCCCTTCCGTTGGGAGCAGTTCGCGGGTGAGCAATTTGAGCAGCGTGCTCTTGCCCGCACCGGTCGGACCAACGAGGAACACAAACTCGCTTTTTTCAACGGTCAGGTTCACCTGTTGGAGAGCCGTGACCCCATTTTCGTAACGCACCGTGACATCCCGCAGCAGCACCATAGCCCATCACCCACTGCGAGTTGCCTCCTCGCCCCCTGCCGTCTTCATTTTGACGCAAGCCGTAGGGGCGTGGCATGCGGCGCCCTCCCCGCGTTAGCCGCGCAATTGGCGAACGCGGTTGACCAGTTTGCCCAACTGCGGGCTCTCTATCTCCACGATGTCGCCTTCCCGCAAAGCGGCTTCTGGCGGGGGCATGATGCCTGTGCCCGTCGTCAGAACGGTGCCAACGGGAACAGGGTTGTCGCGACGGAGGAACGCAATCAATTCTTCGTAGCGTCGGTTCAGTTGTGCGGTGCTCGCTTCGCCTTCAAAAATGACCACACCATCGCGCACAATGCGGCACCGAACGACGATGGCATAGGGGTCAGGAACCTGCTCTGCTGTCACCAACACTGGTCCGAAAGAGCAGCAGCCGAGGAAGATTTTGGACTGGGGCAAGTAAAGAGGGTTCGCCCGCTCAATGTCCCATGCGCTAACATCGTTGCACAAAGTAAACGCTACAGGTCGGTAGTCAGCGCCCACGACAACAGCGACTTCGGGTTCCGTTGCCGTGAATTGCGAGTCGCTGCGAATGCCGATTTCACCAAAAGGCGGGGCACAACGGGACAAGGTGGCTTTGAAGAACAATTCGGGACGGTCGCTGAAGTAGACGCGGGTGTAAATGTCCGTTTGGCTGTCCAAGTCCCGTTCTTCCGCGCTGCGCTTGTAAGTGACCCCTGCACCCCAAACTTCGGGTGCATCAATGGGCAGGAGCAGGTGAGGGGCATCGGGAGACAGTGGGTTTTGGAATGCTGCCCACTCAAAAGTGCGAGCACCCCGCTGCTTCGCCAAAACAAGGGCTTCTCTCGCCGCTTCCTCCAAACTCTGTCCCTTCTCAATGGCTTGCTTCAGAAGGGCTAAAGTTGTCGGCACCACATCGGTGATGTCCACCACCGTCTCGCCTTCCAAGACACCCACACGCTTGCCCACCGTCGGCAAAGAGAACTGCAGGAGCCGCATCTTTTCGCCCTCCTTCACCGAAGGAATGTCACAATCCGCAGCCTTCCCCATTTTGACGCAGCAAGCAAACATTGCCCCTTGCGGGAGACAGTCATTGCAAAAAGGGTGAGGGGCGCAGGACGGGAAAACGGTCGCATCGTCCCTTGCAGGTAATGAACGCTTGACAAACTGCGAACCCTAAAACGATGAACCAGCGCATCGGAAGGTGCGTCCAAGAGCGAGCAATCGCACCGCAGGGACTTCCTCGGTATCGTCAACCACTGATGGGAGCCAGTGACATTGGGAAGTTTGGACGCGAGTTTCTACCGCTTTGATGGCTCACCGCAAAAGTGGTTCAAGGATGTGGACGGTGGTTAAGCCGGCTGCTAATCGGGCAAATTTTTCTGCGTCCGCTTTGCTCCCGACAATGCTGCCGAAGTGCATGGGGATGGCGTGGGCAGGCTTTATCCGCTTGACGGCTTCCACCGCTTCTTCCGCATCCATCACATAAGTGCCGCTGACGGGCAGCAACGCAATGTCAACTTGACCAAAAGTTTCCATCTCGGGGATGACATCCGTGTCGCCTGCGTGGTAAATCACCTTCCCCGCCAGCGAGACGAGATAACCCACGCCCCCGTAACCTTTCGGGTGGAACCGTTGTCGGTCCGCCCGAACATTGTAAGCAGGCACCACTTTCACCGTCACGCCCTTTTCCTGCACTTCATCGCCCGCCTTGACAACTCTGACATTCCC
>FWWM01004108.1_pt1 | contig 34576 bp, 11 predicted proteins | sample 2228351 | NCBI WGS metagenome assembly FWWM01 (sample SAMEA103939774, study PRJEB20133) | metagenome
GGGCGTGGGCCGTCGGCGCCTGGCACTCGTTCAGGGGCTGGCCACAGACGGCGCACCGAAACATGCGCGGCACCCGGGCAGAGCGATCCGGATGCGTGATCTGACGCGGAGGGATGAACAGCGTCATGACGACACCTCCAGCGCGCGCAGCTCGCGCGCATGACAGGCGTGGCAGAGGATGCCGAGAACGTGGATCGCGGCCCGGGCCGCCGGATCGGTAACCGGCACCCGGACGAGGACGCCGCAGCCGTAAGCGCAGGGTAGGGCGAGGGAAATCACCGCGCCGCCCTCCGCGCCAGCGGCTTCCGGGGCAGCGCCTCTATCCGCATCTTTGGAGATGCTTCCAGCACGGCTGGACTCGAGAGCAGACTGAGCGCCCACATGGAGAGCATCCGGACGAACGGGGAGGTCGACAGGCTCCGGTTCCTGGCCTGCGCTGCGAGGGCATCCCACTCGGCATCGGAATACCAGACCGTCCTTGGACGACGGGACTCCGATGGCAAGGGATTGAGCGCCGACATGTCAGGTATTCCGCGCCTGCGCTCCTGCGCGGCTACGGGCCTGCCGTCGCGCCCTGGCCGCCATCCGGCACAGACCGCAGACGTAGTCATCCGGCCGCTGGACCGCGACCGGGTATTTCGGTTTGCGACAGACGGCGCACCGAACGTCCCAGGTCTGCCCGTGCCCTTGGCAGCCGCACGTCTTGCGGGTCATGCCGCTCGCTGGCCCGGATTCTTCGGATGGTTCAGGCACCACGCCACGTCTTCCCAGACCGGCGCCGACGGATGCTTCTTGCGGACGACGCGGCTGACGAGCGACTTCGAGACACCGCGCCGTCGCGCCACGTCCGCCATCGTGTACCCCGCCTCTCTGAGCAGCTTCTTGACGCTGGGCGCCGGGAGGGTCTTAATGTCCTCGGCCGTGTACGCCATGGTGAACGCAACCGTACACGGATTCATATACGGATGTCAAGCGGAAATTTGCGGAGGCGACCATGAGCAAAACGCCGGGCTTCGGAGAGCGGGTCCAAGAGCGCCTACGGGCGCTGCGCTACTGGCGGCCAGACGGCAAACCGGACTGCAACCGGTTCGCGACAAATCACGGCTGGCTGCCGAGCTACATCTATCGATACGTGGACGGCGAGACGCCGCGGGGTTGGCGCCTCGTCAAGCTGCTGGCCAAGTACCTGAAAATATGCCTGAAATATGCTCCTTATCGGAACCTGGATCCGGATATGGGTTATGAGGCTCTCCCTCCGGACGCGAGGATACGCCCCCGCGCTCACGTCCGCATGAATCGGCCCTGGCATGCTCTCTGCCTCCGTCTCGCCAGCCGAAACAGCGGAGTAGCCACTGGATGGGCAGGTATCGGCTCTGGGCTCGCTTCCGCGGATGGCAGTGGCCACTACAGGCGGGATGTCACCTCGAGGTCAGGGACGAACGGATGGAGACGGTCGCCCTCCTGCCGGCTGACCTCGTCGAGCAGATCATCGGTCACTACCTCACGGGCGCCAGCATGACGGCCCATCTGGCACAGCTCATGACGGACGGGCATCCGGAGCCAGTCCCGCCGCCGCCGCCCCGCAAGGAACCGCCCCCGAGAAACCCCGCGATCCCGATGTTGTGAGGGAAGGTCCCATGGCGCGAGGAGGCGCGAGTTCCGCTCGCGCACCGCGCGACGACGACGCGGTTTCCGCCGCGACTGGAAGTCGCGGGGCCTCCGCGAATTCGCGGCTCCATGGAGTTCGCGGCTTCCTGACGGCGCGGTCGGGCCGCCACGACCCGGTCGCGCAGGGATGCTACACTCACTCAAGCGTTGAAAGGGACACGGTGGGAGGGCCACGAGGATGATTCGTCGAGAGGTTGTCCGGATGCTTTCGGTCCTCGGCGTTGTTGCGGTGGCCGCGTCCCCTAGGACCGCGACGGCGCAGACCCCGCGGACCGCCGAAGAGCGGGCCGCTGACCTCGCCTCGCAGGGCGTGGCCCTGTTCCAGGACGGCCGATACCGGGACGCCCTGATGCGGTTCCTCGACTCGTACGCCCACGCGAAGATCCCGGTGGTCATCTGGAACATTGGTCGTTGCTACGAGGAACTGGGCGACCTCGGAAGCGCACTGCGGTACTTCGAGGAATTCGAGCCCCTGGCCCCGGACGACGACGCCCGGCGCAGGGCCCGGGCGCGGATCGAGCAGGTACGCCTCCGGATCGCCGAGTCCGGCGCCCCTGCCGCGGCCGAGACCGCCCTGGTCGTGTCCGCCGAGGGCCTCGACGTCCGCGAGGCGCGCATCGTCGTGGACGGCCGCGAGGTCCATGCCGGGCCCCTGCCGGCCAAGGTCCCGATCGAGCCCGGGTCCCACGAGGTCGTGGTGTCTGGCGGCGAGGGCGTGGAGGCGGTCTCGCGGACCATCGAGGTCGCGGCCGGGGGCCTCAAGGTCGTGGTCCTGCGCCCACCGGAGGCCGCGGGCTCCGAGGTTCCGCGCATGGCCGGGCACGCGACCGACCGCGGATACTGCGACCCGTTCCTGTTCCCGTCGTCGCGCATGGGGTTCGCGGCGGGGGGCGAGTTCTCGCCCGTGTTCGCGAGGGGCAATCCCTTCCGAGTACTCTCCCCGGACATGCCGACGCAGACCTTCGCCGGCCTGTTCGCCCAGGCCGGCGGGGACCGGTTCGCGGTCACCCTCCGCGGAGGGCGCTGGTCGCGGGTCCCGTCCTGGCTCCTGTATCCGAAGAGCGCGAACCGCTCGAGCGGCGCGTGGTCCTGGAACCTGCATCAGCCGTTCCAGCGTGCCGGGCTCGAGATGAAGGTCCGCACGAGCACTTCCCCCGTCTCGTGGAGCACGCTCGTCTTCGACCTGGACTTTCGCCGTTTCGTCTTTTCCATCGCGGGAAAGTCGGCGGCCCTGCCTTCCCTGCAATGGCTCCTGGCCGAGGCGTTCGGATTCACGATGGCGGACCGCGTCTCGATCGAGTTCTGGCTGGGGATCGCCTTCCTCGTCCCGGCGGCCGACGAGTCCGCAGGCTGGAAGGAAGGGCTCGCCATCTCCTTCCCCATGGCCGGCCGGGTGAGCGTTCGCGTGGTCCCGGGGGGTCACGTGGACCTCGAGGCCCGATGGCCGGTCTCGGTCGGACCCATGGACCCACCCGAGGACTCGGCGACGAGCCGCAGTGCCGGCATCCAGGCCGACATGGCCCTGGGCTACCGCCACGTCTTCGGGAACGTCCAGGCCGGGGGCGCGGTCGTCTTCGCGCTGAACCGCTGGGACGACTTCGGCCGCGAGAAGGCGTGGCTCGTGCTGTCGGGGCAGTATCAGTTCTGAAGTCCCCCATCCGGCTCTTCGCGCGCGTTCTTGACGCCGGTGCCGGCGGCGGTTATCATCCGTTCGGCGTTGGAACCGCGGGCGATTAACTCAGCGGGAGAGTGCTACCTTCACACGGTAGAAGTCACTGGTTCAAATCCAGTATCGCCCACCGCGACGCGGGGGGGGGCCGGCCGGCCCGCCTTCCTGACAGGGGAGAGAGATGGGGGACAGGGACCTGGGAGCCCTGGCGGACGCGGACCTGCTCCTGACCTCTCTGCCCGACCCGGTCGCCTTGCTCGACGCCGACCTCGTCATCCGCCGGATCAACGAGCCCGGCGTCCGCCTGATCCGACACTACCTGGGTGACGGCGCCCCCGACCCGACCGGGCAGCCCCTGTCGCGATTCGGCGGGGCCGCGACGCTCCCTGTCGAGACGCTCTTGCGACGTGCGATGCGCCTGGGCCGCGCCGACACGCTCCCCGACGTCGAGGTCCCGCTCGAGGCCGGGGGCCGCCGCCTGACCCTGACCTTCGAGGTCACGGCGATCCCGGCGGCGGGGCCTTCCGTGCTCGCCATCGCACGGGACCACACGGAGCACAAGGTCCTCCTCGAACAGCTGCGCCGCGAGCGCGACTTCTCGTCCCTCGTCCTGAACCGGACACGGGCTTTGGTCGTGGTCCTGGACGCGAGGGGCGGGATCGTCGAGTTCAACGAGGCCTGCCGGGAACTCACCGGGTACACTTTCGACGAGGTCCGGGGCCGCCGCGTGTGGGACTTCCTCCTGGTCCCCGAGGAGGTCGCCCCGGTCCTCCGGGTCTTCGAGGAGTTGCGCGCGGGCCACTTCCCCAACCAGTTCGAGAACTTCTGGGTCACGAAGGACGGGCGGCGGCGCCGCGTCGCCTGGACCAACTCCGCGATCCTGGACCGCACCGGCGCGGTGGTGTGGGTGGTGGGGACCGGCTGGGACGTGACCGAGGTCCGGGCCCGCGAGGAGCGACTACGTCACGACGCCCTGCACGACCCCCTCACCGGGCTCGCGAACCGCGCCTTTCTGGCCGAGGTGCTGACCCTCGCGCTGCACCGGGCCGAGCGCGACTCCGACTATCGGTTCGGACTCATTTACCTTGACCTCGACGGCTTCAAGGAGGTCAACGACCGGCACGGCCACCCGTTCGGGGACCGCGTGCTCGTGGCCGTCGGGGACCGGCTCCGGCGGCTCCTGCGCAAGTCGGACACCGTCGCACGGGTCGGTGGGGACGAGTTCGTGATCCTCGCGGACCCCCTCCAGGGGAGCGAGGCCCTTCAGGGGCTGTCGGACCGCCTGCTGCGAGGATTGCGCGAACCGTTGCTGGTCAACGGGATCAGCGTGACCCTTACCGCGAGCATGGGTCTTGTACTCTGCGACCAGGCCGGCAGTGACCCCGAGACCCTGGTCGCCCGGGCCGACGAGGCCATGTACCGGGCCAAGCGCTCGGGAAAGGGAAAGTCGTCCTTCGCCGCGCGCCTTCAAGACCGCGAGCAGGCTGGCTGACGCCGGACCAGGACCGACCCGCGAGGGCCCGGCCATCGAGTTCTGCCCGTCCCCTCGAGTTCGGCACGGAATCTGCTACACTGAAGTCCAGAAAGGGGTTCCTGTGCGGGGAGGTGCGCTGGCCGTCACGGGAAGGACGCGAAAGGCCGCGCTCGGGAACGATCGCGGGGAGCCGACCGGCCGCGGGGGAACTTGAAAAAAGTTCCCGATTCTGTGACAAGATGCGTCCAGGGCGGGTTCGTTTGGGTCCTCCAACGCGGGGGTAGGACGATGAGACGTCGCCATCAAGTGTGTCAGTTGGTGGTCGTGGTCGCCGGGCTCCTGTGGTGCGCGGGGGCGGAGGCCCAGTCGATCCCCAGACAACTGAACGTCCAGGGCGTGCTGCGCAACGCGGCCGGCGAGGTGGTCAGCGGCTCGTACAACCTGACCTTCCGTCTCTTCACGGCGCAGTCTGGCGGCGAGCAGTTGTGGGAGCAGGAAGTGGCGGTCACGATTACCGGGGGCGTGTTCAACGTGTACCTCGGGCCGCTCCCAGAAAACGTCTTCGCGGCAAACAGCCAGGCGTGGCTCGAGGTCCAGGTGGGGAGCGACCCGCCCCTGCCTCGAAGGCCCCTCACGGCGTCGGCTTACGCCTTCATGGCCGAGCGCGCCAGTGAAGCAGAGGTCCTGCTTGGAGCCGCAACCGACCTCAACTGCCTGGGGTGTGTCTCGGAGGAGGAGGTCAACTTCTCCTGGGCTCGCGGGAGGGTCCCCGGCGGGGCCGCCGTGGACCTGGACTGCGCGAGCACCCCGTGCGTCTCCTCCACCGAGATCGTGGACGGCCAGGTCACGAGCGCGGACATCGGGGACGGCGAGGTCCAAGGCCAGGACCTTGCGCAGAACCTGACGCTGGCAGGCACGACGACCGTATCCAATCTCCTGGTCAAGACCGGTCTCTACAGTGGGGCGAGCCTGTCCCCGGCCACCCTGCGCCTCGACAGTGCGGGCAACCTGAAGAACATCGGGACCCTCTCGATGTCCGGGCAGTTGACCAACTCGGTCGCCACCGGGACCGCCCCGTTCGTCGTGTCCAGCACGACGATGGTCACCAACCTCAATGCGGACCTCCTCGACGGCCAGCACGGGTCCTACTACCGGAACGCGAGCAACCTGAACGCGGGCACGGTCCCGGTCGCGCGACTCCCCCTCGCCACGACCACGAGCCCGGGGGTGGTCCGGGTCGGGACTGGCCTCGCGGTGGACGGGACCGGGCTCCTGACCAACGCCGGGGTCCTGGGCCTCACGGCCGTGGCACCCCTCCAGTCCACCGGCGGGCAGTCGCCGGTCCTGAGCATCGGCCAGGCGTCCGCGACCTCGAGCGGCTATCTTTCCCAGACCGACTGGAACACCTTCAACAACAAGTTGGCTTCGGTCACCACCCGCTCGGCCGATCCCTTCGTTGGCGCCGGCACGGCCGTCTCCCCGCTCGGCATGACCCAGGCCGGACCCTCGTCGAGCGGCTGGCTATCTGCCGCGGACTGGAACACCTTCAACAACAAGGCACCCGGGTCCGGTAGCAACTCTTACATCCAGAACCAGGCTGCCGCGAACCAGGCCGCGAGTTTCCGCATCTCGGGGACTGGCTCCATCGGCTCGACCCTCACGGTGGGTTCGTCCGTGACCGCCTCGTCGTTCCTTGACGGCGAGGATACCACCTACTACTTGAACCCGGCCTCTTCTGGCGTCGCGGGCCGTTTCGCCGGGCGCGTGGGCATCGGGACCACGAGCCCTGCACACCACCTCGACGTTCAAGGAGGCAATGTCCGAACGAGCGGCCAGTTCATCTCGACGACCACGACCCAGGCCCCGATGCAGGTGTCGTCCTCCACGCTGGTCACCAACCTGAACGCGGACCTCCTGGACGGCCAGCACGCCACGGCGTTCGCTCCCGCGAGCGGGTCGGGGAACTACGTCCAGAACCAGTCGGCGTCCGCCCAGGCCGCGTCGTTCTGGGTGTCCGGGACGGGTCGCGTCGGCGGAGACCTCGCGGCGGGGCGGTTCTGCCTGGCCGGGGACTGCAAGGCGGCGTGGAGCGAGGTGACCGGGCCGTGGACCGTTTCCGGAAACAACATTTACAACAACAACTCGGGCGCCGTGGGCATCGGGGCATCGTCTCCGGCGTCGAAACTGCACGTGGCCGGGGACATCCGGCACACCGGGCAGATGATCAGCCAGGGGGCGACCTACGCGTCGGCGTGGATGACCTTCGACCAGGACCAGTACGGGAACGCCCTGTACCTCGGTTCGGGGGGGCTGACCGTGGTCGGCGGCGGGGAGGCGGCTTCCGCGACCCGCGGAAACATCGCGGCCGGTGACGAGCGTCTGGTCCTCGCGTCGGACATCGCCGGATCCTCGATCGCACATCATTTCATCACAAATCTTCAGAACGGGTGGGGGAGCCGGGTGGACGCCATGGCCGTCCTCGGCAACGGGTTCGTCGGCATGGGGACGACCGCGCCCAAGGCGAGGCTCCAGCTGGGCGACCCGTACTCCGGCGTGGCCTCCGGCTGGCCCGCGACCGCAGCCCAGGGCGTGTTGATCGGCCAGGACACGGACAACCTGTTCGTGGGCCTGATTGACGAGGGCGGAAACGCGGACCGGGCCGCGATCGTGTTCGGGGACGACGGCGACGACTACCTGCGCATCTTGTTCAACAACGCGAGCGCGAGCATGGCGGAGTTGATGCGCGTCCTGCCGGACGGGCGCGTGGGGATCGGGACGACCGCGCCGGGGCAGAAACTCGACGTGAACGGCTACGTCAACGCGGCGAGCGGGCTGTGTATCGGGGGGTCGTGCATCACGGACTGGTCTGTGGCGGGCACGAACTACTGGACCCTGACCGGCACAAACCTCTACCCGGCCTCGACGGTCTATAACGTCGGCGTAGGAACGACCACACCCGACCAGAAGTTCGTGGTGACCGGGGCCGGGAGTACGTTCAAGGTCTATGGCAATACGACCGGGGACCTCCATTCGAGCGGCCCCTTGCGGCCGCACTTCGGCGGGTCGGACTTCAACGTGTATTCCGGGACGCCGGGGTCCGGGACCCTGCGCCTGGGCATCGCGAGCAACGGGACCACGCTGCTCGCCCCGAGCGGGGGGAACGTGGGGGTCGGGAGCACCTCCGCACCGTCGCAGCGACTGCACGTGCGGGGCGGGAACGTCCTGGTAGACGGCGGGACGGTGACCCTGGCGGACGTTCAGGGACAGACGCCTTACAACATTCGATCCTACTCGAACGCCACCAGCCTGTGGCTGTATCCCAACAGCGGTTCTTCCTCGGAGGTGGTCCTCGCGACCTCCCACAACTGGGACACCGGCCTGTCGCTGCGCTACACGCCTGGCACCGTTGGGGCTGGCGCGGGCGTGTTGCAGATCGGCCAGTTGAGCAAGAACTACGCGACCTGGACGCACGGCGTCACGGCCTTCTTCACGAACGGCGCCGAAAGGATGCGGATCGACAAGGCCGGGCGGGTGGGGATCGGGACGACGAGTCCGGGGACTGCGCTCGATGCGGTCACGACCACCGGCGGCGTGGATGGGGTGCGCGCCAGCGCGGAGGGTCATTCCGCTGGCCTCGGCGTGGACAGGTCTGGGACGTACTGGGGCGCGGGCATCTTTCAGGACGGGACCCGGCGCTTGACCATCGAATCGAACGGCGGAGTGCTGATCGGAGGTGGCTACCAGAACTCGAACGCACCGGCGAACGGCCTTGCAGTCGAAGGGAGCGTCGGGATCGGGACCACCTCGCCCGGAGCGAAGGTCGAGGTCAGGGCCGGTTCCGAGGGCCAGGGGGCCCCGGTGACCGCGATCAAGGTCTGGGGACCGAACAGCCCGACGAACTCGAACTCGGCCCAGGACCTCCAGTGGGGGTTTGCGTCCGCGGGGTCCGCCCGCATCCGGGCCTTTCGCGGCGGGTCCTGGGACACCTACCTCCAGTTCCTGACCAACGACTCCGGGGCCGGGGCGGACAACCCGCAGGTCCGGATGCACATCGCCGGGAACGGCAACGTGGGCATCAACACCACGAGCCCCGGGTATCGGCTGGACGTGGCCGGGTCCACGCGGGTCTCCGGGACCCTGGAGATGGCGAACAACAGCATCACCAACGTGAACAACCTCACCATCGCGGACCCGGGGGCTTCCGAGGGGCTCCAGTTCCTCGGAACCGCGGCGGGCTGGCGGGTGGACGTCTCGCCCGAGGACCGGAGCAACTCGGACGGGAACCTGAACCTGTACGGGACCGCGAACAACGTCGTGATCTGGCGGCCCACGAAATTGAAGGGGACCGCGAGCAACCTGACGGTCGAGGGGACCGGGAACTCCAGCATCGCAGGGAACCTGGGCGTGGGAACCGCGAGCCCCGCGGCGCGGATGCACGTGGCGGGGGACCTGCGGGTGGACGGCAGCATCTGCACGCCCGCGGGGTGCGGGTCGGGGCTCAACTACTGGGCGCTGTCCGGGTCGAACCTGGTTCCGACCAGCACGACCTACAACGTCGGGATCGGGACCACGAGCCCGAGCCAGAAACTCGACGTGGCCGGGGCGATCCGGACCACGGCCGGCGGGGCATACGGTGCGGGAGCCCTCTATCTTGGGTATCACACGCTGAACTCGCATTCCAACACGTGGCTCTACCTTGGTGACCAGAACGGCTCCGTCTATGGGGGTCGCGGCCTGGCCGCAGACAGGTTGTGGTCCAACTCGAGTGCCTACCTCGCCGTGAACGGGGGCGCTGTGGGCGTGGGCACAGCCAGTCCAACCCACAAGTTGCACGTGCACGGGAACCTCGCCCTGACCACGGCCTACCCACACGTCCCCGCGTCCTGGTCGCGCGGGACGCGGAACCTGATCATGGCGTCCTCTCAGAACGCGGACGGGAGCGGCTGGGCCTACGGCAGCCGGATCTCCGTCGTGGACTACGGCGATGGGCTCGGGACCTCGTTCGACACGCTCTACGCCGGCTTGTGGACCAATGATGCGCTCGTCATCAGCGGGCGTAGCGGCAGAAACGGGTTCGTGGGGATCGGCACCACGAGCCCCAATGACCGCCTGGACGTGGCCGGTTCCGTCCGGATCCTCACCGGAAGCAATCCCATCCGGTTCACAGCCGGGTGGACCGGGTTCCCGGACTCGACGACGAACCAGGCCGAGATCTCGAATGACACCGGGGCGTACAAGACCCTGATGATCGTGGGGAACAAGTCCAACGACGGGAGCACGCGGCGGGTCTCGATCTGGGACCGGCTCGAGGTGAACGGGAACCAGTTGACCACCGGCAACCTCCAGGTCTATGGAAATGTCCCCATCGGCGGCTCCTTCTCGTCCACCGTGGCCCCATCGTCTGCGGCGGTCATGAAGGTCACGGGGGGGCAGATCGCGATCCAGCAGCAGACGGGCGAGGGGAACACGAGGATCTTCGCGGACTTCCCCCCGTATCATTCGTGGGGCATCTACCACGAGAACGGGCCGAACGACCTCCACTTCACAAGGCGGGACGGCGCGGGGCTGAAACAGTGGAGCGAGGCGGGACCCGGGGGGACCACCACGACCACGGCGGTCGCGACCATCAGCCTGGACGAGGGGAACGCGAGTTTCTACGGGACGGTCAACGGCCGCGCCGGCCTGTGCATCAACAACGATTGCAAGGCCTCGTGGCAGGACGTCGTGCAGGGCGTGACCGGGTCGCACGTGCGCGGGGTGGTCCAGGTCTTTGGCTTCGATGAGGGCGCGGCGCGCATCACCTCGACCTCGAACTACCAGGTCATCACAAAGACCCTGTACACGGCCCTGGAGTCGCTGTTCAACCTCCCGGTGTATCCGGGGACCGTGCGCGAGTACTACCTCGGTATCCGCAAGGCGGACACACTCAACGCTTGCGCCGAAGCCACGGACTGGCGCTTCTGGTTCGCGTGGGCGAACAAGAACGGGCACGGCTTCCAGGTTGGTCGCGACTGGGGGAGCCCGGAGGAGGGCTCGGTGGCGTGGGTCAAGGTCCCGTCCATCGCGGACCAGATCGCGGCCGCGGGCGGCGGGAACGCCTACTGGCGGCTCGAGGCGAAGATCCCGGCGGCCTGCTCGGGGCGCACGATGAAGGTCTATGGGATCTACGTGATGGCCGTGGACCGGACCGGAGGGTCCTCGCCGGCGGTCGCGCTGGCGAGCGGCGGGGCCGGGGTGGCGGCCGAGTTCGATTTCGGAGGCGGGCAGAACCTCGCGGTGGACCAGGCCACCGGGAACGTGGGGATCAACGTCTTCCCCGCGTCTGGGGTGAAACTCGACGTAAACGGCCTGATCCGGTCCCGGGCCGGTGGCATCCAGTTCCCGGACGGGACCACGCAGACCACCGCGGCCACGGCCACACCCAACTACTGGACCCAAAGCGGCTCGAACCTGTATCCCAACAACACGGGATGGAACGTGGGGATCGGCAACACCGCGCCCGCGGTGAGATTGCACGTGACCGGGAACGCGTTCGTGGACACGAGTGGGTCAAGCGCGGCGGACCGGACGTTCACGATCAAGTCGTCCGGGCAGGGGCAGGTTTCCTACGGAGCGTACCCGTGGGAGTGGTCGTCATCGCTACAGTTGCAGAGCAACGACAACAGCCGATTCTTGTGGATGAACGCGGGCGCCAACAGCGGTGCCTACAACGCGCGCATCCGGGCGGGCAATACGGGCCTCGACTTCTACACGGGCGGGACGGCCGCCAACAACGGCAACCTGGCGCTGAGCCTCGCGCCGAGCGGCCGCGTGGGCGTGAACACGACGACGCCGGGCGCGGCCCTCGACGTGAATGGCGACATCGTCCTGGGGTCCTCCACCGGCAACAAGCAGATCTATACGTGGAGCGCCACGGACGGGAACTGGCGCATCGGGATGAGCGCGAGCCCGGGTTTCAACCGGGCCATCGCGACGTCGCACGTCGAGTACCTGACGTACGCGTCGGCACCGGGACAGGGGTTCGCGGTCGGGGTGAACGGCGGAAACTCCTCGTTCGAGGTGCGCGGGGACAACCACCAGGCCTACTTCCGCGGGAGGGTCGGGATCCAGCACACCGCGCCTGCCAACGCCCTGCACGTGGGCGGCGCCATCGGGGCCACGGACTGGATCGGGGCCGGGTGCGAGTCGTCGTGCGAGTCGTCCGGCGGGTATTCCCTGCTCTATCCGAACGGCTTCGGGGCCTTCACGCGGAGCATGTCCATCGGGACCAACGCGGACCCTGGGCAGGGCAATCTTTATGTCACGAACAACATCGGGGTCGGAACGAGTGCGCCTGGGGCCGGGGTGGAAGTGGCAGGAACACGGACATGGGCACTGCGGACGCAGTACTTGGGCATCTCCGCGAGCAACGCTGCGGCGACAGACCGGCCCTATATCCGCGGTATGAACGACCACCTCGTGATCAACGGCTACCGGACCGCAGGCGGCGGAACCCTCTATCTGAACTACCCGGGGGACCTTGCCTCTGGCACCACCAACACACGCATCCAGGAGACCGTGTTCATCTCGGCCACCGGGTCCGGCGGCAATGGGTCTGTGGGGATTGGCACCGCGAGTCCCGCCTTCAAGCTGGACGTCAGCGGCGACATGCGGGCCACCGGCAGCGTCTATCTGACCGACGGGAACACGCGGCTGGTGCGGGGCGGGGGCAACTCGCTGCGGGTCCAGACGAACTCGGGCTACGTGGACATGGGGGCGCAGAACACGGCGTTGGCGCACTTCCTGACGGACCGCGCCGCCTTCTATTTCAATCCCAAGATCACCGTGAACGGAAACGTCGAGCCGTACACGGACAACACGCGGACCCTGGGGACCTCGTCCCTGCGCTGGGCGAACGGCTACTTCACGAGCCTGACCCTCGGCGGGGTCACGCGGACCTCGTGGCCCTCCGGCATCGGAGGCGGGGGGAGCGCGGGCTACCTGGCCCGGTGGACCAGCGCGTCGGCCATCGGGAACTCGGTCCTGTACGACAACGGCACCAACGTGGGCCTCGGGACCACCAGCCCCGGGGGGAGACTGGACGTCGTGGGTGATGTCTATGCAAGGACCGGCGCGGGGTCGCACAATTTGGTGCTGCTCGCAGCCACGGACGCAAACATCGGGCTGGAACTGCGGTCCGGGTCGTCCGGGGGGACGCCGTACCTCGACTTCGCGAACGACGCCGGCGTGGACTACGACGCGAGGCTGCGCCTGGTCGGGAACGGCCGGCTCCAGTTCGAGGGGACGAGCGTCGGGGTCGGGCGCGACCCCGGCGAGGCCCTGGACGTGCAAGGGAACGTGAGGGCGTATGGCCCGATCTACTCGCAATCCGACCCCTCCTATGCGCAGACGTACCTGAAGACATGGGGGCTGTTGGGAGCCGGGACGATCTACATCGAGCCGGCCGGCGGTCAGGCCCTGTGGCTCACGGACCAGTGGTCCACGACCGGCACGCTGGGCATCCAGTTCGGGCGGACCTCCTGGAGGAACGCCGGGGGTGTCGAGACGGCCTGGGTGGACCGGGACGGCAACGCCTCGTTCAACGGGACCCTGACCGCGGGCAACGTCAACATTGCGGGCGAGATCGTGCAGGTCGAGGATGGGCGGATCGCGTACGGCGGCTCGTGGTCCTCGGGTGGCGGCTGCTGGGGGATCAACCGCTTCTCGAACAACTGCCGGTACACCCCGCCCGAGGGCGACGCCGACGCATCGGGTTACACCATCACCCTGTCGTTGAACAGCAACCAGTACCGGTCGGTCCTGATGTCGCACCTGGACTGGAGCAACACCCGCTTTTTCGATGTGTACCTGTCCTTCAACGGGGGGGCGAATTACACCTTCCACAAGCGCATCTACACGTACCGGGCCACGACCCAGACGCCGTACACCTCGACCATCTATGCGATCGCGGAGAACCTCCCCATCGGGTCCAACGTCCGGGTACGCATCCAGGGCCGGAAGGGGCGCATCCACTTCGAGGGCTTCTCGCTCCTGAAGTACAACGTGGGGGACACCGAGCCGAACCGCGAGCACATGATCGGGACCCTCTACTACGACGCGGACAACCTCGGCTACCGCGTGGACCCGAATGGAACGAGCCGGGTGAATGAGGTCCAGGCGGACCGGGTGTACGGGTTCGCGGACATCCGTTCCCCGATCTTCTACGACTACAACGACACGAACTACCGCGTGGACCCCAATGGATTCTCGCAACTCGCCGGCGTCCGGCTCGGTGCCGACGGCTCCCAGGTGTACATCGGAGGAAACCGGACCGGGGCGTTCCTGCGGCTCAACGACGACTCGTGGTTGTACGACCCCCAGAACGGCTGGATCTACGTCCGGAACGGGAACGATTCCGGAGACGGGTCGTGGCGGTTCGGTCAAGTGTGGGCCACCTCGAACGTGCAGGCGCCCATCGTGTATGACGTCGACGGCAGTTCCTGCCAGGTGGACCCGAGCAACTGGACGCGGGTGCAGTACTTGACCGCGTCCGTGGACATCATCGCGCAGAGGTCGGTCCGAGCCCCTCACGCGGTCTTCAACGAAATCAGCACCTCGGCTGGTTGGAACACGAACAATCCCATTGGACTTTCGATTGGAGGGCACTCGGTCGCCCCGGTCGGCGACGACTACGGGTACGTCGGCTGGGACGGACGGCGGTTCAAGGCGATGTGGGCGTACGGGTTCAACAGCGGGTCGAGCGAGACCCTGAAGAAGGACGTCCGCGACCTGTCCGAGGCCGAGTATCAGTGGGCCCTCGAGAGACTCCGCGCGGCGAGGACGGTCTTCTATCGGTACAAGAGCGAGACCACGGACGTGTCCGAGGCAGCGCGTGAGCCAGAGGCAGGGCGCGAGGCCGTGTATCGTGGGGCCCCGCACATCGGCGTGATCGCCGAGACGCTCCCGCCGAACCTGACCGAGTGGAACGGCCAGTTCTCGGGCGGATACAACCTCGCGGACATGGACGGGATCCTCGTCGCGGCGGTCAAGTCCCTGGACCGGGAGGTCCGGGACTTGAGGCAGACCAACGCCGAGTTGCTCGACCGAGTCTCCCTTCTCGAGCAGGTCCTGGTGGACGCGGGGCTGATCAAGTAGCCTTTGACTGGCGCCTACCCACCGCAACCCGGGATGGGGGTGTGGAGGCACTCGCCGGTCCCGGAGACGCAGGAATCAGTCGTGCAGGGGTCGTCATCGTCGCACGTCTTCGGCCGGTAGCCGCACGTCCCGTCGTGGGCCCTGCAGTACCCGAGCAGACAGGGGTCCGTGGGATGGTCGGGGCAGGAGTGCGGAGTGAAGACGCAGCCCTGGGCCGCGTCGCACGCGTCGTCCGTGCACCGGTCGTGGTCGTCGCAGATGCGGGGGACAGGCCTCGTCTCGCACTGGCTCGGGTCCTCGGGGTTGCACACCTCCTCGGTGAGCGTCACGCACTGGCCGTCCGTGTGGTCGCACCACTCGATGGTGCACAGGTCCCCGTCCTCGCAGGAGACCGGCGCGGAGCAACCCCCGGCCTCGGGGTCGCAGACGTCCTGCGTGCATGGGTTCCCGTCGTCCTGGCACTCGACGACCGGTTCCTCTCCACATTGACCTGTCTGGACATCGCAGTAGGTCCGCACGCACGGGGCGGAGGGTGGCGGGCAATTCTCCGCGTGGTAGCAGATGCCCAGGACCGCGTCGCACGTGTCCGTGGTGCAGGCAACGCCGTCGTCGCAGTCGGTGTCGGTCACGCAGGTCGTGCAGGTGGGCCCGGGGGTGAAGACGCAGCCGGACGCCGGGTCGCATGTGTCCGTGGTGCAGTCGTTCCGGTCATCGCAGGTCACGGGGGCGGACAGGCACTCGCCCGTGGGGGGGTTGCACCAGTTCAGGGTACAGGGATTGCCGTCCTCGCAGTCCTTCTGGACGTGCTCGCACTCGCCGTCGTTGCAGGAATCGAGGGTGCACGGCTGCTGGTCGTCGCACGCGATGGGGATGTAGAAGCACCCCCCGGTCCCCGGGTCGCACCCATCCCTCGTGCAGTGTTCTCCATCGTCGCACTGGGCAGGCGCCTGGAAGCACACACCCTCGATGCAGTACCCCTGCGTGCACAGCAGGCCGTCCTCGCAGTCGAGCGGGATATTCCGGCACCCGGTCGCGGGGTCGCAGGAGTCCGCGGTGCACGGGTCGAGGTCGTCGCAACTCACCGGGTCGTGGGTGCACTCCCCCGTGGCCTGCTGGCATACGTCGTGCGTGCAGGCGTCCGCGTCGTCGCAATCGACGGGCGTGTTCGTGCACTTCGGGCTCGAGGGGTCCTGCGGGTCCGGGCCACACGTATCCATCGTGCAGAAATCGTTGTCGTTGCATGGATAGGGCATGTGCCCGCACTGGCCGCCGTCGCACAGGTCAATCGTGCACGGGTCAGAGTCGTCGCAGTCCCTCGGGGTATTCGTGCACTGCCCGCTCTGGGGATCACAGGCATCATTCGTGCAGGGGTCCGCGTCGTCGCACTTCGGGGCATGCAGGCACTCTCCGTTGGTCGGGCTGCACGAATCCGCGGTGCACGGGTCGGAGTCGTCGCAATCCTTCGGCACGTTCGAGCACTGCCCCGTGGCCGGGTCGCAGGAATCATCCGTGCAGATGTTCTGGTCGTCGCAGTCCGTCGGGACGTGGATGCAACCCACCGCCTCGTCGCACGAGTCCTGCGTGCACTGGTTCGAGTCGTCGCAATCAGTCGGCGCGTTGATGCACTCGCCGCTTGAGGGGTCGCAAGAGTCCGTCGTGCACGCGTTGCCGTCCGAGCAATCCACCGGGTCGTGCTCGCACACCGGGGTCGTCGGGTCCTGCGGGTTCACGGCGCAGCGGTCCACGGTGCAAGAGTTGTCGTCGTCGCAGTCGTACGGTGCGTGGACGCACTGGCCAGTGGCTGGGTTGCAAGAATCCACCGTGCAGGCGTTCTGGTCATTGCAAGAGACCGGGTCGTGGACGCACTGCCCCGTCATCGTGTCGCACCCGTCCGTGGTGCAGGCGTTGCCGTCATCGCAGTCCTTCGGTGCGTTCACGCACTCGCCGGTGGCCGGGTCGCAGGAGTCGTCGGTGCACGGGAAGTGGTCGTCGCAGTCCTTCGGCGGGTGCAGGCAATCGCCCGTGCCCGGGTCACACGAATCATCCGTGCACGGGTCCTGGTCCGCGCAGTCCCTGGCTGGGAAGGAGCACTCCCCGGTCTGCGGGTCGCACAGGTCGTCCGTGCAGGGGTCCTCATCCACGCAGAGCGTCTGTTCGTTCACACACTCGCCAGTCTGCGGGTCGCACGAGTCGCTCGTGCACTGGTTCGCGTCGTCGCAGGTCTTCCACTCGAAGGTGCACAACCCTGTCGCAGGGTCGCAGGAGTCATCGGTGCAGAGGTCCCCGTCGTCACACAAAGGCTCGTGAACGCAGCCGCCTGCCCCGGCGTCGCACGAATCCACTGTGCAGGGGTCGCCGTCCGAGCAGTCGCTCGAAGGGAAGTAGCATTGACCCGACGTGGGATTGCAGAGGTCGTCGGTGCAGGGGTCGTCGTCCGAGCACTCCTTGGGCACGTGGGTACAAAGCGGCTGCGTCGGGTCTTGCGGGTCAGGGCCGCAGGCATCGGTCGTGCAGGCATTTGCGTCGTCGCAGGAGACCGCCACGTGCTGGCAGACGCCCTGGCCGTCACAGAAGTCCGTGGTGCACGGGTCCCCGTCCGAGCAGTCCTTGGGCGCGCTCGTGCACTGCCCGGTGGCCGGGTCGCACGAATCGTCCGTGCAGGGGTCCCCGTCGTCGCACGCCGCCGGCACATGCGCGCACTCGCCGGTTACCGGGTTGCAGGAGTCCGCGGTGCACAAGTCCTGGTCGTCGCAGTCCTTCGGGGGATTCGAGCAGGTGCCGGTCCCCGCGTCACACAGGTCGTCGGTGCAGAGGTCCCCGTCCGAGCAGTCCTTGGGGTCGTTCACGCACTCGCCGGTCCTCGCGTCGCATGAATCCTCGGTGCAGAGGTCCCCGTCCGAGCAGTCCTTGGGCTGATGCAGGCAGTCGAGCGTCTGCGGGTCGCACGCGTCGGTGGTGCACAAGTCGCCGTCGTCGCACAAGTTTTCGTGCCGGCACTCGCCTGTGGTGGGCTCGCACAGGTCCGTGGTGCAGGGATTCCCGTCATCGCAGTCCCTGGGCTGCGTCTGGCACTCCCCGTTCAGCGGGTTGCAGGAGGCAACCATGCAGGGGTCCTGCGGCGGGTCGCAGACGTGCGGGGCGTGCACGCACTCGCCGGTCACCGGGTGGCAGGAATCGTCGGTGCAGAGGTCGTTGTCCGCGCAGTCCTTGGGCAGCGTCACACACTGCCCCGAGGCGGGATGGCAGACGTTCAGGGTGCAAGGGTCCCCGTCGTCCTCGCACGTGATGGGCTCGTGCAGGCACTCGCCCGTGGCCTCGTCGCAGGAATCCGTTGTGCAGAGGTCCTGGTCGTCGCAGTCGCCCGGCACATGGACGCATCCGCCTTGCAGCGGGTCGCACGAGTCGGTGGTGCACTCGTCCCCGTCGTCGCAGGGGTCGGGCGGGTTCAGGCACTCGCCTGTGCCCGGGTCGCACTCGTCCAGGGTGCAGGGGTCCCCGTCGTTGCAGGGCTTGCGAGGGTGCAGGCACCCGACCGCCGGGTCGCACGCGTCGTCGGTGCAGAGGTCCGCGTCGTCGCAGTCGCGCGGGGCATGACCGCAGTCGCCCGTGGAGGGGTCGCAGGAATCGTCCGTGCACTCGTCGCCGTCGGTGCAGTCCTCCGGCAGGTGGACGCACCCCGTCGCCGGGTCGCAGGCGTCCTGGGTGCACAGGTCCCCGTCGTCGCACTCGCGCGGCGGGTGCACGCACTCGCCGCTCCGCCCGTCGCAGGAGTCCACGGTGCAGGCATCCCCGTCGTCGCATGCCTTCGGGGTGTGCACGCACTCGCCTGTGTCGGCCACGCAGCCATCCACCGTGCACAGGTCCCCGTCCCCGCAGTCCTTGGGTGCGTGCCCACAAGAGCCCGTCTGCGGGTCGCACGTATCCGTGGTGCACGGATCCCCATCGTCGCAGTCGCGCGGCGTGTTCGCGCACTGGCCCGTGGCTGGGTTGCAGGAATCGTTCGTGCAGGGGTTGCCGTCGTCGCACCAGAGCGGCTCGTTCACGCAGGCCCCGGTCGCGGGATTGCACGTATCTTCCGTGCATGGGTCGTTGTCCGAGCAGTTCCTGGGCGGGTGCAGGCACTCGCCCGTGTCCGGGTCACAGAGGTCCTGCGTGCACAAGTCCGCGTCGGAACAATCCTTGGGCTCGACGACGCAGCCGACCGAGGACTGGCACGCCGCCGTGAAACAGGCGTCCGGTGGCTCGCAGGTTCGCGGCTCGTGCTGGCAGCCCACGACCTGGTCGCAGGAGTCCACCGTGCAGGCGTCGCCGTCGTCGCAGTCGAGTGGGTCGTGCAGGCAGGAGCCGGTCAGGGGGTCGCACGAGTCCGCGGTGCAGACGTCTTGATCGTCGCAGTCGAGCGGGGAGAAGAGGCACTGGCCCGTGTCCGGGTCGCAGCGATCCACCGTGCACGGGTCCCCGTCCGTGCAGGGCCTCGGCGCGTGGCGACACACCCCCGTGTCCGGCTCGCAGGAATCAAGCGTACAGGGGTTTTCGTCGTCACAGTCCTTGGGCGCACTCACGCACTCGCCAGAGTCGGAATCGCACGAGTCGGTCGTGCAGGGGTCACCGTCCTCGCAGTCCACTGGCCTCGACACGCACTCGCCCGTGGCCGGCAGGCACACCTCGTCCGTGCAAGGGTCGCCGTCGGGCTGACACGGGATCGGCTCCGCCTTGCACTCGCCGGTATTCATGCTGCACGAATCGTAAGTGCACTCGTCCCCGTCGTTGCAGACCTGCGGGATGTGAACGCACTCGCCGTTCGCGGGATCACACGCGTCCGACGTGCACAGGTCGTGGTCCGTGCACTCCACGGGGTCGTGCAGGCACAGCCCGCTCTGCGGGTCGCACGCATCGTCCGTGCAGGGATTCTCGTCGTCGCACGAGACCGGCGTGTGGAGACAGTCCCCGGTCGCGGGGTTGCAGGTATCCGTGGTGCACGCCTCCCCGTCGGAGCAGTCCTTCTCGACCTCGTAGCACCCCGCGAACACGTCGCACAATGCCTGCGTGCAGGCGGACGACGCCTCGCAGACCAGCGGCACGTGCACGCACTCGCCCGTCGTGGGCAGACACGAGTCCTCGGTGCACGCATCCACGTCCGAGCAGTCCTTCGCCCGCAGTCCACAGCCCCCCACCACCTCGCAGTACGCCTCCTGGCACAGGTCACCGGGCGGGCACACCAACGGCTCGTGCACACATTCGCCGCTCGCCGCATCGCAGGAATCCACAGTGCAGTCGTTGTAGTCCTCGCAGGAGCGCTCGTGGTGCACACAGACCTGGCTCTGCGGGTCGCACACGTCGTCCGTGCAGGGATTGCCGTCCTCGCACTCGGCATCCGTCGCGCACACGCACTCCTCGGGCGGCAGCGTCACGTGCTCGCACGCCCCGGTGTCCGGGTCGCACAGGTCCGTCGTGCAGGGGTCTCCATCGTCACAGTCGCGCGGCTCGAGAATGCATTCCCCACTCACGCTGTCGCAGACACCGACCTGGCAAAGGTCACCGGGCGCTCCCGGACACTCCTTGGGGGCGTTCACGCACGCGCCTGTCGTGGGGTCGCACGAGTCCGCCGTGCACAGGTCGAGGTCCTCGCACACCCTCGGCGCGTTCATGCACTCCCCGTTCCTTGGGTCGCAGGCGTCCACGGTGCATGGATCGTCATCCGCGCATGCCACGGGCGTGTTCACGCAGGCGCCCGTGGCCGGGTCGCAGGCATCGGTCGTGCAAGGATTGCCGTCGTTGCAGTTGCGCCCGAGATGCACGCACTGGCCCGTCTCGACGTCGCAGAGGTTGCTCGTGCACGGGTCACCATCGTCGCAGGCCAGGTCCGTGTGCTGGCACCCCGTCGCCGGGTCGCAGGAATCTTCCGTGCACGGGTTCCCGTCATCGCACGGCTCGGGCGAGGACACGCAGTCCCCCGTGGCCGGATCGCAGGAATCCCGGGTGCAGGGGTCGCTGTCGTCGCACACCTTGGGCCTCGCCTCGCACCGCCCGTTCACGGGATTGCAGGCCATCGGCAGGCAGGGGCTGGGGCTGTCCTCGCACACGATCGGGTCGTGGACGCAGTGCCCATCGGCCGGGTCGCAAGTATCCACGGTGCAGGCGTTTCCGTCGTCGCACGACACCGGCGTGAAGACGCACTGGCCCGTCGCAGGGTCCACCTGGCCCACGGTGCAGGGGTCCGAGTCGTCGCAGGTCTTCGGCACGTGCCGGCACTCGCCCGTGTCCGGGTCGCAGAGGTCCGTGGTCGTCGGGTCGTTGTCCCGGCAGTCCTTGGCGACGTGCTCGCACAGGCCGGAACCCGCGTCGCACCAGTCGTCCGTGCACGGATCCCCGTCCGAGCAGTCCTTCGGCTGGTTCACGCAGGCCCCGCTCCCCGCGTCGCACGAGTCGAGGGTGCACAGGTTGCCGTCTCCGCAATCCTTCGGGAAGTTCACGCACGCGCCCGTGAAGGGATTGCACGCGTCGTCCGTGCACGGTTCCTGGTCGTCGCATGCCTTCGGGGTGTAACGGCAGTTGCCGGTCGCGGGGTCGCAGGTGTCGTCGGTGCAGAGGTTCTGGTCGTTGCAGGCGAGCGGCTCGTGGTAGCAGGCCCCCGTGAAGGCGTTGCACCGGTCCGTCGTGCACCGGTCGTCGTCGTTGCACTCCTTTGCCCGGTGCTCGCACTCGCCCGTGGCCGGATCGCACGCATCCGTGGTGCACAAGTCGTCGTCATCGCAGACGACCGGGAGGTTCACGCACAGGCCGTTCTCCTGGTCGCAGTAGTCATTTGTGCACAAATCCTTGTCGTTGCAGTCTTTTGGAATGTGGTCGCACTGCCCGGTCAAGGGGTTGCACCCGTCGTCCGTGCACGCGTCCTCGTCAGGCGGGCAGGACAGGGCATCCTCGTGCTCGCAGGACCCCGTGTTCGGGTTGCACCGGTCGGTCGTGCAGGAGTTGAAGTCGTCGCAGTCCTTCGGGGTGTGCCGGCAGGAACCGGTCACCGGGTGACAGGAGTCCTCCGTGCAGGCGTCGTGGTCATCGCAATCCGCCGGCGTGAACGTGCACTCCCCCGTGTCTGGGTTGCACCGGTCCGTCGTGCATGGGGTCCCGTCGTCGCAGGTCCTGGCCTGGAACGCGCACTGGCCGGTCGCGGGATTGCACGAGTCGGTGGTACACGCGTCCCCGTCGTCGCACGTCACCGCGTAGTGGAGACAGACACCGGTCTTCCCGTCGCACTGGTCGAGGGTACACTGGTTCCCGTCGTCGCAATCCTTGGGGGTGTTCTTGCACGCCCCGGTCAATGGGTTGCACGCGTCCGTCGTGCACGGGTTCTCGTCGTCGCAGGGCTTCACCGCGTGCACGCAGGCCCCGCTGCCCGGGTCGCACGAGTCCTGAGTACACGGGTCGTTGTCCGCGCAGTCTTTCGCCGTGGATGCGCACCCCGCCGCCGGGTCGCAGGCGTCCACCGTGCAAGGGTCGAGGTCATCGCACACCCTGGGCGCGTACCGGCACGACCCGGTCGTGGGCTCGCAGGCCCCGACCACGCAAGGCCCGGCCGAGCAGTCCCTGGGCGAATGGAGGCATTCGCCCGTGGCAGCGTCGCACGCGTCCACCGTGCAGGGGTCGCCGTCCGAGCACTGCCTCGGGACGTGCAGGCACTCGCCGGTCCGCCAGTCACAGGCGTCCTCGGTGCAGGTGTCCCCGTCGGAGCAGTCCGTGGGCGTGTGGGTGCATGCCCCGGCCTCGCACGCGTCCTGCGTGCAGGCGTTTCCGTCCGCGCAGTCCCCGTCCACCGCGCAATCCAGCGGGCTGTGCACGCACCCGACCTCGGGGAGGCACGAGTCCGCGGTCAGCGCGTCCCCGTCGTCGCAGTCAATCGGCCCGTGGACACAGGCCCCCGACGCAGGGTCGCACGCGTCCGACGTACACGCGTTGCCATCGTCGCACGACACCGGCTCGAACACGCAGCCCCCCGCCTGCACGGAGCACGCATCCTGCGTGCAGGGGTCGGAGTCGTCGCACGTCTTCGGCCAGGCCACGCAGACACCGCTGGCCGGGTCGCAGGCCGAGAGGGTGCACGCGTCCGGGGCCTCGCACGACACCCCGGCCACGTGGAGGCACTCCCCACTGCCTTGATCGCAGTAGTCGTTCGAGCAGGCGTTGTCGTCCTCGCAGTCCTTGGGCGTGAACACGCATTTCCCGGTGTCCGGGTCGCACGCATCGGTCGTGCAGGGGTCCTGGTCGTCGCAGGTCCTGACCTGGTGGGAGCACCCGGTGACCGGGTCGCACGCGTCCGTGGTGCAAGGGTTCCCGTCGTCGCACGCCTGGGCCGCATGGATGCACCCGAGACCAGGCTCGCACCCGTCGAGCGTGCACGGGTCATTGTCGGAACAGTCTCGCTCTCGCGCGAGGCACTGGCCCGACGCGGGGTCGCACGCGGCCGTGTGACACAGGTCGGACGCCGCGCACGTCACCGGCTGGTGCCGGCAGGCACCGCTCGCCGGGTCGCACGAATCCACCGTGCAGGGATTCCCATCGTCGCACGACTCGGGCAGGTGCAGGCACTGGCCCGTGGCCCCGTCGCAGGCATCCACCGTGCAGCCGTCCAGGTCCACGCAGTCCTTGGAAGAGACCGTCTCGCAGGCGCGCGTCGAGAGGTTACACCTCGTGGTGGTGCAGGCGTTCTTGTCGTCGCAGTCCGAGTCCATCGCGCACCCGCAGACCGGGACGTGGCGGCAGCCGGCCAACGGCTCGCAGGCGTCGTCCGTGCACAGGTCCCCGTCGTCGCAGGGCAGGGGCGTGAAGGTACAACCCGCTTCCGCGTCGCAGGAGTCCGCCGTACACAGATTATAATCTTCACAAATGACCGCTTCGTGCCCGCACTCCCCGGTGGAACACGAGTCCCGCGTGCAGGCGTCGCCGTCCGAGCAGTCCAGGGCCGCCTCCTCGCACCGGCCGGTGGCGGGGTTGCAGGCCGCGACCACGCAAGGGCCGGACGGTTCGCAGACCTTTGGTGTAGACACACATTCGCCAGTAACGGGGTCTGGCGTGTCTATTGTGCATGGGTCCCCATCATCGCACCCCACGGGCCTGAAGACGCACCTCCCCGTCAGCGGGTCGCACGAGTCCACCGTGTTCGGGTTATCGTCGTCGCAGACCATGGGCGGGTGCTGGCACGCCCCGGTCACCGGGTCGCAGGCGTCCACCGTGCAGCGGTCCCCGTCCTCGCAGGCGACCGGCCTCGACAGGCAGAACCCCGTAAGCTGGTCGCAGAGGTCCGTCGTGCAGGGATTCCCGTCGTCGCACGCCGCCGCGACGTGTCCGCACGCCTGCCCGACCGCGTCGCACGTGTCTGCGGTGCAGGGGTCACCGTCGTCGCACGTGTCCCCGATCACCCGGCACTCCCCCGCCACGCAACCGTCCACGGTGCAGAAACTCCCGTCGTCGCACTGGATCGCCTCGTGCACGCAGGCGCCGGTGCCCGGGTCGCAAGAATCCACGGTGCAAGCGTCCCCATCATCGCAGGCGAGTGGCTCGTGGACGCACCGGTACCCCGAGACCTCGCCGGGGTCCGCCACGCACGTATCCACCGTGCAGTCGTCCCCGTCCTCGCACGACACCGCGACGTGGAAGCACCCCTCGACAATGCCGCAGCCATCCGTCGTGCAGGGGTCCAGGTCGTCACAATTCTTTGGCGGATTCGAGCACTGGCCCGTGGCCGGGTCGCACAGGTCCTGCGTGCAGGCGTCTCCGTCCGAGCAGTCCTTCCCCGCGTATTCGCAGACATTCTTCGTCCCCGGCACGACCTTGCACGCCTCCGTGGTGCAGGCGTCCTGGTCGTCGCACTCGCTCGCGAGCCCCGACGGACACGACCGGCACCCCTCGACCGGCGCGTGGACGCACCCCCCCGCGCCCGCGTCGCACGAATCGTCCGTGCACAGGTCCCCGTCGTCGCATGACGCGGGCTTCTCGACGCACTTCTGGTCCTCGCACTTCGCCACCAGGCAGGGGTCTTCCGGCTCCGGGCAGTCCTCGTCCTTCTGGCAGACCTCGCACTGGCCCGGGATCGGGTCGTGCACGCACCCCGTCCCCGGGTCGCACGAGTCCTCGGTGCACGGGTCCTGGTCGTCGCAGTCCTTCGCCTCCTCGTAGCACCAGCCGCTCGTCGTGTCGCATCGCGCCTCGTGGCACGCGTCCGAGGCGGCCCCGCAGTCCGGGTCCCCCTCGCAACGGCACAGGAGCGCCGGCGCGTGCCGGCACCCGGTGTCGCGGTCGCACCAGTCCACCGTGCACCGGTTCTCGTCGTCGCAAACCATGAAACCGCGCCGGCAGGTCCTGGCCCCGGGCTCCCCCTCGCATGATTCGGTCGTGCACGGGTCCAGGTCATCGCAGTCCGCCGCGGTCTCGCACGGGGTCCGGCAGCCCGGGATCGCCGCGTGCCAGCACCCCCCGGCCTGGTACGGACTGCACCCGTCATAGGTGCAGGCGTCCCCGTCGTCACAACTCCGTTCCAGGTACGCGCACGTCCCGCTCGCGGTGTCGCACGCCTCCTGGGTGCAGGGATTCCCGTCGTCGCAGTGCCCGTCCGCCGCGCAGGCGGTCGCGTACTGGGTGTGGACGCAGCCATCGCCCACGTCGCACCCGTCCCACGTCCCGGGGTCAGCGTCGTCGCACGCCACCCGCGTGAACGCGCAGGTCCCTCCGCGCGCCCCCTCGACGCACTCGTCGGCCGTGCAGGCGTTCAAGTCGTCGCACGCCCCCGGTTCCCCGGGCGCGTCGCACGCGGGACAGAGGTCGTTCTGGACGCACCCCGCGGTCGTGGAGCACGTATCGAGCGTGCAGGCGAGCGTGTCCTCGCAGCGTGCCACGGCCACGTCGCACAGGAGCAAATCCGGCAGGCACACGGCGGTCAGGCACGGGTTCCCGGCCGCGAGGTCCGGGCATTCCGCGGCCGTCCCTGACGGACAGGCGAAGCATCGCCCCTCTGGGACCGAGTGATGCACGCAACCCCCCGCCTCCGGGTTGCACGAATCCAGGGTGCAGGGGTCGTCATCCGCGCAGTCCCTCGGGTCGTACGCGCACTTCCCTCCGTCGCATCGCGCCACCACGCAGGCTCCCTTGTCGGGGCAATCCCCGGCGAGTACGCACTCGGGCCCGGGGATGTCCTCGATCTCGACCACTTCCTGCACGTCCGGAACCGGAGCCACATCCTCGGCACCCGGCTCCGTCACGTCGGGAAAAACCTCGGGCCCGCGCTCCTCCGCAACGCCCTCGGCGATGGCCTCGACCTCGTCCGCGTCCCACCACACCTGGCCGTAGTCGGGCCGTCCGCCCTTCCCGCCCCCGCAGGCCACGAGCGCCGCAACGATCCACGGCCCGCTGGACCGCATTCCCGGGAATCCGTCTCGCCTCATCGGTCCCTCCCTTGTTCCGGACGCATGGTTGAGGCAATTCTGCCAGTTTATGCCGGGATGGTCAATTGCGGCGGCGCGCCCTTACGACCACTGGAATTCGCGATCCCGGAAGACCGCGACGCAGGCCCGCACCACGTCCGCATCGTACAGGGTCCCGGCCTTGTCCGAGACCTCGGCAAGGGCCGCGTCCAGGCCCAGCGCGGGCCGGTAGGGGCGGTGCGAGGCCATGGCCTCGACCACGTCCGCCACCGCCAGGATGCGGGCCTCAACCAGGATGGCGTCTCCGGACAGGCCGTCCGGGTACCCGGACCCGTCCAGCCGCTCGTGGTGCTGCAAGACGGTTCGGGCCACCGGCCAGGGGAAGTCCACGCCCTTCAGGATGTCGTACGCGGCCCGGGAATGCCCTTGCAGGATCCGGTACTCGAGGTCGGTCAGACGGGCCGGCTTCACCAGGATCTCCGTCGGGACCTGGAGTTTGCCCAAATCATGAATCATCGCCGCGATCCGCAACCCCTCTCGCCCGTCCGGAGGGAGCCCCATCTCGTCGTGGATCGCGCACGCCAGCATCGTCACCCGTCGCTGGTGCCCGGAGGTGTAGGGGTCCCTCATCTCCACGGCCGTGGCCAGGGCCTCGGCCGTATTCTGCAGGGCCTTGAGCGTCCTTTCCAGGGCCTGGGCCCGCTCCTCGGCCGCCCGCCGCAGGGCCGTCACGTCCCGCAGCACGATCAAGAACGCCTCTCGTCGCGCCCAGCGGATCACGGCCACCCGAACCTCCAGCCTCCTTCGCGGCTCTCCAGGCCTGTCCAGCGTGATCTCCCTCACGGTCTGCCCATCCACGATCTTTGGCAATGGGAGGTCGTGCGCCTCGTGGATCCTCTTCCCCAGGAAACGACCCGCCGCCGGGTTCAGGAACAGGATGCGACCCTGCCGGTCCGACACCACGATCCCGTCCAGGCTCTCGGCCACGATGGTCGCGAGCCTCGACTCGCCCTCGCGGGCCTCCTCGGTCCGCCGGATCAAGAGTTCCTCGATGCGCTCCCGGTACCGGCGGTTCCCGTCCTTCAATGCCTTTGTCCGGGCCGCACGCAGGACCGCGCCGCACAACTGCTCGGCCGTGACAGGCTTGATGAGGAGGTCAAACACTCCCCTACGCATCGCTGTCAGCACGGTCTCTACGTCGGCCAGCCCGGTGACCAGGACAACCTCCACCGTGGACCCCTCTGCGCGTAAGCGTTCCAGGAGGTCAAGGCCAGTCGCGCCAGGCATGCAGATGTTGCTGACCAACACATCGTGCTGGCTCGATTGAAGCCTCTCGATGGCCTGAGCCACCCCGGTCCCTGTCTCCACCGTGAAGCCGCCGCGCTCTAGCCACTTTTGCATTGTGAAGCGGACTGGGTCCTCATCGTCCACCACGAGGACCCGGACTGGTTCTGGGTGGGACCCCTCTCCCAAACAACCACCCAACGCCTCTGGCCCGACTACTGACACCATCTTTTCGACCATTCTCGTCTCCCCACCACGGGGGCCTTCCTCCCCTGATGTTAGTGTCCCATTCGGCCTCGCGTCATCGCGGGTTTAGACGACATCGTAAGACGGGAGAGGCCTCTCGTGTCAAGGACACGAGGCGCTCCAAGCAAAGATGGGCATCGAAGCGGGGTCACAGCCCCGGGCCCGAAAAGGACCCGAGGCCGCGCGATCCGTCACAAAGTCCTAACGAGAGGTCACTGGGCAGGCTTGTAGCCCACGACCTTCGCAGGGCCGAGTTCGTACTTGAAGCACACGCTCATCGCGTCCTTCTTCCCGTCCCCGTCCTGGTCCAGGTCGAAGAGCATCGGCAGGAGCTCCTTCGCCACGCCGAGGTACGAGCAGAACGACGGCGGTTCCGGCACGTTGCACTGCTCCTCGGCGATGGCCAGGGCCTCCTCGACGAGCGCCTTCGTGATGACGCCGGCCAGGATCCCGTTCTCGACCGTGACGCCGTCCGGCCCGCCCGCGGTCACGTCGCCCGACAACTGCGCGTCGCCGATCTTGAGCACGAGCGGCACCTCGTCCACGCCCAGGGCCGCGAGGTCCAGGATGAAGACCGAGGGGCCCGCGGTGAACGTCCCGTTCGCGAGTTCCGCGTCGTTGAAGGCGATCAGGGGTTCGCACGTCTCAGGATTGTAGGCCTCTTCCTCGATCAGGAAGTTCGTGCTCCCCGCGGCCTCAGGCTCGCCCACGAGGCCGTTCAGATCGAAGGCCGCGGTGTTGACAAAGTCCGTGACGCCCTCGAACTCGAACAGGATGCCCATGTCGCCGCCCGCGATGGCCTTCTGGACCTCGGGGTTGATCGTGCCCGCGACCAGCCTCAGGCCGCTGTCGCCCTTGCCGTCGCCCGAGTAGTCAGGACAGATCTGCGCGACCTCGGCCGCGTCCGCCGGGGTCTCGAGTTTCGTGATGACGCCCGTGCTGCCCCAGGTGTCCGGGAGCGTGCACTGCTCGATGCAGACGCCCTGGCTGCTGCACCTCGGCTTCGCCGGGTCGGCGCAGGTCCCGCAGGCGTTGGGCTGATCCGGGCACCCGCCGTCCCCGCACTCCTTGCCCGTGCAATCCGGGGTGCAGGCCTCGCAGATCCCCTGCTCATTGCAGACAGGCTTCGCTGGGTCGTCGCAGGTCCCGCAGGAACCGCCGCACCCGTCATCCCCGCACTCCTTGCCCGTGCAGTCGGGAGTGCACTCGCACTGGCCGGTCGTCTCGTTGCACGTCCCGACCTCGCAGGTGCCGCACGAGCCGTCGCACCCGTCCGGGCCGCACTCCTTGCCCTCGCATTCCGGGGTGCAGACGTTGTAATCCGGACCAGGCTCCGGAGCCACGTCCGGCGGGGGGGTCGTGTCCGGCTGCGGAGTCGTGTCCTCCTGAGGGGTCGTGTCCGGCTGCGGACCCGGGTCGGGCGTGTCCACGCCGGCTCCCTTGTCCGTAGTGCCGCCGCCCCCACCACCGCACGCGAGGAAGCCCACCAGGGCCACCGCGAGCGACATCGAACCCAGGAACTTGAGCGCCAGCCTCATCGTTCACCTCCTGAAAGAGTGGCCAACCACCAGTCCAACCCCAACGGGTGACGGAAGGATACGTGAATCGCCCCCTGGATTGCAACATGGAATTGAGCAGAGCCATCCGCGTTTGACCTTCTTTCCACGTCCACGATCACGTCCACGACACCGAGCGCCGCTGACGGTTCTCCGCGCGAACTCCGAGGGCCCACACCGGCACCCAACCTCGCGAGGGCAGGCAAATCCCGGCGGAGAAATGCTACCATTGACCCGGACGTTTGGTGGTTCGCCGTGAAGCGCCTATTGCCGGCCCTTGTCCTCGGCCTGATCGGTTGCGCCCGCACCCCCGGGGCTTCCACCGGGGTGGCGGACTCGGCACACGAGCCGACACCCGACGGCGGGGGATCGCTCGACGTCATCGCGGACTCCTTCGTGCCGGCGATGGACGCGGGGGTCGTGGAGGTCCCGGGCGGTTCGGACGCCCTGGCCGGCGACCCGGGCCGGGACGAGGCCGCGCCGCCGCCCGGTCCCTCGCCGCTCGTGGTGTCCGGGGTCTCGCCGGACCGCGGGCCGGCGAACGCCCTGACCACGGTCACCGTGACGGGTTCGGGGTTCGCGGACGGGGTCCAGGTCCTGTTCGGGGCCTCGAAATCCCCGGCGGTCTTCGTCCTGTCCGAGGCCCTCCTCAACGCCTCCGCCCCCCCGCACCCCCCGGGCCTCGTGGACGTGCGCGTGGTGTCCGCGGACGGGCGGGAGGCGGTCCTGCCCGGGGCGTTCCGGTACGAGTCGGACCTCGCCCTCGCGGCTGTGGAACCCTCCTCGGGTCCTTCCACGGGCGGCACCCCGGTCGCCATCCGGGGCGCTGGTTTCTCGAAGTCCCCGACGTTCTTGTTCGGCGGGCGGGTCGCGATCGGGGTGACGGTGGTGGATGATGCCCTGGCCCTGGCCGTGACGCCTCCCCACGACCCGGCAGTCGTCTCCGTGATCGCCCTGGCCGCGGGCGGGCAGGTCGCCCTGCCGGACGCCTTCGAGTTCCAGGCCCCCGGGGTCGAGCCCGTGCCGTCGTCCCTGCGCCTCTTCGCGATCAGCCCCGCGTCCGGACCCCCGCAGGGCGGTACCAAGGTGGCCATCGCGGGCGAGGGGTTCGCGCCGGGGATTGCGGTGCGCGTCGGGGCCCTGCCCGCGGTCGCGGTCCAGGTCAAGAGCCCCACGCTCGCGACCGCCGTGACCCCGCCCGGGAGCCCAGGCCCCGCGGACGTGGCGGTCCGCCTGACGGGCGGCGAGGTCGTCCTCCCGGGGGCGTTCCTGTACGACCCCGGGGGCGTCGGTGTCCTCGCCCTGGAACCGGACACGGGGTCGTGGGCCGGGGGGGGGCGCATCCGGATCTATGGCCACGGCCTCGACCGGGTCTCGCACGTCTTCTTCGGCCCCGCGCCCGCGCAGGTCGTGGCGGTCGAGTCGCCCGTGTCCCTGGTGGTCCGCGCCCCGAGGTCCGAGGCCACGGGCTTCGCCCCGGTGGTCGTGTTCGGCGAGGGCGCGGCCATGGGAGACCACCCCTTCTTCTATTTCGACCCGGCCCTCTCCGGGGGGGGGACGTGGGGCGGCCCGGCCCGGGGCGACGTGAACGTGACGGTCTTCGATGGCCACAACGGCCAGCGCCTGGCCGGTGCCTTCGTCATCCTGGGTTCCGATCCCCACGCGCCCCACCAGGGCCGCACGGACGACCGGGGCCAGGTCACGTTTTCGGCGGACGACCTGCGCGGGCCAGTCGTCGTGACCGCGACGCGGGAGGGGTACACGGCCTACACGCTCGCGGGCGCGGACGCGCGCAACATCACGGTCTATGTGAGCCCCCAGGCCCAGCCCGAAAACCCGGGCCTGCCCCCGAGCGTCAACCTCGGCACCTGCACGGTGCGCGGGCGGGTGCGGGACTTCAACAAGTACTTCCTGAAGCCCCCGTGGGTGGAGGGCGAGCCCTACGTGCGGTGCGGCACCACCGCGACCAGCCTCTTCGGCGGCACGCCGGACCCGGGTCCGGGCGCCCGCGCGGACGCCAAAGGCCGCTTCGAGATCGCCACGCGCACCGGGCGCTTCGCGGTGGTGTGCCTGCTGGCCGTGGTGGACCCGGTCCTGGGCCGCGAGGTCCCCTTGCGCCTCGGGATCGCCCCGGGCCTGTCGTGCTCGGACCCCGATGTCCCCATCGAGGGCGTGGAACTGGGCCTCGGCGTCGAGATGGACGGCGAACTCTGGGTGGGCGTGCCCGACCTGCCCGCGGCCCCCGCGGACCTGAACGGACCCGCCTTCCTCGGGGCGTGGGACCTCGGGTCGGACGGGTGGCTCGAGGTCCTCAAGAACCCCGAGCCCCGAGGTCCACGCCGCGTGCGGTTCCCGGACCAGCCGGCGTCCTTCGACGGGCCGCTCCAGGGGAACGGGTACTCCTTCTACGTGACCGCGTCGGCAAAGGCCGGCAACGGGATGCCTTACGCGGTGGTCCTCGGGATGGCGAGGCCGCCGCCTGCGAGTGCACCCCTGCTCGTCGAGGATTCGGCCGGGTTCGTTGAGGTCCCGACCACCCTGCGCCACGCGGTCACCGCGATGCAGGCCCTGCCGGACGGGAGCGTACTCGCGGCCACGTCCGCCGGGGCGGTGCTGCGCGACGACGGGGGCGGTTTCCAGTCCTGGAAGGTCCACACGCACCGTCCGATCCTCGCACTGTGGGCCGTGGACGAAGAGACGTTCTGGGCCTCCGGGGCGCGCGGCCGGGTCTGGCGGGTCCGGGACGGCGAGGTCTCGGAGGTCCAGACCGGCCTCGCGGTGGACCTCCCCGGGCTGTGCGGGTGGACCCCGGACGTGGTCGTGGTGGCCGGGGGCGCGTTCCTGCTGCGCCAAGACGGGACGACCTTCGTGCCGGAACCGCTCCCACCCGGGGTGCTCCTGAATGACGCGCTGTGCCTGGAGGACGGGAGCGTGTTCGCGGTCGGCGCGTCCGGGGCGGTCGTGACCGGGCCTCCGGGCGGCCCATTCGAGGTCTCGACGCCGGTGCCGGGGGATTTGTTCGCGGCCGAGGCGGATGGGGCAGGTGGCGCCTGGGTCGCGGGGGCTGCGGGCACCCTGATCCACTGGACCCACGAGGGCTTCGAGGTCCGACAGGCCCCGGGCGAGGCGGACCTGCGCGGGGTCCTGGTCCGGGGGGCGGACGAGGTGCTCGCGTTCGGGGACTCGGGGACCCTCTTCGCCGTGGACGGCGCGGGGTTCACGGACCTGTCCCGGCCGGACGTCGAGGTGGACCTGCTGGCCGGGGCCGTGGTCCAGGGGCGCGCGGTCCTGGCGGGGCGCCGTGTCCTCACCCTCCCCGGCTTCCTCCCGTTTCCGACCATCCTGGAACCTTTGGAGGGGTCTGCATGGTCAGGGACGAGGCTCGCGTGGTCCTTCCCGGGCACACCCAGGGTCACGCACCAGCAGTTCATCTTGTCGGACGAGAAGGGAGCCCCCTTCTGGCTCGGGATGACGGGCGGAGAGACCCGCGAGGTGGAGCTCCCCGACCTGTCGAGCCTGATCGGCTACACCCCCGTCCCGGCAGGCCCGCGCCGGATGAACCTGACGAGCGCGTACACGCCCGGCTTCAGCGTGGACGCGTTCAACTCGTCGCAACTGAACTACTATCGCCGGGAGGCATTTTCGGTTGGACTCGCCGCCTTCCAGTGAGGCCAGTCCGGCTGGCGTGGTCCTGGCCGCGGGGTGGGGCCGGAGGATAGGCGGGCCCAAGGCCCTGCTGCGCACGCCGGACGGCAGGACCTTCCTCGAGACGGTCGTGTCCAGGCTGCGCGACGCGGGAATCGCGCGGATGGTCGTGGTCGTGGGTCCGTGGTGGAACCCGCGCGAGGCGGTCCCGGGCTGCGATGTGGTCGTGAACCCGGACCCGGACCGTGGCGTGATCTCGTCGCTGCGCCTGGCAATCTGGAATGCGGGCCTCCCCGAGGATCCCCCTCGATGGTCCGACCCGGGCCGTGGAGTCGTCTTTCCGCCCCCGCCCACGCTCACGCCCACGCCCACGAATCGACCGGCAACCCGGGGGCCAACGGGATGCCTCGGCATCCTCGTGGCCCTCGTGGACCACCCCGCGGTCCGGGCGCAGACGGTTCGCACCCTGGTCGAGGCGCACCGGCGAGAACCTGACCGCATCGTGGTGCCGACCTTCGCGGAAACAGGGCGCCGCCGGCGGGGACACCCCGTCGTGTTCCCGGCGTGGGCCGTGCCCGAGTTCTTCGCGTCGCCGGCGGACCGCGAGGGGCCGCGGGCCGTGGTCCGTGCCCACCCGCAAGCCGTGGCCGAGGTCGAGGTGCCGGACCCCGGCGTGGTCATGGACGTGGACTCTCCGGCGTGCTATCAGGAGTGGTTGGAGGCATCAGCGCCGGGCGCGTTGGCACGTGGTCGGGACCAGGGTGGGGGGGCACGGCTCGATGCAACGAAGGGGGGTGGACGCGAGCATGTGCCTGACGCGAACGGACGCTCGCGTCCCCAGGGGGGCAAGGACGCAGGTGGGACGCGCTCCTGAAATGGGGCGAGTATCCCGGGGGACGGGATCGGGGAGGTGCCATGACGTGGATCGGCAAGCGGGTCGTGCGCAAGGACGCCGCTGAGAAGATCACGGGCCGGGCCAGGTTCGTGTCGGACCTGGTCGTGCCCGGGATGCTGCGGGTCCGGGTCGTGCGCTCCCCGGTCGCCCGGGGACGCCTCCGGCGCATCGAGACGTTCCGGGCGTGCGAGGTCCCCGGCGTGGTCGCGGTCCTGACCGCCCGGGACATCCCGGGTCGCAACTGCATCCCGGTGGTCCTCGATGACCTGCCGCTGCTCGCGGCCGAGGAGGTCCGGTTTTACGGAGAACCCGTGGCCGTGGTGGCGGCCGAGACCGAGGCCGCGGCCCAGGAGGCGGCCCGGCGCGTGGTCGTCGTCGTCGAGGAACTGCGGCCCGTCCTGGACCCGCTGGAGTCGTTGAAGCCCGACGCGCCTCGCCTGTGGGGCGAGGACAACGTGTTCAGGCGGTGGCACGTGCGGCGCGGGGACGTGGACGAGGCGATGCGGCGGGCGGACCTCGTCGTGGCCAACACGTACCGCACGCCCTCCCAGGAACACGCTTACCTGGAACCCCAGGGGATGCTCGCGGTACCGA
>FWWM01004110.1_pt1 | contig 34572 bp, 28 predicted proteins | sample 2228351 | NCBI WGS metagenome assembly FWWM01 (sample SAMEA103939774, study PRJEB20133) | metagenome
AACGAGGCAAAGATCGGCGGCTCAGAGCCGTCGGCGGGCGCCATGACATGCGCTGCCTCGATCACGATCGCTTCGGCCTTGAACATGTCGTGCCTGTGCACCAGCACCACCAGCAACTGTTGCGTTAATGATTTCCACGCCTGGATAAAGCCTCGAGTAGATGTTGAACAATTCCTGAAGCCCCTCTGCTTCTCCACCTGCTGTCCACCAGCTGAAGATCTCAAGTTTTGATGCGACTGCTAATGTGACTGCGAGTGTCAATAATGCCACAAGAAACTTTCTCAACATACGTCAACACCTCCCCCTTTTATGAAATGTGGTAATCTATTTATCTCAAACATTTTCGAAAAAGCTTTCAATTGCAGCAACGTTGCATCCCACAAGCGACGGTGATATTCCCTTGAAAATCGTGTCTCTGTAGGCAATTCCTTTCATAAAGTCATATTTGTCCAATTTTTCGATTTTTCTCATCAAAAGATCGCCAAATAGTTCCCATATGTTGTTCACTATTCCCCCGAAGATTATTACTTCGGGGTTTATCGTGTAGCCTATGTTCAACAACGTTATTGCTACTCCGTCCATGAATTCTTCGAGTAGTCTCGTTGCAACACTATCTCCTACCCTCCAGTTTCGAACTATTTTTTCAAATTTTTGAATCAAACTTCCACTCAGTCTGTTTTCAGAGAGCTCTTCATATCTTTCCACCAACTTCAGGATAGATAGGATTTCCTCAACTTCGATGTTCTTAGAATCTGAAACTTTCAATATGGTGTGTCCAATCTCCCCAGCCGCGCAATTCTTCCCTTTGACTATCTTGCCGTCTATCACAAGCGAACCACCAATTCCTTCACCAAAATACAAGAAGAAAGCGTTTTTCGCACTTCTTGCATCTTGGGAGAAAAACCATTCTGCAAGAAGTGACAAATTCGCATCGTTGTCCGTTATAACTTTCAAACCGTATTTCGAAAAAGTCTCAACCAAATTAATATCCTTCCATCGAAGGTTAGGGGCACGAAAAAGTATGCTTCCTTTTTCATCTACTACCCCAGGTACTGAAATGGATAAGATTGTTCTCTTTTTGTCCACTTCTTTGGTATCGCAGAGTCTTGAGATTAACTTGTCAACCTTTGCAAGAAATTTTTCCAGCCCATCAGTTTGAAAACTCTCAACAATTCTCCAGGTTTTATCCAGAAAACCGAGAGCAATGGTTGACTGGGTAACCTGAATGTCAAGGATAATCGAACATGCAAACGACTTCGAAGGACCAAATACAACAGCATTTCTGGTGGCTGTTTTTGCAAAATAACTCTTTCGAGAAACCATCCCCTCTTCTTCAAGTTCTTGGATGATTCTCCACACAGCACTGTTAGCCAATTTTGTTCGTCGTACAAGCTCAACTCTGCTCATTGGACCTGATTCAATGAGATGACGAAGGATTATCCTCTTGTTGATTTGCTTCATCGACTTGGGATCAATCTTGTTCCGCACACTCCACCTCTGATGATGTAATCTTTCTCAAAAAGATTTCCGATAAGTAAGTAAACCAACTTTAACGCAGAAAAACAAGTGCCGAAACCGATCGCTTTCGTTTATCATGGTTCGTTATCCTAGGTTATTGGTTAATTTCTCATCAAATCTTATTTCTTCTCACATTTTCTTCAGGTTTCTACTTGATTCACTAACTTTGACATTCACTTTGCAATTGTGGAAAACACCTTGTGAAGAAGCGCATCTACTTGAAGAGCTGTCAAGAAATTATTTGAAAAAGATTGTGTGGAGACGCCGAGTCTGTCAGTTCAACGGTGAGCTATTCTCCGAGAAGCCATCCAAATCCTAATTCCGCACTAAACGGAATAGTTTGTCCGTTCTTTGTCATTTTGTAACTGACCACAAGATACATTTCTTCACGATGCTCGGAGACGGAAACCGATTCATAGGTGGACATCAATGAATCTGCAAAGTTAGACAGCTTGATTTCCAGTTTTGATTCGGAGAAACGGCTTGACGTTTTAACTGTGGCAGTTTCATTGTTATGAATGAGATCCCAAAAGGCTATATTCTCGCTCAAAAACTTCTTCCATATGTTCGCATGGGACATGATTATTATTCTCGAATAAGTTCTGTCCAAATATTCGGTTAATCTTTGATCAGTATCAACGACATCCTTGATAATTCCATTTAGTACGATGCTTGAAAGAATCGCAAACGCCAGAAGAATCAGCGCCAACGGTATGTTAACTGACCCCTTTATCATATTTTCGCCCTCCAACCAAAATTCACAAACTGGTCACAAACGTAAAAACCCGTGATTTGATGACTTTGTGTTTCTTGCCATGTAACCAATCAAGTTCACATTCTAAGTAGACTTTTATCGCAAATACCCTTTCACGGTTAAAATTAGTCATCTGCTTTGCCTCGCCAAACTCTATTTCTCTAACTTCGTTATCTTCCATGTAAAGGAGGAAAACCTTGAATTCACTGACATCACTGAGAAGATCTACACTTAGCAATTGATAATCCGAAGGAAGCGTTGGTATCAACCTTTTCATCGTAACCTTCCTTCTAGTCTGATCGTAGGTTAACTGAATTTGCCTAAATGAACCAGTGTAAGAACCGAGCGTGTAATCATTCTCGCTAGCTTCATCGCTGCTGAAACCAAACGTGGCGTCTTTGTATTTTGCTATCAGATAAACATATCGATCTTCACTGGTCAGAGCGGAAGTCAAAGAAAAGGCTTCACCTGCGTTTACATATCCTGGATAATCAGTTGTCGTTGCGACTGGAGTAATGTCTTGCAAGCTCAGGTATCTAGTAACATAACCTGGAGCAGAAGGTGAAAGAGTGTTTTTGCTGATAATCCATTTAGATTGACCGAGGTAACCTGAGTTTAGAGCAAAATACGTTACACTACCACCTGTGCTTTCCTTTCTCACAAGGACCACGGGATAAGTTATAACGTAACTTATGAATAGCGTTTTGGTCTGAGGATCATAATCAACGCAGTCAAAGAGCCAAGTTCGATCAGCAAGTTCGCTGTATCTACCTCCCGAAGGATGGTGTAGATTCTTCAGAAGTGCTGCGCCGCTACCTGCGTATTTTAGTTCATTTTCCATTATGTCGTACAAAATGGATACATGACTTTCAGCATATAACAGCCTCAAATGCGCCCGGGATGTTTGATAAAGCTCAACAAGATTACTGAAAATCAGCACGGCCGCTCCAAAGAAAACCGATGTTATTATGATCACAACGAGCACCTCTGTAAGTGTCATCCCAGACCTTACACGTCGTTTCATCTCCTGTTAATGCCTCCCAGATCGAAAAATTGCGCTAATCCAAAATCGTAGGCAGCGAATTGCGAATCCTTATTGTTCGAGATACTTTGTCTATGGAAAAAGATATGTCGAGATTACTATGAATTGTGAGAAATCTCAGTGTCTGCTGTCCTTCCTCTTTGGTTCTTAGGGTAAAAAAGGCGGCATCCATCGAATACCAATCCCCTACTCGTTCGACATCTGTTTCGTTGAGTTTCACAGCAATGTTAGACGGTATTCCAACGCTTAGAATCGGGAAAGTATCCCCATCAGGTTGTCCGTCAAGATCGTTATCCTTGAAGACTTGAAAAGTACGATCCTCGTACTTGATCATAACTATGTAATCATCAACAGCTCCACGCCTTCTTGCTTCACAGATTGCATAGAAAACTTTTTCTACCACTGCCGTAAGCTGAGCTTCTCTCGACAGTTTTCGGTACGCTTGTCCCAGTGATACGGTAGTTATAACCAGTATCAAAGCTATTATTGAAAGAACCACCAGAAGTTCCAACAAACTGTAACCCTTCTTCATCTTTGATTCTCCTTTACCACTGTTGAGGAACAACTGTTGCTCTGACGAAAGCTTTCCCATCTTGAGTTGAAACCATTATCGTGACAAAACGAACCTCAAGATTTGTAACCAAGTATTCTGAGTATTCGTTACCCTGCAAACCTTCGATGTTAAACTCATGTCTGACAGTCGTTGCCTCGATTGTCAATTTGTAGGTCTTCCCCTTGTAGTTTTCGTAGAATGTCTGCGGTGTTAAAGGTATTGAGCTGGCATTTTTGAAGACATACTCTTCGCTTTTGTTCAGCAAAAGTTCCATGAGGTCCATCTTTAATTGGTTTTCGGCAGTCTTTTTGAGCAGAAAGAACGAGGGTACATAGGCTACTACCAAAGCCATAGATATGATGATCATTGCAATCATAGCATCGACAAGCAACGATCCTTTTGACATAAGCTTAATCGCCACCTTTTCTCCAGATGAAACTCCTTATCAAGACCTGGGCTGGAACCGTTTGCACTTGATAGGTAATTCCCTTGATCGCTGGTGCCTGTTTTCTGTTATCAGATGGGAATAGAACGACTATTACCTGAGGCTCTGGTAAAGGTTTTTCAAATTCAATAGAGTAACTTACCGATGAGTCGGGAACCGGTTCGCAGGATTCACTCATAAGTGGGTAGTTTGTGTAATCTACAAGATGAGGATTTCTTACTGGTATCTCCGCATATCGTATTTCGAAATACCCTTTACTGCCAGCTTCAAATTCTATGATAACATCAATTCTTTTTACCAAATGGTTCTTGAGTTGCTCGGGCTGAATTCCAAAAATCTCACGCATGGTCTTGGAAATTAGATAACCAGGTGCTTCGCTGTACTCTGGGCTTGTCCTCGTCAGAATCATGTAATAGTCACCTGAATGGTTACCATCAGCCGCAACAAAGTCGGGTATTCCATCACCTTCAAAATCCGCGATTGTACCTGCGTCAAAATCGTACGGCACTGGTCCGCTACTCGGATTTCCTCTAACTAATTCGATACTTGTGAATATAGGTTGCGATCGTTCATTATAAGTCTTTCCTTTGAACAAATAAACGCTTCCGCCAAAACTCTGATTTTGTCTCCACGCATCGGTTCCCACGAAAATGTCCTTCATCCCATCTCCATCAACATCTGTTACTTTAATAACGGATGGTGAAAAACTGACTAATTGAAGAGGATTTTTAGAATTTGGAATACTTGGATCGACGATCAAAAACTCCGTCAAAGAAGCGGAACTAGTACGAGTTGCCGGTGTTATCAGTGTTATCCTTTCAGAAGTGTCGAACCTTAATCTTCCATTAACCATTTTTCCTGGATAGATGAATATCCCAGTCTTATTAGTATGACCTGCTATCAAATCTAAAACACCATCTTGGTTGATATCGGCAAGATCGATAACGGCATTTCCTTCTCTTGCGTCTGTACCGATATCGTTGTCATGAAACAAAAGCTCTATTAAATCTTCGTTGAGAAAATCATCCCTGTTTGCATCGAATCTCCAGACCCAAACTCTTCCACGAATGTCGGCATAGATAACGTCCTTATAGCCATCATTATCCCAGTCGTACGAAGCCATCGCCGAGACAGTCCATCCTGTTCTAAAATCAGATATACCTTTGCGTTGCATAGCAGCTGTTATATCCTTGGTTCTTGAATTTATCTCTGGTAACCCTACGCTGCGTACGGCATTGCTGATGTAAATGGCATAGCTTTTCGAGTAATCGTCCGTTTTGTTAACAACAAAAACGTCAAGCTTGCCATCGTTGTCAAAATCATCGGCTATCATCGTTCCGGCTCCATTTATCTTTATCTTATTATTAGGTCCCAATTTGTATCTGTAGACGTCCAGCAGTTGAATATTACCTTGTCTGTCTTTGCCAACGTTTCTCTTTATGGCAATTTCAGCATTTCCATCAGCTGTGTTATAGGTTATTGCTATCAGGTCACTGAGACCATCGCGCCGAAACTTCCGCCTTCATTGAATATATCGTATGCATAAGTTCCAGCAACTTGTGAAAATGGGCCACTGCTGGTTTGAGCGCTGATGCTCACAATTGACCGCTGCAAAGTCAATATATGTAACCGATTCTCCAGCTTTGAGACCAATCCTTTGACGTAAATCGCTCCCCACATTTCAAGAGTTTCTAGGCGTGGATCTGGCAGGTCGACGCTCTCTATTGGAAAGCGCTTAATCATGGCTTCGCCAACTGCTACTGTTGACAAACCCCAAAGAAGAACTCCAAATAGGATCTTCAATACTTTCTTCACCTGTTATCCCCCCGCTGCCTTTGTAAAATTCTACCATAAGCTTGAACATTAATACTTTGATACTAATACTTTGCACATACCAAACCTGGAATTTTGTTCTTTCAAGAAGAGGCTATAGAGGATACGTGAGAAACATGCGCACCTGATTACTAAAGCTTACAAAATTCTGCCGAATTTTGTCAGTTACAATCTCTGGACTTCACAGAGGTGCTTTCGAGAAGCAAATCGTAGATTGGTTTAGAATTAAAAAATTTCGCAACCAGGTATGAAATTACCGAAACTGTTGAAAGTGCCAAAACATTCTCAAAAGATCCTGTCACTTCAGCGATCAAGACTACACCAGTTAGAGGAGCCATAACTGTTGATGAAAAATACCCAGCCATGGAAACCACAGCAAAGGTGGTTACATATTCTTTCGGTAGCCTGAAAAACATGTTACAGATGTTCCCATAGATACTCCCTATCAACGCTCCTATTGCCAACATTGGTACGAAAATACCACCCGGCGCTGAAGAAGCGTGGCTCGTCATTGTGAAAAAGAACTTGACAACAGTCAAGACCAAAAGCAGCCTTAATGAAAAGGCTCCATTGAAAACTTTTTCAAGAAGATCATCTCCTCCACCAAGGGTATCAACGAAGAAAAGACCAACTACACCGGCTATCAGAAAAGAAACCGTGGTTTTTAGCCTCTTGGAAAGTCGCATGTGAGAATAGATCTCTCGAGTCTTTAGTAAAGTGTAACTGAAAAGAACACCAAGTAAACCTGTGGTCACACCTAACAGCGCAACATATTCGATATATTCATCGGGTATCGCTGCCGTTTTAAAAAAGTCGAATATTCTCTCCAAACCGAATATTTTCCAAGCCACAATCTTAGCGGTCACAGAAGCTGTCATTGTGCCCAGCAAAATCGCTGGTGAAAAGTTTCTGTGGAGTTCCTCTAGGGAAAACAAAATCCCTGAAATCGGCGTACCAAAGGCTGCGGAGAAACCGGCACTTGCCCCACAGGTCAACAAGATACTCGTGTCGGAAGAGTCACTCTTTAAAATTTTGTCGACACCCTGCCCAGCAGCCGCACCAATTTGTACAGAGGGACCTTCTCTTCCCAACGACAATCCCGCAAAAGCGCTTAAAACACCTCCAACGAATTTCACTGTCAAAACCTTGATCCAATCCATCCTGAGGCTTTGCAGAATTGCAGCTTTCACCTGTGGAATGCCGCTTCCTGCGGCTATGGGTTCCTTTTCAACCATCCAGCCGACGAAATATCCCACCAAAGTCAGAGCCAGAAACCAAAACGGAGTCAAGAAAGAGTTGGTATGCAGCAAGGCGAATATCGTTTTTGAAACCGTAAGAGCTTTTTCTACAGCGTATTTGTATAACACAACCAAAATCCCCGATAACAAGCCAACTAAAGTGCTCTTGACGAATAACTTAACCCCAAAATCCTTCTGGTGCAGAAATCTTGTCTGATTTTCCAACAAGATCACCCTGAGAAAAGAATATATCACAAGAGAAAAACCAGAGTTGATAAAAGTTTACCTCAGAATCTTCAAGAACAAGTTTGAATCCTTCCCCTACAGTCAGGCTGTTTTTCAAACAAGACGTATAATATTCCCGAGGTGACTCAATGAACGAACTTCTCACAACCATGATAAGCGTTGCCTTGGTCCTGTCAGGTGGTGGCGGGCGGGGGGCTTATCAAATAGGTGTTTGGCAGGCTTTGAACGATCTTGGAATTGAAATTGCCGCAGTTTATGGGACATCAGTTGGAGCCATCAACGGTGCTTTGATCGTGTTAGGTGACATCGAGTTTGCCAAAAGCGCTTGGCTTCAAGTTAACTTCGAAGATGTGATGAATATACCCCAGTCAGTTAAAAAGGTTTTAGAAGGAAAATTTCTCGATTTGTCTATCCCTGAAGCCATCGACGCAGCCAAAAGGATTATCTCTGAAGGTGGCATTGATGTATCCCCACTTAAGAAAAAGCTGAAAGAACTTTTGCCGGAGGATCGAATCAGAAACTCGAAGATTCACTACGGTTTGGTTGCCTACTCGCTAAGTGAGCTTAAACCGTACATGCTTTACATCGAAGATATTCCAGAGGGAATGCTTGCCGACTATATTCTTTCGAGTGCAAACTTTCCCATTTTCAAACGTGAAGAAATAGGTGGAAAACTTTTCATTGACGGTGGTGTATACAGCAATATACCTGTGAGGATGGCAAAAGAACGTGGCTATGAGAAAATAGTCGTTGTGGATATCGGCACACATGCCTTGTCAGATATATTGGAATACCTTCGATCCTTCGTCGACACCAATATAACCTATATTCGACCAAAGGAACATTACGGAACGCTTTTGACCTTTGATCCAGAGGTTTCAAGAAAGTATCTACTTGAAGGTTATCTTGATACACTTGCCGCTTTCGGCAAGCTTGAAGGTGATTCCTATTATCTATACAAACCTACCGATGTAATCAAAGAACTTTTCATCTCCATGGATTCTACGCGAAGAGACATAGCAGGTTTCTTACTTGGGATAAAGGTTGATCCAAATCTGTCTGCTCAGGATCAGTATGATCAACAGATTCTTCCGCGTCTACGCCTCGAGACATTCGCACTTCTTGAGGATAATTCAACTGTTGTTTGCTCGAAAGTGCTCGAGCTTCTCGCGTCGTTTTTGAAAGTCGAAAGACTGAGAATTTATACGTCCCAAATGCTACTCGAAGCGATACTGAATAACTGGAGCGGAGCCACACACAGCTTGTTGGAATCGCTTTATTACAAGCTTCGAATTGAGCGCTTATTCAGATTCGTCGCATTCTTGTACAAGAATGGGAAAATAGACCGACAAACACGACCAGAAGGTTTTAGAGATACAGTTGAACGCTTTGAGTCTCTTCTAAGGTGATCTCGCAGAATCGACAAGCTCAACAACAGCCAGGTGGACCTGTACAAAAACACCTCAACCGTATGGAAAACATAGCCTAGGCTTTTCTCGTTGAGTTGCAAAGAATCAAATTTTGTTATTCTTGTAATACGATTCTCTTCAGTTTCTCAAGCACTTCTTCTGGATTTCTCCCAAAGATTCTGATCATCGCTTCCTTACCATACCAACCGTCGTCCCAGATCACATCTGGTACGACGCCCAATCTCTGTACAGCCATCTTTATCATGAATTCCATTGATCCCTCATCTCTTTGCATCAGCTCACCTGGTTCCAAGGAACGCTCGTATTTGAAAACCAAAAGTCCGCTTTCAACCGCTCGGTCTACATATTCTTTCTTGTACTTTATATTCGTCGCGCATTTTATATGAGGTGAGTACTTCTTGGCAGCTAGAACCATTCGAGCCGTATGAGATTTATCTTTGAATGATGCTCCGTGAACTACCACAGCTTGTCCTAAAGCCATTCGTATTCTTCCAGGAAATTTGCAGACCTCCTCTTCGGTGTTTGACCAATCTGTGGCGAACGAAACATTTTGACCGACCTCTGGAACTGTGAGTGGCCCAAGCGCGAGAAAATCCTCTTTAAGCTTTTCGAGTCGTTCCAGACAGTCATACTTTCTCCATTCTCGTGTCAATAACTCCGTGGCGACGTACCTCTCACCTTTGGATCGTTCTAGTATTTTTCTAACCAATTCAGCTGAGGCAATTATGGCTTCCTGTGGTTTGTAACCCATGCTTAGAAAACCTGCAAAAGCTGAGGAGAAACAACACCCTGTCCCGTGGAATTTTCCCTCTATCTTTTCTTCGAAAAATTTCTGCCCTCTGTATTCTATTACTATTCTTTCACTCTGTTTGTGACCCCCAGTGATGATGATCTTTTCGTAGAGCCTTTCCAATTCAGGACTATTCTCCTTGGTGAGTAAAGCGTGTTCATCGGAGTTCATTAACAAATAATCGGCGACTTTGAGGTATGGTATCAAATCTCTTGGTTTTGAAAACTCGTATCCTGAACTTGATTGCAAAACAATGTTCCAGACGATGATCACCGAGGGAAACTTCTGCCTTATTCTTTCAACCAGCTCCGGTTGACAAAGTCCTATCTTCACGACCTGCGGTTTGGGAAGGACATTAATCTCTGACATGATTGTTTCAACAGGTCGTGGACGATAGGCTAAGACTTCGTCAACATTCTGAACAGTTTCAGCAGAAATAACTCCGCATGTCTTGACACCCAATGCAGACAATGTTTTTATATCCTGCAAGATACCCGCTCCAGCAGACGGATCGAAACCAGAAACCACAAGGACTATCTTCATCACCTCCCAAGGTTTTCAAGGTAAGCCATAAGTTTTTCGAATTCCTCAAGACATTCAGGCGATGGCTCAAGTATGAAGTCAGCGTCGACTTCTCTGATGTACTCAAGTAGATCGATGAACCCTTTTTCATCTTTCCATGCCTTGTGGTGACATCTCTTATACTCAACTAAGTCTGCGTAGTAGATGTGAAACTCAGCAATGTGAGCTTTTAGCTTCTCTACAAATTTTATGGGGTCTATTCCATACAACTGCGAATCAATCAATAGGTGTCCAATGTCAACACACATCTTCAAACCTGTTTCTTGAAGAAGTTGTTGGAAATTTTCTGCCGTGTGAAAAAAATCGTTTCCATAGACGTTTTCAATTCTTACTTGAATTTCAGAATTGTTCAATTTCGATAGTTCTTCAACCACAGTGTCGTAGATGCACAGCCAATTTTCCCTCTGGCAAGCGTTTGGAAAATGTACGACAACATACTCTGCCCCAAGTCTTCTTGCCAGTCTTACACAGTCAAGGTTTTTTGCCAGTGTGTCTTGCCTCATTGATGAATCTAAACTGGTTGGTTGTGGATGGATTTGCGCATATCTGTACACAAATGGAGCATGGATACCAAAGGTGCTTTTTCTATGCTTAAGAAAATTCACAAGTTCAGCTAAGTCTTCTGAGTCAAAAAATGTGAGTTCGAAATGAGCAACAGGAGGTAACTGATCGATTTTCTCTATGTTAGCTCTTATTATGCTCGTGGACAAACCTTTCCGCATTTTCGACAAACTCCCTTGTTATTCTAATTGCACAAAAATCACCGCACATGGAGCAACCATCACCTTTGTAGCTCCTCTTCATCCATTTTTCCCGTGCAACATCTCCAACAACAGCGTATTCAAACATCTTTTCCCAGTCAAGACTCCCACGTGCCTGCGCCATATTCTGCTCAAGTGTCAAAGCCTTTTTGTTACCTCTTGCGACATCCGCGATCACAGCTGCAAGTTTGGAGGCTATCACCCCTTCTTTGACATCCTCAACGTCTGGTAAACAAAGATGTTCGGCTGGTGTAACATAGCAGAGAAAATCAGCTCCAAAGTACCCAGCTAGTGCACCACCGACAGCCGCGACTATATGATCATATCCAGTACCTCTGTCTGTTGGTAGAGGTCCGAGCAAAAAGATTGGTCTCCCTCTTGTAGCTTTCTTCATAAGTCTTACGTTCATTTCTATTTCGTTCAAAGGCACGTGTCCAGGACCTTCTATCATCACTTGAACTCCTGCTTCATTTGCGCGCTCAGCTAATTCACCAAGTACAAAAAGCTCCGAGAACTGGTCACAATCCGAAGCATCGACGATTGCACCTGGTCTCAAACCGTCTCCTAAGCTAAGTGTAACATCGTATTCTTTGGCTATTTCGAGTATTCGGTCAAAATTGGTGTAAAGTGGGTTCTCCCTGTTGTTGGCTATCATCCATCCCGCGATGATCGATCCACCACGACTCACGATTTTCATTATTCTGCTGCTTTTTCTCAGATGCTCCAGTGTACGTTTGGTAATACCGATGTGGAGAGTCATAAAATCTATCCCAGATTCCGCATGCTCTTCTATAAGTTTAATGAAATCACTTTCAGAAAAATCTATCACGCGCTTACCAAGCTGGAAACTTCTGACAGCCGTGTCGTAGATTGGAACGCTGCCGACAGGCACAGAAGAATTTTCCAGCACAAGTTCGCGAAAACCAACAATGTCTCCACCAGTGGAAAGCACCATCACGGTATCGGCTCCATAATATAGGGCTACTCTGAGTTTTTGGAGTTCCTCGACAAGATCAGCATGGACGGGTGATGTACCTATGTTGGCGTTGATCTTAATTGAGAAACCTTCTCCGATGATGACCGGTTTGCTTAGGCTTTTGTGGTTCTTGTTTCTGGGCAACACTGCTTTGCCATCCGCCAGCTTTTCCAGAACTAAATCAACTTCCACCATCTCTTGTTCGGCAACATAGAGCATATCCGTTGTAACCAGACCTTTCCTTGCAGCTTCAAGTTGGGTCATTTTCAGCCCCCCTTTCTCAAGTGATTTGCCACCATTTCTGCTGCCTTCAGTCCTGAGAGTATCATGCCGCCAAAAATTGGGCCCATCCTTGGCCCTCCGCCAGCACTTACCGCTGCCATTCCAATTACCATCAATCCTGGATAGACTTCCTTTGTGTTCTCAACGACGAATTTTTCTCCATTCTCTGCATCCATTGGAAATTCATACTCTGCCACACCACAACTGCAAAGATTTTCAGTGGGTCCCTTAACACTGCTAAGGATTCCTCTTTTCGCAAGCAGTCTAACGAGGTTTGCGGGATGACCTGTGCCATCTACAACGTATTTTGCTTTAACGGTTATTGGATCTACGTGCAGCTTGTCCTTTATGGTTGGCATCCAGTTAACCACCACGCCGCAGACAACTTTGTTTCTCATTGCGAGGTCCTCAACAAAAACGTTGTTGAATATCACCGCACCATTCTTTGTGGCTGCATAGGCCAAAGCTGCTGCAAAGTGAACTGCATCGACGACGAGAAATTCATCCTGCCGGTGATAACGTATTCCAAGTTCATTTAAGAATCCAGCCAACTCCGCCTCGAGGACGACTTCATTGAACATCATTCCTCCTCCCCAAATTCCACCGCCAGGGGCATTCTTTGCTTCGAAGATTGCTACTCTAAAACCTTCGCCTGCGAGCTTATATGCCATTGAAAGACCACTTGGACCAGCTCCAGCGATTGCCACATCCAAGTCAAGACATTTGGCAAATTTAGCGTGAAAAGCATCGAGAATAAGCTTGGAGATAACGATGTCCTTCATGCCACCCGCCTCCAAAAATTAATCCCTCCTTGCGGAGGGATTGCTTTTTATCCTTTCTTCCCGAATCCCTCCGCCGGTATTACCCGGATCAGGTTCAAAGGGTCGAGGGTTACACCCTCCTCTCAGCGGATTAAATCCGCTCCCCTTCGGGAAAGAATTCCTGTTGATTACTTGAAATTCACTTTTTCTAACTACATTATATCAGAAGCTGAACGGTAGTATGATAACTTATGGAGGATTTATCAGGAATATGATGAAGACTATCATTAAAATTGCCTTTCGAAATTTTAAAATGCATATGAAAACAGCTTTTGTGCTCATTCTCGGCGTTGGAGTTCCCTCAATGCTCATAGTTGGAGGGCTTTCGATAAACGACACCATAAAAAACTGGATAACTTCGAGCTTCTCAGAAAGCTTCGATCCTGCTGATGCATATGTTGAAAGCAGAAGGAGCAACATCTTCCTAAAAGTGAGTTTGGAAAATCGAATTTTAGACGCCCTGAGAGAGCAACCAAGCATTCTCAAAATCCTCCTTGTTTCAGAGAGCCTGGGTCGTGTCGAGCTCGATGGCAAAATTGTCGATTGTTTAGTTGTAGGTGTTAACCCAAGCGAACTTGAGGAATTCGTTGGCCGAAAAGTCCAGTTTGCGCCGGGTGAGGCAATAATTTCGAAAACTATAGCGAACGTGTTGGATATCCGCGAAGGGGCAATCCTCACAATCAACGTTGGAGCTGGGGAAAGGCAACTTACGGTTAAGCACATCGGTAATGAGGGATTTCTCAACTTTCGTGGTGACAGTCTTCACTACAACGGAACAGTCTTTGTCCACACTGATGACTTCCTTGGCCCTGGTGGTTTTCCAACACGGGCTTATTTGAGTTTAGAGGGCAATTTGAAAAACCATCAAACCATCGTTGAGGAACTTCGAAGAACTTTCAACGTACGAGCGGTGGCGATGAAATCAGAACTTCTCAACTCGCCAGCCAATAGAGCTTTGGGTTATCTGACCATAGCATTCAGCGGTTTTTCCATCCTTGCATCATTCATTCTCGTGTATCTTTTTGCGCAAAGCTTTGTTGAGGAAAGAAACAGCACGATGGCCACTTTGAGAATAATTGGATCAAAAACTAACCACATAGCAGCTATGCTTTTGATCGAAGGTTTATCGTATCTTCTTGTGGCGGGAATCCTTGGAGGAACCCTTGGAATCTTCCTAGCAAGGTATTTACTCAACAGGTTTCTTGTAATGGCAAGTGTCTTGAATTCAAGCTTTGGACTTGTCTTTGGTGAAATCAAGCTTTACATAAGTCCATTAACAATTGTCGTTGGAGTTCTTGCAGGCTTGATTGTCCCAATCTTGATATTTGTCAGAAGAATTCAACAACTCTCAAAAAGATCTCCAGTCCAGATGCTAAGCATTTATCAATCTGGTCCGCAGAATTCAATTTTCCCGAAGTTCAAGAAAATTCTTGGCGTGAGTCTAGGAGTTTTTGGTGCTTTAGTCACGCTCACCGTAGGACGTTTTTGGATGTTCGGTTTGTTGTTGGCCGCAGTTGGATTGTTTTTAGTTTTTTCGCACCCCATTGTGAGTTTGGCACTTGGGATGACATCAATCGGTATCGTCAGCTACTTTGAACCGAACGAAATGGTTGGAGGTTGGGAAATACTACAAAGAGGTGCCGTTTTTTTCGTAGGAAGTTGGTTGATTTTCGTATACGCTATTGTTCTGTTAAGAAAACTCATTTCAAAAATTGTAGGTAGAACATCGGTTTCGAGTTTCATAGCTCTTTCCTACGTTGAACGCAACAGAAGAAATTCTTTCGTCATAGCTTCGATGTTCAGTTTGATTGTCTTCGTGATGATCCTTGTTATAACAGTTCCAACCAACGTTCAAAGATTTGTTCGTAGCAAACTTGAGAATGGTCTTTTTGGATATGATTTCATGGTGATCCGAAACCCATTGAAGCTCATACTGTCAAGAAGCGAAATTGAAATAGCCGATGGTGTAACAGGTTATTCACGAGTGTACATTGCCGAGTTTGAAGAAGATCTGATTGCATTTGTAGACGAAAATTTCCTTCAAAATGCTTCGATACCACTTGAAATGGACGAAGAATGGCGCAGAGAACTGCTTCAACCTGGTAAGGCAATCGTAGGTTATCTGCAGGAAGATTCCTTCGAAGACATCGTCGGAAAGACAATTAAAGGCAAAGTGAGATCACCCTTTAGAATCGGTGGAACGACTACAATCGAACTTGAGGTCATCGATAAGTTCAACATGCGTCAACTAATGGTTCCAACAAGGTACGTAGCTTCGATCAACAGCATTCCAAAAGAGATTCGCACGATACCAGTCTTGCTTGCCAAGGTTGACCCAAAGAAGGTCTCGCAGATCAAAAACTTCTACGGCAAGGCATTCGACTTTCCAGTGTACATTACTGAGGAGCTGAATAGGCTTTTCTCAGGAGTAGATATGTTGATTCAAACCGCAATCGCTTTGTTGTATTTCGGTCTTATCAGCGGTTTCAGCGGCATCGCTTTTCATTCCCTCAGAACTGTCGTTGTCAGGAAGCGACTCGCCGGAACTCTCAGGGCCGTTGGAATGTCCAGTCGAAGCGTTAGCACATCTTTCGTAGTGGAGAATGTTGTTATCGCATCTTTGGGAATCTTAGTGGGAAGCTTTGCCGGGTATTTGGAATCGAGGGACATATTGAGGTTGATATTCAAGCTGTTTGGCTCAGGTGAGTTTTCGTTCCCGCTGGAAAACTTTCTTACACTCATTTGTGCCATTTACGTGGTAATACTTATAATTGTTTCTCTACCAGTTGTTTTGGTGAAGAGAAGTCCCGCCGATGCCTTGAGAACACCCGAATGAGTTTAAGGAGGAACAGCCATGATAACGGTGAGAAACCTTTGGAAGATCTACGGAAAAGGAGAAAAAAGAGTGGAAGCGCTCAGAGGAGTTAATCTCAAAATAGAGCAAGGAGAATTCATTGCCATACTTGGACCATCCGGCTCTGGAAAAACTACTTTGCTCAACTGCCTGTCCGGCATAGACTCACCAACTGAGGGTGAGATCTTTTTTGATGGTATAGCATTTCACATGCTAAGCGAAGAAGAAAAAACCAATTTCAGCGGCGGTGTGGTCAAGATCGACGGCACCGACCTGGCCGATCTCACCGACAACCAGCGTACCGACTACCGCGCCAACAATATGGGATTCATCTTCCAATTTTTCAACTTGATACCCGTTCTAACGGCTCTCGAGAACGTTGAACTTCCCTTGAGAATTCTTGGACAGAGAGGAAAGGACGTAACCCAGAAAGCATTGGAAATGCTTAAGCGTGTCGGATTAGCTGGCAAAGAGGACAAATTCCCTTCACAGCTTTCTGGCGGCGAGCAGCAGAGAGTTGCCATCGCAAGAGCTTTGATTCACAACCCAAAAATAATTTGGGCAGATGAGCCAACTGGAAATCTTGACTCTGAAACTGGTGCAGCGATTGTTGATCTGCTCGAAAGAATCCGTGCTGAGCAGGGTACCACTCTGGTTGTTGTCACCCACGATGAGAGGATTGCCCATCGTGCTGATAGGATCCTGATGGTTAGGGATGGTAGAATTTTAAAAGAGATGACTCGATCGAACACAGCGATCGAGATGTAGGTGGCGCAAGTGGCTGAGTGTAACATCTGGTGGATCAGAAAAGACATCAGGCTTCAAGACAACCAGGTGCTAATCCGTGCTGCAGAGGATGGAAATCCTGTCTTTCCGTTTTATCTGTTTGACCCATCGGAATTCATTGGCGGCGGACAAAAGAAGAAAGTCAACTTCATTTTCCAACAGCTTGCGAATTTGAACAACCAGCTTGCAAACTTCGGAACAGCCTTGACAGTATGCTACGGAAAAGCAAGGGATGTTTTTGCGTGGTTGAAAACACAATTTACAAATGCCAGAATCTTCACCAGCGTTCAACTTGGACATTTTGCTCGTCAAACTATCCAGGAGGCTGAGAAATTTTTTTGTGTCGAGAAAGTCTTAGAGGGTTATCTGTTGAACTTTGACAAAATTCGTTCCAAAAGTGGAACCATCCTGGCAACTTATTTTCATTTCAAGAATGCCGCCTATAAGGAACTCGAAAAATTTTACGTCATACCGGTAGAAGTTCCAAAGATAAACTGGTTCAATGTTTCCCGGGCTTGTGTCTACAAAATAGGTCCTCAACGGATTGAGAAGCTTGATTTTTCCTTGGATTCTCTTGGTTTTGAAGTAATAGAACTTGTTCACGAGGGAGCTGTAAGATCGGCAGAGGAACTTTTGGAGAGATTCGAGAAAGTCTTGCCGGATTACCAAAGGTTGAGGGACTTTCCGGCGGCAAACGGCACGTCATTGCTGAGTGCTCATCTATGCTATGGAACAATCTCCATCAGAAAAGTTTTCAAATGGGCTGCAGATCAACTGAATTCAGCGAAATTTTTAGAGGAACTTCTTTGGAGGGAATTTTTCAGTTACCTGCTTTACCATTTTCCAGAAAGCGAATTTCAAGATTTTAGGAAAGATTACAACACAAAATGGTTGAAACCTTCATATGAGGATTGGAAAAAGGTGTTGAACGCGCGAATCGGGATACCTATTGTTGATGCCGGGTTGAAACAACTCTATTTGGAAGGATTCGTCCACAATAGGATCAGAATGATTATAGCAAGCTATTTCACCAAAGACCTTGGCTGGGATTGGAGGTTCGGAGAAAGATTATTTGCAGAGCATCTCATTGACTACGATCCGGCTTTAAACGTTGGCAACTGGCAGTGGAACGCCGGCGTGGGGGTTGATCCAAGGTCAAAATACAGAAGGTTCAATCCTCAGCTTCAAGCTCAAAAGTTTGATCCAGAAGGTTATTACGTCTCTAGATATCTGGAAAGGAGTGATCCAGGTTGATAAGTCTGAAAGACATCGAAGCAACGTGTGAGAGGATATCAAGGTATGTACATAGAACACCGATTTTGACATCTAAAACGCTTGATTCGATCTCCGGCAACCAGGTTTTCTTGAAAGCTGAGAACTTTCAAAAAGCAGGTGCTTTCAAATTCAGAGGTGCAATGAACTTTTTGCTTTCGATGTGCCCTGATGACAGACAAAAGGGGGTTGTCACAGGTTCATCTGGAAACCATGGACAGGCTTTGGCTTGCGCAGGTAAACTTTTGGGAATCGATGTCACGGTTGTTGTTCCTGAGGATGCTTCTGCTGCAAAGCTTGCAGCGATAGAAGGTTATGGGGCAAAAATTGAAAAATGTGGTAGGACTTCAACAGAAAGATTGAACAGGGCTTTCGAAATATCCAGGGAAACTGGAAAGGTTTTCGTTCCACCTTTCGATCATCCATGGATAATGGCTGGACAGGGAACGATAGGCTTGGAAATCGTCGAAGAACTCGGATATGTCGACGCAATACTTGTTCCCTGCGGAGGTTGCGGTTTGATATCCGGCATTGCCGTTGCTGTGAAAGAACAAATGAAAAACGTAAAGATTTATGGCGTTGAACCAGAGCAAAGCAACAGCACTTATCTTTCATTCAAGGCTGGACATCTTGTCGAACTGAAGGATATACACACGATAGCCGATGGTTTAAGAACAGCTTCGCCTGGGAAAATAACCTTCGAAATCGTTAAGAAATACGTGGACGATGTTCTTCTTGTAAGTGAAGAACAAATAAAAGCTGCCATGGTTTTTCTTTTGGAGAGGATGAAAATCTTGGTGGAACCGTCTGGTGCGGTCACAGTTGCTGCGCTACTTTTTCACAAAATTCAACCAAGAAATAAAAGAGTTGTGGCAATCCTTTCCGGCGGAAACGTGGATTTACTGTCGTTTTGTCAATGGGTGAAAGAAGTTAAGCAGCAAGAAGGTGAATTTTATGAACATCGTTGAACTACCTAAGCAGGAGTGGAAAGATTTCAAGCTTCATTACCGCTGGGAGACGGATAAATGTTATGTCGTGAACGTTGAGGCAACCGAGAAAGGATGGAACGTTAAAATTAAGCTCACCGAGCTTTCTGAAAAACTTGTGAAGGATTATTACGAAGGACTTTGGGAAGAGTGGATGGATGAAGAAGCCGCAGGACGGTGCAAAATTTTTGGCGCTGAAACTGACGGAAAAATTGTTGCATGGATGACCGTTGGACCGGAAGTGTGGAACAACAGATTGAGAATTCACGAGCTTATGGTTCTGGAGAAATACCGTGGAAAGGGAATTGGCTCAGCGTTGATAGAAAAAGCAAAAGAATTCGGCAGAGAACTTGGTTGTCGAGCAGTCGTCCTCGAAACATCCACACACAATTACAAAGCCATCCAGTTTTATCTGAAACAGGGATTTCAACTGGATGGCTTTGTTTTGAGTGCATATCAAAATGTTGGGCAGCAGAGACACGAAGTTCGTCTGGAGCTGGTGTATTTCTTGATTTGATAAAATCAGATTTTGTACCTTGAAGCCAACTGCTGCAAATCCGAGACGATTCTGTTCAGTTCATCTGCAGCAGTTGACAAGCTTTTTGTTTCGCTGGCTTGTTGCTCAACTGCAGATGAAACCCTCGAGAGGGCATCTTTCAAAACTTCAACATTGCGCACGATTTTGTCAGTTGCAGCAGCTATCTCCTGAACAGCTCCACTTTGTTCTTCACTTGTCGCGGCTAAGTCGTTTGTGAAGGAGGAGAACTTATCTATTTCTTGAACTATTTCGCCTATATCTTGAACTGTTTCTTCCATTACTTTGACGATGCTTTTGAGTTCTTCTGAAATATGACCTCCGCCCTTGGCAACTGAGTTTGTCAGGTCTCTGATCTCCTTGAGGGTATTGGAGATGGTTTGAGTTGATTTTCGACTTTCTTCAGCTAGCTTTCTTATCTCGTCTGCAACGACTGCGAATCCCCTACCCGCTTCTCCGGCCCTTGCGGCCTCAATTGCAGCGTTGAGTGCCAACAAATTAGTTTGTTCAGCAATGCTGGATATTGTGTTTGTGACTATTTCAATTTGCTGAGACATTTGAACAAGCTTATCCATGGTTGCCATGGCCTCTGCGCTGGCTGTGGACAGCAAACTGATCTTATCCGCAAGCTTTTGAATTGAAGAAGAAGCCTGTTGGCCTTTCTGCTTTAAACTTTCAGCACCTTCTGCAAGCCTTGCAGCGTTTTTGGCGACATTTTCGGCTCCTGAGGATATCTCCTCTATACCACTGTTAACCTCGCTGATCGATTCCGAGATCTCGCCGACCAATTTTGATGTTTTCTCTGTCAATTCATCCACTTCTTCTGATAAGTTTGTGGTTTTTTTGATGTTTTCGACGAGTTTGTTGGAGAAATCTGTTGCATTAGCTTTGAGATCTACAATTTTTGTGACGCTATTTTTCAGATTTTCAACAAGCAATACAAAAGCCTTTGAAAGCTGTCCGATTTCATCTTTGCTCGTCGTTTCGAATCTTCCTGTGAGATCGCCAGAAGCAACCTGTTTTGAGAAATCTGCCAAATTGAGGATGGGTTTTGTGACGGCTCTGCCAAAAAGAAAACCTATCACAACGCTGATTAAGACTGCAGCAGCCGTTGTGAGAAGACTCTTTTTCAGCGATTCAACAAAGGGAGCATTAAGTTCAGATTCGAGTATACCTACAGAAAGCATCCATCCAGCAGTTTGCACAGGCGCCATTGCAACCAATCTCTTCACGTTATCAAAGGTGTACGAGATATGTGCAACAACTTTCTTTGCTACTTGCTCTTCGACTGGCCTTAGAGTTGAATCAATCTCTGAAAGTTTCTTTGAAACGTACTCTTGCTTTGCGTGTGCAACAACTTTGCCAGAAAAGTCAGTTATATAAGCATATCCAGTCTGTCCATATTTAATTGAAGAAACAAGATCTTGCAAAAGTTTTTGCGGCATAATTGCTCCGAGGATACCCTCTGCTATCCCTTCATACGAATAAATTGGGACAGCAAAGACAATTGATCTTTCTCCTTCCCAGTTGATTCCTGAGGCTAGAAAGTAGGATTTGCCTTCCTGTACAATGGCTTTGAAAAACTCAGCTTGTGACAAATCAAGCTCTTTATCTTTGAAAGTGTACGCTTTGCCTTCTGAGTTTGTCATAAACCAGTCCACGAAACCTAAGGGCTCAAGCTGATCCAATTTGGCTTTCAACGTCATCGTGACAAAGCTTTTTTCAAAGAGCATGAGAAAATTTTGAAAATCCACTGAAATGGTCCTCAGTGTCGCCAACCTGTTGTCCAACCAGTGACCCAAAGCCAAGGCTTCCTTCTCCGCTTTCTGTCTCAAGCTACTCACAGCAGAAGTTGAGGATATTGTCCTGATTTCAAGAAGGTTTATCACAGTGAGTACACTAGCTGTGAGAATAACCAACAGGGTAACCAAGCTGATCACTTTAAATCTAACTCCCACACTTCCGACCTCCTTTATAATGAAGTTTCTCAAAGTGATAATTAGAATTTAAAACTGTATGGTGAATAAAAATATATTTGATTACATATTTTGAAATGGAAACATGCGTCCTATTTAATTCTACCACATACAGACTTTGTGAATACAAAAAAATAACCAAGATGCTTTGAACTTCATGCAATTTCCAAAGAGAGTGAGAACTTTTAAAAAGAATGGGTTATCATCAGAATGATGATCATCCGAAGTTTTGCGCTGATTGAAGTTCCAGGTCATTTAGAACAGGGGTGGGACAATGTTAAAGGATAATCACAATGAAGAGCAGAGCATGAACGATGAAAAATCAGCCGTCTTACACGCCGTCTATCGGGGCAAGATACAAATCTCACCGAAGGTTCCTATAAGATCCCACGATGATTTTGCAATTTGGTACACACCAGGGGTTGCAAAAGTTTGCCAGCAGATAGCAAAGGACAAATCGAAGGTGTACGACTACACCAACAGGGAAAACACTGTGGCAGTGATAAGTGATGGGACGAGGATTTTGGGACTTGGAGATATCGGACCTGAGGCAGGCTTACCTGTAATGGAGGGTAAAGCGTTACTTTTTAAATACTTGGGCGGTGTGGATGCAATACCATTATGCATTGCGACGAAAAAAATAGAAGAAATCATAATGTTTTGCAAATGGATTTCTCCATCTGTTGCTGGAATAAATTTAGAGGACATTGAAAGCCCAAAATGTTTTCTTCTGCTTGAAAAAATGCAGGAAGAACTTTCTATACCTGTATTTCACGATGATCAACAGGGCACCGCAACTGTAACCCTTGCCGGTTTGATAAACGCTTTGCGAATAGTAGGTAAGCATATACACAACGTGAGAATAACTTTAGTTGGTGCTGGAAGTGCAAATTATGCATTTGCAAAGTTACTTGAAAAAGTTGGAGCGGATCTGTCAAACGTCATTGTATGTGATGCTAAAGGAATAATAAACAAAGAACGACTCAACGAGTTCATAGAGCCCCTGAAAGCTGTGTGGTCAAAAACCAATGGGAAGAACATCTCAGGAGGGATACCGGAGGCACTCAGTGGTTCGGATGTTTGCATTGCCTACTCAAAAAGCGGTCCTGGTGTCATTCTGAAAGAATGGATCAAACTAATGAACAAGGATGCGATAGTCTTTGCTGGTGCAAACCCAGTCCCAGAGATATGGCCGTGGGAAGCAAAAGAAGCTGGTGCAAGAATCGTGGCAACTGGCAGAAGCGATTTTCCAAACCAGGTTAACAACTCGCTTGGCTTTCCAGCGATCTTCCGAGGGGTGTTGGATGTAAGAGCAACAAAGGTAACAGACGAGATTTGCATTGCAGCTGCACAAGCTATTGCAGATTTCGCTTACAAAAAAGGAATACACGAGGAATACATTGTACCGACGATGGAAGAAAAAGAAGTCTTCATCGAGGAAGCTTTCGCAGTTGCAAAGAAAGCAATAGAACAAGGTGTGGCACAGAATCCATTACCCGATGACCAACTGCTTGAGAAGATAAAAGGAAGAATAGATCAAGGAAGATTGCTTGAAAAAGCTTTGGTCAAAGAAGGGTTGATCAGGTTGCCTTGAGTGATTTTGCTCAAAGAGGTGAATCAGGTATGGATGCCATCGCTTACAGTGAGAAGGACAACGTTGCCACGGCTCTTAGAGATCTAAAAAAGGGACAAGTTGTTCAGTTAACCCGTGGAAGCGTGAAAGAAAAGATAACCCTCCTCGAGGATATTCCATTCGGTCATAAGTTTGCCTTGGAAGACATTCCGAAAGGCTATGAAGTAGTAAAGTACGGAGAACCAATAGGAGAAGCAACGACGGATATAAAACAAGGAGAATACGTTCACGTGCACAACGTCACTGGCAAACGAGGAGTGAGGAGGGGTAAAGAATGAGGCTCATTGGATACAGAAGACCGGATGGAACTGTCGGGTTCAGAAACTATTTTCTCGTGGCTCCGACAGTTATATGTGCTACAAGGGCTGGAGAACAAATTGTCGATCAGGTCAATCAATCCGTGCTGATAGACAATCAGCACGGTTGCAATCATATGAAAGATGACCATGCAAAGGTTTTCAGGGTCTTGACTGGCGTTGGATTAAATCCAAATGTCGCAGGCGTTTTGTTCCTGGGTCTTGGTTGTGAGACAATCCCAACGAAAGAAATCTGCGAAGTCGTCAAGAAAACTGGTAAACCGACCCACTGTCTCATTATTCAAGAGGAAGGAGGTACCCTGAAAACAATAGAGCATGGGATACGAGAACTGCAAGGCATGGTTCTTAGCACACACATTGAGAAAGTTGAAGTGGATTTCTCACAAGTCACGGTTGCAATTGAATGCGGAGGGTCTGACACGACTTCGGGAATAGCCGCCAACCCCGTGGTTGGTTATGTTGCAGATAAACTGGTTGACCTTGGAGCAAGGGTTGTTTTTTCAGAAACAACTGAAATCATCGGTGCGGAACATTTGCTGGCTAAGAGAGCTGTTAACAAAGAAGTTGCAGATAAACTTCTCGCACTTGTTGACAAATGTGAACAAAGTGCTTTAGCTGGTAGGGAGGATATTCGGGGAGTTAACCCCACGCCAGGGAACATACGAGGTGGATTGACAACCCTTGAAGAGAAATCCCTTGGTGCTATTTACAAAGCTGGAACAAAACCGCTGCAAGACGTCGTCGACTACGCAGTGAGCCTAAAGGATAAACCTGCTGAATTGTACTTCATGGATAGCCCCGGGCACGACGTTAAATCGGTGACAGGAATGGTTGCAGGTGGTGCACAGCTTGTACTTTTCACAACTGGAAGAGGTACTCCCACTGGTTGCCCGATAGCACCGGTCATAAAAGTCACTGCGAACTCAAGGACTTTTCAAAAGATGTCAGACAACATCGATTTTGATTGCTCATCAGTTCTGGAAGGTAAGGAAACAATACAAGAAGCCGCTGAAAGATTGTTCAAATTGGTTGTTGATGTGCTCAACGGTCAACCAACAAAATCGGAAATACTCAAACACAGAGAGTTTGCGATATATCTAACACAACCAACATTATGATTGGAGGCATGCTTGTGAATTACAAACAGATTGATCTGAAATACGGTGAAACCTCTGTGAAAATCGATATCCCGCAGAACGCAGATGTCCTGTTGCCAAAGGAAGAACTTCCTGGTGTGGCGAATCCTTTGAATGAGGTGTACCAAAGCTTGAGATATCCGATAGCGAGTCCAGCACTTGAACAAATTTTGAGGGAAACTCAACCCAGAAAAATAGTCATCCTTGTCAGCGACATAACAAGACCTTCACCTTCACATATTCTCGTTCCCCCGATTTTGGAAGAGATTACAAAGGCAGGACTCAGCCTTGATAACGTGAAAATTGTCTTCGGACTGGGATTTCATCGGAAAATGACACCTGAAGAAATGAAGAAAGCAGTTGGCGAAGAAGTTTACAACAAAGTCGAATGCCTGAACCACGATGTCTCGGAGTGCACGTATATCGGAACAACGAAAAGAGGAACAGCTGTAGATGTATTCAAACCCGTCGTCGAGTCGGACTTCATAATTGCCACCGGAAATTTGGAACTCCATTGGTTTGCAGGTTACAGCGGCGGAAACAAGGCTTTGCTTCCCGGAGTGTGCAGCAAAAGAACTATAGAAGCTAACCACTCGCTCATGTTATTAGACGGTGCAACTACAGGAACAATAGAGGGAAATCCGGTTAGAGAAGACATAGACGAAGCAGGACGAATCGCTCGGGTAAAGTTCATTGTAAACGTTATTTTGAACAGCAAAAAGGAAGTCGTCAAGGTTGTCGCTGGAGATCCGATTGCAGCCCATAGGGGAGGAACGAAGTACATCGATAAGATGTACAAAGTTCCTATAAAGAAAAAATACGACATCGTTGTTGCTTCATGTGGTGGATGTCCGAAGGATATAAACTTATACCAAGCCCAAAAAGGTCTCGACAACGCTTTTCAGGCTGTGAAACCAGGAGGAATAATAGTACTCGTCGCCGAATGCAGGGAAGGTTTCGGAGAAAAGACTTTTGAAGAGTGGATGAAAAAAGCCAAAACCATCGATGAACCTTTGCAGTGGATAAAGGAAAACTTTTTGCTCGGTGGGCACAAAGCCGTGGGATTTTGTAAGGTTTTGAAAAAAGCAGAAATCTTTCTCTGCTCAAAAATGGATCCAAACGTTGTCAACGATGTTTTTATGCATCCTTTTGATTCCGTTGAGGAAGCTCTAAAAGTTGCTTTGAAGATGAAGGGTGAGAGTGCGGACATCTTGGTCATGCCCTATGCAAATTCAACCTTGCCGTGTGAGTGATTGAAAAAGCTTGTCAATGACCGCCTGTGTCAAACAGGCGGTTTTCTGTTGGTACAATAAGATTTGTGAGGAGGTGCAACAGTGCAAAAACATGATCTTCCAAAAGACATGATGCACATTATTCAGAAGACCATAGATTCTGTTCTTCCTGATACTGCGGTGAAAGACCAGCTTTCCAAACTTACATTGGAAGGAAGATTCTTCGTTCTTGCGATTGGTAAAGCAGCTTGGAGGATGGCGAAAGCCGCGTCAGAGGTTTTGAAGGACAAAATCGTATATGGTGTTGTGATCACAAAGTACGATCACAGTCTAGGCGAGATTGAGAATTTTGAAATCTACGAAGCTGGGCATCCTGTTCCTGACGAGAACTCTTTGAAGGCAACCGATAGAGCCTTGCAGTTGATTTCAAAGCTGGACGAGTCCATTCAGATACTATTCCTGGTCTCTGGTGGTGGATCAAGTCTGTTCGAGAAATTGAAGGAAGGCATAACTCTTTCCCAGCTGCAAAGCCTCACAAAAGATCTCCTCGCCAGCGGGGCAGATATAACCGAAATAAACGCGATCAGAAAACGTCTATCCATGGTCAAAGGAGGAAAATTTGCAAAACTTGTGTATCCAAGAAAAATCATGGCGCTGGTACTTTCGGATGTTCTTGGGGACAAACTTGACAGCATAGCCTCTGGTCCTGCTTATCCAGATACCACGACAAATCGGCAGGTTATGCAAATCGTCGAGCGGTACAATTTGAAGCTGGATGCGAATGTGACAGAATGTCTGCTGGAGGAAACACCAAAGGCTGTAAGGAACGCTGAACATTATGTCATTGGCAGTGTGAAGACCGCCTGCGAAACTGCTGAAGGAATTGCAAGATCTCTTGGTTACAACACAACGATATTGACAACGACCTTGACTTGTGAAGCGAGAGAAGCGGGCAGATTTCTTGCAAGTGTCTCAAAAGAAGTGTTATTCTTCGACAGACCCATTGCCAAACCGGCCGCGATAATACTCGGCGGAGAAACTGTTGTCCACGTAAAAGGAACGGGAAAAGGTGGAAGAAATCAAGAACTAGCGCTGTCTGCGGCAATTGAAATAGCCGGTGCAAGAGGAATAGTTATTGCCTCTGTTGGGACTGACGGAACCGATGGACCAACCGATGCAGCAGGTGGAATAGTGGATGGACAAACTGCTTTAAACATCAGGAAGCTGGGATTCGACCCTGTCAGGTTGTTAGACAACAACGATTCATATATTGCCCTCGAACTTGCAAATTGTTTGTTGAAAACAGGCCCAACCGGGACTAATGTCAACGACCTCATTCTTGCACTGATTGCTTAGAGCCCACAATCTCTCAGAAATGGTTACAAAGATTGACTGAAATTGTCTTTGACGTATAATCTTCGTGGAAGTGGAAAACACAATTAACCAATGGTAAATAGAATATGTGAGGGGGTGAAAGAATGAGGCGATTGGTTTTGATTATCTCCATTGTTTTGATGGTTTCGCTATCGCTCGCAGCGATCAAGGAGCTGGTCGTTTCCAATCTCGAAAATCAGACGTTTAGTTCTTCTACAAGCATTGGCGAGTTTTTCATCACGGCCACTTCCGACAAAACGGTGGTCATTGAGCCCCACAACAAGGTTGCTTCAGACGGGAAAAGTTTTACAAAACGTTTGAAACTTGGAGGAGCTGGGACCGCAGAGTATCGTTCAATCCATTTCAAGGTAAATGGTCGGGCAACAGTTGTCGTATATCTGATCAGTTCTAGCAGCAGTGAAGATAGGCAACTTGACTTGTACAAGATCGACGGTACTCTTGTCGCATCGGTACCTGCATTTGGTCAGACCTTGGAGAAACAGGTTTTCGAAATAGTTGAAGCTGGTACGTACTATCTTGCTTCACCAAGAGCTGGGGTTAACATTTACTACATTAGTGTAGAGGAGAAGGTTGTACCAAAAGAACTAGTGGTTTCACAACTCGAAAGCCAAAAGATAACTTCGCCAGTTCGATTCGGGACATTCCTTGTAACAGCCAGCGCGGATAAGCCTGTTGACATTGAGCCTCACAGCAAAGTAGCCTCCGATGGAACGACCTTCACAAAACGACTAAAACTCAACGGCGCAGGTACCACCGAATACCGCTCGATTCACTTCTCGGTTAGCCGCGCCGCCACAGTAACTGTGTATTTAATCAGCTCAAGCAGTAGTGAGAACAGACAACTCGATCTGTACAAAGCGGATGGTACACTGGTCGGATCCGTTCCAGCTCTTGCACAATCCATTGAAAAACAAGTATTTAAGTTAAATGAGCCTGGTGATTATTACTTAGCTTCCCCAAGGGCTGGTGTGAACATTTATTACATTAAGATCGAGGAAGAAGGTGCTGAAACTGTAGAAAGGCTAAGACCAAGTTGGGATCAAGTTCCTACCCCGAGGATTACTTCCCTAAAAGTTGACGAGAATGACCCTGGTGCAATTGTCATCATCTTCGAGCTTATCACCGGTTTCGAAGGAGCAGACTTGGCCGTGGTCGAAGTACTGGATGAAAGGCTTGACAAACTGGATGAAATACTTGTGGGAAGTTCAAAAGAAACAACAAGACAGGTAACCTATTCGCCAAAACGGTCGGGGACCTATCATTTTAGAGTCGTAGCTCGACGGACGGATGAAGAAGAACCTAAGAATTCAGAGATTCAGAGCTTCTCCTTCCTTTTGCCATTGAGTGCACCGAAAGTGGAAGCTTACACGAAGAAGAACAACTCCTTGCTGATCGAGTGGAGCGAGGTCAAAGAAGCGGAAAGGTACATCGTCGAATTCAAAAGGGCAGACGAAGATTCTTTCAAATTGGTCGCAGAAAATTTGACAGCGAATGCCTACACGATAGCTGATCTGATTCCAGGTGTTGAATACGACATAAAGATCACAGCAGTCAGAGGAGAAGAAATAGCGGTCGGTCAGCTGAGAAAGAAGGTTGCCGAAACAGAGGAGAGAAAGTGGAAGTTCGTGCGGTTCGGTCATACAACTTACGATGATACCAATAGAATTGAATTTCTCGAAGATGGTTCTATAAGACTCCACGCATGTGTCTACAACCCGAACACCTTGGAGATAGTTAAGAAAGGCGGAAAATTCACGGACTTTTTCGATGGAATTTCCTTCTACTACACCGAAGTCAACCCACAGGAAGAGAATTTCGTTCTCACCGCCACTTTTCATGTTGATTACATAAACCCAACCCCAGATGGTCAAGAAGGTTTTGGAATCATCATCAGAGATTCCCTTGGAGTTCATGGAAGCACGGAACTTTTCATGACCAATTCCGCTGGTATTATCTGCGGAAGAATGAGGAGAGTTCTACCCGATGGCACGACACAGGTTATAAGACCTGCCATGGGAACAAGGTTTGTACATGGACTGACACCGGAACACATAGAGAAAAACATCACAACCGGTGCAACAGTGGTGTACAACGCTTTTGATTGGACTTCTGGAAAGGTTGTAAAGCAAGGAGACACATACACCTTGACGCTGAAGAAAACCAACACTGGTTATCATGCGATTTTGAACAATGATCCGTCTACCGAGATAATCATGTACGACAACGGTTGGAAAAAGTTAACCGTTTTGGATCCTGGGAGAATCTACGTCGGACTTGCAGCCGCCAGAGGGGTAGTTGTCACAATAACGAACATCTCGTTTACAACATCTGATCCTAAAAGTGATCCACCTGCTGAACCCGAACCAGCCCAAGCAATCGAGCCGTCTTACAGAATTTTGTCTGCAACAACTTGCGGAACGGAAGACTATAAGCTTATCTTTCTTGCAAATGCCGATGGAAAATTGTCCTTGTTTGACGAATCAGGAATGAAAATCGTTGATGATATCAAAGTAGCGGCTGACAGCGAGACAGTCTGCGAGCTCAGGTTGAAAGAAGGTGTCAACAGATTCAGGATCTTGTTTACGCCTGATCCCACATATAGGACCAAGAAGGGCGAGCAACTTTCAAGCTACGAAACTAAATTGATCGAATTCCAAGTAGAACACAGGTATTTTCCGTCCGACATAATACACGTATCACCATCTGGCTCAAAAGATGGCCATGGTACCGTTGAGTCACCAGTCGACATCCACACGGCCATCAGTTTTGCGAGACCTGGGCAGACAATAATTCTCGAACCAGGTCTTTACAAAATGGCAAAGCCTTTGGTGATTCATAGAGGTATCGATGGTGAACCAGAAAGACCTATTAAAATAGAGGTTATCAACAGTGAGCGTGCTGTTTTGGATTTCAAAGGAGCAGGTGCTGGTCCATTTTCGTCGGCATTTGCAATCCTTGCTAATTACTGGCATATAAAAAACCTTGACGTTTGCAACAGCGACGGAAATGTCAAAGGAATTAACATAGCCGGTCATCACAATATTCTTGAAAGAGTTAACGCCTACAACAATGGCGACACGGGAATACAAATATCCGGTTCCTCTGTTGATCCGTCCGAAAAATGGCCTACGTACAATCTGATTGAGAGCTGCGTGTCCTACAATAACTGCGATCCAAGTGCAAACAACGCAGACGGGTTTGCGGCAAAGATGACGGTTGGACCAGGAAACATCTTTAGAAACTGCATAGCATACAACAACGTCGACGATGGTTGGGATCTTTACTCAAAAGTCGAAATAGGTCCAATAGGGGTTGTGGTAATAGAAAACTGCGTAGCGTACAACAACGGCATAACCTTCGAGGGAAGAACAGGCGAAGGAAATGGTTTTAAACTTGGCGGAGAAGGTGTACCGGTGAAGCACGTTTTAGCTAACAGCATTGCATACGGCAACTTTGGTAGCGGTATCACGAGTAACAGCAACCCCGCAGTGGTGATTATGAACACGACTTCTGCGTTCAACAAAAAGGGCAACTACGCATTATATGGTAGGGGTAATGTCGAAAGAACTTTTGAAGTCAAAGGCGTCATATCCTACAAACCGGGAGCAGCAGATCTTGTGGAGTTGAGCAAACTTTTAGAAGATCCCAGCAATTATTTTAACGGTAGAAACATCAACGGCGAGATCGTTTCCGAGGACTGGTTCAAAAGTGTTGATCTCTCCATAACACCGAAGATAGATGAACATGGCTATATCGATATGGGAGACTTGTTTGTCCTGACGGATAAAGCACCGACCGGGGTCGGATCGAGGCTTCCAAGTTTCCATTCCGGGTGTATCACCTGTCCAACAATGTGAAACATCTTTTCTTTCTCAAGTAGTAGCGCACCGCAAGGTGCGCTTTTTTGACGTCCAAAAATGATGTTCAATCCAGAGTTTGAAAACAAGTTGTTGGTAGATTATCGAGTCGATTTAGACTGTCGAAAATTCTATCTTCTTGCAGGTATTTTCTCAAGAATGTTTCAGGGGATATTGAAAGTTTTGGTACAATAATTTTTGTCTAATCTAAGCTAACGGGAGGTGCGTAGCAGTGGTATGGTCGACAGTTTTGCTTGTGCTTAGCATCTTGTTTATAGTTGTTTCCACGGTGAGGTGGAGACTGCATCCGTTCCTTGCATTGATCTTTGCGGGATTCCTCTTTGGTCTTCTCTCTGGTATGAAGCTGAGCGATGTGATTAACGCAATAACCAGCGGATTTGGTGGTACAGTTAGTTCAATTGGAATCGTTATTGTAGCCGGAACAATAATCGGCGTGTTCCTCGAAAAATCTGCAGGTGCGTTCACAATGGCCGAAAGTGTGCTCAAGGTTACGGGTAGGAAAAACGTACCTCTGGCGATGTCGATCATTGGATATATCGTGTCTATTCCAGTTTTCTGTGACTCGGGTTTCGTGATCCTTCAGCCTCTCAACAAAGCTTTAACTAAGCGGGCAGGGCTAAGTCTTTCGACAACAGCGATAGCCCTCAGTCTTGGTTTGTACGCCACCCACACCATGGTGCCTCCAACACCAGGTCCAATAGCCGCTGCAGGTAACCTTGGTGCTGATCTTGGTCTGGTCATTCTGGTAGGGTTGATCGTCGCAATTCCAGCTATGGTAACCGGTTGGCTTTTTTCACTCAAATACGCTTCAAAAATATACATTGATCCAGAGCCAGAGTTGACCGAGGAAGAAATAACCAAAAGGATGAAGGAAGCTCCGAAGGCTGTGGCAGCGTTCATGCCAATACTCGTACCACTTTTGCTCATAGTTTTGAAATCTATTTCAGATTTTCCAACAAAGCCTTTTGGTGATGGTGCATTTAGACAGTTTGTTGGCTTTCTTGGTAACCCAGTAACTGCATTGCTCATAGGTGTGTTGATTGCCTTTGCTCTACCAAAGAAGTTGACAAAAGACATGGTGTCGATGAACGGATGGATTGGTCAGGCTGTATTGAGCGCAGGTGTAATAATTCTCATAACCGCGGCTGGTGGGGCATTTGGTAGGGTGTTACAGAACTCGGGTGTTGCAAAGATCATAGGCGAGCAACTTGCAAAAGCCAACCTTGGAATATGGTTGCCGTTCATCATTGCAGCCGCGATAAAGACCGCTCAGGGTTCATCGACGGTCTCGTTGATAACAACTTCGGCTCTTATGGCTCCTTTGTTGGGACCTCTTGGATTCACATCAGCTGTTGCAAAAGCTTTGATAACAGTAGCCATCGGAGCTGGTTCAATGGTCGTCTCGCACGCAAACGACAGTTATTTCTGGGTTGTCACACAGTTCTCAAACATGGATGTGAAAACGGGATATAAGCTGCAAACACTTGGAAGTTTTGTCCAAGGTTTGGTCTCAGCAGTCGTAGTTTGGATAATAAGCTTATTTGCTGTCTAAGCTGGTTCAACAGCAAGTTATCGGTTAATGGGGATGTGGTACTCAAAGCCACATCCCCTTTTTCTTTCAAATGAAACCTTGTATCTACACTTGTAGCAAATGATTATCCATAGATACAATTAATTTCAAAATTTCTTGAATACTACACTCTAGAAACTATGAAAAGTGAGAACGAAATTACAAATCATCTAACAATTTCAAAGTCTCGATAATTCAGGAAAACCGAAGCTAAAATTGCATATGAATAACTCGTACATAACGTTGCTGGATTATAGCTTAAGCAAGTAGTTTTGGCCTTATGGACGGCTCCAGCCCCAAGTTTTTAAGCATAAGTACTTTCTCATCGACAGCCTGGCCAGGAGTCGTTAAGTAGTTACCAACCATGCAAGCATTTACGCCACATTTGTAAGCCAACCATTCGTATTGTTTTAAAGCGTTTTCCTTTCCTCCCGCAAGGACTATTACTTTATCTGGAAGGATGATTCGAAAAAGCGACAATGTTGCAAGTATCTCTTCTATTGGCAAAAGTGGCCTACTTTCGAGCGCAGTGCCTTTTATAGGATTTAGAATGTTTATCGGCACGGAATCCACACCGAGTTCTCTCAGCTGGAAGGCCAGCTTGATTCTTTCAAGCATGCTTTCTCCCATACCTATTATCCCGCCGCTACAGACTTGCATTGATAAACTTTTCGCCAACCTTATAGTTTCAATTTTCTCCTTTTGAGCATGCGTCGTACAGATGTTGGGAAAGAAATCTTTTGAGGTCTCCAAATTGTTGTGATATTTGCTGACTCCAGAATCAATCAGCTTTTTTGCCCTCTGTATTGTTAGAAATCCTAAGGAAGCACATAACTCTATGGAGAAATTCCTCGAAATATATGCGAAGAAATCGACAACTAACTCAAATTCATGATCAGTCAAGGCCGGCCCACTGGAAACCAGCGAGAATCTACTCACTGGGTAAGGGATAATCTTCAGCAGATAATCAAGTATCTCCTCAAGACAAGCCATGTCTTTCGACTGTATTTCACAACTGTGGTATATTGATTGTGAACAAAACTTACAGTCCTCTGGACACATTCCAATCTTGATCGGATAGATTGAGCACAATTCCACCGATACACCAAAATATTGCCTTCTGATCCTTTCAGCCAAATCCATCACGGCACTCAAATCATGCGAAGCTATAGCTGAAAGTTTTACAGCATCAGGAAAATCGACATATGCTCGGTTTAACACTTTCTTTTCAATGTACTGGAGAAATTTGTCAGACATGGTTCTTGCCTCCTCTAAGTCATCATTGAAAAGTCTATTTTAGGAACTGTTAAAAAGTCAAGCAGGCGCGCTGATCGACTCGAATTACGTTTTGGTGCAATATTATAAATTACATTGCACACAATAGTTAGGCATGAATAAAAGAAAACTAAACGTTCGGGTAGTTGCAACAGTTTTATCTTGGTGTTGGATTAGGAAAATCGGTCCAAAATAAAAGACCCAAATAGGTTAATAATGAATGTAATAAAAGTTACCCAATGTATTTTCGAGAGGTCTTAGTGATCAAAAAAAGACCAAAATTAACCACCAATACCTATTAGCAATAATAGAATAACGCCATAGCGCCGTTGGTAGAAAAGTTAAATGGATCTAACTTAATTTAGTGAATAACCACATTAACTATTAGGAAATGGGCAAAGAATTATATGTGTGTGCGCCGTTGCGCATCAGATCAGCGTTTTCGATATCTAATCA
>FWWM01004116.1_pt1 | contig 34546 bp, 27 predicted proteins | sample 2228351 | NCBI WGS metagenome assembly FWWM01 (sample SAMEA103939774, study PRJEB20133) | metagenome
CCTTCCTGTAATAATCTCTTTCTTCTGGTGTCGTTCCTCTGGAACTTTGTGATTTTTATGTGTTGCATTTTTTCTATTAACATTTCGTCCCGGTGGGACTATCTTAATTGCACACAGATGACACAGATTGAACAGATTTTCACAGATTTGTTTTTGAATTGGTTGTTGAAAATTGTTCATTGAAAATTGATTTTTTTTCTTTCCAGTTTTAGACAGACTAAAGTCTGTCCTACAATTTTTTTGTAGGGAAGGACTTACCATTTACATGATCTGTTTGAAATTTATTTTTATCACAAACAGAATTTTCACCCTTTCCGCCTGAGACGGATTTTTTCAGGGTCTTTGCCTATGGTTTCGTTCCTCCGGAACTTTAAGATATTGTGTGGTTATCACTTTTTCTATTAACGTTTCGTCCTAACAGGACTTGTTAATTTCAAACAGATAATACAGAATAAAAAGATTTTCACAGATATATTTTCTGGCTTGCAGACTGAGAACTGAAGACTATGGACTTGCTACAACCATTTCTTAAACTTTTTTAAAGCTCTTTTACCAGTCCGGAATACTTTCTTTCGATTTTAAATCCGAAACGGTAAAAATATTCGGGTCTGAAAAATCCGGTTGTTACATATTTAATGTTTTTTGCTTTCATTCTGTTGAAAAGCTCATTCATCAAACCTTCACTTATACCTTTTCTGCGATAGCGATTCGCTACTACAATTTTTTCCATTTGCACTGTGTCCTCACTTGTCTGGTAATAAAAAAGTCCACCGATAATAAATCCTCGCTCTGACACGGCAACAAGATAACTATGCTCAGGTCTGAAAGTAATCAAAAGATTTGCTTCCAAAAATAATTTATGTAATCTGGATATTTCTTTCGGATTTACAGGCGCACGAATAATATATGGATTACCATCACTATCGGTAAGTTGAACTACAAGCCCTGATGCAAATGAAACATCGCCTTTGATCTTTAGAAATGTAGCTGAATCCGTTGGTTTCAGATGTGGATAACTTAATCGGGTAAGAAAGAAAATTTCTTTTTCCGTAAGCTCAAATTCAAAACTTAAATTACTCAGAAGTTTGATTGTCTCATCTTTGGTAAGTTTTTTCTCGCGTTGTTTTAAAATTATCTCTCTCATAACTTTTTTGAAATTTTCTGAAGAATCCTTTAAAACTGTTTCAGTAAAAAATCTTGTTCTTACTGCAGGATAATCTTCCTCTAAATCGAAAAGGCGATATGTTTCATAGATATCATAGATAGTCTCGGCTTGTGCAGTTAACGAAGCTTCTTTATTTAATTCATACCAGCGATTAAATCTTTTAATTGCAAAGTAAAGTTGCTTCGGCAGAAATCCGAATTGCCTGACATTTTGTAAAAATTCATCTGCTTCTTTGATTAGTTCATCCTGATTCGGGAAAATTCTCCGAACCTTTAGTTCTTTCTTAAGTTTTTGAATTATTTCAATTCCTTTATCTGTTCCTTCAACTTCACAGATTGCAGAAAGAATGCTGCTAAGTGCAAGATCATTTCTGAGCATCTCAAATTCTTCTTCTGCTTTGAGAATAAATTTTCTATAAAAATTAAGAATAAACTGAAAATATGAAATTGATTTTTCTCTTTTATAAAATGAAGTAATATATGCACCGGTTTGGTAATCGTGCGGAGGAAGAATAATATTTTCGGGTGCAGGATTATCTAATTCTATTTTTTCATTTGTGAATTTTCTGAACTTAAGATAAGCTGCGAAAGCACTCCATACAAAAAATCTCCATAACCACTTTATTCTATCATTGCCTGATTCACTTATTCTTTTTATTTCTCTTCGTAAAAATTTTGCTACGGATTCGCCGGAAATATATTCTTCTGTCCACATAGAATATTCTTCCCAAAGTCCGCCAAACTGGGCTGCAATTCTTTCACCTCGAACAGGTTTACCGGCAATTATAACCCATTTTATTTCATCCTCGAGTTCTTCCTTAAAAATTGTTTTATTGACATGGAGTATAAAATCAAATGAACCCTGAAATCTTGTCTGAACAGTAATGCGATAAACATTTCTGAGTTCCGAAGAATTAAGAAAACTTATCCAGACACCTGAAGGCAGAATATCATTCAGGTCAATTAATACTCCGTTCGAAAGGAGAAATATTGCTTCGCGGATAATTGGTTGCTCAATTATTGCTTCTGAAATTAAGAATTTATCTGCGGTATCAATACCTTCTTCAAATACAAGAACTTCTTCCCATGAATATTCTTCACCGGTTTCCGGATCAATTGCATATTTTTGATTTGTGCCCAACCATTTTCGCAAACTTTTCCTTAATTCCAGTCTATGTTTTAATGCAAGTTGTTGCAGTCGTCTTGATTTCGGATAAAGTTCATACTCGAGTAATGCGATTCTGATGTTTTTATAAGTGATCGGATGTCTGCTACCATAAGCAACAAGAAGCCGGAAATATGAGGCAATCGGTAAAACAGAAAGTTGAATTCCGGAACAATGTTTATCGTAGAAATAGTTCAGAGCATTTAAAATCTCATTCAGATTATCGAACCCTTTGCTTATTGAACATATAAACTCTATAACATCATCATCAAGGATAGCAGGATGATTCTCCGTATAATTTATTAGCAGTTTCCTGAATTTATCTTTAGCTGATGTTTGTAATAAAAGTTTAAGAAGTCCTTTCTTTAAATTAAACCCGTAGATTAAATCCGGATTTGATAAAACTTCATAGATGAGTGGAAATAAGTAATCAAATTTATTATTCAGAATTCTACTAAAGAACATTAATAAATTTTCTTCGGTTGCTTCATCTGTTTTCTGCTGAATCAAAGTGAGGGCAAGATGAAGATTAAGAAGTGAAAAATCTCCGGAGCCAATAGCTTCAGAAAATTTCAGAATTTCATCCGAGCCGGAAAAAGTTTTTTCAATAGGTTTAATAAAACTTATTCCGGAATCTTTAGTTTCTTTTCTTTGCCATTGAATAACATCAGTTCCTGTAAATCCAACTAATTGTTTATTGCCAAGCCAGTAAATCGGATTTGTGATAAGAACCTGAAAATCTATTAGCTTATCTTTAAAACTGTAAGCGAATGAACCAATACGAAATATGTTCTCCTGCTCATCTAATAATTCAACAGATAGATGTTTATTTTGTTTTGGTATAGAAATGTTTTTATCGTTTAGCTGAATATCACGACTCAAAATACCGATCTCTCTTAAAAACCAGGATGGAATTTTAATTCTGAATGTATCTGTACCGAGTTCGATATAATTTTTTTCATACATCGAATTAATCAATTCAGCAAAATTCTTTTCTATTACTCTTCGCTTGAAAGTTCCTTTTGGTGTCAACTCGCCGGCTTCAAGTGAGAAAGGTCTGTCAATTAATCTGAAGTCAATTATTCTTTCAAAAGGAGCAAGAAAATTATTTACAGAAACAATAAGTGAAGCAAAGAATTCCTGCTTTTGGTTGTCATCCAGCATTCTGATTGGTGATGCTTCTGATTCATAGTCCGGAAAAATTAATATAGTGTTATACGGTTTATGATCCCCGACAAGAAAAACCTGTTTAACTGATTCAAAATCGCGGAAGAGGTTTTCAATTTTCTGTGGCGCAATTGTTTCACCTTTAATGTTTTTGTAAATCTCCTTTTTGCGATCAACAATCTCAATAAACCCTTCTTCATCCATTGACATTAAATCCCCCGTTGGAAGCCAGCCATCAATAAAAGTACTTTCGGGATTTTCATTAAAGTATCCCATCATAACATAAGGACCTTTGATCATAAGCTCACCATCTTCAGCAACTTTTATTTCAATTCCCGGCAGTGCTTTCCCAAGTGAATCTGGTTTGTATCTATGTGGAGGAGTCATAGTTATTCCTCCAGTAGCCTCAGTCATGCCGAAACCACTCATCAGTTCAATTCCGTATCGCTGGAAGAATTGAAAAATTTCTGCGGGAAGATAACCAGCCGCTGATAATCCCCATTTAAGATTTCCACCTGTTATTTCTTCAATAACAGATTTTATTTTATTATCATCTTCGGATTCAATATCAACCTTTGAAATAATTGTATCATATAACTGCATCCATTTCTTGGGAATACTGATGAAGATAGATGGCTTTACCAATCTGAAATTACTTATCATTGTTTCAATGGATGGATTTTCCATAAAAACATATTCGGCTCCCCAGAAAATAGCTCCTGTCATTTCAAGCCATCTTCCAAATGTGTGATACAGAGGCAGATAACTTAAAAATCTGTCTTTATCACTTATTTCGGGAATTGCCATCGCTCTGCAAAATCTTTTGTAAACAATATTCAGATGAGAAAACATTATTCCTTTAGGATCACCGGTTGTTCCCGAAGTGTACATTATCGTTGCAAGTGAATCTGTGGTAATCTTTTTAACCGATTTCTGATTTGTATTTTCATTTTTTTCCTTAGTCAGAAAATCATTAAAAGGAATTACAAAATCTTCGGCTGCAGAACCTTTCAGCAGTATTGCTTTTCTAATATAAGGAAGATTTGATTTTATTGATTTCAATTTGGAGAGCTGTATTTCATCATCAACAAAAATATATTTTGCTTTAGTCTGGTTTAAGATGAATTCAACATGCTGCGGAACAGAATTAGCAGGTATCATTACATTTACAATTGCTGAGGTAAGACAGGCGAGATCAAGTAAAATCATATCAAGAGAATTATCCAGTAGAAAAGCGACAAATGAATCTTCATCATTTTCTGAAAGCAGAGCTCTAATTGAACTTTTGTACTCAGTAACTTTTTTATTTATTGATTCCCACGAGTAATCAATTGTTTTATCGCCTTCAATTAATCTGAAAAGAATTTTATTAATGTATTGTTTAACTCTCTGTTCAAATAACTTATCGAATGTAAAATCATTGTTTATGATGAGATTAAGAATAAGTTCTTCCCAGTTCTTATCATTATAAATCCTTCTGAGAAATTCAGTATATCTGAACAAGTTAAGATAGGAGTGAACTAATGGTGAATTTTTACTGCTTAAAAGTTTTTGTCCAATCTTGAAAAATAGTTCCGGATGAATTTTCTTCATCAGAATTTTATCAAAACCGCTTCCTATTAGATTCGAAATAACTTTTAAGAAGTCATCCTCATTTATTGATGAATCAGAATAACCTTCAAAGACCTGCAATACTTCTGTTAAAATTTTTTCTGTATCTTCATCTTGCGCTGCAATTTTGCCAGCCAGCAGAATATCCAAAAGAGAATCAATGTTTTTCATTTATAATAAAGAGTTTATTTGTGTGCAGTATAAAATTAACTTTTAAAATCTCTAAATAAAATCCTTTGCGTCTTTGAGTGAGAATTTTTTTGGGTTTTTAGTAGTCATTGAGAGCAGTAACAGATATCCTAAGAACTCCTTCGTCCAGGAGAGTTAGAGCGGCTACCAGAAAATACTTCCTGACAGCCGCAAAAAAATTTACTTTTTAATTCCGGCAGCTTCTTCAAGCATTTCAGTAGTAACTGATTTAGGTCTCTCAATCGGATAACCTAAGCCACGATCCCAGATTATGTTTGCACATACACCAAGTGCTCTTCCAACTGCAAAAAGAACTGTGTAAAAATCATATTCTCTTAAACCATAATACCACTGAATTACTCCTGATTGAGCATCAACATTTGGCCAGGGATTTTTTGCTTTGCCCTGTTCAAGAAGAATCGGAGGTACAACTTTGTAAAGCAAATCAACATACTTGAACAATGGATCCTCCGGCAGATGTTTCAGACAGAATTCTCTTTGTGCAGTGTAGCGTGGATCTGTTTTTCTCAAAACAGCGTGACCAAAACCAGGTATAACCTGACCTGCTTTTAGTGTATCCCAAACGAATTGTTTCATTTCTTCTTCAGTTGGAACTGTGCCACCTTTCTTTTCATAAATTTCCTGAATCCATTTTAGCACTTCCTGATTTGCCAATCCATGTAAAGGTCCTGCAAGCCCATTAACCATTCCTGAGATTGAATAATAAATATCTGAAAGAGCTGAAGCAATCAAATGTCCGGTGTGTGCGCTAACATTTCCGCTTTCATGATCGCTGTGCAGGATGAAATACATTCTTGAAACATCGTCATAGGGTTTTGAAATGCCCATCATATGTGCAAAGTTTCCTCCCCAATCAAGTTCTGGATTTGATGGAATAATATCTCCGTTTTTATATTTCCAGCGATAGATAAAAGAAGCTATTCGTGGAAGTTTTGCAAGCAGATTTAATGAATCTTCGTAAGTAGGAATCCAGTAATCATTTTTATGAAGTTTTCCTTCTTCATATTCTTTAAAGAATATTGACTCACGCTGCATTGAAACAATTGCTGCAGAAAGCATAGCCATCGGATGAGAATCTTTTGGTAAAGATTTCAACATATCAAAAACATATTGCGGAACTTCCTGTCTTTTCTTAAACTCATCTGCAACTTCCTCAACATCTTTCATTGAAGGAATATCACCTGTAAGTAAAAAGAAGAAAAACCCTTCGACATAAGGCATTTCACCACCAGGAACTTTGGGAAGATTTTCCAAAACTTCGGGAATAGTTAATCCTCTGAAACGGATCCCTTCAAACGGATCGAGATAAGAAATATCAGTAACAAGACATTTAATATCTCTTGCACCACCAATTACCTGTCCGATTGTGACTTCATCAATTTTTACATTTCCAAATTCTTTTACTAATCGGGCAGTTCTTGGACGCCATCCTTCAATTTTTTCTTTGAGTTTGTTTTTAAGTATCTGAGACATGACTCCTCCTGAAAAGTAGTTTTAGGAATGTTCATTCTCATAAAGAATGAAATTTATTTGTACAAATATAACAAGATTATTTCTGCAATATTATTTGATTTGATAAAACTATTTCCTTACCACAAATAGCTGAGTGAACTTTTGTAGTTTTAAAGCGGCTTAAAATTTCTTTTCCCAGCCAATTAATTGCATCATTATCGCCGTGGACAAGAATTACATTTTCCGGTTTTAATCTTTTAACTATTTCAATTAAATCTTCTCTTTTTGCATGAGCTGAAAATCTGAAATTTTTAATCTCACATTTGATTTCTGTTGCATTATCCAAATCATCAAGAAATATTTTTTCTCCTCGCTTTGCATTTGCAATTTTATATCCTGGAGAATCGGGATCCATATAACCGACAGTAAAAATAGCTGAGTTTCTTTGTTGCAAAAATCTTTTTGCAAAATTGTACGAGTTTGTTCCTTTTATCATCATTCCGCTCGATGCTAAGACTATAGAGGGATTTTTAAAAAATTCTTCAAGTGAGGTTAACTGATTGAAATCAATTTGAGGAACTGATGATAACTCAAATTCTTTATCTATCCGATTAACAACATATCTGTTATAATCATAAACACGATTGATTTTAGTCCCTATTCCTCCGGTAAAAACATCAACCTGAGTTAGTTTTTTCTTCTTCATTAAAAACCAGATTGTAGAAAGAATTTCCTGGAATTTTCCAAGTGCAAAAACAGGAATGAGTATTGAACCACCTGCGGTTAAAATTTTATTTGCTTCTTTTGCAAATCTTTCTGCTTCTTTTTGCCAGCTTAAAAGTGTTGATGAATCTGTTGCGCCATAAGTTGATTCAATGATTAAAACATCAACCTTAGTATCAGGTAAAATTGCCGATGTTTGTATTGATTGATTTGAAAGATTAATATCTCCGGTGTAAAAAATTTTATAACCATTATTCTCCAATAAAATTCCTGCAGAACCAAGTATATGTCCGGCATCGAAAAATGTTACTAACACATTAGATTCTTTACTTTGATGATATGAAGTAAGCATAAAAGGTTTTTCATATTCATTATATGAAATCATTCTTATAAGGAGGTCAACTTCATCGTGCGAATAAAATTCAAAATGATCATCAGCAATTTCCTTTTTCAGAATTGATACGGCATTGTGTAAAGTTAATTCTGCCAAAGCCCTTGTTTGAGGTGTAGTAATGATTTTCAGATGTGGAAATTTTTTTATAAGAAAGGGAAGTGCAGCAAGATGATCCTGATGTGCGTGTGAAATTAAAACATAGTCGGTTGATTTATTGCTTAACAATTCAAATTTTGGAAGTGATTCAAATCCTTCTTTTTGTGGATGTATCCCACAATCCAGAATTATTCCGTTACCGTTAAAATTCAGATAATAACAGTTTGCCCCAATTTCATTTCCGCCTCCAACCGGAAGGAAGCTGATCATTTTTCTTTCTGCCTTAATTGATTTTCAATATCATCCAGATCAACTTCCGTAAGTTTGATATCCGGTGGAACTAAAAATTTTTCTTCCGGGATGGATAGATTAGTCTCTATTTTCTTTGCCTCACTTGTTATTTCAACACCAGCCAACTTCGAAACAGTTTTTAGAGGTATCCATTTCCAGATCCACATTCTGGTTCCTTTGGCTGGTATTTCATACACATCACAATCTTTATCTAAAAACTTTTCCTGTGCAACTTTCATAGCGCCTGATTTAAGCAAAATCTGCTCTCCAAAATCACCAAAACTTTTTTGATACTTTAGTTCACTCGCTAATTTGTTTATAGGGCTTTTTGTTTTGGTTCCTGAACCACGGCTTAAATCAATTATGAAATTCGAATCTGAGGTGATAATGTTAACTAATTGAATGTTTTTAGTAAAATCTCCAACTTGCAAAACAGCATTTGTGTACTCAGCTTGTCGCATTCCCCATTTATCAAAGTATAATGTTTTTGTGCCTGATTGCGAGCCAGTAATAACATACTCAACAATTGCAGATTTTACACCGTATCTCTTAGAAAAGTCAGTTTGGGTAATTCGGCTTTCCTCAGATTCAGTTTTCTCTTTTTCTCCGCAACTGAATGAGAATAATAATATTGGAAGCAAAATCAGAATAAAAATATTTTTTGTGAATTTCATTTGATTGCCCAGATTATGTCAGATAAAGTTTTAAATTTGTTTACTAACTGAAGTGAAATTAAGTTATTTGAATCAAAGTTCGAAACATAATTTTCAATTAATCTTTTAAGCCAAAGTATTTCGGCTTTCAGCTTCCAGTGTTCACCATTACTATCAAATAAAACTATGAACAACCTGTTATGAAAATGTTTTCTTTTCTCAGAAGATTGATTCATATAAAACCATTTAATCAAAGATGCAGGATTATCTTTTGCCTGAGATAAGCTTAATCCAAATTTTTTGGGATAAACTGATGTTTTGTGGTCAAAGTTTATTCCCCGAATTGAAAAATCTTTTAATCTGTCGCGACGATTAAAAACAGGTTTAACATTCGGAAGTGAGCAAAAAATTTTTTCAACAGCAAAGGCAGACCAGAAATTAAACCATCTGTTTAATGTATAATTAAAATATTCTGTATAGTTTTCCTTTTGTTCAAAGCGGCTTTCAATTTCCTTCAGCAGATTGTCAAAAGAATTTATGCGATAAATAAAGTTTGTCGCATCATCAAAAATGTTGTTCTGCTTTCTTCCCCAGACATATGGATAGCTCAGCCTTTTCTTAAGTTCATCTTCTATTTTTTGTAATTCTGTCATAAAAAGTTTTTAGCCATTAATAACAAAGCCATTGATGTAAGACATTGTTCGAACATTTTGTGATTACATTAATTTGCACAAATTATTTTCAGTTTAATTGGTAGCGGATTTATTTTTTCTGCATTAGAAGAATGTATTCATGTTTGAAAATGTAAAATCCTCCGACTAAAGCACGATATCTCCACAGCTCTTTCTGATTTCTTTTGGCTAATGTATCTTCAAAATTCTTTACAATTATTGATTTTAACTTTAGCGATCTTTTTAATGCTTCCTGCATTGTAAGAAAACCTAAAGGAATCCATTCACCATTTGAGTATTTATCTCCGATTACAATTGCCAGATATCTCTTTTTTTCAAGATGAGGCAAAAGATTATCAAGTGTTTTCCCGAACAGTTCTAAAAATTCATTTACACTGGCTGCATTCGATAAATCTTTATTATCCTGAGAAAATTTAATAATATCCCAATACGGCGGATGCATTAAAACAAAATGAAAGTTCCTTATCCTCAGGTCTTTCATCAATGGTTTCAGTTCAAAAGATGTGCTGTCTGCTTTGATTGTTTTTGCAACGATGTTATACGGATTAGATTCTTTGTCGGAATTTTTTTCAGCAAGGGCAATCGCATTATCCGATAAATCAATTCCGACAATGTTTCTGCCTAATCTTTTGCATTCAATTAAAGTTGTTCCGCTTCCAAGAAAAGGATCGAGGACCCAGTCGCCGGATTTTGTGAATCTCCTTAAAAGCTGATTCGGAATTTGCGGAATGAAATTTCCCCAGTATCCTGCATTGTGGGCACCGGATGAATCCCTTTTATTAAAAATCCACAAGCTGTCAGTAATCAAATCATCATATTCTTTCCAGCGATTCAGATTTAAATCATTGATTTTAGATTGCTTAACCTCGGTTAAACTTTTTATGAGTCGATTAACATAATACTTTGCTCTTTCGAATGTTTGAGCTTCAGTTATCTGAGTGAGATCCTCAATTAAAAAATCTTTTTTTATATCACTTTCATTTTCATTATAAATGATTTTAATAATTGACTTACCCTCTGCTTTCTTAACCTTATTAAGAATTGCTGTGAAATGTTGTTTTAACTGCGGATGAGAGGAAAGAAATTCTTTCGCTGTCGTTAAATCGATCTTCATTTCAATTCAGTTTAAAGTTTTTGATAATCATATCAGAAATTGTATCTCCAATACTTAAAGATGCAGTTGCAGCAGGAGAGGGAGCATTGAGTACATGAATCATTTTATCAGTTTGAATAATTCTGAAATCGTCAAGTAATTTTCCATTCTGATCCAGTGCCTGAGCTCTAACTCCAGAACCACCAGGAATAATATCATTTTCAGTCAATTCGGGAATCAATTTTTGTAATGATTTTACGAAAAGTTTTTTACTCAATGATCTTTTAAATTCCTCTATTCCCATTTTATAATGCTTCATAGCCATTTTCCAGAAACCTTTGTAAAAAAGCATTTCAGCAATTTGTGAGATTGCTATATCAGATTTTTTGTATCCGGTTCTTTTGAAAGCAAGGACAGCATTAGGTCCTGCTTCTACACCACCGTGAATCATTCTTGTAAAATGAACTCCAAGGAAAGGGAATTGCGGATCAGGAACCGGATAAATCAGATTTCTGACAAGATATTGCTTTTCTTTTTTCAATTCATAATACTCACCTCTGAAGGGAATTATTTTTACATCGGGATTAACTCCGCTCAATCTGGCAACCTTATCAGAAAATAATCCGGCACAATTAACAAGATATTTTGCTCTGAACTCATCATCTTCAGTAATTACAACGATTTCATTACAATTAACTTTTATTCTGTTTGCTTTTGATTTAAGTTTTATCTCGCCGCCGTTTTTCAGAATTAACTTCGCATACTTGTTAGTAACAGCAACATAATCAACTATTCCTGTTTGAGGAACATATAGTGCTTCAATTCCGTTTGCGTGAGGTTCGTACTCTTTTATTTCCTCTTTAGATAGTCTTTTAATTCCACTTAAACCATTAGCCAAACCTCTTTCTTCGAGCATTGTTAACTGAGGTAATTCTGATTCATCTGTGGCAACAACAATTTTACCGCACCTTTCAAAAGGAATTGAGTATTGTTCACAAAATTCATAGAGCATATCTCTACCGCGTGTGCAGTTTAATGCTTTTAACGAACCCGGCTTATAATAAAGTCCTGAGTGAATAACTCCGCTGTTGTTTCCTGTCTGATGTCTGGCAAGTGAATCTTCAGCTTCGAGGATAAGAATTTTAAGTTTTTTCTTTTCAAGCAATTTTAATGCAGAAGCCGTTCCGACAATTCCACCGCCAATGATAATTAAATCAAAATATTTGCTCATTTATCTCAGGTAAAAGTTTAATGAATTTCCCCTTGACTTTCATTCGTATGTGTTATAACATACAAATGTATTTTAAAAATATTGTCTCAAACCTCACTCAAATTTAACTAATAGTATTGAGCAATTAAACTCATTCAATTTTTTTGAGGAAGAAATGAATAATAAACAAAAATTAGTATTGATTTCAGGAATTATTTTAATTGTTGCTGTGTTGGGATATTGGTATTCACAAGGAGCTGAATTATTTACGAAAAATCAGGTTCTGGTTGATATGACAACCGATTTAGACAGGATGCTTGGCATTGAAAACAAACAGTATGTAGATAAATTTGTACTCGGACTTGATTATGCCGGAGTAATTTCTCTCGTTATTGCCATCTTAACAGGAGTTTTATTTTTTCTATTCAAAAACAAAAGAAAGGAAACACTATGAAAAAAATTCTCTCATCAATTGCACTTGTTGCTATTCTTCTAAGTACGGTTTCGTTTGCTCAGGGATTCAAAGTTAAAGCATCGGGTGAACAAACATTCAACTTCGCTGATAGAGGTGGAAGAAATCAGGCATCATTTTTTAGTACTACTCCTCTTGAGGATATAAGAGGTTTGTCGAATGATGTTAAAGGTAAAGTCACTTTTAATATCAGCGATATAAAAACACTTAAAGGTCAGATTTCTGTTTCAACTGCTTCAATAAAAACCGGAATAGATTTGCGTGATGAACATTTAAGAAGTGCTGACTGGCTTGATGCTGAAAAATTTCCTGAGATTACTTTTATTATAAAAAGAGTTCAGGATGTTAAGCAGCTTGGAGACAATAAATTTCAGATAAAGGTAGTTGGTGATTTCACCCTGAAAGGTGTAACAAAAGAAGTTACCGCAGATGCAACTCTCACTTATCTTGATGAAAGCGAACAAACAAAAATGCGTGCACCCGGTGATTTATTAGGTGTACAATCTACTTTTAATGTTAAGCTATCGGAATTCGGTGTCAAAAATAAAATTGTAGGTCAGAAAGTAGCAGAGGTTGTTGAAGTCAGTGTTAATATGGTGGGTTCGAACAAATCAAATTGATGTTTAAAGATTATCTGATGATTGAGTGTAAAAAAAAGTTTAATAGGTAAAGATGTTTCTTATGATATGAAAAAATATTTATCAGAAAATATTTTAAGTGATGGTAGAATTAAAATAAAAGGGAAGCTTACTTGCTTCCCTTTGTAATATTCTATCTAATTAAAAAAGTTTTATCTGACTTTAATCTTATTTTCCTTAATCAACTTAGCTATGTGAGCAGTACCCTTTTTATTTATGGTTTTAATTGCACTGGTTGAGAGTCTTAATGTTACAAAACGATTAAGCTCCTGAACCCAGATTCTTTTTTTCTGCAGGTTAGGTAAAAATCTTCTGTTTGTTTTATTATGAGCATGCGAAATACTGCTACCGTAGACAGGTCCTTTTCCTGTTACCTGACATCTTCTCGACATTTTATTTACTCCTTATTATAATTCCAATTTTGAAGGACAAATATAGAAAGTTTCTGCTTAATCAGGAAACTTTCATTGAAAAATTTTTTTAGTAAAAATCGCATTCAAGTAACAATTGATGTTGACAATTATTTAAGAACTGCTAAATTTATAGTTAAAATCTTAAGCAAATCGTTTTTTTTAAAAATAGAAAGGATGAGATATGGAGTTTTACGAATTACATCCTGTAAATCCTCAAATAAGGTTTATTAATAAAGCAATTGATGTTCTTCGTGAAGGCGGAATTGTTATATTTCCAACCGATACATATTACGGTATTGGTTGTGACCTTTTCAATAAAGAGGGAATAGAAAAATTACTTTCAATAAAAAATGAAACGAACACAAAACTTTTTAGCTTTATTTTCGCTGATTTCAAGGAAATAAGTAAGTATGCTAAGGTATCAGACTACGCATTCAAGACGATGAAAAAATTGCTCCCTGGTCCATATACTTTTATTCTGCCTGCAGCCAAAGAGGTTCCGAAAAAATTGTGGAGTAAGAGGAAAACTGTTGGAATCAGAATGCCGGAACATAATGTATGTAAACTTTTAGTTTCCGGTTTAGGAAATCCTATTGTAAGCACCAGTACAACTAACAGATTAGGTGATCCGATAGTTGACCCGAATGAGATAAGAAATGTGTTCAACTCTCAGGTTGATCTGATGCTGGCTTCAAGTAATCTTATTGCTGAGCCATCAAGTGTGGTTGACCTGAGCGGCGAAGAACCAGTAGTTGTTCGCGAAGGTGCCGGTGATGTAAGTATATTCCAGTGAAATTATTTTTTTCTGTGAACAAAATTTGATGATGCCTGGGCTAAAGGAGTTAGAATAATCTGATTAACATTAACATGCTTTGGTCTTGTTGCAGCATAAATTACTGCATCTGCTACATCAGCCGGAGTTAATGGTCGGAGTCCGTCATAAACTTTTTTAGCTCTTTCCTCATCACCCCGGAATCTTACTTTGCTGAACTCAGTTTCAACCATTCCGGGATCAATGCTTGTAACTTTTATACCTTTTTCAAGAACATCAATTCTGAAAGATTGGCTTAATGCCTTAACTGCAAATTTTGTGGCAACATAAACATTCCCCATTGGGTAGGGCTCGTGTCCAGCAGTTGAACCAATATTTATAATATGCCCCGTTTCTCTTTCTACCATTTGAGGAACAACGACTCTTGAAACATAAAGTAAACCTTTTATGTTCGTATCAATCATCTCATCCCAATCCTCTATTTTACCTTCATAGAATTTATCTAAACCTCTCGCAAGTCCGGCATTGTTTACCAGTATATCAATCTTTTTCCATTCTTTCGGAAGTGATTCATAAAATGTTTTTACTTCCTCAAAATTTTTGACATCGAGTTTTGCAGGCAGTACTTCTATTTTGTTTTTAAGTTTTAATTCTTCAGCCAGGGTTTCAATTCTTTCTTTTCTTCTGGCAGTTAAGATTAGCTTTGCTTTTAGCCCGGCAAATTTTTCTGCGCAGGACTTACCAATGCCCGATGATGTGCCTGTTATCAGGACTATTTTACCTTCAAGATTTTGCATTTATTTCCTTTCAATTGAATATACCGGGAATTTGAAATCCACACTTTGTGCATTTTCCTTTTTCAAAATTATGAAATTTAATGTTATGCCAGTTTCTTTCAATCATAAGTGAATGACACTTTGGACAAAATGTAGATTGATTTCTTGAATCAAGTACATTACCAATGTAACAATATTGTATGCCTTCTGCTTCTGCAATAGTTTTTGCTCTTAACAAAGTTGAATGAGGAGTTGGTGATTTATCTCTCATCTTAAAATCAGGATGAAATGCAGTGAAGTGGAGCGGAACAACTTCACCAAGATTTTTCAGAATCCACTCACATTCCTTTTTTAGTTCATCATCAGAATCATTTTCACCAGGAATTAATAATGTTGTCAGCTCAATCCAAACATCTGTTTCATTTTTTAGCCAGTAAATTGTATCAAGAACATAATCCAGATGAGAGAGTGTATTCTTAAAATAAAATCTCTCAGTAAATCCTTTCAGGTCAACATTTGCTGCATCTATGTATTGGTAGACTTCTTTTCTTGCTTCTTTATCAATGTAGCCAGCGGTGACCATTACATTCTTAATCCCCTCTTGATGCGCGAGTCTGGATATATCAATTACATATTCTCCGAAAATTGTTGGGTCATTATATGTGTATGCAATTGAAGGTGTCTTGTATTTTTTTGCCAGAGAAACTACATCTTCCGGTGAAGCTTCTACGGAATAAGTTTCATCGAGTTTGGCTTTGCTTATTGACCAGTTCTGACAAAATTTACATCCGAGATTGCAACCGGCGGTTCCAAAAGAAAGTATTGATGTGCCGGGCAGAAAATGATTCAACGGTTTCTTCTCAATCGGATCAATAGCAAATCCAGTTGGTCGTCCATAGCCAATGGAATAAAGTTTTCCACCTATGTTTTGTCTGATATAACAAAAGCCGGGCTGTCCTTCGCCGATTTCGCAGTATCTCGGGCAGAGTGTGCAAAGCAGTTTCCCTTTTTCAGTCGGCTTCCACCATTTGGCTTCTTTTAGTTCTGTTGCTCTCATTTCACATCACCTCAAATCTTATCCAATTGGTTCTGCTCTTTTCCGAATAAGGAGCTCCTGCTGTAAAAATAAGAAGATCACCGGATTTCGCAAGTCCGGATTCCAGTATCCGGTTTTTTGTTTCTTCAATTGCTATATGTTCTTTATCAATTTTTCCGGTGAAGATAGGAATAACTCCCCAATGTAATGAGAGATTATTCATCGTTTCAAAGTTATTTGAAACCGCAATTATTTTTGCTTTTGGTCTGTATTTGGAAATCAGTCTTGCTGTTCTTCCTTTTTCGGTAAAGACAACAATTGCCTGTGCATTTGTTTTAAAGCTTATATCAACTACTGCTTTACCAACTGAGTCAAAAAGTTTTTCCTGTAATGATTCCGGAGTGATGAAATCAATTTCCTGCCTGACTAAAAAATTTTCCTCGGCTTTTTTTAGAATATCATTCATTATCTGAACTGTTGTAATCGGAAATTTTCCGATTGAAGTTTCTGCGCTTAACATTACAACATCAGTTCCGTCCCACACTGCATTTGCAACATCAGAAGCTTCAGCTCTGGTGGGAATAGGCGAGTTAATCATTGATTCAAGCATCTGTGTTGCTGTAATAACCATCTTTCCTGCAGCATTACATTTTCTGATTATTGATTTCTGAAGCACCGGAACCTCCTGTGGCGGAAGTTCAACACCCAAATCACCTCGTGCAATCATAATTCCATCGGCAATTTTCAATATCTCATCAATTTGTTCAACTGCCTCACGCTTTTCAATTTTGGCAATCACGGGAACATCTTTTCCTTTCAACAGCAACCAGTTTTTTAATTCGATTACATCTTCGGCACTGCGTACAAAAGATAACGCAATAAAATCAACTCTGTGCTTAAGTGCAAACTCAAGATTTTCAAAATCTTTTTCAGTTATTGATGGAGTACTTAATTTCATTCCCGGAAGATTCATACCTTTTCGTGGTTTTAATAAACCGTTATTTAAAACTTTACAGAACACAGAGTTTTCAGTTTTGTCTATAATTTTCAGACGAATCAAACCATCATCAATCAGAATCAGATTACCGATCTCTGCATCCTTAGGCAAATCTTTGTATGTTGTGGAAATTCTATTTTTTGTTCCAATAATATTTTCAGTTGTGATTTCAATAATATCGTTTTCATTTATCTGAACTGACGGTTCGGCAAGTTCACCGATTCTAATTTTAGGTCCCTGAAGGTCGATTAAAACTGCAAGAGGAGTTTTTTCCTCAACGCAAGTGAGGTGAATATTCTCATAAAGTTTTTCGAAGAAATTAAACTCGCCGTGAGAAAAGTTTAATCTGACACCATCAATGCCAGCATAAATAAGATTTTTAATTTGTTCAACAGACGATGTTGCTGGTCCAAGAGTAGCAAGTATTTTGGTTTTAGCTATATGTTCAATTGCTTCAGGCATTATTTTTTACTTTTCTTTTTTTGTTGATTGTTGTTCTGAGTTCTAATTTGTCTGGATTTTTCGTAAAGTTCCCTGATTCTTTTTTCAACAAGGTAAAATACTGAACCATTTTCATAACCTTTTGCTGTTTTTCTTCCGGCTTTTACTCCGGTAAGAATTTCAATTCCTTCTTCAACTCTTGAGATCGGATACAGGTGAAATATACCTTTTGCAACTGCATCAATTACTTCTTCCTTGAGCATTAAATCCCTTATGTTTTGAATCGGGAAGATAACACCTTGTGTTCCCGTTAATCCCTGTAATTTGCAGATATCAAAAAATCCTTCAATCTTTTCATTAACACCACCAATTGGCTGAACATCACCTTTCTGATTTAATGAACCTGTTACAGCAATTGATTGCTTCAGCGGAAGATTTGATAATACTGAAAGCAATGCAAATATCTCGGTACAGGATGCACTGTCTCCCTCAACCATTCCGTATGATTGTTCAAACACAAGATTTGCATTAAATGACAAAGGCATATCCTGTCCGAAAGTTTCGCGGAAATAACCAGAAATAATAAGAACGCCTTTATTGTAATGTCTTCCGCTCATTCCTGCTTCGCGTTCAACATTTATTATTGCACCGCTGCCAAGCGAAACTGTTGCGGTAATTCTTGTTGGTCTTCCGAAAGAATAAAAATCTGCATCATAAACTGCCAGTCCGTTTATTTGTCCGACTCTTTCACCTTGTGTATCAATAAGGATAAGATTGTCTTTGTACATTTCAGTAATTTTCGATTCAAGCATTCCGTGTCTGTCTTTAGCCATTCGGTAAGCTTTCTGAACATGAAAATCTGACACAATATTCTGTCCATCATCTTTGGCCCAAAAGCTCGCTTCACGCATTACATCTGCAATTCGTGAAAATCTTGTGCTCAGCTTGTCTTGTCTGCCAGCAAAGATTGCGCTGATCTCCATCAGGTAAGCAATTGCTGATTTATCAAACTCCAGAAGGTTTTCTTCCTTAATCAGTTTCTTTATTACTTTAGCATACTCCTGAATGTTGTGATCTGTTCGATTAATTTCATAATCAAAATCTGCTTTTACTTTGAACATCTTTTTGAAATCATATTCTCTTTCACTCAAATATGAATAAATTATCTGACTGCCAATCAGAATTACCTTTGTATCAATTTCAATTGGCTGAGGTTTTAATGTTGTAGATGAAAGTGAAAAAAGGAAAGGGGATTCCTGAATTTCGAGTTTATTATAAGTAAGAACTCTTTTCAATGTTTTCCATACACCCGGCTCCTCAAAAAGATGGAGAACATTAAGCACAAGATAACCACCATTTGCTTTTAGTAATGAACCAGCTTTAATGTTCGTATAATCGCTATACCATCCACCGTGTCCGTCACTTACTCTTTCTATTGTTCCAAATAAATTAACAAATGTTGGATTTGTTTCAATTATAACGGGACATTCATTTGTGTCACTGTTATCAAGAATAATATTTACATCATAATCACTGAAATAATCAATTTCAACTCCCTGTTGGGTTGTTTCGCCTAAAGGTTTTACTCCTTTGAAAATCTGAATGTTGCTTAGAATATTCTCTTCAACCTGATTGAGAAAATTCAGAACGGAGTTTGAACCATACTTTTCCTTCAAACCTTCAAAAATTCCTTTGACAATAACTTCAGCACTATCTCGTTCAAGTTGTTGAAGTTTCTCCTGAAATTCCTGACTGATTTTTAATCCCTTTTTGAATAACATCTGAAGGTCCTGCTGATTATCCTGATATTCTTTGAATATCTGCTGAGCTTGTTCCTTTGAAATTTTATTCTGGTTGACTAATTCTTCAATCTGGAAAATCGGAACCGGATTTCCATCAATTAAAGGCAGAATATCAGGACGAACAACTTCACCAACCTTAATTTGTCCGAGTGAAAAACCTTTCTTTCGTAATTCCTTATCAAATGAATTCATCAACTCCTGTTCTTTCTGATTATACTCATCAATCAGGTTTTTCTTTCGTGTAAGATACAATTCACTTTCAAGAGCAAGTGGAATCCTTTGTTTAAGAACTTCTATTGCTGATTGCAGATCGCCTTTAAATTCTTTTGCTTTTCCTTTGGGGAATTTCAAAAGCATCGGCTGATCTGGATCTTTGAAGTTATTTACATATGCATAATCATAAAGCTCAGGACATTTTGCTGTAATTTTTTCGAGCATCTTTTTAACAGTAGTTGCTTTACCTGAACCGGAAAGACCTGCAATGTAGATGTTGTATCCGGGACTTCTGAGATCAACTCCAAGCCGAATTGCTTTTAATGCTCTTTCCTGACCAAGTATTCCTTCAATTGGTTCAAGCTCCTCCGATGATTCGAATTCAAATATTCTGGGATCACATTTCCATCGTAACTCTTCGGGCTTTAATTCTCTGTGTGCAGGAGCTTTAGGATTTGTCATAGTGTTTCCTCATAATTATTTTGGAATGAGAGGAATGTTTGAATTTAAATTATTTTTTCTCTTGTCAAACTAAACATTCCTTAAAATATTTTCAAAGAAAGCTGATTGGACTTATTAATTATGGATGTTCAAGATATTCGTCAATTATTTCCATTCATTAAAAATGGAATAATCTATTTCAATCACGCCGCTACCGCTCCGGTTTCAGTAGCTGTAAAAGAAAGAGTAAACGAGCTTTTAAAAGAAAAATCAGAATCTAAAATTGATGATTATTTTTCTTTTCTTAAGGTTTATGAAGAAACAAAGCTTCTTCTCAGCGAGATGATTAATTCAGAACCTGATCGTATTGCATTTCTGGATAATACAAGTAATGGCTTAAATATACTTACAACAGGTATTGATTGGGATAAAGGTGACAGAGTTTTGTTAAATGATATTGAATTTCCGGCAAATGTTTATCCTTTCCTTAATCTGGAAAGGTTTGGAGTACAGATTGACTTTGTGAAATCAAAAAATGGAGTGGTCTCAGCAGAAGATATTATCGCTAACATTAAACCTCAAACTAAATTGGTTTCTGTTAGTTTTGTTCAGTTCTTATCAGGTTATAAAATTGATCTTGAAAAGCTGGGTAATTATTGCAGAGAAAACAATATAATTTTAAGTGTTGACGGAATTCAGGGAATGGGTGCATTGAATTTTGATGTACAAAAATTTAAAGTTGACTTTCTTTCCTGCGGAACTCAGAAATGGTTATTCGGTGCCCAAGGGCTGGCTTTCATTTATCTGACAGAAGAATTGCAAAACAAATTAAAGCCCGCTTATGTTGGCTGGCTTTCAGTTGAAGATGCCTGGAATATTTTGGATTATAAAATGGAGTTAAAGAAAACAGCAAATGTTTTCCAGGGAGGAACTTTAAACTCACTCGGGATTCATATTTTCAATGCTTCATTAAAGCTGTTAAAAGAGTTTGGCTTTAACAGAATTGAAGAGAATGTAATATCCAATACAAGATATCTTCGAAAAAAATTGAATGAGATTGGAATAAATTGTCTTATTGATGAAGTTGGAGAAAAACATTTTTCCGGAATAACAAGCTTCAGAACTGGTAAAAACGAAGAATTGTACAAATATCTTGAGGATGAAAAAATTGTTTGTTCTTTAAGAGAAGGTTATATAAGATTAGCTCCACATTTTTACAATACTTTTGAAGATATTGATTTTGTAGTAAATTCAATTGAACAATTCATTAAAAAAAAGGATTACAAATGAAAATTCAGATAATGGTTTTTGTCCTCGCTATTTTTTCAATGATAGTAACAGCACAGAATAAAGAAGAGAAAGTAAGAATAAGCCCTAAAGCAGAAGTAATGCAGGTGGTTGGTTTCACCGAAGTCAGAATTATTTATAGCCGACCTGGAGTAAAAGGCAGAGAAATCTGGGGCGGATTAGTACCTTACAATCAGGTTTGGCGGGCAGGCGCTAATGAAGCAACAAAATTTATTTTCAGCACTGATGTTTTGATAGAAGGTAAACCATTAAAAGCCGGGTCATATAGTTTTTTTGCAATTCCTGGTAAGAACGAGTGGACATTGATATTTAATAAAATTGCAGATCAATGGGGAGCATTTGAATATAACGAAGCACAGGATGCTTTAAGAATTAAAGTTAAGCCTGAGAAGAACCCTCATTTTCAGGAGTGGCTTACTTATTCAATTACAAAAAAATCAGATTACTCAGCAATACTAAGTTTGGAATGGGAAAAATTAAAAATTCCTTTTAAGGTTGAAGCAAAGAATTAACTGCCGGCAATTTCTGATTTGTAATTCATTGACTGATAAATTGCAATTAAGTAGAAAGGTAAAATCATTACAAGATATTTTTCCCATACCTGAAATGAAAAAGGCATAACAAGTAAAAAAATTATCCACGACAAAGTAAAGAATATTTCTTTTTCACACCTGCCAGTTTTTACTTTCATTACTGAGTCATATAATAAATATATTGTTGTGTAACTACCAGCAAGAAGTAAAATTGACTGAAATATTCCGACCAATAATTCTCTATCACCAAAAATCATTTTTAACAATTTGTGTCCATAACCTATTGTAGTAACTTCAGTTTGAAATAACGTTGCAAGTGACGGTTTTATAGGGAAAAAGCTAAGTATAATTGAGAGCAATATTGAAATTATAAAAACAGATTTTCTGAATTCTTTTTTGTAAGGAAAAAATATTATTAGTGGAAGCAGATAGAAAGTCGAATAAGTGAAATAAGAATTAATGTAATCGATATTATAAAAGCTGCGGTTTTTGATTACCCAATATTCCAACCCGCTTTGTGGAGCCAAACCCTGCCAGTAAATAAACAAAACTAAAATAGGTAATGTGCTTATCGCAGATGATAACAAAAAGTCTTTCTTTAATTCTTTTTCAACAAGTGAGGTGATTATGGAGTAAAAGAACAAAGCAATCGGGAAGATAATAGAATATTGTCGTGTCAACAGAGCTAAACTAAAAAATAAACCGGTAAGCATTGGTTTGTCTCCAAGGAAAGAAATAACACCAGATAATATGAACAGCAGCATAAGATTATCATTATAGACGAAAACGCTTATGCCGATGATATAAGGGTTAGCTATCAATAATATAGATAGTAAAAAAGTTACCTTCGTTCGAATAGTTATTTTCCTGATCAGGTTAAAGATCAACTGCCAAACAATCAATGATATGAATAAATTTAATGTTCTTAATGATTCAACAGAAAAACCCGAAAGCTTAGACCAGAATGAAAATAAGATATAAAACAGCGGCGGGGTAATTTCCGGATAATCTTTGATGATTGAAAGCTTATTGCTCTCACGAAAAATTTTTATCGTTTCTATGAAATGTCTTTCGTCTGAGTGTGGTGGTGTATGTAAATAAAAAAAGCTCAAAGTGAATAGAACAGTTAATGAAAATATTAACCAGACTAATGAAACATTAAATTTTTTCACTTTGAGCTTTTTGTAATTTTATTTTCTAATCAATTCAAGTAATTCTTTTGTTTTTTCTTCCATCAATTTATAATTACCTCTGGATTCAACATTCAACCTGATGATTGGTTCAGTGTTCGACATTCGTAAATTAAATCTCCATTCGGGGTATTCAACACTTAATCCGTCAGTTTTATCAATCCTGCCATCCGAATGTAGCTTTTCAATCTCTTCAAGTTTGGCTTTTGGATTTTCGATTGTTGAATTTATTTCTCCTGAGCATGGATAAGCAGCAATCATTTCTTCAACGAGTTCACTTAGCTTTTTATTTTCTTCAGACATCAGTTGAAGGATCAGAAGAAATGGTATCATTCCACTATCAGAATATGCATTGTCTCTGAAGTAATGATGTGCAGACATCTCTCCACCATAAATTGCGTTTACTTCTCTCATCTTCTGTTTAATAAAAGCGTGACCACTCTTTGATTGAACAGCTACACCTCCATACTTACTGACAATATCGAGCGTGTTCCATACTAACCTTGGATCGTGAACAATTTTTTCTCCCGGATCTTTCATCAGAATTGATTTAGCCAGTAAACCAACAATGTAATATCCTTCGATAAAATTTCCTTTTTCGTCAAAGAAGAAACATCTGTCATAATCACCATCCCATGCAACTCCAAGATCAGCTTTATTACTTAATACAGCATCAATTGTTGATTGACGATTCTCCGGCAGCAATGGATTCGGAACACCATTCGGAAAGTTTGAATCAGGTTCATTAAAAACTTTTACTAATTTAACAGGCAATAATGGTTCAATTGCATTAATTGCAAGTCCGGCACAACCATTTCCGGCATTAGCTACAACCATAAAAGGTTTAATTTTATTCGGGTCATAAAATTTTTTGAGGTTACTTATAAAGTCATTCATTATATCAATTTTCTTAACGGTTCTTTTGTAAGGTGAAACCGGATCAAATGAATCGGAAAGAATCATTTTTTCAACTTCATTTAATCCTGAATCGTAACCAACCGGAACAGAATCTCGTTTAACGAATTTCATTCCGTTGTATTCCGGTGGATTATGACTTGCAGTAATCATAATTCCGCCATCAGTATCAAGAAACGGAGTTGCGAAGTAAATCATTTCAGTTCCGCAAAGGCCAATGTCAATAACATCAACACCACTATCAGTTAATCCTTTAGCAAGTGCCTCGCTAAGTTCCTCTGAGGATTTTCTAACATCGTGACCAATCACAATTTTTTTTGCAGAAATCAATTTGGCAAATGCTCTGCCTATTTTATAAGCGAGTTCAGAATTTAGTTCAGAAGGCACTTTGCCTCTGATGTCATAAGCTTTGAAACTTTCTAGTTTTTTCATAAGAATTTCCCTGCAAGATTATTATTTCAGTGAATAATTTTTGGTTTTTTTGCTTTAAGAAAATAGTTTTACTTTCGCACGCAATTTAATGAAATATTTTTTTATAGAGACAGATTTTTACTTGGACTTTTATTGTGAAGGATATTACTTTTTCAACAGTAATAATTTCGGAGAGAGTTATCGCTACATCAGATACAGTTAAGTGGCACTTCGCTAAATGCAATAATTCAAAATGTAATTCTATATTTCTCGTGCATCCCGAAGAAGCACCGGGAGATTTAGGTTACCTTTGTCCGGATTGCAGCAGAAAAATCACAACTTCTCATATAGTGCAATGTTCAAGCTGCAAAACAGTTTTGAACTTTATTCGTGTTGCACCATATGAAGAGAAAGTTGTTTTTACGGTTCCCAAATGTTCCCATTGCATTGGAACAATTGAAGATGAGTGGGAAGTTGAACCGTTGTATCAACCAGATTCATATATCTGAAAAGCAATCGGTAATTTAACATACTCAAATGCAATCGCCATAGCGAAGGTGGAATTCTCTATCCGGTGAGATAGAATTATTTCCTCATACATTTATCAAAATATGTTACCGCTCGTCATCATTTTATATAAGTTAAAAAATTTTTTTTCTTTATTTTTCCAATAGAATATTTATCAAATCATTCAAAACAATAAGGTAAATCTATGTTGAAGAAATTATCTGATTCATTAAAACTTTTCCTGTTTGTTGTAATTTCAATTCTTGCAACAAGCTGCGCATCAGTCAGCTCCGAAGCTCAGGTTTCTTCCGGTACAAATATTCAATCATCAGATTGGATGAATCTGGATACAGTTAAAGCAGGTCCGTTTGATACCGGTAAAATGTGGACTTTTGAATATCCACCAATTGATTATTTTGAAAAGGAATATGGCTTCAAACCAAGCAAAGAGTGGTTTGACCATGTGCGTATGTCTGCTTTAAGATTTGCTAACTATTGTTCGGCTTCGTTTGTTTCTGAAGATGGATTGGTTATGACCAATCACCACTGTGCGCGACAAAGTGTTACTCAGGTTACAAGGGAAGGCGAAGATTTACACGCAAATGGTTTTATTGCGGTTTCTCTGGAAGATGAAAGACCCGTTCCCGGGCTCTATGTAGATCAGCTTGTTCTTATTAAAGATGTTACTGATGAAATATTGAAGGCTATTGAAGCCGCAAAAACTGTTGAAGAAAGAGTTCAGCTTGAAGATGATATAATAAATACAATTGAAGAACGCGAAGCAAAGGAAACAGGTTTAGAAGTTTCTGTTACAAAGTTATTCAATGGTGGTAAATATTCTTTGTATGGCTATAAAAGATATAAAGATGTTCGTTTAGTTTTTGCCCCTGAAGATCAACTTGGATTTTTTGGAGGTGATCCTGATAATTTTACCTATCCGCGCTATAATCTTGATTGTTCGTTCTTCCGTGTTTATGATGAGAACGGTCAACCACTTAAAACAGAGCATTTCTTAAAATGGAGTAAAGACGGAGCCAAAGCTGGTGAAGCTGTTTTTGTTGTTGGTAATCCCGGCAATACAGACAGACTAAATACTGTTGCTCAACTCGAATTTATGAGAGATATTCAGTATCCACGAACGCTTGAATTGCTTAACAGTCTGATTGATCTTTATAAAAATATGCTGAAAGAAAATCCTGAAAGAAAACTGCAACTTCAGGATATGATATTCAGTTTTGAAAATTCAAAAAAAGCTTTTGAAGGAATTTTAAAAGGATTGAGAGATCCGATCCTTATGAAGAGAAAAATTGACTTTGAAGAGACCTTTAAAGCAAAAGTAAGAGCAAATCCGGAGCTGAATAAAAAATACGGTGATCTTTGGGATAAGATTGCAAATGTTAGAAGAGAATTAAGGGATGTTTCAAACAAAAATTTTGCTTTTGGGAAAAACAGATTTACTACCCCTCAATATTTTTCAATAGCCGAACAATTGATTAACCTTGCCCGGGAACTGAAGAAACCTGAGAGTGAAAGAGATGATTTATATGTCGGAGAAGAACTTGAAAACACTATTGCGTCTATCTTCCCGAAAGATTTTGATGAAAAAATGCAGCAGCGACTTCTGCAAAACAGAATTGATGTGATGGTTAAATATGTTGGAATGAATGATCCTTTAGTGAAAAACTTTACCGACGGAAAGACCGGAAAAGCAGCTTTGGATTACATACTATCAAAATCAAAAATTACAAGCTCTGATAAGATTAAGGAATTAGTTAAACAAGGTCCGGATGCAATCCTGAATTCTGATGACCCATTTATCCAGTTTGAACTGAATTCCAAAGAAACCGTTGAAAAAATCCAAAAGAGAAATAAAGAGTTGCTTGATCTTGAAGACAGCTACTCTTCACAGCTTGGGAAAGCATTGTTTGAAGTTTACGGAACATCAATTCCACCTGATGCAACATTTACTTTGAGAATTTCAGACGGTGTTGTTGATGGATTTCCTTACAATGGAACTGTTGCTCCTCCATTTACAACCTTTTATGGTTTGTATGACAGATACTATTCTTTCAATAAAGAATTCCCTTGGAACCTTCCTGAAAGATGGATAACACCGCCTTCAGACATGGATTTATCAACTCCTTTTAATTTCGTTTCCACCAATGACATTATTGGGGGCAATTCAGGAAGTCCGGTGATAAATAAAAATGCTGAAGTTGTAGGACTCGCATTCGATGGAAATATTCAATCATTACCTGGCAATTTTATTTTCAGGACTGAAGAAAACAGAACTGTTTCAGTACATTCAAAGGGGATGGTTGAAGCAATTGACAAGGTTTATAAGATGAAAAGACTTAGCTACGAATTACAAAACAGCAAAATGATGAAATAGTTTCTTCTTGAAATAAAATTCACAATAGTGGCTGATAGGTGAGGATAGCTTATCAGCCATTTTTTTTATTTCCTAATGCTAATTTATCCTTATTTTAGTGTAAGATTATCCACAACTTTTCGGAGGTTCGGGATGAAAAATTTACTTTACCTGAGAAATATATTTTTAGTTATTATTTTCATTCTCTCATCTTCCACTAAATCTCAGGATCGCATTCTTACACCGGAAGATTTATTCAGGATTAAAAATGTAAATGAAGCATCATTCTCGCCGGATGGTAAAATGATTGCATATACTTTAAATGTTCCGAGACCTTTGAATGAAGAACCCGGTAATAATTTTAATCAGCTTTTTGTCTATAATATTGAAGAGAATGAAAACCTGGGATTACTCGCAAATAAAGTTTCCGTTTCTTCAATACAGTGGGATTCTGAATCCGAAGGGATTTACTTTTTGGCAAAGTTGGGTGAACAGAAAACTAACCAGATTTATTTCATTGATGCTGATGGAGGATCACCAAAATTAATAACCAATGAAGCCTCCGATATACTTGCTTTCAAAGTTAGTCCCGATGGTAAAAATATTGCCTTCGTCAGACTTGAAGATAAGAGTAAAGGAAAGCAGGAAATGCTAAATCGTGGATTTGATGCAGAGATTTATGAAGAAGAGTATCAGCATAGGAATTTGTATTTAATGAGCCTGAATGAAAAATCCGTAAAACAGATAACAACTGCCTCATCGGTTTTTGAATTTGAGTGGTCAACTGATTCAAAAAATATTGCCGCTGCAATAGCAGATAAAAATCTTGTTGATGATTCATATATGTTCAAACGACTTTATATTATTGATAGTGAAACAGGTATAAAATATAAATTAGTTGACAATCCCGGAAAGTTAACCCAGTTTTCATTCAGCCCTGATGGGAAAAAACTAGCGTTTGTTTGTGCTTCAAATACATATGATGCTGTTAGTGGAAGTCTTTTTGTCTGTGATGTACCAAATACAAAACTATTTACTCAACTTAGGAATTACACCGAAGGATTTGAAGGTTCAGTTATTATGGTTAAATGGAGAGATGATAACACTCTGATTTTCTCATCTGAAGAAGGAGTTGACATAACTTTACGGGAGCAGAAAACCGATGATAAAAATAGCAAGCTCGTATTGGAGCCCGGGAAAGTTGTTTTGAGGAGTTTTGATATAAAGAACAACATGATTTGTTTTGCCGGAAACACGAAGGATCATCCGAATGAATTATTCCTGCTAAATTATGAAACTACTGATTTAACCAAACTGACTAACCATAATAACTGGCTTGCAAACATTAAACTAGCAAAGCAGGAACAAATTGAATATTCGGCAAAAGATGGATTGAAAATTCAGGGAGTTTTAATTTATCCAATAAACTATGAGCAGGGGAAAAAGTATCCTTTGATTACATACATTCACGGTGGACCTGAAGCAGCTGTTCAGAATGGTTGGGAAACCGGTTATGGTTCGTGGGGTCAATTTGCTGCTGCAAAAGATTTCTTTGTATTTATGCCTAACTATCGTGCATCTTCAGGCAGAGGAGTTGAATTTACAATGATGGGATTTGGTGACCTTGCAGGTAAAGAATTTGAAGATGTGATTGACGGAATTGATTTTCTGATACAGAAAGGATTTGTTGATAAAAACAAAGTAGGAATCGGCGGTGGCTCTTATGGAGGATATTTTTCGGCTTGGGCAGCAACAAAGTATACAGAACGATTTGCAGCGGCTGTAGTTTTCGTCGGAATTTCAAACCAGATTTCTAAACGAAATACTACAGATATTCCTTATGAAGATTATTATGTCCATTGGGGTTTTTGGACTCATGAAAATGAACAATTGGTTTGGGAAAGAAGCCCTGTCAGGTATGCTCATCTGAGTAAAACACCAACTTTAATTTTACACGGTAAAGAAGACCCAAGAGTCCATCCCTCACAAAGTCTTGAACTTTACAGAGCTTTAAAACTCCACAGTAAAGCTCCCGTAAGACTAGTATTATATCCCGGACAAGGACATGGCAATAGTAAAAACACTTCAAGATATGATTTTCTGATAAGAACTTTGGACTGGTTTGAATATTACCTTAAAAGCAACAATCCAAAAGACAGAATGCCTTCAAAATATTTTGATTTTGATTAGTACTTTGCATTAAAATTTAATAAGGAGTTTCGATAATCAATTTAAAGATTATGACAATTCAGCAATTGCATTAGTCACACAATTTAGTGTTGATAAAAAAATCATTTTAATTATCTTGCGTCCCAAAATTTTTAATTAACATAATGGAAACTGTATGTTTGGTTTTTTGAAAATTGATGAAATGGCAAAACGGATTAATTTCGACAGGCACATAGAGGCAAGAAGAAAGAAAAGATGGTTTGACATTATTTTCTTTACTATTGCTTTTCTTATACTGAATATAATTCTTTACTTTCTTACTAAAGTTTAAAATAAAATCGAAATGAAAAACGGTTCAGTTTATATAGAAACCTATGGTTGTCAGATGAATTTCGCTGATACCGAAATTGTTCTCGGTGTCTTAAAGAAACAAGGTTACACTGTTGCTCAGAATCCTGAGGATGCAGATATAATTTTGCTTAATACCTGTAGTATAAGAGATAATGCTGAGCAAAGAATTTATGGCAGACTTGGAAATCTGAAAAATCTGAAAACGAAAAAGCCCGAACTTGTACTTGGTATACTTGGCTGTATGGCTGAACGATTACGAAAAGATCTGATTGAAGAAAAAAAAATTGTCGATGTAGTAGTTGGACCTGACGAATACAGAAGATTACCTGAATACATTGATATAGCATTTAATGGTGATAAAGGGATTGGTGTAAAACTTTCACGCACTGAAACATACGATGATATTGAACCACATCGAGAAGACGGTCTTTCTGCCTGGATTTCGGTGATGAGAGGATGTGATAAGTTCTGTACTTTTTGTGTTGTACCCTTTACTCGTGGAAGAGAAAGAAGCCGCTCACTTAATTCAATAGTAAAAGAAATTGAAGACCTTTCAGATAGAGGATTTAAAGAAGTTACATTGCTCGGACAAAATGTAAACTCTTACCGCGATGAACAGAATGATTTTGCAGATTTGCTTGCAGCAGCTGCCAGAGTTGATCCTTCGATGAGAATCAGGTTCACAACTTCCCATCCTCAGGACTTATCTGATAAACTGCTTTACACAATAGCTGAACATCAGAACATTTGCAATTACATTCATCTCCCGGTTCAATCCGGATCGAACAGAATATTAGAACTGATGAACCGGACTTATACAATTGAACATTATTTAAATCTTATTGATAAAGCGAAAAGTATTATTCCCGGTGTAAGTTTTTCAACTGACATCATTGCCGGTTTCCCAACCGAAACCTGGGAGGATCATCTTGCTACACTCGAGGTAATGAAACAGGTTCGCTATGACGGTGCTTATATGTTTAAGTATTCACCTCGGGAAGGAACCAAAGCTTTTAAAATGGGTGATGATGTCCCTGAAGATGTAAAGACCAGAAGATTACAAGAAATTATTGACCTTCAGCAGCAGATTTCTTATGAAATTAATCAAAGCTTAATTGGCAAAGAAGAAATTGTATTAGTTGAAGGTTTCAGCCGCAAATCTGATGAGTTTTTGTCAGGCAGAACTGACACTAATAAAGTTACAATTATTCCTGCTCAACAGGATATTAAACCAGGTGATTATATCAGGGTAAGAATAAACAAAGCCACTTCTGCAACTCTTTTTGGTGATTACATCTCTCATCTTTTCTTTGAAAAAAACAGTGTTGTAGTTAGTGCATAATACCACTAATTTTCAACGTAACAAAAACATTTTCTTCAAAATGATTAGAATATTTCTACCGGTCATTATCTTTGCAGTGATTCTTAATGTTAGTTTATTCGGTCAGGAGGTAGATATTGTACCTTATCTTAAGCAGATTGAAAAAGGTGAGGGTGAGTTAGTCAAGAACATTCTTCCCAAACTTAGAAAAGATAATCCGCAAAGCGCAAACCTGATTTTTCTTGAAGGTGTTTTAACTGAAAATGGTCAGGAAGCTGTTTCAATCTATCAGACTCTTGTAGAAAAATATCCCAACTCTGCTTATGCCGATGCGTCACTTTACAGAATTTATTCATATTACTATGCATTGGGACTTTATGATGCTGCGGGGAAAATATTAAAAAATCTTTCTGAGAAATATCCCGATTCACCTTACATTAAAATGGCTAAGAGTCAGCAGGAAGCAAAACAAGACGAATCAAAAACTGAAGAACCCAACTCTAAGGATGATTCAGAACCAATAGAAGTTAAGAATGACTCTGATTATAAATTTACAGTTCAGGCGGGTGCTTTTGTGAAGATTGAAAATGCCAGAGGTTTAAAGTCCGACCTTGAAACTGAAGGAATCATCTGCGAGATGAAAGAAAAAAATGTTGGTGGAACTGTCTTTCATGTAGTTTATGCCGGTAAATTTAAATTGAGACAAGATGCTGAAAAATTTCTGCAGCAAATAAATTCCCGTTTCAATCTTAATGCAAGAATTGTAGAAAAAGATAAATTGTAATGTGCTAAAAATAAAATTTATAGGAACTGGTTCTGCTCGAGCATCTCTTAAACGAAATTTCACTTCGTTGTTATTCCAAACTTTAGCCCAAAATATTCTTATTGACAGTGGAGAAGGAAATTCTAAAGCTCTTCTAATGCAAAAAGTAGATTTAAATTCAGTTGATAAGATTCTCATTTCGCACCTTCATTCGGATCATTATGCAGGGCTTGCCGGATTGCTAACAAATCTTAAATTATCTGGAAGGAATAAACCGGTTTATATTATTTCCCACAAATCAAATTTACCCTATCTGAAAAACTTTCTTTTTTCCTCGTTTATTATTCCAGAAAGATTGAATTATGAAATTTATTTTGAGGGGTTTGAATTTGATGAGGAAATTACATTAACCGAGCAGTTAAAATTTATAGCAAAACAAAACTCACATTTGAACAAATATACAATTCATCGGGAAAAATATAATTTGTCGCTCGCATCTCCTTCTTTTTTATTCTCTCATTCGGGCAAAAAAATATTGTTTACATCTGATATTGGCAGTGAAGGTGACTTATTCTTATTTACTGAGTCAGTTGATATTCTGCTTTGTGAAATAGCTCACATTAATTTGAAAGACTTATCTGATTCGATAAAAAAACTTAATCCATCGGAAACATATCTTATTCACATACCTGAAGAAAAGGAAAAGGAAATTCTGAATTTTTTAACTTCCCAAACCACCGAACTAAATAAGGTATATATTTCTTTTGATGGACTAGAGATAACCCTCTCTTGATTTATTACATTCCTTAAAATTATTGATTATGCTATATTTACAGCCCGATTTTACAAAATGACAGATATTTTATGACTCGTGAACAGTTTAAAGAAAAATTCGGAATCATTGGACGATCAAAAGAAATAAATGATCTTGTTGATATTGTTATGCAGGTTGCCAAATCTGATATATCGGTATTACTATATGGTGAAAGCGGTGTTGGAAAAGAAGTTTTTGCAAAAGCTATTCATGGTTATAGTAACAGAGCAGATAAACCACTTATAAGTGTTAATTGTGGTGCGATTCCGGAAGGAATACTTGAAAGTGAATTGTTTGGTCATAAAAAAGGATCGTTTACTGGTGCAGTTGAAACACGCAAAGGTTATTTTGAATTGGCTGATGGCGGCACACTCTTTCTTGATGAAATTGCTGAAATGCCGCTTACAACACAAGTAAAACTTCTTCGTGCTATAGAAACTCAGGAATTTATGAGAATTGGTGCTGAAACAGTTACAAAAGTTGATGTAAGAATTATTGCTGCAACTAACAAAGATCTACAAAAGGAAGTCGAAGCAAGAAGATTCAGGGAAGATTTATTTTTCAGACTAAAAGCAGTTACACTTCATATTCCACCACTTCGGAACAGGAAAGTTGACATTGAACTTCTGGCAAACCATTTTCTGAAATCCTTTTGTGAAACCAATAAAATTCCGGTTTCAAAAATCACTGACGATGCCCTGGATATATTACTGCAATATCATTGGCCCGGAAATATCAGAGAATTAAAAAATACGATTGAAACTGCTGTTGCACTTCATCCGGGTAAAGATCTCACTGCTGATACATTTTATCATCTGATGCCCGAAATTGAAATGCACGAAGATAACAGAAATCTTCCTGTATTTTTAAGAAAATCTCCTGAAGATGTTGATCGGGAATTGATATACAGAGCCCTGTTTGAATTAAAAAAAGATATACTGGAGCTAAAAGACTTAATTCTGAAACAAAATACTGAAATCCGATTGCAAAAATCACCTGATTTAGATGAAATTATTTCCCTCGATGAACTTGAAAAAGAAGCTATCAAACAAGCATTGGATAAAACACGCGGAAGCAAAAGAAAAGCTGCTAAGCTGTTAAATATCAGTGAGCGAACATTATACCGGAAACTGAAAGAATATGGAATTCAGCAATATGATTAAAGTTAATCTGAAAAAAATCTCATCCCTTATCTTATTGTTTGCTTTAGCTTTAGTTCTTAATTTTACTGCGTGCTGTTCATATTCATTTACGGGTGCTTCAGTACCAAAGCATCTGACTACTATTGCAATTCCAATTGCGGATGATAAGAGTGGTTCTGCAGAAATTGGATTGAGGGAGTCATTAACACAAAAGCTTATTCAAAAGTTTATTGATGATAATTCTTTACAGGTAACCGACAGAGTTAACGCTGATGCTATACTTGAATGCACAATTGTTTCGTTCAATGATGCTCCGGCTATTGTTTCTGCGGGCGAAACTGTTACTTCCAGGAGAATCACAATAGGTGTTAAAGCATCTTATCGGGACCTTGTTAAGAAAATCACGGTTTATGATAAAACTTTTTCTGCTTATGAAGACTATTCTCAGGGCGGAAGTTTATCAGACAGAACCAATACAATAGAAAAAGTCTTAGACAAATTAACAGAAGATATTTTACTGGAAACCGTTTCTGGTTGGTAATTTAGAAGGAGGAAAGAAATATGGATGATATAGTTTTAATTGGCTACTTTTTATCGCTAACAATTTTATTCGTGTTTGGTTTACACGGATTTATAATGCTGTACTATCATAAAAAATACAGAGATAATAATCCCGTTCCCAAACCACAGATTGATGAAAATGCCATTGTTACTATTCAACTTCCATTATATAACGAATTATATGTTGCTGAAAGATTAATTAAAGCAACTTGTGAAATTGAATACCCAAAAGATAAATTAGAAATTCAGGTGCTTGATGATTCAACTG
>FWWM01004124.1_pt1 | contig 34520 bp, 33 predicted proteins | sample 2228351 | NCBI WGS metagenome assembly FWWM01 (sample SAMEA103939774, study PRJEB20133) | metagenome
CCTCGGGCAGCTTGGTCGGGCCCACGACGATCAGGGCCAGGACCAGGATCACCAGGAGCTCCATCGGGCCGATGTTGAACATTGTCCGTCGGGGCGAGGGCGCCCGGTGTCGATTCTACCGGCCGCCCCCGCGCCGGGCCGCCGGCGAACCGCCGGCCGGGATCCTACCGGCGGCCCCTCCGCAGGGGGTCCTCCGCGAGGCGGTTCGCCCGCTCGCCGGCCCGCGCGGCCTCGGCCGCCACCTCCGCCGCCTCGGCCCGCACCTCGCGCTGGAGGCGCCCCGCGGCCCGTCCCACCACGAGGGCGTGGCGGACGAGGCCGACGAGGACCGCCGCGATCGCCGCCGTCGACAGGAGGCCGATCACGACCCACACCACGACCGGTCCGGGCATGCGGGCGATGCTACCCGCTCGGGGCCCTCACTGCTTCGAGAGGAACTCCTGGATGTACCGGTCGTCCTGGAGGCGGAAGTGGAAGTCGATCAGGTCGTCCACCGTGAAGGGCGGCGCCTGGTCGCGCTCCCGCCGATCCTCGCCGCGGGCGTCGAACAGGCTCGCCGCCGCGGCCGGCCCCGGGCCGGCGCCCGTGACGTCGACGCCCGCCGACACCAGCAGGGCCACGATCTTCCGGTCGGCCCGCTTCTCGACGTCGTCGAAGCACACCGGGCAGGTGAACCGGTAGGTCCCCTCGCGCCCGTTCTGCCGGACCGAGAGCACGATGGCCTCGGGGCCCATGTCCACTTCCCCGCACCGGGGGCACGTCGTCCGGATCGTGGTCATGACACCCCGGGTATCGGCGGCCCCCCCGGGGCGCTTGAGCGCCCGAAGTGACTACCGTCGGCTCCCCCGCCGGTAGCGGGCCAGGGTCCGTTCGGCCAGCTCGCGGACCCGGTCCCCGAGCTCCGGGGGCTCGAGCACCTGGGCGTCGGGGCCGAGGCGGAGGAGGAGCCCGGCGAGCCACCCGAGGCGGGCGGTGGGGAGCACGACCTCGGCGCTGCCGTCCTCCCGCTCCACCTCGGCCTCCACCGCGTAGTACTCCGCGACCCACCGCGCGCCCGGGCGGAGCAGGAGCCGCACCCGCACGTCCCGCTCGGTGGGGGTGTAGAGGGCGCGGCCCGCCCCGGCCAGGCCCCGGGGCTCGAAACGCTCGCCCGTGCGCGTCGCCCGCCTGATCCGGTCGGCCCGGAACAGTCGCTCGTCGTCGGCGCGGTGATCCCAGGCCACGACGTACCAGTTCCCGATGGCCTGGAACACCTCCTCGGGGTCGATCCGACGCACCGTGGTCTCGCCGGACGCCGCGCGGTACTCGATCTCGAGCCGCTCCCGCTCCGCCACCGCGCGCCGGAGCAGGTCGAGGACCTCCACCGGCCTCTCCTCCCCGGCGACCTCCACCCGCTCCGCCAGGCCCCCGAGGAGGTCCGGCCCGAGCCCCTCCCGGAGCTTGGAGAGCGCCGAGGCGAGGGCGGGGGCCTCGGGGAGCCCGACGGCCGTCGCCAGCTGCGTGCCGCGGAGGTAGAGGGCGAGCGCCTCGGCCCGGGTGAGCCGGAGGGGCCGGGCGAAGTGGTCGGCCATCCGCACCCACACGCGCCCGTCCTGGATCTCCACGTCGACCAGGTCGCCCGGGCCGTAGGGCGGGAGACCGGTCATCCACAGCAGCTCCAGGTCCTGGAGGAGCTGGTCCTCGGCGATCCCGAAGAGGGCGGCCGCGTCCGCCAGCCTGGTCCCGGGGTTCGCCACGAGGTAGGGGACGATCCCGAGGAGGCGCCGGAGCCGTTCGGGGGCGCGGGGCTGTCGCCTCTCACGCGCCACGGGCCGCCTCCAGCCGCCGGACGACCTCGTCCCGGAGGGACCGGGGCGAGCGCACCACCGCCTCCGGCCCGAACTGGAGCACCCACGAGGCCAGGGCGTCCCCGGCCCCGAGGGGCACCCGGAACTCCACCCACCCGTCGCGCCGCTCCCGGACCCGCTCGGCCTCGGGGATCCCGGCCGTCGCCCACCAGGCCACCTCGGGCGAGAACGCGACGACCGCGTGCCGCTCCGGCTCGCCGGGGCCCCACGGGCCGGCGCGGACGTGTTCGGCGGCCCGGAAGCCCTCGGGCGGCGCGCTCCCCTCCCCCGCCTCCTCGACCTCGGAGACGATCCTCGACAGGCGGAACGCCCGGACCCCGCCGCGGCCTCGGTCGAGCCCCACGACGTACCAGTGCCCCGCCCGCCACACGAGCCCGTAGGGGTCGACGTGCCGCTCCGAGGCCCGGCCGGTCGCCGTCCGGTACCGGAACCGGACGCTCCGCGACCGGTCCACCGCCTCGGCCAGGGCCGAGAGCCGAGCGCCGTCGCCGGGGTCGAGGACCACGGGTACCGCCGAGAACCCGCCGAGCCCGCCCCGCGCGCCGGAGAGCAGCTTCCGCACGGCCTCCTCGGCGAGGGGGTCCGCCGCCGCGCTCCTCGCCGCCACGAGGAGCGCGGCGAGCTCCTCCGGCGTGAAGGAGATCTCGGGCAGGTAGTACCGCTCCTTGGGGATGCGGTAGCCCTGCTCGGCCTCCCAGGGGTCCGTGGGGACCGTCTCGACCGGGACCCCGGCCTCCCGCAGCATGTCCTTGTCGCGCTCGAACATCCGCTTGGCGGTCTGGACGTCCTCCTGCCCGTAGCCCTCGTGGAGCCGGCGGCGGATCTCCTCGAAGGAGAGGGGGCGGGGGGTCTCGAGGAGGAGCGCGACGAGGTTCAGCAGCCGCTCGACGGGGTACATCCGTGCGCGATGATACCCGGGCGATGGAACCGAACCCGGGAGGTCCCGCCGTCCGGATCCGCCGTGGCACCGTGCTCCGGGTCCGCGCCGAGCGCCGGGGCGCCGTCGTGGTCTCGGTCCTGCTCCGCCCCGAGGAGGTGGTGGTCGACGCCCTGGCGTACCCGGGGCTGGTCGGGCCCGTGGCCGAGGGGGACGACGTCGTGGTGAACACGACCGCGAGCGCCCTCGGTCTGGGCACGGGGGGCCTGGACCTCGTGATGGCCGTGGTGGGCGGCCCCGACACGGAGCTCGGGCACCGGGGCCGGGTCATGAAGCTCCGCTACACGCCGGTCCAGGCGGCCGTGGAGAGCGTCGAGGAGGCCCACCGGGAGGCCCTCGAGGCCTCCCCCGGGCTCCGGGGCACGCCGGTCGTGGCCGCCCCGCTGCACTCGATGATCGCCCACGCCGCTGCGGGGGCGAAGGCCGCCGGCGCGGAGCGCGTCGTGTACGTGATGACCGACGGCGCGGCGCTCCTCGGCGGGTTCTCGGAGCTCGTGCCGCGGCTGCGGAGGGCGGGGGTGCTCGACGGGTTCGTCACCTGTGGGCAGGCCCTGGGGGGCGAGCTCGAGGCCGCGACGCTCTGGACCGGCCTCCTCGCGGCCCGGGAGGTCCTGGGGGCCGACGCGATCGTGGTCGCCGACGGCCCGGGGAACCTCGGCACCGGGACCCGGTGGGGCGTGAGCGCGCTGGCGAGCGGCCACGCGCTGAACGCCGCCGAGGCCCTCGGCGGGCGCCCGGTGGCCGCCCTCCGGGTGAGCTTCGCCGACCCCCGGGAGCGTCACCGCGGCGTCTCCCACCACTCGCTCACGATCCTCGGCCGCGTGGCATTGGTCCGGGCCAACGTCGCCGTCCCGGTCCTCGAGGGCGCGCAGCGCGAGGCGGTGTGGGGGGCGCTCCGGGGGGCGAAGCTCGAGGAGCGGCACCAGCTCGTCGAGGTCGAGGGGCGCCCGGCGCTCGACCGCCTGGCCCGGGCCGGCGTCCCCGTGCGGTCGATGGGGCGGACCGCGGCGGACGACCCGGCGTTCTTCCTGGCGGCGGGCGCCGCCGGGATCCTGGCCGGGCGGATGGCGGCCGGGAACCGCCGCTCCTGGCCCTGATCCGGACCCGCGGCCTCACATGTGGGCGATCAGCTGCTCCACGCGCTCGTCCACCGAGCGGAAGGGGTCCTTGCAGAGCACCGTCCGCTGGGCCTGGTCGTTCAGCTTCAGGTGGACCCAGTCCACCGTGTAGTCGCGGCGCTTCTGCTTCGCGTGGCGGATGAAGTCCCCCCGGAGCTTGGCGCGGGTCGTCTGGGGCGGCTCGCGCATCGCGCGGCTCACGGTCCGGTCGTCCACCACCCGCTCGGCCTTCCCCTGGCGCTCGAGGAGGTAGTAGAGGCCCCGCCCCCGGTTCACGTCGTGGTAGGCGAGGTCGAGGAGCGCCACCCTGGGGCTCCCGAGCGGGAGCCCGTGCTTGGCCCGGTACCGCTCGATCAGCAGGTGCTTGGCCACCCAGTCCACCCGCAGCGCGAGCCGCTCCGGCGCCCCCGCGGCGAGCGCCTCCAGCGCCTCCCGCCACGCGTCCAGCAGCAGCCGGGACGTGGGGTCCGCCCCGTGCCGGTCGAGGAACCGCGCCGTCTTCTCCAGGTACTCCGACTGGATCTCGATGGCCGTGAGCTCCCGGCCGTTCGCCAGCCGGACCCGCTTCCGGCACGAGGGGTCGTGCGAGATCTCCCGGATGGCGCGGATCGGGTTCTCGAGCGAGAGGTCCCGCATCACGGTGTTGGCCTCGACCATCCGGAGGACCAGGTCGGTGACGCCGACCTTGAGGAACGCGGTCCACTCGTTCATGTTGGAGTCGCCGACGATCACGTGGAGGCGGCGGAACCGCTCGGCGTCGGCGTGGGGCTCGTCCCGGGTGTTGATGATGGGGCGGGATCGGGTCGTGGCCGAGGAGACCCCCTCCCAGATGTGCTCGGCGCGCTGGGAGATGCAGAACTGGGCCCCGCGGGGGCCGGCGAGCACCTTCCCGGCGCCGCAGAACACCTGCCGGGTCACGAAGAACGGGATCAGGACGTCCGCCATCCGGGCGAACTCGCCCTGGCGGGCGACCAGGTAGTTCTCGTGGCAGCCGTAGGAGTTCCCGGCCGAGTCGGTGTTGTTCTTGAACAGGTACACCTGCCCCGCGATCCCCTCCTCGTGGAGGCGGACCTCGGCGGCCGAGAGCAGCGCCTCGAGGATCCGCTCCCCCGCCTTGTCGTGGGCGACGAGGTCGCGCACCGAGTCGCACTCGGGCGTGGCGTACTCGGGGTGGGAGCCGACGTCGAGGTAGAGGCGGGCGCCGTTCTCGAGGAACACGTTCGAGGAGCGGCCCCAGTGCACCACCCGGCGGAACAGGTACCGCGCGACCTCGTCGGGGGAGAGCCGCCGCTGGCCCCGGAACGTGCACGTCACCCCGTACTCGTTCTCCAGGCCGAAGATCCTGCGCTCCATGTGCTCAGTGTAGGTCGGCCCCGGCGTCGCGCGGGGACCCCCGGCCGGCGTCCGGGGCGCCACCGCGGCGGACCGACGGGCTCAGGAGAGGATCGAGGCGATCTCCTGGTCGGTGAGGCGGCGGAACTTCCGCCGGCCCCGGAGCGTCCGGTCCAGGACGGCGGCCTCGATGTCGCGGGGCGGGATCTCGCGCTCCTCCACCGCCGCGAGGGCCCGGACCCCCTCCCGGACCGCGGTGGCCAGGTCCCAGCCCTCGGCGTAGGCCTCCTTCAGGCGGGCGGCGAGGGCGTCGGCCTTGCCGCCCATCGCCACCGAGCCGTGCTCGTCGGTGATGCTGCCGTCGAACTTGATCCGGTAGATCTCGTTGCCGCCCGGCTCCTCCCCGACCTCCCCCACGAGGATCTCGACCTCGTACGGCTTCATCTGCTGGGTGAAGATGGTCGACAGGCTCTGGGAATAGGCGTTCGCCAGGTCCCGGGCCGTCACGTCCTCGCGGCCGTACGCGTAGCCCCGGAGGTCGGCGAGGCGGATCCCGGCGATCCGGAGGTCCTCGAACTCGCTGTACTTCCCGACGCCGGCGAAGGCGATCCGGTCGTAGATCTCGGAGATCTTGTGGAGCGTGGCGCTCGGGTTCTCGGCGAGGAACAGGATCCCGTCCGCGTACTCGATCCCCACCACCGACTTGCCCCGAGCGATGCCCTTCTGGGCGTACTCGGAGCGGTCCTTCATGAGCTGCTCGGGCGGGACGTAGGGCATGAACGCCACTAGAGCCCCTCCCCCCGCGCCGAGCCCTGGCCCTGCCGCGCCGCCACCACGGCCTCGTACGCCGCCCGGATCTCGGCCTCCGAGACCTCCTCCACCCCGTCCCGGGTCACGACGTGGACCGTGGGGTAGATCCCGCGGGCGGGGTCGACCCCGAGGGTGGCCGCGTCCTCCTCGGAGGCGTCGACGAGGGCCTCCACCGCCACCCGGACCGCCTCCTCCCGAGGCATGCCCGGGCGCCAGCGCTTCTTGAGCGAGGCCTTGGCCGGGCGGCCGCCCGAGCCGGTGGCGTGGAAGTCCTCCTCCTCCCACCGGCCGCCGGTGGCGTCGTAGTAGAAGAGGCGCCCCTGGCCCCGCCGCTCGTCGAACCCGCCGAACAGCGGCACCACGACGAGCCCCTGGAGGGCCATGGGGAAGTTGCTCCGGATCATCTGGGCCAGGCGGTTCGCCTTGCCCTCGAGCGACAGGCGGCTGCCGGTGATCTTCTCGTAGTGCTCGAGCTCGAGCTGGAACAGCTTGACGATCTCGACGGCCTGCCCCGCGGCGCCCGCGATCGCGATCGCGGAGTAGGCGTCGGCGGGGAACACCTTCTCCATCCGGTCGTCGGCGATCGCGTACCCCTCGGTGGCCCGCCGGTCCCCGGCCATCACCACCCCGCCCTCGAACTTGAGGCCGAGGACCGTGGTGCCGTGGGGGCCCGGGAGGCCGCCACCCTCCCCCGACGCCCGGGGCACGGCCTCCGGGCGCATCCGGGCGAGCAGGTCGAGGAAGCTCGGGTTGGCGCCGATCGGCTGGCCGGGGTCGGCCGGGAGGAGCGGTGGGCTCCCCGTCATTCCCCGCCCTTCTGGACGTAGCTCTTGACGAACTCCTCGGCGTTCTCCTCGAGGACCTCGTCGATCTCGTCGAGGAGCTCGTCGATCTCCTCCTTGAGCTTCTCGCCCCGCTCGGCCGCGGTGGTCTGGCCCCCCTCCTCGGCGGGCCCGCCGCCGCCCCTGCGCTGCGACCGCCTCTGCTCCTGTTCCTGCACGTCGAACTCCTTCCCGGACCGGGTACCGATTCTATCGGCTCCCGCGGACGCGGCCGGGACCGCCCGCCGGGCCGGCGCCCCGGGCCCGTCAGGCCTGGAGGAGGGCGACGAGCGTCGCGGCGTCCGGCGCCTCGTCCAGGAGCCGCTCGACGTGCCGGCGGGTCCCCCGGAGCGGCTCCCGCATCGGGACCCGCTGGAGCGCCTCGGCGCCGATGTCGAAGATCAGCGAGTCCCACGACGCCGCGGCGATCGCGTCGGGGAACCGGGCGATGCACCGGCCGCGGAAGTAGGCCCGGGTGTCCTCGGGAGGGTGCATCACGGCGTGCTCGATCTCCTCGTCCGAGACCAGCCGCTCCACCTTCCCGCTCGCGGCGAGCCGGTGGTACAGGCCCCGCTCCCGCCGGACGTCGTGGTACTGGAGGTCCACCAGCCGGAGCTTCGGGTCGGTCCACGACAGGCCGTCCCGCTCCCGGTAGCCCTCGAGGAGGCGGTACTTCGCCACCCAGTCCAGCTCCCGGTGGAGCGAGAGGGGGTCCTCCTCGAGCGCCGCGAGGACCGCCTCCCACCGGCGGACCAGGTCGAGGTTCTCGGCCGTGGCCTCCTCCTGCTCCACGTACTTCCGTGCCCGCTCCAGGTACTCCCACTGGAGCTGGACCGGGGAGAGGCGCCGCCCGTCGGCCAGGGCGATCGCAACCGAGCAGGTGAGGTCGCGGGAGACCTCGTGGAGCGCCGCCACCGGGTTGGCGAGCGTGAGGTCGGGGAGGAACTCGTCCTCGATCATCTTGAGCACGAGCGCCGTGGTCCCCACCTTCAGGTAGATCTGGACCTCGGAGAGGTTCGCGTCCCCCACGATCACGTGGAGCCGGCGGTACTTGTCGGGGTCGGCGTGGGGCTCGTCGCGGGTGTTGATGATCGGCCGCTTGAGCGTGGTCTCGAGCCCCACCTCGGTCTCGAAGAAGTCCGCCCGCTGGGAGAGCTGGTAGAGGACCTTCCCCCGCTCGTCCCAGGGGGCCTCGGCCCCGAGCTTGCCCGCCCCCGTGAACACCTGCCGGGAGACGAGGAACGGGGTGAGGTCGCGCACGATGTTCGCGAACGGGGTCCCCCGGGCCACCAGGTAGTTCTCGTGGGTCCCGTAGGAGTTCCCCTTCCCGTCGGAGTTGTTCTTGTAGATCGCGACCCGCTGGCCGGGCGGGAGGATCCGCTCCAGCTCCCGGAGGGACCGCTCGAGGATCCGCTCGCCGGCCTTGTCGTGGACCACGAGCTCCCGGGGCGTCGCGCACTCCGGGGTCGAGTACTCGGGGTGCGCGTGGTCGACGTAGTAGCGGGCCCCGTTGGGGAGGATCACGTTGGCCAGGCCCAGGTCCTCCTCGGCCGGCTCCCGGATCTGGACCGGCTCGAACCCCCGGGCGTCGCGGAGCGGCGACTCCTGCTCGTAGTCCCACCGGATCCGCCGGAGGGTCCCGGCGTAGGTGCTGATCAGGAGCGAGGACGAGAGGACCGGGTTGAAGTCCGGCGCCCCCGGCGCGACGATCCCGTACTCGGTCTCGGTCCCGATGACCTTGGGGATGGCCATGGCGAGACCCTACAGGTACTGGCCGGCGTTGATCCGCTCGACCTGGCGCCCCTCGCCGCCGCCCTCGCCGAGCAGGGTCCGGACGTAGACGATCCGCTCCCCCTTCTTGCCCGAGATCCGCGCCCAGTCGTCGGGGTTCGTGGTGTTCGGGAGGTCCTCGTTCTCCTTGAACTCCTCCCGGATCGCCCGCAGGAGGTCGTCGGTCTTGATCCCCTTCTCGCCCGTGGAGAGGAACCGCTTGATCGCGTCCTTCTTCGCCCGGCGGACGATGTTCTCGATCATCGCCCCCGAGTTGAAGTCCTTGAAGTAGAGGATCTCCTTGTCCCCGGAGGCGTACGTCACCTCGAGGAACCGGTTCTCCTCGGAGCTCGCGTACATCCGCTCGATCGTGCGGTCGATCATCCGCTCCACGGCCGCCCGGACGTCGCCCCCGGCCCGTCGGACCTCGTCGGGGTGGATCGGGACCGACGGCTTGAGGTACTTCGACATGATGTCCCGGGCCTGCGAGGCGTCGGGCCGCTCGATCTTGATCTTCACGTCCAGCCGGCCGGGGCGGAGGATCGCCGGGTCGATCAGGTCCTCGCGGTTCGAGGCCCCGATCACGATCACGTTCTTCAGGGTCTCCACCCCGTCCAGCTCCGAGAGGAGCTGGGGGACGATCGTGTTCTCGACGTCGGAGGAGATCCCGCTGCCGCGGGTCCGGAAGATCGAGTCCATCTCGTCGAAGAACACGATCACCGGGAGGCCCTCCTTCGAGCGCTCCTTGGCCCGCTGGAAGATCTCCCGGATCTGCCGCTCGGTCTCGCCGACGTACTTGTTGAGCAGCTCGGGGCCCTTCACGTTGAGGAAGTAGCTCCGGGCGTCCTCGCGGCCCGTCCGCTCCTTCACCTTGTCGGCCAGGGACTTCGCCACGGCCTTCGCGATCAGGGTCTTCCCGCAGCCCGGCGGGCCGTAGAGCAGGACGCCCTTGGGGGCCTCGAGCTGGTGTTCCTGGAACAGCTCCGCGTAGAGGAACGGCAGCTCGACGGCGTCCCGGATCGCCTCGATCTGGGCCTGGAGGCCCCCGATGTCGTCGTAGGTGACGTCGGGGATCTCCTCGAGGACCAGCTCCTCGACCTCCTCCCGCGGCAGGCGCTCCAGGCACACCCCCGAGCGCGCGTCGTAGAGGAGGGGGTCCCCGACCCGGATGGGCTCGTCGCGGAGCCCGGCCGCGAGGGTCGCCACCATCTCCTCGTCGGCCCGCCCCACGACGATCACGCGGTCCTCGCCCAGGCGCTCCTTCACCTTCACGACCTCGCCCTGGCGGTCGGGGTCGAGGACCTCCACCACGTTCAGGGCCTCGTTCAGGATCACCTCGGCCCCCCGCCGGAGCGAGCCCGGATCGATCTCGGGGGCCACGTTCACCCGCATCTTCCGCCCCGCGGTGAACACGTCCACCGTCCCGTCCTCGTTCGCCCCGAGGAACACCCCGAACGAGGCGGGCGGGCGGCTCAGCTTGTCGACCTCCTCGCGGAGGGCCTCGATCTTGTCGCGCTCGGCGCGGAGCGCGTTCGCGAGCTTCTCGTTCTGGGCCAGGGCCCGGGACAGGTCGGCCCGGGTCTCGGCGAGCTTCTCCTCGAGGACCTTGACCTGGCGGGGCTGGCTCGTGAGCCGTCGCCGGAGCAGGGCGACCTCGTCCTCGAGGAAACGGATCTGGGTCTGGAGCTCGTGGATCTGCTTCTCGTAGCGCTCGTCGCGCTCCGGGAGAGCGTCGGGCACCTGCGTCACCTACCTTGCGCTCGAGGACCGAGTATATGCCAGGGACCGGGGGGTGCGAAGCCGCGCACCCCGTCCGCCCCTCTCCCTGGGATACGACGCTCGGGGCCCGCCGGTTGCCCCCGCCCCGTCAGGGGAGCCGGCGGGCGACAGAGAGGAACCCGGTGTGGGCCACCATCCGGTGTTCGGGCCGCACGCTCCGCTCGGAGAGGTGCCAGGGCCGGACCAGGACCTCGAACGTGTCCAGGTGGAAGAACCCCTCCCGCCCCAGGGCCTCGCCGAGCTGCTGCAGCTGGCCGGTGGTCGGGAGGTAGGAGCACAGCACGGCCCCCGGCTCCAGGGCGTCCCGGAGCGCCGAGAGCACCTCCCAGGGCTCGGGCAGGTCGAGCACGGCGCGGTCGAAGGTCTCCCCGGTCCCCGCCACCTCCCGGACGTCCCCCGCCCGCAGCTCGAGCCAGGCCGGGAGCTTCCCGAAGAAGGCCTCGACGTTGGCGGCGGCCCGCTCCCGGAACTCCTCCCGCACCTCGTAGGACACGACCCGGCCCTCGGGTCCGGTCGCCCGGCAGAGCGCGATCGTGAGGGCGCCCGAGCCGGTCCCGGCCTCGACGACGCGGGCCCCGGGGAACACGTCGCCCTCGACCACGATCGCGCCCAGGTCCTTCGGGTAGACGACCTGGGCGCCGCGCGGCATCTTCAGCACGTAGTCGGCGAGGCGGGGGCGGAAGCACCGGAACGCCATCCCGGCCGGCGACCGGACCTCGACCCCCTCGGGGCTCCCCAGGATCAGGTCGTGGGGGACCATGCCCCCGTGGGTGTGGTAGGCGTCGCCGGGGCGGAGCCGCTTCACGAGGTAGCGGCGCCCCCGCTGGTCGATCAGGAGGACCCGCTCCCCGGGCTCGAAGGGGGCGCTCACCGGCGGGCACGCTCCGCGGCGTAGATCTCGGCCGGCAGGACCTCCTCGGAGAGCTCCCGGGCCACCTCCCGGTCGGAGGGCCCGCCGGGGGCCCCGCCGCCGGCCGGCGCCCCCAGCCGCTCACCCAGGATCTGGGCCCGGGCCCGGCAGAACGCGCAGAACCGTCCCGTGGTGGGCTGCCCGCAGGCCTCGCACGGGCGGAGCTCCGCGTCGTCCTCGGCCCGGAACAGGGCCGCGCCCCGCTCCAGGAACCCCAGGAAGAACTGGGCCTTGGTGCCGGGGGAGGCCGTCTCGAGCCGGTTCAGCGCCTCCTTGTAGCGGAGCTGGGTGTTCCCCCCGACGAGCGGGCACTCCTCGACGACGTAGTCGATGCCCCGGAGGAAGCTGTAGGCGGCGGTCTCCCGCTCGGAGAGCCGGTGGAGGGGCTTCACCTTCTTCACCATCCCCTCGCGGGCCGGCAGGACCGGCGCCTGGCGGGCGATGTACTCGGTCTGCCACCGCAGCGTGTTCCCGAGCAGCGTCGCCGCCTCGTCGTCGAGGTTGTGGCCGGTGGCCACGACGTCGTAGCCGCGCTCCAGGGCCGCCCGGTTGAACACGTACCGCTTCGAAAGCCCGCAGACCGCGCAGGTCGAGCGGGGCCCCTGCCGCCCCGCCGTGGGGACGTCGAACCCGTACTCCCGGGCCAGGTCGACCTCGACCAGCTCGCCCCCCACGGCCTCCAGGACCTCGCGGCGCTCCTCCGCGAACCGCCGGACCACCTCGGCGGAGCGCGCCGAGTACCCGCCGATCCCGAGCCCCAGGTAGAGGCCGCTCGCCCGGTAGCCCAGGTCCAGGAGGATGTCCCACAGCGCGAGGGAGTCCTTCCCGCCCGAGACCGCGACCAGGATGCGGTCCTCGGGCCCGAACATGTCGTAGGCCTCGATCGCCCGCCGGACCTGCTCCCGGACGTGGTGGAGGAAGCACCCCCGGCAGAACGCCGCGTTGTGCCGGCGGACCTCGACCACCGCGGGCGCCCGGCAGCGCCTGCACCGCATCCCGCCGCTCCCGCCCGAGATCACGGGGCGCACCTCGACCACGTCGTCCTCCCCCACCCGGTCCTCCCGGGTGAGGAGCTCCCGCTCCCGGATCACGAGGACGGTGTCGGGGTCGAGCCCGAGCTCCGCGAGGACCTCGCGGACCTTCCTGCCGCCGCGGAGCTCGACCTCCCGGTCGGGGTTCCTGAGCTTCACCTTCACGGGGAGAAGGCTAGCGCACCGGTCCGCTCCGGCCACGGCGCCGGGAGGCGAGCGACCGGCCAGGCGGGCAGCCCCCGGGCCTCGATACGGCGCGCGTTCCCGCCGCTCAGCCGGCCGGCACCGGGAGCGGGTTCACCCCGAGCCGGACGCGGAGCGTGGCCCGGCTCCCGTCGGGGTGGACCACGGCCACCCCGACCTGGTCCCCGGGCGCGCGCGCGCGGATCATCGCCCCGAGGGCGTCGGAGTCCCCGACGGGCCGGCCGCCGAAGCCGACGATCACGTCGCCCGGCCGGATCCCGGCCCGCTCCGCCGGGCCCCCGGGCGCGACGTCGACGACCAGGGCCCCCGCCTCCACCGCCAGGGCGTACTGGAGCGCGAGCAGCGGGGTCACCGTCACCGTCCCGACCCCGAGGTAGGGGACGGGCTCCTCCGGGTTCCGGATGGCCTCCTCGATCGTCGGGCGGGCGGCGTCGATCGCGATGGCGAACCCGATGTTCTCCGCGGCCCCGGCCTGGATGCCCGCGGTGTTGATCCCGACGACCTCCCCCTGCATGTTCACGAGCGGGCCGCCCGAGTTCCCGGGGTTGATCGCCGCGTCGGTCTGGATCACGTCGCGGTAGGTCCGGACCTGGTCCTGGCCGCAGACCGCCGGGTCGCACGCCGGGTCCCGGGCTTCCACCACCCGGTTCAGGGCCGAGACGATCCCCGCCGTCACGGTGGGGCCGCCCTCGAGGGCCAGCGCGTAGCCGATCGCCACCACCCGCTGGCCCAGCTCGAGGTCCTCGGAAGAGCCCAGGGGGACCGTCGGGAGCCCCGAGGCCTCGACCTTCAGCACGGCGAGGTCGGCGGAGGCGTCGCCGCCCACGACCCGGGCCTCGAACGTGCGGGGCGGGTCCTCGGAGGTCGTCACCCGGATCCGGCTGGCCCCCTCGACGACGTGCCAGTTCGTGACGACGAACCCGTCGGGGGACACGATGAACCCGGTCCCCACCCCGCGGGACGGCCCGCCCGTGCCAAGGGCCGGCCGGAGCTGGTCGGTGGTCACGTTCACGACCGCCGGGAGCACGGCCCGCACGACCCGGACCACCGCGCCGCCGCCCCCGCCCCCGGTCCCCACCCGCACCCCCGCGGGCGAGGAGGGCGGGGACGGCTCGGACGGGGACGGGGCGCCTCCCCCCCGGGCCGTGCAGGCGGCCAGGGCGAGCGCCAGGGCCAGCGCCCCCGCCACCCACCGCCGCTCGCCGATCCTCATCGCGCACAGCCTATCCGCCGCCGGCCCGGGCGCGGTTCGGCTCGCCGGCTGCGCGATCACCGTCCCTCGTCGACGGTCGGACGGCCGTCCCCGCCTCGTACCGTCGCGCGCGGGAGGCCCACGGGCCTGCGTCAGGACGCCGGGATCCGCTTCTCGGGGTCCACGAAGGGGAGGGTGGCCGTGCGGCCCTCGAGCACCGCTCCCCCCGTCGTCTCCACCAGGAGGGGCGTGCCGGGCGCCGCCAGCTCGATCGGCACCCAGACGTAGCCGATGCCCCTCCCCAGGCGCGGCGACCACGCGGCGGCCGTCACGTGGCCCACCCGACGGCCCTCGTGGGAGGCGGGCCAGGACTCGGCGGGGTCCTCGGGGAGGGGGTCGGGCCCGAGGTCGATCCCCACGAGCTTGCGCCGCACGCCCTCGCGGCGGATCCGCTCGAGGGCCTCCCGGCCGATGTAGTCGGCGGGCTTCCCCTCCTCCACCATCCGCTCCAGGCCGGTGATCTCGAACGGGTTGTTCTCGATCGTCATGTCCGAGCCGTAGTTGAAGATCCCCGCCTCGATCCGGCGGATCTCGGACGGCGCGATCGGCCGGATCCGGTACGGTCCCCCCGCCTCCAGGATCCGCTCCCAGAGCTCGTCGCCCCGGGCCGGGTCCATCAGGTAGATCTCGTAGCCCACCTCGCCCGTCCACCCGGTCCGGGAGACCACCACCGGGATGTCCCCGAGGACCGCCTCCCGGCAGTGGTAGTAGCGGAGCGACAGGATCCCCTCCCCGAAGAGGTCCCGCATCACGTCCTTCGAGCGGGGCCCCTGGACCTGCACGGGGTGGACGGGGGGCTCGGTGATCCGCACGTCCATCCCCGCGTGGACCGCGACCCCCCTCGCCCAGAGCCCGGCGTCGGAATCGGCGAGCGCGAGCCAGTACCGGTCCTCGGCCAGGCGGAGCAGGACGGGGTCGTTCACGATCCCGCCGTCGGGGGCCGTGAGGATCACGTACCGCCCCTGCCCCACCGCGCACCGGTCGAGGTCGCGGGGGGTGAGCGCGTTCGTGAACCGGTGCGCGTCGAACCCCGAGATCTCGACGATCCGCTCGCAGCCCACGTCCCAGAGCGTCACGTGCTCGACGAGGTGGCGGTACTCCTCGACGGGGTCGACGTCGTCGTACCGGTCCGGGATGTAGGTGTGGTTGTAGATCCCGAACCCCGTGCAGCCGTGCCTGATCGCCGCGTCCGTGAACGGCGTCTTCCGGTACCACGGCCCCATGGTGAGCGTCGCCCACCAGCGGGAGCCGCCCTCACGAGCTCCTGCCATCGTCGCTCCTGCCATCGTCGCTCCTTCCGCGCGCCTCCCCCGCGTCCCTGGCCGCCCGGGCGGCTTGAATCATCGTTCAACAACGCCCCGCGCCGCAAGCCGGGGGCTCAGGCCTTCGGGATCCGCTTGTCGGGGTCGACGAACGGCATCGGCACCACGGTGGCCGTCCGGGTCCCCCACTCGCTCTCGACCGTGACCTCGGTGCCGAGCTCCGAACGCTCGACCGGGAGCCAGGCGTACCCGATGTTCTTCCCCAGGCGCGGGGAGTGGATCGCCGAGGTGACCTTCCCGATCGTCCGCCCGTCCTCGACCACCGGCCACTTCACGAAGTTCAGGGCGGGGAACGGCTCGCCGTCGAACTCGACGCCGTTGATCCGGCGGGTGACGCCCCGCTCCTTGATCCGCCGGAGCGCCGGGAGCGAGATGCTCGCCTCGTCAGGCAGGTCCCAGTCGATCAGCCGCTCCAGGCCCAGCTCGAGCGGGTTGTCCTCGTAGGTCATGTCGGCCCCCCAGTTGAAGATCCCGCCCTCGATCCGGCGGATGTCGGAGGGGCCGGTGGGGACGATCCCGTAGGGGCGGCCGGCCTCCATGATCCGCTCCCAGAGGTCGGTCCCGCGGGAGGGGTCCAGGAGGTAGACCTCGTAGCCGACCTCCGAGGTCCACCCGGTCCGGGTGATCACCACCGGGATCCCGTCGACCTCGGCCCGGGTCCAGTGGTAGTAGCGGAGCTCGAGGATCCCGGGCCCGACGAGGTCCCGCATGAGTTCCTTCGAGCGCGGCCCCTGCACCTGGAGCGGGGCCACGTCCAGTTCCCGGATCGTGACGTCCAGGTCGGGGTAGGCGTTCTTGAGCCCCCGGGCGAACAGCAGGGCGTCGGAGGAGGCGAGCGCGAACCAGAACGTGTCCTCCTCCATCCGGGTCATCACGGGGTCGTTCACGATCCCCCCGTCGGAGTCGCAGATCAGCACGTACTTCCCCTGGCCGACGGCGCACCGCGACAGGTCGCGGGGCGTGAGGAGCTGGGCGAAGCGGAACCCGTCGGGGCCCGAGATCTCGAGGCAGCGCTCGACGGCCACGTCCCAGAGCGTGACCCGGGTGAGGAGCGCCTCGAACTCGGCCTCGAAGGTGTCGTAGCGGATCGGGAACAGCATGTGGTTGTAGACCGTGAAGCCCTTCGGCGAGTAGCGCTGGGTGGCCTCGTGGTAGGGGCTCCGCCGCAGGCGGGCCCCCCGCTGCACCAGGCTCATGTCGAACTCGGGCATGCTCCCTCCTCGCTCGCGTCGACGACCCGTCGCCGGCTCGGGCCGGCTCGACCTCCCGCACCCGCGGGTCGCCGGCCGCCGTTGTTTGAACGGCCGGTCAAACCCGCCCGAGTCTAGCAACCGCGGCCGCGGGCCCGCCGGAGCGACCGTGACCCTCGGTCCGGTCTCCCCGGCCGCCGTGGGGCGGGCGCCTCGGGCCGGATCCCGGTGCGGGGATCTAGAGCGAGGGATCCTCGAAGACCCGCTCGCCCTCGACGAGGGTGAGGAGGACCCGGGCGGCGCCGATCTCCGACGCGGGGTGGGCGAAGGGGTCGCGGTCCAGGACCACGAGGTCCGCGAGCTTCCCGACCTCGATGGACCCGGTCTCCCGCTCGAGGTGGTTCACGTAGGCGGAGCCCATCGTGTAGGCGGCGACCGCGGTCGGCAGGTCGATCCGCTCCTCGGGCAGGAACGGCTCGTCCGCTCCCTCGGCGTAGGGGTACCCGGGGGGCGGCAGGCGGTTCACGGCCACGTGGATCCCCCAGAGCGGGTCCGGGCTCGACACCGACCAGTCGCTCCCGAAGGCGAGGACGGCCCCCGAGCGGACGAGCGAACCGAACGGGTACTGCCACCGGGCCCGCTCGGGCCCGATGAAGGGGATCGTGAGCTCGAGCATCTGGGGCTCGTTCACCGCCCACAGCGGCTGCCCGTTGGCCACCACGCGAAGCGCCCGGAACCGCGGGACGTCGTCCGGGTGCACGATCTGGACGTGCGCGACGTGGTGGCGGAGGTCGTTCCAGCCGTTCCCCCGCCGCGCGGCCTCGACCGCGTCCAGGCACTCCCGGACGGCGCGCTCGCCGATCGCGTGGAAGTGGACCTGGAACCCGAGGGCGTCGAGCCTCGCCACGTAGGCGCGGAGCGCCTCGGGGTCGACGAAGCTCTTCCCCCGCTCGCCGGTGGGCCGTCCCTCGGCGTCCAGGTAGGGCTCGAGGACCCCGGCGGTGAAGTTCTCCACCACGCCGTCCTGCATGATCTTCACCGAGGTGGCCCGGAACCTCCCGACGCTCCCCCGCTCCCGCCGCTCGAGGAGCTCGTCGATCTGCTCCTCGCCCCGGTGGCGGTCCCACCAGAGCGCCCCCACGACCCGGGCCGTGAGCCACCCCTCGGAGGCCGCCCGGAGGTAGGCGTCGTAGGTGTCGCAGTGCCCGCCCACGATGGCGTCCTGCCAGGCGGTGATCCCGAGCGAGTGCAGGTGGGCCTGGGCCACCCGGAGCCCCTCGAGGTGGTCCTCGAGCGTGGGCGGGGGCACGAGCTTCGCCACGAGGTCCATCGCGCCCTCGTGGAGCGTGCCCATCGGCCCTCCGTCCGGGTCCCGCTCGATCCTGCCGTCCGGCGGGTCCGGCGTCTCCCGGGCGATCCCCGCGAGCTCCAGCGCGCGAGAGTTCACCCAGGCGCTGTGGCCGTCCCGGGAGGGGAGGAACGCGGGCCGGTCCGGGACCAGGGCGTCGAGCTCCTCCTTCGGCGGGTTGCCGCCGGGGAAGACGTCCATCGACCACCCCCCGCCGAGGATCCACGGGGCCTCGGGGTGGGCGGCCGCGTAGCCGGCGACGATCCGCCGGTACTCCTCGAGCGAGTGGGCGTCGGAGAGGTTGCAGCGCAACATCTCCAGGCCCCCGGGCGGCGGGTGGACGTGGGCGTCCTGGAAGCCCGGCAGGAGCATCCGCCCCCGCAGGTCCACGACCTCGGTCCGGGCCCCGACGAGCTCCCGGACGTCGTCGTCGGCGCCGACCGCGACGATCCGCCCCCCGCGGACCGCGACCGCCCGCGCCCACCGCCGCGCGGCGTCCACCGTGTAGACCGCCCCGCCCGTGAAGACCAGGTCCGCCGGATCCCCCATCCGCCCCTCCTCGGGCCGGGAGGATACCGGCCGGCCGCCGGATCGACGGCCTCGCGTCGTTCGACGCCCCCCATCGGTGCGCGCCCTCCGCACCGGCGCGCCCGCGTGTCCCGCGGAGCCCGCGCGGGGCGTCTCCGACCTGGGGTACCGACGTGGCGGGCGGTGCGCCGCGGTGTCCGGGAGGGCCTTCGGCGTATACATCCCTGGAGATGGGCGTATGCTCCATCCCGTGAAGCGCATCCAGATCTACCTCGAGGAAGAGACCGACGAACAGCTCCGGGCCCTGTCCGCGGCCCGGGGACGCTCAGCGGCCTCGATCGTCCGTGAGGCCTTGCGCCGCTACCTGGTCGACGAACGGGCCACCGCCACCGGGCTCAGCCGCCTGCGGGGCCTGGGGAAGGAAGCCTGGCGCGGCATCGACGCCGATCGGTACGTCGATCGGCTCCGGCGGGAATGGCCGGAGTAGCCACCGCCCTGCGGGCGGCGTCCCTCGCGTACCTCGACACCGCACCGTTGATCTACGTCATCGAGGACCATCCCACGTTCGCCCCGCTCGTCTTCCCTCTCCTCCACGCCATCGACCGGGGGGAGAAGCGCGGGGTCCCGTCCTTCCTCACCCTCGCCGAGATCCTGGTCCAGCCCTACCGGCGGAGGCGCGCGGACCTCGCGGCCCGCTACCGCGAGCTGCTGCTGGGGAGCCCGAACATGCGGCTCCTGGCCCTCGATGAGGCCGTGGCGGTGGAGGCGGCGCGCATCCGCGCCTCCTACGGGGTCCGGCTGCCGGACGCGGTGCACCTCGCCACCGCCGTCACCGCCGAGGCGGAGGTGTTCGTCACGGGCGACGCCCGCCTCCGGAGGTTCCGAGAGGTCCGCGTCGTCGTCCTGGGCGACCTCATCCGGTAGGCGCACGTCCTCAGCGGGCTCCTGCGCTCGAAACCGGTCGCGCAGGACCCGGGCGCGGGCCGCGCGCGAGCCCGGCCCCCGGGCGAGGCGGGGACCCGGGCCGGGTCCGCGGCGGGGCCGGTCAGGCCCGCGTGAGCAGGACCAGCACGCCCACGGCGTTGAAGGCCACGTGCGCGGCGAGCGGGGCCACGAGGTTCCCCCGGCGTTCGTAGAGGAGGGCCAGGCCGAGACCCAGGCACACCGCGACCGTCACGGGGACCACCGATCCCACCGGGTCCTCCCGGGAGAGGTGCACGAGCCCGAAGGCCAGGGCCGAGGCGGATGCGGCGAAGGCCGCCCCCGCGCGGGCGCGGAGGGCGCGGAACAGCAGCCCCCGGAAGAACAGCTCCTCGGCCGCCGGCGCGACGACGAGCGCCGAGGCCAGGGCGGCCGCGATCGTCCCCGGCGAGCCCTCGGCGGCCGGCCCGGCGCCCGCCCGGGGCCCCGCCGCCTCCACGACCCGGGAGAGCGGGAGGGCCACGGCCAGCGCGATGATCCCGTACAGGATCGCGCCGAACACCGCTGCCTCCCTGGCCTCCGCCCACGGGCGCCCCGGCCACCCCACGCTCCGGATCCAGCCCCGGTGGAAGCCCCGCAGCCAGGCGAGCAGGAGGAGCGTCCAGGCCCCCTCCACGAGCACGATCCCGAGGTCCCGGCCCGGCGCGAGGCGGGCCCGCAGGAGGTCGCCCGCGAGGTACCCGGCGGCGAACACGCCCGACGCCTCCCACCACCGCCAGGTCGGCGGGGTCGGCGGCGACGCGTCCACGGGTCGGCGGAGGATGCTCGCCACGGCCGCATCGTGCCGCAGGCGCGCCCCCGGTTCCACGCCTCGGTAAGGTGTCCACGTGCCCCCCACCCGCCGCGAGGTGCTCGAGGTCGCCGGCCGCGAGGTCCCGGTCACCAACCCCGACAAGGTCTTCTTCCCCGAGCTCGGCCGGACCAAGCTCGACCTGGTCCGCTACTACCTGGCGGTGGCCGAGGGCGTCCTCCGCGCGGTGGGCGGGCGCCCCATGGCGCTCAAGCGCTACCCGGACGGCGCGGCGGGGCCCTTCTTCTTCCAGAAGCGCGCCCCCCGGTCCCGCCCCGGCTGGATCGAGACCGTGGAGCTCTCGTTCCCCTCGGGGCGGACCGCCCACGAGGTCGTGGTCCGGGACCCGGCGCAGCTCGCGTGGGTCGTGAACCTGGGCTGCATCGACCTCCACCCCCACCCGGTCCGCGCCGAGGACCTCGAGCACCCCGACGAGCTCCGGATCGACCTCGACCCGGTCCGGGGCGTGCCCTGGAGCCAGGTCCGCGAGGTGGCCCTCCTCGCCCGGGACGCGCTCCGGGACTTCGGCCTCACGCCGTGGCCGAAGACCTCGGGCTCCCGCGGGATGCACCTGTACTGCCGGATCGAGCCCCGCTGGACGTTCGCGGAGGTACGGCGCGCCGCGCTCGCCCTGGCCCGCGAGGTCGAGCGGCGCGCCCCCGAGCTCGCGACCAGCAGGTGGTGGAAGGAGGAGCGGCACGGGGTGTTCCTCGACTACAACCAGAACGCGAAGGACCGGACGACGGCCGCCGCCTACTCGGTCCGCCCCACGGCCGACGCCCGGGTCTCGACCCCGCTCCGGTGGGACGAGGTGCCCTCGGCCGACCCCGCGGCCTTCACGATCGAGACCGTCCCCGAGCGGTACGCCCGCGAGGGGGACCCCTGGGAGGGGATCGACGGGGCGCCGGGTTCCCTCGAGCCCCTGCTCGAGCTGGCGGCCGAGCACGAGCGGGCGGGGTTCGGCCACGCCCCCTGGCCGCCGCACTACGAGAAGCAGCCCGGGGAGCCGGCCCGGGTGAGCCCCTCACGCAGGCGGGGCGCGGCCCGGGGCGGCCCGGCGCCGGGGACGCGGACCGGCCGTCGGCCGTCGGCCCCGCTGATCGAGGTGGCCCGGGCCGCCACCGAGGCCGAGGCCATGGAGGGCCTCGAGCGGTGGCGGGCCCGCCACCCCGAGGTCTGGGCGCGCCTGGCCCCCGCCGACGTCCTCGTGGACCAGATGCGCGGGCGGCACACGACCTGGTACCGGATCCGGCTCAACCTCCGCCACGTGCCCGAGGCCGAGCGCCCGCCCCAGGAGCCGCTCGAGGTCGACTTCGACCCCTGGAGCCGCTGAGCGACGCCGGCCGTGGAGCCGGCGAGGCCGCCTGCTCGACGGGCCCACCGGATCCGCCGCCCGGGACGACGGACCGACCGGTCCCCCTCAGGGGTGGACGGCCCGTTCGAGGCGGCGGCGGTCCTGGGTCTCGAGCTGGAACGTGCTGTGTTCGACGTCGAAGTCGCCCGCCGGGCAGGAGCACAGCTCGTCCAGGACCCTCGCGGGGTCCGCGCCCTCGGCCAGCACCACGTGGGCCGAGACCACGTGGACGCCGCTCGTCAGGGTCCACACGTGGAGGTCGTGGGCGTCTACCACGCCGGGGGTCCCGAGGATGTGCCGGCGGACCTCGGCCGGGTCGACCTCGCGGGGCGCGGCCTGGAGGAGGATGTCCACCGCCTCCCGGAGCAGCCCCCAGGTCCGGGGCAGGATCAGCAGCCCGACGGCGGCCGAGGCCACGGCGTCGGCGCGCACGAACCCGGTGAGCGCGATCGCCGCGGCCGCCGCCACCACCGCCGCCGACCCCAGCAGGTCGCCGAGGACCTCAGGTAGGCGCCGCGCACGTTCAGGCTCCGAGGCGGCGGCCCACGGGTACTCCCGGACCGCCTTCTACCTGGTGGCCCGGGCGTTCGCCGAGCGGGGATGCGGCGCGCTGGACGACCGCCGGGGGCGCCGGGGACCCTTCAAGGTCGCCGCCCAGGGAGCCGACCCGGCTCTGTCCGAGCACCGACCTCGTCCCCTGGGTGGAGCGGCCTTTCCGGGTGCAGACGCACCCCCCCCGACCGTCAAGGGGGCCAGGCGGCGGGGAGAAGGTTCTGGGCCCCTCTGCGAAGCTTCCGAGGCCGACTACCAGGTCTCTCCAACCCAGTCGCCATCGGCGCATTTGCGATCCGCTTGCAGAGCGTCCCCCGGCGAGGCACTCCGGGGGCCGGCCTCTGCGACAAAACCGCAGGTAGAACCGGTGTCGGAGGGGGGATTTGAACCCCCACGGGCTATGCGCCCACTAGGCCCTCAACCTAGCGCGTCTGCCAAGTTCCGCCACTCCGACGAGCAGCTCGATTCTACCAAGGCGCCGGCGGCCGATCCCCAGGCCTCCCCGCCGAGCCCGGCACCGAGGCCCCCTCGGGGCGCCGGCGACCGTCTCCGCGGGGCCGCCCCGCTAGATCCACTTCCAGGCGAGCCAGAACGTGCAGAGGCCGAAGACCACGGCCGTGACCACCGTGATCCTGTCGAGCCGCCGCTCCAGCGCGGTCCCGCCGGCCAGCGTGCTCGTGCCGCCGAACATGTCCGAGAGCCCGCTCCCCCGCCCCGCGTGGAGCAGGATGAACAGGATCAGGAGCAGCGCCGACAGGACGTCGACGACGATCACGACCGTGTTGATGACCCTCACGCGATCTCCTCCGGGGGTTCGGGGCCGGCGGTCGCGCCGGTCGTCTCCAGGATAGCGCGGTCGGGGAGCGGGAAGTGGCAGGCGGCGACCTGGCCGGGGTGGTGCGGGAGCAGGGCGGGCTCCTCCTCCCGGCAGCGGGGGTCGACCCCCTCGAGCCCCTCGGCCGCCGCCGCCCGCCGCGTCTGGGGGCAGCGCGGGTGGAACCGGCAGCCCGACGGGGGGTCGATCGGCGAGGGCACGTCGCCCTCGAGGATGATCCGCCTCTTCTGCGCCGCGAGGTCGGGGTCGGGGATCGGGACCGCCGACAGGAGGGCCCCGGTGTAGGGGTGCTTGGGGTTCCGGTACAGCGTGGCGCCCGGCGCCTCCTCGACGATCTTCCCCAGGTACATCACCGCGACCCGGTCCGAGACGTGCTTCACGACCGAGAGGTCGTGGGCGATGAACAGGTAGGTCAGGTTGAACTCCTCCTGGAGGTCCTCGAGGAGGTTCAGGATCTGGGCCTGGATCGAGACGTCCAGGGCCGAGACCGGCTCGTCGCAGACGATGAGCTTGGGCCGGAGCGCCAGGGCCCGGGCCACCCCGATCCGCTGCCGCTGGCCGCCGGAGAACTCGTGGGGGTAGCGGTTGTAGTGCTCGGGGTTCAGCCCCACGAGCTCCATCAGCTGCTGGACCTCGGCCTTGATGCGGGCCTTGGGGACCGTGCGGTGCAGCCGGAACGGTTCGCCGATGATGCTCCCGACGGTCTTCCGCGGGTTCAGCGAGGCGTAGGGGTCCTGGAAGATCATCTGCATGTTCCGGCGGACCTCGCGGAGCTCCCGCCCCCGCACGTGCGTGATGTCCCGCCCGTCGAACCAGATCCTCCCCGCGGTCGCGTCGTAGAGGCGGGTCACGACCCGGGCCAGGGTGGACTTCCCGCACCCCGACTCCCCCACCAGGCCGAGGGTCTCGCCCGGGTGGATCTCGAGGTCCACGCCGTCCACCGCGTGCACCTGGCCGATCTTCCGCTGGAAGATGATCCCCCGGGTGATCGGGAAGTACTTCTTCACGCCCTCGAGCTTGAGGAGGGGACGCCGGTCGGTCTCGGCGCGGGGCGCCGTGCGTTCGTCCACGGACACGCTCACCTGCGGACCAGCACCTCCTCCCGGAAGATCCGCTCCTTGTCGGCGAGGGACAGGTGGCAGGCCGAGGCGTGCTGCCCGTCCTCGGGGAGGAGCGCGGGGACCTCGGTCCGGCACCGCTCGAAGGCGTACGGGCACCGCGGGTGGAACGGGCAGCCCGGCGGGACGAAGATCTGGGACGGCGGGAGCCCCTGGATCGGCTGGAGGCGCCCGCGCGCCTCCTCGTCGAGCCGAGGGAGCGAGCGGAGGAGCCCCCACGTGTAGGGGTGGTGGGCGTCGTAGTAGATGTCCCGCCGGGTCCCGATCTCCATGATCCGCCCCGCGTACATCACCTGGATGTCGTCGCAGTGCTCGGCCACGACCCCGAGGTCGTGGGTGATCAGCACGACCGAGGCGTTGAACTCCTGCTTGAGGCGGTCGATCAGGTCGAGGATCTGGGCCTGCACGGTGACGTCGAGGGCGGTCGTGGGCTCGTCGGCGACCAGGAGGTCGGGGTTGAGCGCCAGGGCCATCGCGATCATCGCCCGCTGCCGCATGCCGCCCGAGAACTCATGGGGGTACTGGTCGGCGCGCTCCTCGGGCCGAGGGATCCCGACCCGCCGGAGCATCTCCACCGCCTGGCGGTACGCCTCGCGCTTCGGCACGTCCTGGTGGGCGAGGATGGCCTCGGCGATCTGGTAGCCCACCTTGTAGTAGGGGTGGAGGGAGGTCATCGGGTCCTGGAAGATCATGGAGATCCGGGCGCCCCGGATGTGGCGCATCTCCTCGGCGGGCAAGGCGAGGAGGTCCTGGCCCCGGAACAGCGCCTGCCCCTCGATGATCGCCTGCTTCCGCGTGATCAGCCCCATGATCGTGAGGAACGTGACGCTCTTGCCCGAGCCCGACTCCCCCACCACCCCCAGGGTCTCCCCCGGCATCACGCTGAACGAGACCCCGTCCACCGCCCGCACCAGCCCGTCCTCGGTCGGGAAGTGGACCTTCAGGTCGCGGACCTCGAGCAGCGGCTCGGCCACTACGTGTACCTCACCCGGGGATCGAGGACCGCGTACAGGACGTCGACCACGAGGTTCGAGACCGCGATGAAGAACGCCCCGAAGATCGTGACCCCCATGACGGCCGGGAAGTCGTTGATGCTGATCGCGTGGAGCGCGTACTGCCCGATGCCCGGCAGGTTGAACACGGTCTCGGTGATGAACGCGCCGCCCAGGAGGATCCCGAGGTCGAGCCCGAACATCGTGACCACCGGCGTGAGCGCCGCCCGCAGCCCGTGCTTGAAGATCACGCGCCGCTCGGACAGCCCCTTGGCCCGGGCGGTGCGGATGTAGTCCTCGGACATCGTCTCGATCAGGTTCCCCCGGGTCATCCGGGCGTAGAACGCGGCGAACGAGAGCGCGAGGACCATCCAGGGCATCAGGAACCGCCCGTGGAGCACGGCCTCGGCGAGGTTCTCCTCGGCCGGGATCCCGCTCCCCGGGAAGACCTGGAGCTTGAACCAGAACACGAACAGGAAGAGCTGGGCGAGCCAGAACACCGGGGCCGAGACCCCGAACAGCGCGAACAGCATCGTGGCCCGGTCCAGCACCGACCCCCGTTTGATCGCCGAGGCGATCCCGGTGGGGATCCCGATCAGGAGCCAGACGACGGCGGCCCCCACGGCGAGGGTCGCGGAGACCGGGAGCCGCTTGAAGATCTCCTCCTTGACCGGGACGAAGTTCTGCCACGAGTAGTAGTACTGCTCGTTCAGGAACCACCCCGGCCACGGGACCAGGCCCTTCGCGAACCGCCCGTACTGGACGTACCAGGGCTTGTCCAGGCCGAGGGCCCGCCGCGCGTCCTCGATCTCCTCGGCGGTCGTGGCCCGCCCGATCGCCCGGCGGGCGGGGTCCCCCGGCGGGAGCTTGATGAAGATCAGGAACGTGAGGGCCGAGACGATGAACAGGACCAGGACGAGGAACAGCGAGCGGCGGATCAGGTACCTGCCCATGGGTCCACCCGGAACCTTACACCAGGGTCGGGGCGTGAGAGGGGGCCGGCCGGGGCCGGCCCCCTCTCGGGTGCGACCCCGCTACGCCTCCTCGGAGACGGCGATCCAGTCGAGCGCCGCCAACCCGTCGGCGATCGCGTACGAGTAGTTCACCACCCTCGTCGACGTGAGGTCGATGTTGTTGTCGAAGATGTACGGGACCCAGGGCACGACCTCCTCCATCAGGAGCCGGTCGAGGTCCGCGTAGCACTGGACCCGCTCGTCCCCGGTCTTCGGCGCGCAGGCCGCGAGCTCGTCGTCGACGCTCGGCACCTCGGTGACCGTGTAGTCGTACTTCTTGAGGTAGTCGGGGCTCGCGCCGACGAGCGAGTAGTTGCAGCAGCTCGGGAACAGCGACTCCGAGCCGAAGAGCGGCGGCATGAACGTGTACGCGTCGCTGAAGTCCTTGAGCCACCCGGGCGCCAGGCAGACCGCCATGTGCACCGACGGGTCGTTGCACTTCTTGTACATCGTGGTCCGCTCGAAGGACTTCACGTCGAGCGTGAGACCCAGCGGCTCGATGTTGTCCTGGATCAGCGCGGCCTGGCCCGGGTAGGGGTCGGCCTCGTCGGTGATGGCCAGGATGTTCTCGCACACCGGGTCGTCGCAGACGCCATCGCCGTTCGTGTCGTACTTCGACTGCTTCATCTCCTCCATCGCGGCGTTGATGTCGCCCTGGCCGTTGGGCGTCTCGTACGGGTCGTAGCCCAGGAGGAGGTTGTTGAGCAGCCCGTCGGGGACGATGTGGCCCGCGATCACGCCCGCGTCGGGCCCGCCCCGCAGCCGCCGCATCCCGTCCTTGTCGATGGCCAGGTTGAAGGCCTTGCGGACGTGGACGTCGTCGAACGGCGGCACCGCGAGGTTGAAGGCGATGTACCGGACCCCGTCCGTCGGGTTGATGTGCAGGTACTGCTGGAGGTTGGGGTCGGCCTTGTACTGCCGGAGCAGGTTCGGCGGCACGATGCCGTCGATCACCATGTCCAGCTCGCCCGCCTGGACCTTGTTGTACAGGTCGTTGTTGTCCCCGCCGATCGGGATCTCCATCCGGTCCACGTACGCCGGGCCCCTGGCCCCGTCGGTCGCGGGGTCGTAGGACGGGTTGCGGACCAGGATGATGTGCTGGCCCGGCTCGTAGCCCGAGACCGGGGTCTGGTCCTTCGGGGCCACCGAGAAGTCCAGGTCCTCCGAGCCCTCGAACATGTACGGGCCCGTGGCGACCAGGAACCGCCCGTAGTCCCGGTCGTGCCCCTCGGCCACGCCGAGCCGGGCGCCAGGGTCGTCCGGGTTCGGCGGGATCGGCGCGGTGGCCGGCATCGAGAACAGGTACGGGAGCCACCCCGCCGGCTCGCTGGTGGTCACCACCAGCGTGTGGTCGTCGGGGGTCGAGACCCCGGAGATCGAGTCGGCCTTCCCCTCGCTGAACTCGTCGAAGCCCTCGATCACCGAGTAGTAGAAGGAGTACCCGTTCAGCGCGCACTCCTCGCAGGCCTCGCGCTCCAGGGCCCGGACGATGTCCTGCGCGGTGACCTCCACGTCCTCGAGGGGCGGCGCGTAGTGGATGCCGCTCTTCAGCGTGAAGGTCCAGGTGAGCCCGTCCGACGAGACCTCGGGGAACGCGGTCGCCAGGTCAGGCTGGGGGACGTTCCCGTCCTGGTCCGCCGGCTTGCCGTTGTACGTGAGGAGCGTCCGCAGCAGGCAGCAGCGGTAGAACTCCCAGGTGACCGAGTAGTACTCCTTCTGCGGGTCGAAGGCCGCGCTCACGTCGCCGAGCAGCGCCCCCCGGAACGTGCCGCCCCGCGGGACCTCCTCGGGCGGCGGGCCCGTGGGCTCCTCGGCCGGTCCGCCGCGGGCGCAGGCCGTGGCCGCGACGGCGAGGACCGCGGCGAACGCCAGTAGCTTCAGATATCGCGTCACCGACACCCCCCTCTCAACGCGTGGAACCCTCAACTTCCGGTTCGCAGGTCGTCAGGCCGTCCATCCCCCCTTTCGCAAGGAGCACCGTCCCATGATGGTTCTACGGGGCAACCGCCGTGCGGGGATCGAAGGCGTCGCGGAGCCCGTCCCCCACGAGGTTGAAGGCGAGCGTGGTGAGGAACAGGAACAGCCCGGGGAACAGCATCATCCACGGCGCGTACGTGAAGGTCTTGGCGGCCTCGGAGAGCATCCGCCCCCACGAGGGCGTGGTGAGGGGGACCCCGACCCCGAGGAACGAGAGCGCCGCCTCGAACAGCACGTTGTTCGGGATGATCAGCGTGGTGTAGACGATGATCGGCGCAAGGACGTTCGGCAGGACCTCCTTCCACATGATCCGGAGGTCGCTCGCGCCCATGGCCCGGGCCGCCTCCACGAACTCCTTCTCCCGGAGCGACAGCACCTGCCCCCGGACGATCCGGGCGATGTAGGGCCAGCTGAACAGCCCGATGATGTAGGAGACCAGCAGGAGCCCGGGCTTCACCAGCCCGCCCAGGCACCCGGGCCCGGTGCCGCAGGCCGCGGCGAGGCCCAGGGCCAGGAGGAGGACCGGGAGCGACAGCACGACGTCGATGGCCCGGGAGATCACGGTGTCGATCCTCCCCCGGTAGAACCCGGCGGTGAGGCCGAGGATCACGCCGATCGTCACCGCGATCCCGGTGGCGAACACCGCCACGAAGAGCGACGTCCGGGCCCCGTAGAGGACCCGGACGAAGAGGTCCCGGCCGGCGTCGTCGGCCCCGAACCAGTACTGGGCGTTCGGGCCCTTCGGGAGCCCGTACTCGTCCAGCGTGGCCCGCTGGTCCACGTCGTTCGGCCCGTGGTGGACGACCTCGCTCGCCACCACCGGGGCCAGGAGCGCGAGGGCCACCATCAGGAGCACGACCACGATGCCCGCGAGGGCGAACCGGTCCCGGCGGAACCGTCCCCAGAAGATCTGCCACGAGCTGCGCCCGACGATCGACGCGGACGGCTCGCCCCCCGTCGGCGCGGGCGCCCCCGCCAGGGCGGGCTCGGTGCTGACCTGGGCCATGACCGACCGACCTCTCCCTCTCCTCCGGCGCGCATCTTACGCCCCCCGCCGGCCCCCGGACCACCTGGCCGGGCCCACCGGGCGGGCACCCTCACCGGTACCGCACGATCAGCGCGAACTCCTCGGGGTCCAGGCTCGCCCCGCCCACCAGGGCCCCGTCGATCTCGGGGTGGGCCATGAAATCGCGGATGTTGCCGGCCTTGACGCTCCCGCCGTACTGGATCCGGACGGCGCCGGCCACCTCCGGCGAGGCGAGCGCGGCGATCGTGCCCCGGATCATCCCGATCACCTCGCCGGCGTCGGCCGGCTCCGCGTTCCGGCCGGTGCCGATGGCCCAGATGGGCTCGTAGGCGACCACGACCCGGGCGACCTGCTCGGGGGCGAGGCCGCGGAGCGCGGCCTCCACCTGCCCCCGGACCCGCTCCTCGGTGCGGCCCGCGTCCCGCTCCTCGAGCGTCTCCCCCACGCAGAGGATCGGCGCCATCCCGTGGGCCAGGACCGCCCGCACCTTCCGGGCGACGAAGGCGTCGTCCTCCCCGAAGTGCTGGCGGCGCTCGGAGTGGCCGACGATCACGTAGGAGACCCTGAGCGCCTGGAGCATCGGGGGGGAGATCTCCCCGGTGAAGGCGCCCTGGGGCTCGGGGTGGACGTCCTGGGCACCCAGCCCGAACGGCAGCCGGTCGCTGTCGATCAGGGTCTGGACCGCCCGGAGGGCGGTGAACGGGGGGCAGATCACCACCTCGACCCGGTCGGCGTCCCCGCGGTCCAGGAGGTAGGAGAGCTTCTGGACGTCCCGGATCGCCTCCAGGTGGGTCTTGTGCATCTTCCAGTTCGCGGCGATGATCGGCCGCCTGGCCACCCTAGGCCTCCAGCACCGCGATCCCGGGGAGCTCCCTCCCCTCGAGGAACTCGAGGGAGGCCCCCCCGCCGGTCGAGAGGTGGTCGAACGAGTCCGCGAGCCCGGCCCGGGCGATCGCCGCGAGCGTGTCGCCGCCGCCCGCGACCTTGAAGGCCCGGCACCCGGCGATGGCGGTGGCGATCCCGCGGGTCCCGGCCGAGAACGGCTCCAGCTCGAAGACCCCCATCGGGCCGTTCCACAGCACGGTCCGGGCGTCGGCCACGATCCGGGCGAACTCCTCCACGGTCCGGGGGCCGACGTCGAGGGCCATGTGGTCGCGGGGAATCTCGCGGGCCGGGACCGTGCGCCAGCTGGCCTCGGCGGAGGCCTCGGTGGCCGCCACGGCGTCCACGGGCAGCTCGAGGAGGACGCCCCGTTCCCCCGCCAGCCGCCGGGCCCCCCGGACCTCGTCGAACCGCTCGGGCTCGACCAGGGTCCGGCCGACCTCGGCGCCCTCGGCCGCGAGGAACGTGAAGGCCATCGCGCCTCCCAAGAGGAGCGCGTCCACCCGCTCCACCAGGGCCGCGATCGTCCCCAGCTTGTCCGAGACCTTCGCGCCCCCGAGGACCGCGACGTAGGGGCGTTCCGGCTCCTCCCGCAGGCGCCCCAGGACCTCGACCTCCCGCTGGAGGAGCCGGCCGGCCACCGCCGGGCGCCCACGGGCCAGCATCGCGCGGGGGAGCGCCTCCACCGAGGCGTGGGCCCGGTGGGCGGCCCCGAACGCGTCGTCCACGTAGGCGTCGGCCAGCGCGGCCAGCTCCTCGGCGAAGGCCGGGTCGTTCGCCTCCTCCCGCGGGTCGAACCGGAGGTTCTCGAGCATCAGGACCTCCCCCGGCGCGAGGGACCGGCAGGCCGCGCGGACCGGCTCGCCGACGACCCGGTCCAGGGGACGGACCTCCCGGCCCAGGAGCTCGGCGAGGCGGCGGGCCACCGGCGCGAGGCGGAGCTCCTCCCGGACCTGCCCCTTGGGCCGGCCCAGGTGGGAGGCCACCACGAGCCCCGCCCCCCGCTCCAGGAGCTCGACGAGCGTGGGGACCGTGGCCCGGATCCGCGCGTCGTCGGCCACGGCGCCCGCCTCGATGGGGACGTTGAGGTCGGCCCGGACGAAGACCCGGAGGCCGGCGACGTCGCCGAGGTCGTCCAGGGTCCGGAGCTTCACAGGCGCTCCGCGATCATCTCCACCAGCTCGACGAGCCGGTTCGAGTACCCCCACTCGTTGTCGTACCAGCCGATGACCTTCACCAGGTTCCCGATGGCCATCGTGGAGAGCGCGTCGAACACGCACGACGCGGGGTTGCCGACGACGTCGGTGGAGACGATGGGATCCTCGGTGTAGACGAGCCGGCCGCGGAGCCGCTCGGTCTGGGAGGCCTCGCGGAACGCCTCGTTCACCTCCTCCACCGAGGCCTCGCGGGCGAGCACGCACACGAGGTCGGTCACCGAGCCGTCCGGCACCGGCACCCGCATCGCGACCCCGTCCAGGCGGCCCTTCAGCTCGGGGATCGCGAGCGAGGAGGCCTTCGCCGCGCCCGTGGAGGTGGGGATGATGTTGATCGCCGCGGCCCGGGCCCGGCGGAGGTCCTTGTGGGGGAGGTCCAGGATCCGCTGGTCGTTCGTGTAGGCGTGGATCGTGGTCATGAAGCCGCGCTCGATCCCGAACGCGTCCTGGAGGACCTTGGCCATCGGCACCACGCAGTTCGTCGTGCACGAGGCGTTCGAGATCACGTGGTGGGCGGCCGGGTCGTAGGCGTCCTCGTTCACGCCGAGGACGATCGTGATGTCCTCGCCCTTGGCCGGCGCGCTGATCACGACCTTCCGGGCCCCGGCCCCCAGGTGCAGCTCGGCCTTGGCCCGGTCCGTGAACAGCCCGGTGGACTCGAGCACCACGTCCACGCCCAGGTCGCCCCAGGGCAGCGCCGCCGGGTCGCGCTCGGCGAGGACCTTGAAGGCACGGCCGTCCACCGCGATGGCGTCGTCGGTCGCCTTGATGTCCGCCTCCAGCACCCCCAGGACCGAGTCGTACTTGAGCAGGTGGGCCAGGGTCCTGGCGTCGGTGATGTCGTTCACCGCCACGACCTCGAGGTCCGCGCCCCGCCCGATCGCGGCCCGGAAGAAGTTCCGGCCGATGCGGCCGAACCCGTTGATCCCTACCCTCACGGTCATCGGCTCCCTCCTCGGACGACGGGCCCCATCCTAACGGGCCTCCCCGGCGACCGCCGGGCCGGGGCCGCGGCCGACCTCCCCGCGGTCCCCGCGCCGAGCCGGTGGCCGGCCGGAGGCCTCCGCTCAGCCCTTGTCGACGTCGCGGTGGTCGACGGCCGTCGGCAGTCCCCGCTCCCGGAACCACCGGGCCAGCTCGTCCACGACCACCACCGAGCGGTGCCGCCCGCCGGTGCAGCCCACGGCCACCGTGAGGTAGGACTTCCCCTCCCGCACGTAGCCCGGGACCAGGACCTCGAGGAGCGCGCGGAGGCGGTCCATGAACGCGTCGTAGGCGGGCTGCCCGGTCACGTACCGCCGGACCCGCTCGTCGCTCCCGGGGAGCGGGCGGAGGTCCTCGACCCAGTGGGGGTTGGGGAGGAACCGGACGTCGAGGACCAGGTCGGCGTCGCGGGGCGTGCCGTACTTGTAGCCGAAGGACACCAGCGAGACCTGGAGGCTCTCCTCGGGGGGCGCGTCGGCGAAGGCCTCCCGCACCCGGTCCCGCAGCTCGTGGGGGGTGAGCCCGGTGGTGTCGAGGATCAGGTCGGCGTCGCCGCGCAGGCTCTCCATCATCAGGCGCTCCTTCCGGATCCCCTCCACCACCCGGTCGGCGGGGGCCAGCGGGTGGCGCCGGCGGGTGGCCTCGTAGCGGTTCACCAGGGTCTCGTCGGAGGCCTCGAGGTAGAGGATGCGGTAGGCGATGTGGAGCTGCTTCAGCTCCTCGAGCGCCTTCGACAGCTCCCCGAAGAACACCCCGCCCCGGGCGTCCACCACCACCGCGACCCGGCTCGGCCCGCCCGGGCGGTCGGCGAGCTCCGCCATCTTCGAGAGGAGGGCGGGCGGGAGGTTGTCGACGACGAAGTAGCCGAGGTCCTCGAGGCACCGGGCGGCCTCCGACCGCCCGGCCCCCGAGAGGCCGGTGATGATCGTGAACCCCGGCCCGGTGCGCCGGGGGGCCTCCTCCGCCCGGCCCTCGGCGCGCCGCTCCGCCGCCGCCTCCCCGGTCGGGGCGCGTCCCCCGGTCGTCGCGGGCTCGCGCACCGCGTCGGCCATTACTGGTCCACCCTTCCCGTGTGAGGTTCCAGGGAACGGCCTCTCGGTGAGTGCATGCTCTGGGCATCTCGGTGACCGGCGGAGGGAGGGCCAGGGTCCATCGCCCCTCGAGGGCCAGCCTGATACCGCCACCCCCGCCGGGAGCCGGGAGCGCAGAGCGGCGATGGGAAGACGCGCCTCGAGCGCCAGTCAGTAATGAACCGCGACGCGCTCCCGCCACCGGGTAGGCCCCCCGATCGGAAGGAGGTGTGATGTTCATCGGCATCGACTGGGCCAAGGAGTGCCACGACGTCTGCGCGGTCGACGCGGCCGGCAAGATCCGGGGCCGGGCCACGGTGGCCCACTCCCAGGAAGGCTTCGACGAGCTCGCCAGACACCTGGCCAGGTGGGCGGAGCAGGGAGAGATCCTCGTCGGCATCGAGCGCCCCGAGGGACGCCTCGTGGACCGGATCCTGGAGGCCGGCTACCCCATCGTGGTAATCCCCACCTTCGCCATGAAGGGCTTTCGCCAGCGCTACGCGGTGGGCGGAGCCAAGTCCGACCCCGGGGACGCCTACGTGATCGCCGACGTAGTGCGCACCGACGGCCACCGGCTCAGGCGCCTGGAGCCCTTCTCCGAGCAGACCAGGGCCCTGCGCTCGGTGGTCCGGGCCCGGGACGACCTGGTGGATCAGCGGGTGGCCCTGGGGAACCAGCTTCGGAGCTGCCTGGAGGCCTACTGGCCGGGAGCGGCGGTGATCTTCGCCGACGTCTGCTCGGAGATCTGCCTGGCGTTCCTGGAGCGCTACCCCACGCCGGAGTCCGCCGCCCGGCTCGGGGAGGTCCGGCTTGGGAGCTTCCTGAAGAAGGCCGGCTACAGCGGCAGGAGATCCCCGGCCGAGCTGCTCGCCAGGCTCCGGAAGGCGCCCGAGGGCATCGTGGGGGTCGAGGCCGAGGCCCGGGCGGACGCGGTGCGGGCCATGGTCCGGGTGATGCGCTCCCTCAACCGCTCGATCAAGGACCTGGACCGGGCGGTGGTCGCCCACCTCGGCGAGCACCCGGACGCCGAGGTCTTCACGTCCCTGCCACGGTCCGGTCAGATCAACGCCGCCCAGATGCTCGCCGAGTGGGGCGACTGCCGGGAAGCCTACCCCCACCCGGACGCCGTGGCCATGCTGGGCGGCCTGTGTCCGGTGACCCACACCTCGGGCAAGCACCGCGACGTGAGCTTCCGGTGGGCCTGTAACAAGCGCCTGCGGGAGGCCCTCACCACCTTCGCCGACAACTCCCGCCACGCTTCCCCGTGGGCGGCGGAGATCTACCGACGGGCGATCGCCCGGGGGTGCGACCATCCGCACGCGGTGAGGATCCTGGCCCGGGCGTGGGCGCGGGTCATCTGGCGCTGCTGGCAGGACCGCAGGCCTTACGACCCGGTTCTCCACCGAGCCGCGGCGCTCCTCGAAGTCGCGTGAGGTTGACATGGGAAGTCAGGCGCTCTCCCGGCGCTCCGCGGGGGCCCGGAGGTGCTCGTGGATGGTCCGCGCCAGCTCGGGCCCGATCCCCCGGACCCG
>FWWM01004136.1_pt1 | contig 34465 bp, 40 predicted proteins | sample 2228351 | NCBI WGS metagenome assembly FWWM01 (sample SAMEA103939774, study PRJEB20133) | metagenome
TTAACGGTCTTCTGAAACCGACTAAAGGTGAGGTTCTGGTGAAGGGCATAGATACCCGAAGGGCTGATGTATCGGTCTTAAGCAGAATAGTTGGGTATGTCTTTCAAAACCCAACCCATCAGCTGTTTGGTCTATCCGTAAGGAAAGAATTAGAAGTAGCCCTTAAGGCTCTGAAGGTCAGCAGAGGCGAGTACGAAAAACGTATGAGGAAGGCCTTGCGCAGTGTTGACCTAGAGCATGCTATCAATGATCCGATAACATCTCTTAGCTTAGGCGAGCTGCAGAGATTAGCGTTAGCTTCGGTCTTGGTTATGGACCCTGAGGTCTTGGTAGTGGATGAGCCTACAACGGGTCAGGACCTTAATATGAGGATAGAGGTTATGAACCTATTGGAGGCATTAAATAAAGAAGGGAAGACGATCATCGTCATATCTCATGATATTGACTTAGTTGCTAGCTACGCGAGAAGATGTATAGTGCTACAGGAAGGTAGGATATTGGCTGACGATGTGACCTCTAAAGTTCTAACCAATGAGGATCTCTTGAGAGAAACAGACCTTAAGCCACCTCAGATAACGAGGATTTTTAGAGGCATTGGAGATTATCTAACTGTTAGAGAGGCTCTTGAAAGTGTGGTGACATTGTTATGTGGTCAGAATGGATGAAGTCTAGGCCATTATCTTACGTTGAGGCTGATACTACCTTTCACAGGTTAGATCCAAGAACCAAGTTCCTATTTCTACTGACCATGACTATCCTAACCCTATCCTTTCCTGATGCCATCCTAAACTTGATCTTCTTAGGAGCGCTTATCTTCGTCTCCTTTAGATATAAAATCATAGGATCAACACTAGCAACTCTTAGGCTCCTCTTCATCTGGCCTTTAGCTTTCTTTATCTATAACTCAGCTTTCCATATTCTCATCCCAATTTTAAGAGGAAGTCTGCCCTTTGTAAAAGGCATAGCAATAAGCTTCGCTACTCCTATTAGAGTAGTTAACCTCTTCACAATAGTATCGATATTCATAGTGGTACTCGAATCATTGACATGGCTACAGCCTTCGCTAAAGTAATACCAGCTAAGGTGGCAGCAGTTTTCAGCATAGCCTTTGGCTACGCCCCCGTCTTTACGTCAAGTCTCAGCGAGATAATCGATGCATATGAGGCTAGAGGCCGAAAGATAAGGCATAGGAGCCCTATCAGGAAATTTTTTGCCATTCTATCCATACTTCTCACCGTGTTATTTAGTGCTATACAGAGGGCTCAGATGATGTCTTTAGCCCTTGAGTGTAAAGGTTTTGGTAGCACTAAGAGAAGGACTTACAGAAAGAAACTTATATTCACAAGGGCTGACTATACAGCTATTGCGGTTTTGTCCTTCATCTTCCTTGTAGCTGGGATAAACCTCCTTCACGAATTGATCCCTGACTATTACTTAACAGAGGTCTTCCTCCTAAGGTACTTTCCTCACATGGTTAGAGTACAGTAATGAGTAAAGAGTACCTCTTACTTGTTAACAGCTGACTCAGCAATTGTCAAGCTCTTAACAATTTCTTCGGGAGTTCTACTAACACTCCTTGAACAACAGCTTATATTACTATGCTCATTTGGAACGGGATAGTCTTGAAGCCTTAAGAATTCCTGACATCATACATTGGAGCAGGATGATCGATTAAATCTTTTCAGTATATCGCAAGAGAAGATTATTGTCGTAGGGAGCCACTAAGACTTACTAAACTAGCCCCAGCTAGCTTAGCTATTAGATATGCTAATCCCGTTCGGTATGGGGCTAGTTCTTCATCTGTTATAACGTTGGATTTATTTGCCTAATATATTTAACTAATAACATATTAATATTGGTATGCCCTCCTGTGTTTTATGTGGGAGAGCGGTTTAGGAGCATTCCTCATATTCTTCTACATAACCACACCATTTCTAGTTGTGTTCTTCATCTTGGTTTTCCTCAGCACGAGGAGGGCTAGGCAGGCTGAGAGGCTGGCTAAGGTTTCTGGGAAAAAACTTGCTGTAGCTGAGGTTCTATGGCTCCTGCTGGTGGCTTCTATCTGGACTGTGATTAACGTAAGTAGCTTAAGCTGGATACCGGCTGGCATCGGTACGGCAGCGTTAACGGTCCCTGTTCCTGGAGAGCAGGTTCTAGAAGTTGAGGCGTTTATCTGGGGTTATAACATAAGCACAACAACCCTAGAAGCTGGGGCCCCTATCAGAATAGTGGCGTGGAGCAAGGATACAATCCACTCGACAGGCATCTACAACCCCGATGGGGAGCTGCTGGTTACGTTGATGCTTATGCCAGGTATGCGGGAGCAGGTGGTGTTAAACTTAGAGCCGGGGATGTATTGGTTACGGTGTCTAGAGTACTGTGGGGATGGGCATGCTTACATGAGCGCCGTCTTTAAAGTGGTTGGCCGGGCTGGTGGTTAGCCGATGGCCGATGGGTTGGAAGAGGTCGGTCTGGGCACCCTTACGCTACTACCCAGGCTCATGTTCTATACCTCTCTTGCATGGTTCATAATAGGCGGGGCAGCCGCTCTATTGATGGTTCTACTCCATGCAACTGGAGCAGCTCCCATTAAGACGTATTACGAAACCTTAACTGTCCATGGGATATCGATGACGTTCGGCGGTGTTTTCCAGCTCATGATGGGCCTCAGCCTGCTTAGGGCTGGGGTATGCTATGGAAAGGAAATAAGAGGATGGCTCTTCCTCAGCCTCTACCTCCTGCTTAACATAAGCTTAGCAATGCTGTTAGCCTCAACCGTCGCAGGGGTCAGGGTTACATATACGTTGATGTTCCCCCTTCCAGCTGTAGGCGTTTTCAAAGGCCTCTGGGGCCTTGACGCATTAACGGTCTTCGTCTGGGGAGTTTTCCTCCTCTTGATAGTCATAGTAGCCCTCTACCCTGCTTCGCTGGTTAAGATGCTCTTCTTCGGCAAGACCAAGGAGCAGCTGGTTATGGAGAGATTCGTAGGTACTTTAAACCCCTCAGGGATGGCTGGCATGCTTCCGTTCATCTTAGTCGTCCCACCGGTTGGAACGCCTATACTGGCTGCAGCCGCCCTAATAGGCGCTGCGTTAATCGGTGTAATACCGATGCCAAGCATATCATGGTTCCTCGAGGCTGTGAACTTTAACTATCTCTTCTGGCCTTGGGCGCATAACCTGATGGAGGCCATGGGGATAATGGCTATAGGCACGGTTTACTGGATAATCCCCCGCTACACAGCAGACGTAAACAGGGAGCCAAGGCTATACAGCGAGAGGCTGGGGATATTCTCTATAATCTTCTACACAACAGCCGCGGCCTTCGCTTTTCCGCATCACCTGTTCACCATGTCATCTACCCAACCCATAGGCTTGAGCTACGTAGGACAGGTAGCCAGCTGGCTGACGGGCTTCGGGGCTGCCTTCTCGGTCTTTAACATACTCGCTACAGGCTGGAGGTATGGGCTTAGGATAGTGCCAGCCTCGCTGGCATCCCTCCTGGGCTTCGCCCTCTACATAACCGACGGCTTCCTAGCCATGCAGCTAGGGACGATAGGATGGAACTATAGGCTACATGGAACATATTACGTAACAGCTCATCTGATGGCTATACTCCTAGCCGTTACACTAATCTGGATGGGCGCTATGTATCATCACCTCCCTCTACTCCGCAGGAGGAAAATGGACGAGAAGTTATCTTATCTACATGTGATACTAACGACGATAGCTGGTTTCGGCCTCCTGTATACAATGGCCGCTATGGGTGTGGCAGGTATGCCTAGACGTGCCTATCCATTCCCGTTCGAAGTAGGCCCTCTGCTCACCCTGTTGATAATCTTCGGAGCGCTCCTAGCCGCTGCGCAAGCGATCTTCATCATAAACTTGATCAGGGGAGATAAGGTGGCTGAGGTTAAATGAGGCAAACGTGGAAGGCGCTGAGGATACCCATAACGATCAGTGTGTTATCCTTTTTCATCTCGGCTTACGCTATCCTCTCAACCTACAGCTCAGCACCTAGTAAACTGGCCACTTCATGCGACGTTTATGGAAGGCCTACCATAGGCTATAAGACCGAGCTCCTATCATGGCTTATAGTCCCCTCGCTTGTTGTCTCAGCGGCTGTTACAGGCGTGTTAAATGTTGTTGCTTTAGCTGGTGTTAAGATCGGGAGATTAAGGGATAAGGTGATGGGGCAGGGGCATAAGGTTCTCTACCCACTCCCAGTAGCTGCTACTCTGCTCTCGCTCTTCATAGGTTGGATAAACATCACAACACTCTTAGCGGCCTCCTCGCTAACCCCCTTATACCCACTGCTGATAGCAATCTGGTTCATGGCAGCGTTTGTATCCATCTCCTTCTTTCTGGCCGTCTACATCCTATGGATAAGAGATGCGATAAAGCTTTAGCACATCTTAACAAGAGAGCTAACAATATCAAAGCAGCCGCCAAGATAGTAGCCGTCCATCATTTGTGAAAGTTGCACGGTTTACAGGGGCCGATCCGATAACTGTTCACCATCATATACGCCTAGGCCTCTTCTCAGCTCTGCCGCAGCCTCTCTTCTAGGACGTTTCCATTACATCAGCGATGGCCTTCCCCAAGATTATATAGCGTCTAGGATAGGGTATCCCGATAACGTTCGCATTAATTCCTTCTTTATCTAATAGAGAAGGCCACGTCATCATAAAGGCTGTAGGCTGGTACTTAGCTTCAGCTGGCCACAAACAGCTTTAACCCATGGTTCATGGGGGCGACTATAAGCGTGTCCCTCTACAGTGCTGGTGGGTAATGCACCCAGACCTCCGAGCCTTTGGTCAGCTCCTTTACGCCTGGCATAGCTATCAAGAAGCCGTCGGACCGGGAAGGTATGCTCATTCCGCTTGACTCCCCTATGTTTGGGTAGCAACATATCCTGTCGTCAACCTCTTTTACGCTAACCCATACGACCTTCACAAAGTCATGGTATTTACGGAAACGTACGTCATCCATCAGCAAAGCCTTTATCCTTCTATGGTAGAATCTTGGCCTCTGATGCTGTAGGTATCTTAGCGTTGGATAGGCTAGGAACATGAAGACGTTGAGCGTTGACATTATGAGTCCTGGAAGCATTATGAAAGGTTTACCGTCTAGAACAGCAAAACCACCAACCCTTCCAGGCTGTAGCGCCAAACCATGCATATACAGTTGCGTTCTAGCGTTGCTGGCAAAAAGCGATGAGACATCCTTCTCACTTACCGATGAGCCGGCTATGGAGATTAACATGTCAAGCTTGTCTATGTAGGATTGGATTGTAGCCGTCAGCTCTGGGAGGCTGTCGGGCACTATGCCGAGGAAGAATGGTTCCCCACCAGAGGCCTCCACCAAATGCCTGATGATATGGGTATGGGTGTTCAAAACCTTTCCGGCAACCACTTCCTCAAACCTATCGGTAAGCTCGTCGCCGATGGCCATTATCCCAACCCTCGGCTTTCTTATGACCTCTACCTGCTGGAACCCAAGGGCTGCCAGGAGCGCTGAATCGGCTGCCTTAAGCCTATGCCCTGTCTGGAAGATGACCTGCCCCTCTCTTATGTCGAAGCCCTGCCTATCCACATACTGCCACGGCTCGACGGGTTGCCTAACCACGACATACTCGCCATCCATGTAAACCTGTTCCTGCGGAATTACAGCATCGGATCCTTCGGGCAGGTAGGCGCCTGTCAATATACGGGCCGCCTCGTTCTTTGACAGCTTGATATATGGTGGCCTCCCTGGTGTACATACCCCTACAACACGCAACTTTATGGGTTTTTCTTCAGAAGCGTTTTCAACTTCTCTGCTGTTCACCGCAAACCCGTCCATGTGGGATGCATTGAATGGTGGTAGATTTTTAGGAGAGTAGATGGTCGTCGCCACAACCCTCCCGACCGCTTCAAAGACATTAATTCTTTCAGACTCCTGCAAAGGCCTCACATGGCTCAATAGGCTTCTTTGCGCCTCACCTATGTCGTTGAACCTTTCGATCCGTCTGGACAATTTCCCATGAGTTATCAATTAGCTTATATTTTAGCAAAACTATTAAACAGCTAAGTTGGATAACGAGACTTTTTATACAAAGGTCGGCCAGCTCGTGGCTGAGCAGAAAAAATTTGTCATAGCAACTGTCGTAAAAACAGTTGGCCACACCTCAGGCAAAGTCGGTTCAAAAGCTATTATACTCGAGGATGGAAAAGGCTTGTTCGGATGGGTTGGCGGCGGATGTGTAGAGACCACAGTCCTACACGAGGCTTTAAAGACGTTAAAGGAGGGAAGGAGTAGGACGATATACCTTGAGATGGAGGATGAGCTTAGGGGGACAGGTGTACCGTGTGGGGGCTCGATGGAGGTGTACCTAGAGCCAGTGCTGCCAAAGAAGACGCTCCTATTAATAGGCCATGGCGCAATAGTCGAGAGTCTGGCCAAAATTGGCAAAATACTTGACTACAGGGTTGTCGTCGTAGACCCCGAAGACATGTTCAAAAACCGTGAAGGCGTAGACCTATACTCGACGGATCCCGATTTGAAGGATGTTAAGATAGATGGGAACACAGCGGTAGTCGTGTCGACGATGCATAAACTCGACCATAAATACATCAAGGCAGCCTTGGAAGGTGGGGCACGCTACATAGGCCTGATAGCAAGTAAGAAAAGGGCAGGCATAGTTTTTGAGACCCTCATTCGGATAGGTGTTGACGAGAAGTTGTTGGAGAAGGTTTCTTCTCCAGCAGGCCTAGATATTGGGGCAGAAAAGCCCGAAGAGATAGCCATAAGCATCATCTCAGAAATAATCTGTCTAGAAAAAGGCGGGACGGGAAGGTTCCTGAGAGAGGTCAAATCGGTAGAGTCAGAGGTGAGGGACATAATTTCAGAGGTCAGCGGCGAAAGGGTAGGGCCAGTCTGCTGACCGCACGGCTCCTTCTCGACATAGGCTGGAAAGAGGTTCCAAAGTATTTTATAAAACTTCTAATGCTCTTCAAAGCGCTAATCCCAGCAAGGATATCTATGTAGGGCATAGCCGTCTCCATCCCGATTGTCCTTGGTTTAAACCCTGGCTTATCGGCGTGTGGGTTTATCCAGATTAGCCTTCCTACCATCGATTTAAGGCGCTTCATCGCCGAGTCAAGTAGCTCAGGATCGCCTGTATCCCATCCATCGCTGACGATCATCACAACCGTCCCCCTTCCGACGAGCCCACCATACTTCTCCATAAACGTCATTATACAACTACCTATCCTTGTCCCGCTTCCCCAGATATCTACCTCCCGCGAGACAAGCTCAGCTGCTCTCTTCGGACCAAAATACTTGAGTAGGTTGCTTACCTTGAGGAGCCTTGTGCTGAAGATAAACACCTCTACGGCTACTCCCTGCCTGGCTAAAGCATACATCGACTGCATCAAATCCTCCGTATACGTGTCCATTGAGCCGCTTACGTCGAAGAGAGCTATAAGTTTACACCTTGTAATTTTCCTCCTCATCCTTAAAATACGCATCAACTCGCCGTAGGTCCTAAGGCTTTGGCGAATAGTTCCGCCTAAGTCGACTAGCCCTGTCGTGCTTTTCTCAAACCTCCTACCGGGCAGGAGGGCCAGCCTCCTCCTCAACCTCTTCATCACCCTCTTGTTTTCACGTAGAAAATCGATGGTCGGCGTAGGGAGCTCCCTCTTCAAAAGGATCTCTACAGGGCTGTAGTAGGCCATCATAGCCTTACGCTGTCCCTTGTCACCAACTTCTCCCCTCCCAATTTTTTTCTCATCTGCCCCAGCATAGCTTTCAGTATAACTAGGCTGATTTTCTTGCGTAGGCTTTTTCAACGAGGCCATCTCCTCAAAAACCCTGTCGAAGACCTCGTAGTCCTCTACTCTTTTGACCATACAAAGCTTCATAACCTGCTTGAGGTCGTCAACGCTCTTGATATTAACCAACCCTGTAGCTGCGTATGCGTCTATGCTCTCTGAGGTTCCACACTTGACACCGTACTCCCTCAACCTTTTCGCTATCTCTGTCACAAAAAACAAAAGTTCAGAGCTTTTCATATTTGTAGAATCCCATAGAGTTCACAATTCTTAAATCATCCTCGTTTTTTATCAAACAGCTCAGGGTAGATTCCACAACTGAAGGTGTTAATTTTTCAACTCCCAAGACATTTAATGCGTTTGCCCAATCTATGCTCTCAGATATTCCAGGTTTTTTGCTGAGCTCGTTAACCTGCCTAAGCCTCTGAACAAAAGCAACAACCTCGTCGGCTAGGCTGGGAGAGAGCTGTGGAACCTTCATAGATAGTATCTTCCGCTCCTTTTCAGGTGACGGGTATGTGACATAAAGATAGAGGCATCTTCTCCTTAGGCCGTCTCCAACCTCCCTTGTCCTGTTCGACGTAATTATGACTATTGGCTTTTTTTTGGCCGTGATTGTTCCAAGCTCGGGTATAGTCACCTGAAACTCTGCTAGAAACTCAAGCAAGAAACCTTCAAACTCTTCATCGCTTCTGTCTATTTCGTCGATGAGCAGGACAGGTGGGTTTGGACCGTCGTAAAGCAGCGCTCTAAGCAAGGGTCTCTTCAACAAATACTTCTCGCTAAAGATCTCTTCCGTAATTTCTTCAGGTGACCTCTTCCCTTCTAAGAGCCTTATGTTTATCAACTGTCTTGGATAATCCCATTCATACAAGGCCTGCGATGCTGTTATCCCCTCATAGCATTGGAGCCTTATCAGATCGGTCTTCAAGATCCCAGCCAAAACCTTCGCAACCTCTGTTTTTCCACAGCCAGGCTCCCCCTCTATCAACAAAGGCTTCTCCAGCTTCAATGAGAGATAGACAGCTAAAGCCAACTGTTGGTCTGCTACATACATCTGCTCCTCCATCGCTTTGACCAAGCTCTCAGGCGTGAGGTCTTTCAACAACCTACAAACACCCTATCTGTATTTGTATTATTTGTATCTTTGAGTTAACAGCGTTAAAATAAATATTTTTAAGCGAGTGTGATGTTAACGTGTCGATGATACCGCGTAAATTTGAGTATTTGGCACCTACGACTGTCAGGCAAGCAGTTTCGTATTTAAAAAAGTACAAGGATGCAAAGGTTCTGAGCGGCGGTATGAGCCTTATACCTATGATGAAGCTCAGGCTTGTCTCACCACAGTATATAATCGACATTAACAACATTAAAGGTCTTGACTACATTAAAGACGGTGGCAGAGTAATCCGAATAGGTGCTTTGGTTAGACATGCAGACATCGAGCATTCCCCCATAATCAAGAGCAAGCTACCTTTACTGGCCGAGGCGGCTGCTCTGATAGGTGACATGCAGGTCAGAAACTTGGGAACTTTTTTGGGCTCACTAGCCCATGCAGACCCGGCTGCTGACTGGCCAGCTGTAGCCCTAGCCCTCGACGCAGAGTTGGTAGCCCAGGGTGCGGCTAAGAGGAGAATCAAAGCCGTCAAGTTCTTCAAGGGTCCTTTTGAGACAGCTTTGAAGCCAACAGAGATATTGGTCGAAGCGATCATCCCTGTCCCCAAGGGTCCAAAGGTTGGCCAGGCCTATCTCAAGTTCGAGAGGAGGGCTGGAGACTTTGCAACAGTCGGCGTAGCAGCCTCGATAGTCTTGAACGAAGACAATGAGTTCGAGAGCGTCGGGATAGGTTTGACGGCTGTCGCACCCGCTCCTTTCAGGGCTACAGATGCCGAGAAGATCCTTATAGGTCAAAAACCATCTAAGGAATTGATCGAGGATGCTGCTAAGGCCGCTGCGGCCATGTCCAACCCGACTTCTGATCTGAGGGGGTCGGCAGAGTACAAGAGGGAGATGGCGAGGGTCTTCACGAGAAGAGCCTTAAATAAGGCGCTGGAGAGGGCTGGTGTAGCGGTTTAGGTGCTGTATATGGCGGTAAAAAAGATTTTAAAAACACCAGAGCCTGCTAAGAGGAGCGTAACCATAGAGATCAACGGGGTAAAATATACCTACGATGTCGAGCCACGTCTTTTGCTTGTCCATTTCATAAGGGAATATGCAGGACTTACTGGGACCCATATCGGATGCGACACAACGAACTGCGGTGCATGTACAGTTTTGATGGACTTTAACGGGAAATGGAAAGCGATAAAATCATGTACCTATTTCGCTGTCCAAGCCAACGGTAAAAGGATCCTTACGATTGAGGGGATGGCTAAAGACGGCCAGCTCCATCCATTGCAGAAGGCCTTCTGGGAACATCATGCCCTTCAATGCGGCTACTGTACTCCGGGTATGATAATGGCCGCTGCAGGCTTTTTGATGATCAACCCAAACCCAACGGAGGAAGAGGTTAGACGTGGGATATCGGGCAACCTATGCAGATGTACAGGCTACGTAAACATAGTTAAAGCGATATTGGCTGCGGCAGAGGAGATTAGGGCTTCTGGAAAACCAGTTATAGAGGTTTAAAAATGAAGATATCCGACAGGTTCACCGTCGCAGCCGATAGAGAGGTCGTCTGGAAGTTTATCACAGATCCAGACAACTTCATAAAGCTCATCCCAGACCTTCAAAAATATGAAAAAGTAGATGAGAGGAGCTTCAAAGCCATCTTCAGTGTAGGGCTTGGCATGATCAAGGGCAACATAAACATGGCTTTCAAATATGAGGAGTTGAACCCTCCTTCAAGCTTGAAGATCGTCGGAAGAGGCTCTGGCATGCAGAGCACAGCCGACCTCTCATTATCTCTTCAGCTCAATCCAGCCGATGGAGGGACGGAGATAGAATGGTCAGCTGACGTTTTTGTCGGGGGGCTTGTGGCCAGCGTTGGAAGCCGTTTGATGGAGTCGGTCGCCAAATCAAAAGTCAAGGAGGTCGTTGAAGGGTTAAAGAGGGAGCTGGAGGGGTCGCGTAAGAAGAAGGGTAAGAAGTAACTTTTTACGCATACCTTTAAAACCGAGGTTTTTTAACTATCCGCTGATTCGTATGCCTAGGGTCAAGAGGATCTCCGAGGTCTTAGACATACTCAAGGATAAAAACAACATCAGAAATATAGGCATCATAGCCCACGTAGACCACGGTAAAACAACGACGTCGGATTCTTTGCTGGCCGCTGCAGGCCTTCTCTCACCATCCCTTGCTGGACGTGCTCTGGCTCTCGATTATTTGGAAGAGGAGCAGCAGAGACAGATGACCATAAAGGCCGCAAACGTCTCACTCTACTATGAGACAGAGGGGAAACAATACATAATAAATCTGATAGATACTCCTGGGCACGTTGATTTTTCGGGCAGGGTTACGAGGGCTTTGAGGGCGATAGACGGCGCAATAGTAGTAGTTGACGCCGTTGAGGGCGTCATGACTCAAACAGAGACTGTTATCAGACAGGCTTTGAGCGAGCGTGTGAGGCCAGTTCTATACATAAACAAGATCGATAGGCTTGTGAAGGAGCTTAGGCTACCTCCCAATAGGATACAGGAAACCCTTGTGAGGATAGTTAAGGATGTTAACAACCTAATAGACATCTACGGCGAGCCAGAGCAAAGGGAGAGATGGAAGCTTAGCTTTGCAGATAATACGGTGGCCTTGGGAAGCTCAAAAGATAGGTGGGGTTTCACAGTTAAGCAAGCCAGCCAGAAAAACATCAAGTTCAACGATATAATAGAGGCCTTCTCGCAAGACGATATCGAGTGGCTTAGGCAGAAGGTGCCTCTCCATGAGGCCCTGCTTGAGATGGTTATCTCAAAACATCCACCACCCCACGTCGCTCAAAAATACAGGATACCGAAGATATGGAGGGGAGACTTGGAGAGCGAGGTTGGGCAGGCTATGTTGAACTGCGATGAGGATGGGCCAACCGTGATGGCCGTCACAGATGTCAGGGTCGATCCGCAGGCCGGGGTTGTGGCCACTGGAAGGCTTTTCAGCGGAACGATCAACGAGGGTGACTCGCTCCTCATCATTGGCCGAAACATTTCGAGAAGGGTCCAGCAGGTAGGGGTCTACATGGGGCAGTCAAGAGAGTTGGTTGGAAGAATACCTGCAGGCAACATACCAGCCCTGCTAGGTCTTGACGAGGTCAGGGCCGGCGATACCTTAGGCTCCGTTGAGACGGTACCCTTTGAATCGTTAAAATATATTTCGGAGCCTGTAGTAACCATAGCCGTCGAGCCAAAATACAGCAGAGATCTGCCTAGGCTTGTTGAGTTTCTAAACAAACTAACAATAGAGGACCCGACGCTTGTCACGGTGGTTAGGCCAGAGACCGGTGAATACCTTATCAGCGGGATGGGGACCCTCCACCTCGAGATAGCCCTTACATGGATCCAGAAAGCAGGCATAGATATAGTCTCAGGCAAACCGATAATCCTCTACAGAGAGTCTATACAGAGTAGGGGAAGGGAATTTGAGGGGAAGTCTCCCAACAGACATAACCGCATATACACAAGGGTCGAGCCATTAGAACCGGAGATCATCGAGCTGATCAGAAAGGGCGAGCTCTTCGACGAAATGGACCGTAGACAGGTTGCTAAAATCCTGCGGGAACATGGATGGGATGCCGATGAAGCTAGAAACGTATGGTCTATAGATGGGAGGGGGAATATCTTGGTTGACGCAACGAAAGGAGCCCAGTATCTTCAAGAGTCAAAGATGATGATCATAGGTGGTTTTCAAAGGGTTATCCAAGAGGGGCCGTTGGCTTCTGAAAACATGAGGGGGGTGAAGGCCGTGTTGACACAGGTCGAGCTCCATGAAGACCCTGTCCATAGGGGATATGCTCAGATCGCACCGGCTACTTGGAGAAGCCTCTACGCCAGCATACTTTCGGCATCCCCTGTCTTGCTAGAGCCTGTTTTAAAGATAGAGGCTAAGGTAACCCCAGAGTTTATGGGCGCTGTCACATCGACGATAACCAGCAAACGGGGTAGAATCTTGGAAGTCAGACAGGCCGAGTATGTAACGGTTGTGGTCGGCGAGATACCTGCAGCTGAGACTTTCGACCTCAGCGAGTGCATGCGCAGCGCTACGATGGGCAAGGCTTTTTGGGCAACAGAGTTCAGTCAATGGAGGCCAGTACCTGCTTCATTAAGGGACAAGGTCATTCAAGAGATAAGGAAGAGAAAAGGGCTACCGCCAGAGATCCCGACAATTTCACAGTTTGTAGAAGAAGAGTAACAGCTACCCTTTATTGGCAACGTTGGACCTCTTCACCAAATTATCCCATGCTGTTTCATCCTCCATCAGGACCTTCATCTCCTCGAACGAGAGCTTCTCGCCGTGGGAAAGTTTTTCCAAGGCCTTGCTCTTAGCCTTCTCCTTTAACATATATTCCCTAGCCTTCAGTACTGCAACTCTATGTTTCTTAACTAGTTCTTGAAGCTCGTAAAGCCTTGAGATAAGAAGTATCTCTTCAGCCTCAGCCATCTGGGCCTTCTTCTTGGCCTCCAAGTAAGCATTGTGGTAAACGTCTGCTTCAGGTTTAAGCTCCTGGATCATGTCCTTAACCGATTGGAGGGCCTCCCTCAAAGCTTGGAGCTCCTCACCCTTCATCCTGATCGATTCCTTTATTTTTTTAGATTCCTCGACCAACGGCTCCATGCTGTTGTTTATCTCCCGAAGCTTCTCTGCAACCTCTTCCCTCTTCTGTATTTCGGCCAGCAGGTTTGAAAGGTTTCTCAACTCGTCATATATCCTCCGTTCTTCCTCAGGCCGTAGAATATCCGTCTCTATCCTTTCCTCCAGATCTCTTATGCGCCTCATTATCTCCTGAGCGGTGTAGCCTTTAACACTGCCAGCCATATGCTGCGACAGCAGTTTTCTCTTCTCGTTCCTCATCTCCTTTATCTTTGTAACAACCTCGTCAAGCTTTGCTCTTAACTCGGTGATCTCGCCCTTCAGGCTTGAGATCCTATCAAGATAGAATGAGTTCTTTTCCTTTATCTCCTTGATCCGTAGATGTATCTTCTCCCTTTTCTCGAGGTTTCTAGCTGCTTCCTCCTCGTATTCTGCTTTTTTCTTTTTAAGCTCTACAAGCTTAGCCCTTATTTGAAAGATCTCCTCCTCTATAGCTTGGATGTTTTCCTCGTTCATCTCAGCTCCATCTCCCCCTCACCATAAATACGCGTCAAAGTACCGAGCAGCTCTGTAAACCCCTCCATCGTTTTTGAAGAAACAGCTATCAACGGGATAGTGTTTGAGATATACCAGACCCCTTGAACAATCTCTCTTGCGAGCATCGATTGTAACTCGTTCATTGAGCTCGAAGCATCGATCTCAAAGGCCTCTTGGGACTCGTGCCAGCTGAGGATCCTGTTTAAATATTTTTCAGGTACCGCATCACATTTGCTTAACACGTTGATGGCTGGGATACCGAGCGAGATGACCGTTGAAGCTGATAAAAATAGCGATGCGGCGTAATTTCTTGGGTGTGAACAGATTACAGCATCCAAAAGGAAGAGGAGGTTTTTGTTTGCGTCGCAGAGTTTTTTTGAAATTATCCTGCCCTCCTTCCTAAAGGCGAACAGCTCAAGCTGCCCAGGTGTATCAACTATGAGCCAGTCAGCCTTAGTTTCCTTGACTGCTTCAGCCAGCTCTTCAATATTTCTTGCCACCTCCCTCACAGAAGCGATCAGCGCACCGTTAGGGCCTAGGCCTTTGGTAGCCATTATCCTCTCGTAATCGACCAGCTCCCTAACATCGATGTCCGGGTCGTATGGGAGGGATAAAGCTGCTGGGTCTAGGTTAACAGTGGCGGTCGACTGCTCATTATCTCTCAACCATTCGCTGAACACGCCAGTCAAAGACGATTTCCCAGAGCCAGCTGTCCCAACCACGTAAATAACTCTCATATCGTTCTCCACGTTCTACCGAGCTCGTAGAGCTCTCCTACTAGACGGTATTTAGACTTTCCACCGATGTCCAAATATACATGTCGTTTATAGTTGTAAACATGCTGGGTAAGATCCTCGCTCTTGTAGGATTGGATGAGGAATTATCAAACATTTTGGCGGAGACGGCCGACAGAACGGTTAAGGAGTTGAGTGTTGTCCTTGAGGTAGTTAACAATGAAGATAGCCCATTCTAGCTTAAGGTCGATCGTTCAAGGGAAGGCTCGTTTGGATTTTAGTATGCGTTGGAAGGCTCAGGCAAGGAATGTACAGGAGCTTAACAGTAAGTACAATGCCTACATAACTTTTTTTGAAAAACCTTTAACAAGACAGGCTTTCAACAAAAAACCTCTAAGGGGGGCTACGATTGCCGTGAAGGACATCTTCCACATCAAAGGATACCCGACAACAGCTGGTTCGAAGCTGCTGGCGCAGAACTTGTCGGAGAATACAGCCGTTGTTGTTGAGAAATTGCTTGAAGCCGGTGCAGCTGTTAACGGCAAAACAAACCTCCATGAGTTTGCTTTCGGGGTGACTAACGTTAACCCGCACTACGGTACCTGCTTAAACCCCTTCGACGTACGACGTGTCGCGGGCGGTTCAAGCGGAGGATCGGCGGTTGCTGTGGCTTTGAATATGTGCGACGCCGCTTTGGGAACCGATACAGCTGGCTCTGTCAGAATACCTGCATCTTTCTGCGGCTTGGTTGGGTTCAAACCCTCGAAAGGGTTGATAAGCTTGGAGGGGGTAATACCTCTGAGCTGGTCGCTTGACCATGTGGGTGTGATATGCAGGAGCGTCTGGGATGCGGCGTTGTTAACATCCCTTATGTCCGATAGCTTTAAAAAACCTCTAAACATAAGGCCCTTAAAACTCGAAGAAATCAGGATAGGTGTCCCTGAAAACTATTTTCTCGATTTTTTGGACGAGGACGTTAGGCGCAATTTTGAAAGAACAGTCGAGAAAGCTGTTGAGGAGGGCTGTGAGGTTGTAAATGTAAAGGTAGAGAAGCCAGAAGTAGCGGCTAGGTGTAGATTCATAATAGTCCATTCGGAGGCAGCGGCCTACCATCTCAAGCTCTGTCAAGGTAGGATGTACGAATACGGTGAGGATGTCAGGAAGAGGATAGCCAGCGGCCTGGCCATACCTGCCTCAGTTTATTTAAATGCGTTGAGGGCCCGCAAAACATTAACCTCGATCTTCAGGAAAGTATTCAAGGTTTGCGATGTTTTGGCAACCCCAACCACGATCATACCCTCCCCAATGGTTGACGAGGAAGTCGTCGAGGTCGATGGAAAAAGTTTTGATGTAAGAACGGCCATACTAAGAAATACCGAGGTGTTCAACCTTTACGGCGTGCCAGCCATATCCATTCCAAACGGCTTCACCAAGAAGGGCCTTCCCACCGGATTGCAGCTCGTTGGGGATCTGTTAGACGATATACATCTCCTCAGAGTAGCCTATTCCTTCGAAAAAATGCTCAGCTCTTAGAACTTAACCACCACTCTAGATACTCTTCCCGCCTCCTCCTACGCCTTTCCTCCTCAAACTTGCTGTTGAAGCGCTTCTCCCTCTCAACTAACAGTTCTTGAGAGTTATAGGTGAAACCGCATGTCTGGCATGTATATAGTCTTATCTCCCTGTCGTAGATCAGCTTCCCTCCACATTCGAAGCAATACGGCATCCCCACATTCCTAAACCTGGTTATATATATGTTTGAATATCCTGCGAGTCCTATCAAATATGTCTATCGGCCATAGACCTATAGATATTGATGTCCTAGCCTGCAGCTTTATGGAGAGGAGCATAGCAGGTCTTTCCTGAGGGGCGTTCTAAAGGCATAGCCCTGCGGCATCTTTGCATCGAAAGTGTTCTTGGATAACTTATCTCTACTGGACGTTCGTGGAGAGAAATAAATAGAAAGACGATTCAGATGCGAGTGGGATGTTCACAGCAAATTGATCAAAAGGGCCCAACGTTAGAGGGCTGGTAAAACCATAACAACCATCAAGCCCTATGAGAAGTAATACCAACCCGACAGCATCCATGCTATATCCGCTATCTTTATTTGATACCTACAAATTTACAATTCACAGGTGTGTTGAGCTATGGCTTTAGGTATAACAGGGGCCTATGACAGGGCTATAACTGTCTTCTCACCTCAAGGCAGGCTTTACCAAGTTGAGTACGCGTTAGAAACCGTTAGGTCAGGCTCAACAGCTCTCTCGCTCACGTTAGAAGAGGGTGTAGTGCTGGCGGTCGAGGAGAGGATGCATACAAAGCTCCAAAGCCCAGACTTCTCATGGAAGATATTCCAGATAGATGAGCACATTGGGGCTGCTACGGCTGGTCTTAACTCGGACGCTAGGGTTCTAGTTGACAACGCAAGGATCTACTCCCAAACGCTAAGACTTTCCTATGATGAAGAGCCATTGGTAGAATCAGTTGCTAGGAGAGTCGGCGACATAATGCAGATATATACCCAGCATGCAGGTGTCAGGCCTTTTGGAACTGCTTTGCTGATAGGAGGGGTAGACAAGACAGGGCCGAGGCTTTTCTACGTAGAGCCAAGCGGGCTCGTGCTTGAGTACAACGCCTGGGCTATAGGGAGGGGTGCCGAAAAAGTTCGCGAGATTTTTGAGAATAGCTATACGCGTACAATTCCGCTTAAAGAAGGGATGTGGATGGCTTTAAAAGCCCTGGTCGACTCTGTTGAAAAGATCGAGGAAGGCTGGACGGTTAGGCTTGTGACTATCCCCAAGACTACCAGAAAATACACCATGATCCCTCAGGACCAGCTTCAACCGATGTTGGCAGAGCTATTAAAGAACAAGAAAAAGTAGTTGGGCTGGAAATGCCGAAGCAGAAGGAGACCTACACGATAGCGAGGCTAGGAAGAGGAGGAGCAACCTATGAGGTTCTTGTTGACCCAGAACTCGCTCTCCGATACAAGATGGGTGAAAAGATCCCAATATCGAAGCTGCTCGTTTATGAAGAGGTATATAAAGACTGGAAAAAAGGCATTAGGGCGTCGGAGTCTGATTTAAAAAAGGCCTTCGGGCTCTCGGACATCAGATCGGTAGCGGAGAGGATAGTCTCCGAAGGGGAGGTGCTGATAACAGCTGACCAGAGGAGGAGGCTGATAGAGGAGAAGAAGAGGCAGATTATCGACTTCATCTCACGAAACGCTATAGATCCTCGGACAAACACCCCACATCCGCCTCAGAGAATAGAGCTGGCCCTTGAACAGATCGGCCTGTCGATCGATCCTTTCGCAGATGCAAAAGAAGAGGCCATGAAAGCCATCGAGAAGCTTAGGAATATCCTCCCCATCAAGATAGGAAGCATGAAGCTCGAGATCAGGGTGGCCGGGGAGTTCGTCGGTAAAGTTTACGGGTTGATTAAGAATATGGGTCAGATGGTTGAAGAGGGCTGGCTGGGTGACGGGAGTTGGAGATGTCTGGCTGAGGTACCGACAGGCCTTCACGCAGAGCTTATAGATAGGATAAACAAAATATGCGGTGGAAGGGTCGAGATAAAACCGGCGAGTTAAATGATCCGTGTGGCTGAAAACGAGCTGGTCATACCTGGGCAGCTGCTGGCCGAAGATAGCCGTAAAGGAGGTGCAGGAACCTACGTAAGAGACGGTAAAGTTTACGCATCGACCGTAGGCGTGGCTAGGTTTGTTGACGGGGTCGTAAAGGTCATACCTTTAAGCGGAAGGTACAAACCACAGAGGGGCGATAAAGTTATCGGGGTCGTCTCAGACATAAAGCCAAACGTTGCCGAGGTCGACATAGGAGGCGACATCACAGCCATGATAAAGCTTTCAGAGAAGGAGGCGGCCACGTTAAACCTAGACATCGGAGATTGCGTATACGCAGAGGTAAAATCAACAGGTATAAGGGGGACCCTATTGTCCAATGAGGGGTTGAAGAAAATCCCCTCGGGTATACTCTTGAAGATCAACCCTGCCAAGGTAGCTAGGCTAATAGGGAGGGGAGGCTCGATGGTCAAGATACTCAAGAAAGAATCGGGCTGCGAATTTTGGATCGGAAGTAATGGGTTTGTAGTTGTAAACGGGCCAGACCCTGCTAGCGAGTTTGCAGCGGTCTCAACGATAAGGTTGATAGAGAGAGAGGCACATATTCCAGGGCTGACTTGGAGGGCGGTTGAGCTGCTACGGAAGATAAAGGGTGGTAAAGGTGGCCAAGCCTAAATTGATCGATGAAAATGGGCTGAGGATCGACGGCAGAAGACCAGATGAGCTCCGTAGAATAAGGATGGAGGTCGGCGTTCTCAAAAAGATGGACGGGTCGGCATATATAGAAGTTGGTGGGACAAAGTTATACGCCGGAGTTATAGGGCCAAGGGAGGTCCATCCAAAGCACTTGGAGCTCCCAGACCGTGGTATTCTGAACTGCAGGTACCACATGGCCTCCTTCAGCGTAGACGAGCGGAAGACTTTGGGGATGACGAGGAGGGAGATAGAGCTGTCGAAAGTTTTGCGTGAGGCGTTAGAGACCGTTGTATTTCTGGAGGAGTTTCCAAGGATGATGGTTGACGTCTTTGTAGAGGTTATTCAGGCCGACGGTGGGACTAGAACAGCTGGAATCACAGCAGCCTCGCTGGCATTGGCGGATGCGGGTATACCGATGGCTGACATGATATGCGCAACAGCCGTGGGCAAGGTTGACGGGACACTTGTCATAGATATAAACGAGATCGAGGATAAATACGGTGAAGCAGACATGCCCATCGCCATAGCCCCCCAGCTCAACTCGATCGTCCTGCTTCAGCTTAACGGGAGGATGACAGCAGATGAGATAGAAAAAGGAATCATGATGGCCCAGTCGGCCATAAAAAAGATTCGGGAGATACAGGTAGACGCCTTGAAACGAAACTATAAGGTTGAGAGGGATGGGTTGGAGAAATGGCTCTAGGACTGGAAAAAAGAGGATACACAATTAAGATCTTGAAGGATAAAGTGTATGAGCTTTTGAAGATAGGGAAGAGGATAGACGGAAGGTCACTTGACCAGATAAGAGATATAAGTATTTCGACTAGGGTAGTCGATAAGGCTGATGGCTCGGCCCTCGTATCCTTAGGCAAGACGAAAATACTTACAGGGATTAAAGCCGAGATCGGAGCACCTTACCACGATAAGCCCGATGAAGGGGTCTTCACAGTTAACGCAGAGTTGCTTCCGCTTGCTTCTAGGAGTTTTGAGGCAGGGCCGCCTGATGAGAGGGCAATAGAGCTTTCAAGGGTAGTCGACAGATGTATTAGGGAAAGCGGTGCAATAGACCTTAAGAAACTGGTTCTGGTTGAAGGGCAGAAGGTTTACATCCTCTACATAGACTGCTACGTACTCGACTATGACGGAAATTATTTCGATGCTGCTGTTCTATCTTCGGTGGCAGCTTTGATGGGAGCTACGCTTCCAGTATACAGGGTAGTTGACAACCGTGTCGAACAATTAGCCAACGAACGTATGAAGATACCTTTACGAACTATCCCAGTAAGCGTGACGATGGGGCTGATACGTGACAAAATAATAGTCGACCCTCTGCTGATGGAGGAAGAGGTTGCCGATACGTTGGTAACAATAGGATACGATTCGGAGAACGTGGTCTCGGCTATTCAAAAAAGCTCGCCAGGTTTATTACCTGTCGATGTGCTTAAGCAAATGATAAGGTTAGGGATAGTAAAATCTGGAGAGCTGAGAAAGGTTTTGATGGAGGCTGTTGGGTATGGGGAGGCGTAAGGGTAGCATAGCTAAAGGACTCGGCCCACGGTTCGGCTCAACGTTGAGGAAGAAATGGGCAGAGATCGTCAGCTCTGCCAGGAGCAGCTATACCTGCCAACGGTGTGGGACGAAGAGGGTTAGAAGGGTCTCTGTCGGCATCTGGCAATGCAGGGGCTGCGGCTTCAAGTTCGCAGGTCAAGCATATGCTCCATGGGCTGAGAGATGAACATGTCAAGGGTAACGATCGATTTTACAATCCATCTTCCTGAGGATGTTTCAAATGTAATTGTTAAAAGCATCCTACCAGAGTTATCATCTATGGCTACCAGACGTTCAAAGATAGCAGTTAACATCGTCGAAGAAGGTTTATCTATCAAACTGACGTCCAACGACTTGGTGGCCGCTAGGGCCGCGTCAAACACATTAGTTAGGCTTCTGGCCGTATCATACAGGTCAATGGAGATGTTGCGTAATGTCCGCTAAAGAGCTCCCGCCACACATCCAGCAGCAGATCCTAAGGCTACAGCAGCTACAGCAGAGCCTAGCGGTACTTTTGACGGAGAAGCAAAGGCTTGAGGCGGAGCTGGCAGAAGTAAGCTCGGCGCTGGAAGAGATAGTTAAAATGGATGACTCGGCAGTCCTTTATAAAGCGGTTGGGCCAGTGCTTATTCAGAGCACAAAGGATAAGCTGATATCGGAGCTTAACGAGAGGAAGGAGCTCGCTGATACAAGGCTGAAGGTTTTAGAAAGACAAGAGGCTAGGACAAGGACCCAGATAGAGACCCTCCAGAAGGAAGTTCAAAGGATGATATCGGGCGGACAAACTTCTCAGTTATAGGATAGGGTTTAAAGCTGCTGTTTTTAAAGGCTTTTACGGCATGAGAGACCTCCAGCTGATAAAGCAGCTCCATAAAACATTCACGGAAAAACTGAGAAGGAGAAAGGTTCAGGTCCTCTCACATTGGGGTGGTGACGCCGATTCTGTCGGCTCTTCCTATGTATTGTCGAGGCTACTTTTAAAAGTCTATGAGGCATCAGAGGTTGGTTTTCTTGTACCCGAAGAGAGGTCCTCCCACGTCGAGGCTATAATGCAGCACCTTGGCCTTGAAGAAAAATACATACACCATCCTGATGTATACCTCCTCGTCGACGTAGGCTCTTTGAACCAGCTGGGAAGCATGCGGGACATTGTGGTCAATTCAGGCAAGCCTATCATCTCCGTAGACCACCACCTACCCCAAGAACCCTACACAAACCTAACCGCCATAGCCTCCCCCAAATATCTCGCAGTCTCAGAGATAGTTTATGACCTTATCGAATATCTTGGTATAGATATCGAGAAACAAGAAGCTGAGGCATTGTTTTTGGGCATCTACTACGATACCGTAAGGCTGTCGGTTGCAGACGAGGAGGCCGCTAGAAAGACAGCCAACCTTTTGGCATGTCTCAACCCAAGCCAAATAATAGGGCTCCTTGAGCAAAAAATGGAGGAGCCTGAGAGGGTTGCTAGGCTTAAGGCATTGAAGCGGACAAATATCTTCAAAGTTGGCGAGTGGTATGTTGCTGTCTCAACGGTAAACTCCTACCTTTCCGCTGTAGCAAGGATGCTTATCAACGCCGGTGCCCAGGTTGCACTTGTAGGAGCTTCCCAGGAAGGGATGGCTGTGGTATCCCTCCGCTCCTCCCCAGAGTTTCAGAAGTACGCTGGGATAAGCTTGGGGGATGATCTGATGAAGCACATGCTGAGAAGGTTTGAAGGTGACGGTGGAGGTCATGCGGGAGCGGCGCGGATGCGTTTAAAGACCTCTGTAGAGACAGCTTTGAATGAATCGGTCAAAGGCCTTGCAATGCTCTTAGGTGCAAGCATTGTGGAGCTGGCAAGTTGAGGTATGAAGATTATCGAGATAAGAAATCTTACATTCACATATGCTGGTAGCAGAAAACCGACACTCTCAGATATAAACCTAGAGATAGAAGAAGGAGAGTTCGTCTTGGTTGTAGGCCCAAGCGGAGGCGGAAAGTCAACCCTTTGCCGCTGCCTCAACGGGCTTATACCACATTTCTATGAAGGGGAGTATAGCGGTAAAGTCGTTGTCAACGGGTACGAGGTCGATAAGACACCCATCCATATCCTCTCCCAGCATGTCGGCATGGTTTTTCAAAACCCTCAAAACCAGCTCTTCTCCCTCTCAGTCGAATCGGACATAGCCTTTCCCCTCGAAAACCTAGGCCTTCCCCGTGAAGAGATTAGAGAAAGGGTTGAGGAGGTGCTGGAGTTGATGAACATACAGCACCTCAGGGAAAGGCCCCCTTTCGAGCTTTCAGGCGGTCAGCAGCAGAGGGTGGCCATAGCCTCGGTTTTGGCTATGAGGCCGCGCATCTTGGTGTTGGACGAGCCGACTTCCTATCTCGATCCTATGTCTGCTGCGCAGCTGTTCAGCGCAATAGACGATATACGTCGGAAGCTCAGGCTGACGGTTGTCTTGGTTGAGCATAGGGTTGACCTTGCGGCCTCAAGGTCAACTAAACTCGTAGTCATCGCAAACGGAAGGCTCGTCTACGTCGGACAGCCAAAGCATTTTTTCATAGAAAACGACCCGCAGGTCTACGGTGTCTCTTGCCCACGTGTTGTGAGGCTCAGCATCTCGATGCGTAAATATTTTGATTGGTGGAACGCATTATGCCTTAGCCCTGAAGAGTTCGAAAGGGAGGTGAGAGGGTATCTCGGTCGTGTTTGAAGACGTATACTACAGATATCCTTCCGGGGTAGAGGCCTTGAAGGGTGTGAGCATCGAATTTTCCCGTGGAGAGGTCGTTGCGTTGATGGGTGAAAACGGCTCGGGTAAGACAACGCTTCTAAAACATATGAACGGGCTATTGAAGCCCACTAAAGGCAAGGTATTTGTTGACGGGATAGATACCTCGACGGCCTCCGTCGCCCAGCTCTCTAGGAAGGTCGGCCTCGTCTTCCAAAACGCTGAGGACATGTTCTTCGAATCATCGCTTTACGATGAGGTTGCCTTCGCCCTTAAAAATTTCGGGTTCAGCGAAGAAGAGATACGTAAGCGCGTTGAGTGGGCTTTAAAATTTTTTGAGCTCGACGTATACGAAGGGGTCTCGCCTTTTCTTTTGAGCGGGGGAGAGAAGAAGAGGCTAGCAATGGCCATAATCCTTGCATGGGATCCTCCTATAATTTGTCTCGACGAGCCTACTATAGGTCAGGACAGCCTGCAGAAGGAGAAGATGATACACATGATTAAAATGCTCAGTTCGCAGGGGCGATCTGTTGTTCTGGCAAGCCATGATGTAGAGTTTGTGGTCGAGCTGAAGCCGCGTGTCGTCCTCCTCTCCAACGGAACTGTAGTAGCTGACGGTCCATGCGAGGAAGTCTTGACCGATCTGCCACGGCTGGAGAAGGCCTCCCTTATACCTCCTCAGGTTGTTTCGACACTCAGAAGGCTAGGCGACCTTGGTGTTAACTATAGGGTTTTGGACGTTGATAAAGCTGCAGAAATGATATACAGGGTGCTGAAGGGATGAATATCTTTGAGGGGCTTAGGTTTAGGCCTGGGAATACCTTCATCCATAGACTCGATCCTCGGGTAAAATTGTTTTCCTCGTTCGTTATCTTGGTCACAGCAGTAATTCACGTAGACGTTTTTATAATGGGCCTTCTTCTCCTTGCAGAGGCAGGGCTTATAGCGATGGCACGGGTCCATAATTTATGGCTCAAAACGTTGAGGGGTGCTTTACCGCTTGCATCGATTGTCTTCATAATCACTTTCATCAGCCGGTATACGCTTAAACCATCTATCTTACCGGCCGTTGGCTACGCCTTCGCCTACTCCTTCAGGCTTGTTGTCTTTCTTTCCTCGTTCTCCCTCTTCTTCCTAACAACAACCCCAGAAGAGATAGCCCTTACCTTGCAGAAGCTTAGGCTACCCTATGAATATACTTTCGCATTCGTATCGGCGATAAGATTTACACCTGTGATGGCGGAAGAGCTGAGATCGATTATGGATGCACAGCGGGCCAGAGGGCTCGAGCTGGATAAGGGGCCTTTTACGAGGAGGCTGAGGAACATGATACCTATACTCGTGCCTTTACTTGTCAACGTTATCAGAAGGTCCTATGAGCTGGCCGAGGCCATGGAAGTTAAATGCTTTGGTGCGAGTAAGAAAAGGACAAGCCTACGTGTCTTGAAGATGAAGAGGTCCGATGTTTCGTTTCTTGTATGTGTAATAACCCTTTTCACCTCCGCTGTTTTGGTGAAACTGTTTATGCTGGAGCCCATTAGGGTTTTTCCATTAATGGCCGAATATTTCCCAGCCTAACTGTATGAGATCAGCTCTTTCTCCTCTAGAAGCTCCTGCAGCTTGTTGACGGCTTCGTTGACGTCCTTCTCATACTTAGCACCAGTGCAGACAAGCTTTCCGCTTGCGAACAAGAGTATGACGACCTTGGGGCTCATCATCCTATAGATAAGCCCTGGGAATTGTTCAGGCTCGTACATAACATTCTCAAGGGTCAAAGCCGCCTTCTCCAAGTCTATCCTTCCATGGAGGTCGATCGAGGCGACTATGTTCTGGATCTCTATCTGGGGCTCTTCCTTTATCAGGAAACCTTCCTTTTTAAGGGCCTTGACTACAGTTTTGACTGCCCTTATCGACTCCTCCTCGCTCCTAGCCCCTGTACAGACCATCTTGCCGCTGCTGAATATAAGGGTCGCCGTCTTGGGCTTCGCAAGCCTAAAGACAAGGCCGGGGAACTGGGCAGGCTTGTACTCGACATCAGGGAATGTCCTCTGGATCTGGGCTAGCTCTAGCCTTTGGAAGAGCGTTACGCTTGAGACGACGTTCTGTATCTCTATCTTCGGCGGCGGACCTATTGGCATGTTTTTTAAACTGTTTAAATACTTTATAAATTTAAATAGCTATACCTCGATTTCCGTTGAGAAACAACCACCTACAAGGACTGGGTTCTTACCTAGAGCCTTTGAGAAGAAGTAGGCGAAGCCTTTCTTGACCTCCTCTAGCTCTATCCTCCGGCCTAGGAGGATATGTAGAGAGGTCATCATATCGGGGTCCATGCCGCATGGCCTTATACCATAAAACTTGGAGAGGTCCGTGTTTATATTCAGCGCCAGCCCATGGTATGTTACCCAGTTTTTGACCGCCAGCCCTATCGAGGCGATTTTCTTACCGTTTACCCAGACCCCTGGCTTCTTCTCAACCAGCTCGGCCCTGATGCCATATCTGCTGAGCATGTTTATACAGACCGTCTCAAGGATCCTCACAAACTCTGCTACCCCTAGCCTATTTTCGTTCAGGTTAACGATTGGGTAGACAACGAGCTGTCCTGGCCCATGGTATGTTGCATCACCGCCCCTCTCAACCCTGTAAACTGGGATCGACCTGTCTATGATATTCTCCTCTAACCCTCTCCTGCCCAAGGTGTATACGTCACTATGTTCGAGTAACAGCACAGTGTCATGTATTTCTCCAGCTATCCTTTTTTCAACAAGCCTATGCTGAAGCTCTAGGGCCTCCAAGTAATCCATCAACCCAAGGTCCTGGAAGACTATGTTACTTGACGACATAATGTATCCCCTTTTTTAGTAGAAGGTGAAGGGCTTCTCCGAAAGCCTCCGCATATGTAGGGTGTATCTGTATAGAGCCTACAACCTCCTCCACCTCTACCTGCTTGTCGATCAAAGGGGTCATGGCCGATACGATCTCCGTAGCATGGGGCCCAACCACGACCGCCCCCATCAAACGACCCGTCGGATCATCCACTATTAGTTTGATGAAACCTTCTTCTTCCTCTGCTATGGCCCTTCCGAGGGCGCTATATGGGAAGCGTATTATACGGGCCCTTGTCTCCGAATGGTCAACCCCTACAGAGGCAACCTCGGGCGATGTGAAGACACCTAACGGGACCGCCCTGTCAAACTTGACGTCTAAGCCTTTGATCGCTTCGGCCGCTACTATTCCCTGCCGATGGGCTTTATGGGCTAGAAAAGGGGGGCCCGTGACATCTCCTACGGCGTAGATGTTTTCGACGGATGTCCTCATCCTCTCATCCGTCTTTATAAAACCCTTATGGTCAAGCCTTACACCCACATCCTCAAGTTTTCTAACCCATTCTGTCGGACGCTTCCCAACGGCTACGAGAACATAGTCGTACGTCTCCAACTCGCCGTTGGTCAATTCAACCCTAACCCTGTTGTCAATATACGAGTAGGAGGCCACAGAGGTCTTCAGCAAAACCTTCACCCCCATCCTCTCGAGGCTCCTCTTCACCAGCCTTGAGGCTTCGGCATCCATCCCTGGGAGGAGCTGGTCCATAATCTCTACAACAGTCACCTTTGAGCCAAGCTGGGCATAGGCAGTGCCAAGCTCCAACCCAACAGGACCGCCTCCAACGACAAGCATCGTGTTAGGCAATTCATTCAGATATAGGGCTTTCCTGTAGTCGATTATTCTTTCACCATCGGTTGGTATCGAAGGTAGGGTTGAGGGCTCTGTCCCAGTGGCTATTACGATATATTCGGCCTCGATTAACTTTTTACCCTCTTCCCCTATCACCTGAACCGTTTGATGTTCCAGCACATCCGCCTTCCCCTTAACCACACTAACCCCATACTCTTTCAGGAGGAAGGCTATGCCCTGTCTAACCCTTTTTACAACAGAGTTTGTCCCCTCTACAAGATGTGCTATATCTACCTTGACATCTGCTGTGACGATCTTTTTCGAGTTAAGCCCATGGATGTTCCAGATCTTTTTGGCCTGTGCTATTAGGTACTTGCTGGGGATGCACCCGTAATTTGTACATTCGCCGCCAAGCTCCCCCTTCTCAATTAGGATGGTCTTGAAACCCAGTTGTGAAAGCCTTATAGCCGTAACATATCCACCAGGCCCTCCTCCTATAACCGCTGCATCGTACCGTTCCATCCGACCACCTTAAAACGTTGCTGACTTTCTAATTGCGTTAAGGATTCTTGTTTCGTTTGGCATGTATAGGTTTTCGTGGGCTAATGGGAAGGGCGTATCATAACCAGTAACCCTCAAGACAGGCGCCTCCAAGTTGAGCAGGAGCCTCTCGGCTATGAAGGCAGCGATCTCCGCACCAAACCCTCCTGTTTTGGGGGCTTCATGGACTATCACGGGCCTCCCTGTTTTTTTGACGGTCCTCTCGATGGCGTCCTTGTCGAAGGGCAGGAGCGTCCTCAGGTCTATGACCTCACAGTCTATCCCCTCTTTCTTGGCCTTCTCGGCTGCGCTGAGGCAATCGTGGACTGTTGCCGCATACGTGATAAGCGATACGTCTGACCCTTCCCTCACTACCCGTGCCTTGCCAAGCGGAACGGTATACTCCCCTTCAGGAACCTCCTCCCTGAAAGCTCTGTAGATCCTCTTTGGCTCGAAGAATATGACAGGGTCTTCATCCCTTATAGAGCTTATAAGCAATCCCTTAGCATCGTAAGGTGTTGAAGGTGTCACAACTTTTAGCCCGGCTGTGTGGATGAAGTATGCCTCAGGGCTTTGGCTGTGGAACATGCCTCCCTTTACCCCTCCACCGACCGGTGCCCTTATCGTGAGGGGGACAGAAAACTGGCCCCCTGTCCTGTACCTTATCTTTGCAACGTTCGAGACTATTTGGTCAAACGCTCCGAATATGAAGTCTGCAAACTGTATCTCGGCCACCGGCCTGAGGCCGTTCATGGCCATCCCAGCTGCAACGCCTATGATCGCAGATTCCGACAAAGGCGTGTCGATCACACGTTCTGGGCCGAACATTTCGTAAAGCCCCTCTGTGACGAGGAATACCCCTCCTCTTTTTCCAACATCCTCCCCCAAAATTACAACCCTCTCATCCCTCTGCATCTCCTCCTTCAAAGCCATGTTGAGGGCTTGGGCCATGTTTAGCAACGGCATCGGATCACCTCCCAAGAACTGACCTCATGTAGAACTCTCCGGCCCTGTAGGAGCTTCTGACAAGGGGGCCGCATGCGGCATATTTGAAACCAAGCTTCATAGCTTCCTGTCTATAATACTCAAAGACATCTGGATGGATATATTCTTTTACAGGTATATGGGATAGCGTTGGTCTGAGGTATTGTCCGATCGTGATGAAGTCTACGTCTACAGCCCGTAACTCCCTCATCGTCTCAATGACCTCTTCAGGGGTCTCCCCCAACCCAACCATTATGGATGACTTGGTGTAGATACTTTTGGAAAATTGTTTGACTAGTTTAAGGACCTTCAACGACTTGTTGAAGGATGCCCTCCTGTCCCTTACGATAGGGGTTAGCCTAGGGACGGTCTCTACGTTATGGGCAATAACGTCAGGCTGTGCCTTGACGATGGTCTCGATACATTCAGGGTCTCCGTTGAAATCAGGGATCAATACCTCAACCAAGATATCCCTGTTCAGTTTTTTTATCATTTTGATCGTCTCAGCATAGACCGAGGCCCCGCCGTCGGGCAGGTCGTCGCGACAGACAGATGTTAAAACAACATACTTCAAGTTCATCTCGGCAACTGCCTCAGCCACATTGGCCGGCTCGTTGCGATCGAGCAGGCCATGTGGATTACCTGACTTTACTGCGCAGAACCTGCAGCTTCTCGTGCAGATGTCGCCCAAGATCATTATAGTCGCCGTGCCGCTCCCCCAGCATTCGCCGAGGTTTGGGCAGAGGGCCTCCTCGCAGACCGTATGAAGCCTATGGGCCCTCAAAATCTTCCTAACCTCTGGATATAGACCGTCCCCGGGTAGACGCGTTCTAATCCATGGAGGTTTATGGAGCGACTGCATTACGGCTCTATTTTTAACCAACCGAATTTAAGCATATATCTTTCTCTTAAAAATATCTGACCGGTTGAAGAGGAGAGTGGACGAAAGGTCTGCAGGTGCAGTTGTCTACTACAAGGACGAGGGGCTTCTTGAATATCTTCTTCTAAAATATGGTGCTGGACACTGGGATTTTCCCAAAGGCCATATTGAGGAGGATGAGGTTGAGCTGGAAACGGTTCTGCGCGAGGTGAGGGAGGAGACAGGCCTCGACAGGGTTGAAGTAATCGAGGGGTTCAGGAAGGTTATCAATTACATGTTTATGAAGGAAGGGCGGCTTGTCAGAAAGGAGGTTGTTTTTTACATCTGTAGAGCCTTCAGCAAGACGGTCAGCCTTTCGCCCGAGCATCTGGACTATGTGTGGCTCCCCTTTGAGAAGGCTTTGGGTAAACTTACATTCAAAACGGCCAGAGAGACCTTGATGGAGGCCGATAGGTTCCTTAAAAACAACCTCCGCATATATATTTAAAACATTGGCCTGTGGCGAGTAGTAGGATGAAAGTATCGGTTTTGATGCTGATGGCTTTGTTTCTACTGCCGCAGCTCAGCACAGCCCAAGAAGTTGTCCCCACCCTCACCGTCCAAGTCGTTACACCCGATGGGAACCCTAAGCAAGGAATTATGGTAACAGCCGAAGGGCCAAATTTCAAGGAGACGGCTGTTACAAATTCTTCAGGCTTCGCTGTTTTGCGGCAGCTGCCGCCTGGGACGTATGACTTGGTTGCCTCCCTCCAAAACATCGAGCTTATCAGGCAGAGCATAAGCTTTCCTGAAACGACTTACCTTGTTTTGGAGGTTCCCCTGAGCAGGCTGGTTTTAAGGGTTGTTGACCTGGCCGGCAGGGGTGTCGGTGACATCTTTGTAACATTGACCTCCCCATCGGGGGTTATCTCAAAGTCCCAGATGACAAATAGAACTGGCTACGCTATCTTCTCCGACATACCGTACTCAAGCGTTGCAAGCGTTGGAGGCGTTTACGAAGTTAGGGTGACGAAGCAGGGGATTGAGGTCGGAAGGGGAGCGGTTGAGGTTGAGGAGCCTTCAATCGTTTTTGAGGTCAAGGCAAGCTTGGTTGACGTTGTATTCACAGTAGTCAACCTTGAAGGGCAGGCCGTAAGTTTGGACAGCACCCTCTCCCTACAAGCGACAAATTATACCGAGACGATATCCGTGACTGGCGGGAAGGCCTCCGTCAAGCAGCTGCCCAGCAGCTCCATAGTAGGACCATATAACGCATCGCTCTCTGTACAGCTTGGGCCGAGAACGGTAACCGTTTTCAAATCGCTCCTCTCATTGGACGTTGATGCAAACATCTCCCTACCAGCGGGGGTTGGGGAGCTAACCCTCAAGGTAGTAGACCCTGACGGTTTTCCAGTCAAAGGTATTGGTGTCTTGGTGGGGGCCGTTGGTTCTGGAAACTTCACAAGCGGCGTGTCGGGAGATGATGGGACGTTTTCGGCTGGGCTTCTTCCCCTGTCGACCCACGTAGGCGAGTACATCGTATCGCTCTTCAAAGGCAGGAAAAGGATAGGGGTTGAGAGGATATCTTTAGAGGTGTCAAAGGCTGTCATCGAGTTGAGGATAAATTTCCAGCGGCTGACAGTCAAGGTATCCGATTATGATGGCAGGCCTTTGGACGGTGCCCAAGTCATTTTTGCAGACCCTCAAACAGGGCGTCAGGCAAATACTACAACCGTTAAAGGGATAGGTCTGATCAGCGTCCTCCCTGGAACAAATCAGCTGGCGATATCGTACAAGGGGAAGGAGGTTTACAGAAGCCTCGTCGAGGTCGCTGGGGATGAGGTGGCTATCAGGCTTCAGAGTGTTAATTTTCCGGTTGTCATAAGGTTTTTGGATAGTTTTGGAAGGTCTGTCGGAGGTCTTCGTTTCTCTGTGATGGTCGACGGTGTCGAGAGGGCTAGTGGGCTGACGGGGGATACGCCTTTGACGGTTGTTTTGGAGCTGCCCGCCGAGGTTATGGTCGACGTTTACAAAGGCGGTAGCCTACTTACAAGGGAGAGGGTTTTAGCAAACGGGCCTTCAAACATAGACATCAGGTTCAACGACTTGGTTGCTTTTGGGGAAGTGTTGATCAGCCTTCAGACCCTCGTCTCGGCTTTGCTGGCCGTTATCTTTGCCGTGCTTGTTACGGTAATGGCTTACAGGTTGAGGCTTTCAAGACAACGTTAAAATTCAAGCAAACACGTCTCTATCCGCTAAGTGAGGGTCAGAATTGCAGAGCTGGACCCTGAGCAAGGAGCCTACACCGATCTGCAACCCTCTCTGCAGGTTCTTCAGATGCGCCAAGAAGGTCCTCGACTTCCGACGTGACCCTCCGTGGTGCAACTGGGTCGATGCCCCATGCATAGGCTATCAATGCCCCTACGCCCAGTGTAACCAGATGAAGCTCCTCCCAGACGGCCGTTGCGGCTTGTTTGTGAAGAGGAAAACAGTTGAGGAGCCTGTGGAGCTTAGGCTAGAGCCAGTTGCTGCTTCTAGAGCCCGTAAAAAACTTGATAAGCTTGGTCTTTGAATGTTATAGGCAGCGGCCCCATGAAGGTGGAGATCATACCTGTTATAGGCCTCCCAGTTTTTGATGAGGGTTCTAACATAGGGGAGGAGATCGTGAAGGCTTTGGAGAGGATGGGGGTGGGGCTTTCTGACGGTGACGTGGTTGTCGTAGCCCACTCGGTTGTCTCCCGTAGCGAGGGGTGCAAGGTGAGGCTTGCAGACGTCGAGCCGTCGCAGTTTGCGTTTCAGTTGGCTAAACAGGCTGGGAAAGACCCAAGGCATGTAGAGGTCATTTTGCGGAACAGTAGAAAAATTGTCAGGATGGGGGATGGCGTGATTATCTGCGAGACCCCCCATGGCTTTGTCTGTGCTAACGCTGGTGTTGATGCTTCGAACTCTGGCGGGGCTGAGTATGTCATAACTTTGCCAAAAGACCCCGACAAGTCGGCGTGGAGGATCAGAGAGGAGATTAGGAGGCTGGCAGGTGTTGATGTGGCTGTGATCGTGAGCGATACTTTTGGACGGCCTTTTAGGAAGGGTGCTGTGAACGTCGCTATAGGCTGCAGCGGGATAAACCCTCTGTGGGACAGGAAAGGTGAGAAGGATATCTTCGGCCGCACATTGATGGTGAAGGTTATATGTATAGCAGATATGCTAGCCTCAGCCGCAGGGCTTGTAATGGGAGAAGCCGACGAAGGGATCCCTGCTGCAATCATCCGTGGATATAGATTTGACAGGGCGAACGTCCCTGCAAGGGCTTTGGTAAGGAGCGAGGATGAGGACCTCTTCCGCTAAACCATTGTATATCACGTCTAGAAGGAAGGGCGTGAGCGTTGTTATCGCAGCCCTTATCGTCACAGCATTGTTTCTGGCAATCTTCGCAGGGTTGATAACCTCCCAAATGCAGCTGCATCAGGCACAGATGGAAGCGATTAAACGTGAGGCTGAGAAGGCTATGGAAATACCCTTCCAGATATACTGGTTAAACGACACACATGTTAGGCTCTTCAACAACCACAGCAGCATACCTATAACGTTAAGGTACTGGATTACTTCCGGCCCCTCCTCATTTTCTGTTTTTAATTTGGACCATGACGATTACTCGGTCGGGCCTGGTACATTTAAGGATGTGTTAGCAGCCGATTATCCGCGAAACTCATCGAATGTTTATAAGGTCGTATCGGAGAGGGGGAATGTTTTCGTCGTTGGCATCGTTGGCGAGGCGTCGCCTGCTGCGTCTCTTTTTAAGCTGTTGGTTGACAGGAAGCAGGTTAGGCCTGGTTTCGACAGCAGCGTTAACGGACCTTTGACAAATATTCTGCTCACGACGGGCCATGGGTTTAACGGTGGGCAAGTAAGCCTAACCTGTGTCTCTTCCTTTCCACAGACTACGTTATGTAGCGGTTGGAGCATATCCTTTGACCCTCCAAGCCCTGTAAACATCCCGCCAGACGGGGCCGTTGTAGTGAAAGTTAACGCAGAGATACCTGAAACAACCCAAATAGGCAATTATTTTATACGGATACGGGCCGTCGGGGGCGATGTCGTTGAGGAGTTTGTCCTCAACGTGGTTGTGGGCGACTTTAGTTTATCAGTCTCTGCTGGTACAATAACCATAAGAAGGGGATGTGCAGGAACCCAACAGGTGACAATCCAACCCAATAACTATCAAGGAGAGATCTACTTCCGAGCTGTTAGCCTAGACCCTCAATTTGCGCAAAGAGTCCATTTTGCTCTTTCGCCCAACCCTCTAAACGTATTCAGCGGATTAACCACTTCAAGCCTACTGATATATGTCAACAACTACGTTGGTCCCCCTTCAGATGAAACTACAGTAAGTATAGAGGCAAGGGATGGGTTGGGACCAGCCAAATATGCTTATTTCGAGCTTAGAACGCTTCGTTTTCGAGATGGATGCTGATTGGTTGCCATAAGGCTATGGCCTGCGGTTGTTGGGGATGGAAGTGGCCGACGGCATTGTTATAGTTATACTTATGAAACATTTCAGCCAAACATTCAGTAAAATATTTATTAAGTCAAAGAGACGGAGTTAGGCCATGAAACATAAAAGAAATGCTGGCCTTAGCCCGTTGGTTGCGGTAATTCTGCTGATAGCCATAACTGTAGCGGCGGCCGTCGTGGTGTCAGGTGTCTTCTTCAACCTCGCCGCCACAGCCGGTAGAAGGCCATCAGCAATCATCGACCAGATCAAGCTAGTAGTAGGTTTTGGTGGTACTGCGACCTACGTAGTTGTTTTGAAAAACACCGGAGACGTATCAATATCAGGAAACCCAACCGTAACGATTTTAGGAACCCTTCCAGCTGGCTGTTCATTTCCGACACCATCGTGGTCAGGGAGCCGTGATCCCGGTGGAACACTAACAGGTAGTGCTAGCGACACTAATGGTGGTTGTTCAGCTCTATTAGGAAGGAGCTATGCAGTAGTTATTACAGTAACATTCGCAGACGGCTCAGCTCAAACCCTTGCGACTT
>FWWM01004137.1_pt1 | contig 34462 bp, 30 predicted proteins | sample 2228351 | NCBI WGS metagenome assembly FWWM01 (sample SAMEA103939774, study PRJEB20133) | metagenome
TAGAGGCTTGGGCCACTGACGTCTGCCCTCTGACGACTGGCTCCTGACTCCGGTCTCTACGCTTCCACCAGCTTGCGCTTGGCCTTCTCGGCCTTGAGGCGGTTCTCGGTGTTCAGGATGCGCTTGCGCAGGCGCAGGCTCATGGGCGTGACCTCGAGCAGTTCGTCGTCGTCCATGAACTCGATGAAATCGTCGAGGCTCATGCGGCGCGGTGGGACGAGGCCGTCGGTCGTCTCGCTCGGCTTGGCGCGGAAGTTCGTCAGGTGTTTAGCGCGCGTCACGTTCATGCTCAGGTCTTCGGGGCGGATGTGCTCGCCAACGACCATCCCTTCGTACACTTCAGTGCCGGGGTCGATGAAGAACGTGCCGCGCTGCTGCAAGCCGACCAGCGCGTAGGCGGTCGTCGTGCCGCCCTGATCGGCCACCAGACTGCCGAACTGGCGCTGCGGCGGGAGCGCCTGCACCAGCGGTAGATAGTCGTAGAACAGCGTATGCAGCTGGCCCATGCCGCTGGTGGCGCGCATGAACTGGCTTTGCAAGCCGAGCAGGAAGCGCGTCGGCGCGCGGTAGGTGATGTACGTTGTGCCGTTCGCGCTGTACATGTCGAGCAGTTCGCCGCGCCGCGCACCCATCATCTCGAACACCACGCCCGTCGAGTCGTCGGCGACCTCGATGTGCACGTCCTCGACCGGTTCCAGTATCTCGCCGGAGTCCTCGTCGGTGTGGAAGATGACCTCAGGCTTGCTGACCTCGAACTCGTAGCCTTCGCGGCGCATCGTCTCGATCAGGATGCCGAGGTGCAGTTCGCCGCGCCCGCTGACGATAAAGCGGTCGGGCTGATCGCCGTCCGCCACACGCAGCGCGACGTTCTGGCGCACTTCGTTGAACAGGCGCTCGCGCAGGCGGCGCGACGTGCCGAGGCCGGTCTTGCCTTCCTTGCCGGCGAACGGCGAGGTGTTGACGCCGAACGTCATACGCACGGTCGGCTCTTCCACGCTGATCGGCGGCAACCCCTCGGTGACCTCTGGCGCGCCCAGCGTATCGCTGATGTACACCTGATCGAAGCCGGCCAGCGCCACGATGTCGCCGGCGGACACCTCGCTCACTTCCTGCCGGGCGAGGTTATGGAACGTGAACAGGTACTCGATGCGGCCGGTCGTGCGGTGGCCGTTGGGCTGGATGCGGACGGCGGCCTGCCCTTTACGCAGCGTGCCGGAACGCAAGCGCCCGACGGCGATCTGGCCTTTGAAGTTGTCGTAGTCGAGCGTCGTCACCAGCAGGCGCGCCGGTGTGTCGGGGTCGATCTCCGGCGCGGGCACGTGCTTGACGATCGTCTCGAACAGCGGCGTGAGGTCGTCGGTCAGCGCATCGGCCGAGTAACCGGCGCGGCCTTCGAGGCCGATGGCGTACACGACCGGGAAATCCGCCTGTTCGTCGGTGGCGCCCAGTTCGATGAACAGGTCGAAGGTGTCGTTGAGGGCCTCGTCGAGGCGGGCGTGCGGGCGGTCGACCTTGTTGATCACGACGATCACGCGCAGGCCGAGCGCCAGCGCCTTGCGCAGCACGAAGCGCGTTTGCGGCATCGGGCCTTCGACCGCGTCGATCAGCAGCAGCGCGCCGTCGACCATGTTCAGCACGCGCTCGACCTCACCGCCGAAGTCGGCGTGGCCCGGCGTATCGACGATGTTGATCTTGATGCCGTTCCATGTCACGGCCGTGTTCTTGGCCAGAATCGTGATGCCACGCTCGCGTTCGAGCGCGTTGCTGTCGAGGATGCGCTCGCCCGCGCCGGCAGCGGCGTTGGCGTCGCGGAAGACTTTGGCCTGTTTGAGCATACCGTCGACCAGCGTCGTCTTGCCGTGATCGACGTGCGCGATGATGGCGATGTTGCGGATATCGTTCCGGGTGGTTTTCACCGGATTGCCCTCGTGTCTACGTCAGTGGGGTGATGCAGCCCGCCATTGTATCAGAGTCGAAGCCGCCCAGCGTAGGGTCGAGACGTTAAGGGACGGCGAAGCGACCTCATCCCAAACCCCTCTCCCGCGACCAGCGGGAGCACCGAAGGTCAGGAGAGGGGCTGGCGAATCTGGCGCGTGTTTCTCTCTGGATAGGGCCGGCGGAACATCAGCGGCGCGGGATGCGGGGGCGACCGGCGCGCTGGTGGTGGCACCCTATTTTCTCAAACCGTCCTTCAACGAGATATTCGATCACTACAAAGAGGTGGACAAGGTCGGCCTGCCGCTGGTGCTGTACAACATCCCGCAATGCGCCGGCACCCACTATCAGTGGTGGACCGCCGAGGGGATGGGCCTGGCCTTCGACAATGTGATCGGCATGAAAGATTCGTCGGGCGACATGCCGTTCTTTATGGCAGCGTTGGAAAAGTTGCGCGGCACCATCGGCCTGTTCTGCGGCCACGACGAGATCGCCGGTGCTGCCCTGCTGGCCGGCGCTGACGGAGCCATCCTGGCTTCGGCCAACCTTATCCCCGACATCTGGCAAGAGATCTACCAGGCTGCGCAACGGGGTGAAGTAGAGTTTGTGCGCAAACGGATGAAAGATATCCAGATTCTAGTGCGTCTGGTTGCGCGTAAGGGCGGTCCCCAGGCGGTCAAAGAGGGGTTGCGGATGATCGGCCTGCCGGCCATGAGCAACGTCCGCTTGCCCATGATCCAAGGGGGCGAGTTCGAGCGGGAGGACTATGAGGACCTGCGCACCCAGCTTGAGAACCTGGGCAAGATCGGCACCCGGAAAGTAATGCTGGGCGGTCGGGAGGTCGAGTATGCCTTGCCCGTCGATCTCCCGCCACAGTTTGAGGACCTGACATTGTGTGTGGGCGAGGGGTTTGCCGGGCCGCCTTTTTCCGAGATCGCCCACATTGACCTGTTGTTGGGTTGGAAAACGGGGCCGGTGGGCAAGGCGATTGAGCGGGCCAGGAACGAGCCACGCCCCGGCCACGATCTGGCGGTGATCAGCGAGCGGCCGCTGACCTTGCTGGTGCCTACCGTCACCGTGCGGACGGCCAAAGCCCGCCAGTTGGTCTATGAAGAAGCAGCGGGGGGCGTCAAACTGGCCCTGGAACATGCCATCGCCCGCCATAACCTGCCGGAAGCGTTGCTGGACGACATCTGCCTGATCGCCAACGTGTTCGTCCATCCGGCGGCGAGCATCCGCCAGCGGGTTCGGATCAACAACTACAAGGCGATGCGCGGGGCCATTCGCAAGGCGTTGGAGGGACGGCCCACGCTCCAAGAGCTGGTGGCCGAGAAGGAAGCGGCCCGGCATCCGTTCCGCTATGCGCCATAGCAACAGGCCAGTCGAGGCGTTGCCGGTCCACAGGTATAGCGCCGCCGGTGGCGTGGTGGTTGATGCCACCGGCGCGCGCATCCTGGTTTTGCGACGCCCTGGCTGCCAGGGACCGGATGGCCGCCCGGAGGTTCGTCTGCCCAAGGGGCACGTCGAGCCAGGCGAAGATCGCCGCGAGACGGCCTGGCGCGAGGTCAGGGAAGAGGCCGGCCTGCTCGATCTGGAGATCCTGGCCGACCTGGGCCACCAGACCGTCGAATTCGATTGGCGGGGCAGCCATGTTATCCGGGATGAGCAATATTTCCTGATGGCCTTGCCGGAGGGTGCTCCGGTCACCCACCCCGAAAAGCAGTTCGAGCGTCTGTGGCTGACCTGGGGGGAAGCCGTGGGCCAGTTGACCTTCGAGGCCGAGCGGGAGTGGGTGCGGCGGGCACAGGTGGCATGGGCCAGGCAGCGCCCCAGGTCTTTAGAGGATGTCGCCGATCAGCACCCCTAGCAGCCCGACGATCACCCCCAGGTGGAGCAGCAGGTTCCCCTCGGTGAACAGGAACAGCAAAAAGCCCACGTGCTCGGTGGCCGATGTCAGGGGATAGAGCGCGCACCGCACCACAAAGTTCAAGGCCACCAGGGCCACGCCGATGAGAACCGGCAGGCCACGCACCGTAGCCAGCTTGTCCAAAAAGTGGCTCATGCTGAATTCAACCCCCTTTGCGCTCGACCTCAAGCGGAGGCAGGCCCAAAAGTGACCGGTTGTTTGCTGCTTAGCGAGGGGTCGAGCTCGACTGCACGGTTCAAATCCCGGCTGGCTCTATCATACTCCCCCTTGCTGCCATAGGCCAAGCCCCGATTGTAGTAGGCGATGGCCAGGTTGGGCTCCAGGGCAATAGCCCGGTCCAGGTCGCGGATGGCCAGCTCGTACTCCCCCAACTTTTCGTAGGCCGAGCCCCGGTCGGCCAGGGCCAGTGCCAGGCCCGGATTCAGCTCCAGGGCCTGATCCAGGTCTTCGATCGCACGACGATATTCCCGCATAGCGGCCCGTGCCCTGCCCCGGGCGAGGAAAGCGGCCGCGTTCTTGGGCTGAAGCTCAATCGCCTGGCTATAGTCGGCAATGGCCTGCCAATATTTCTCCAGGACCATGTAGGTATCGCCACGGGCCATATAGGCTGGGGCAAAAGCCGGGTTCAACTCGATGGTGCGATCAAAGTCCTTCAGGGCTTCTTCATACATCTCTAGTTGATGCCGAACCCGGCCCCGCTGATAGAACGGTTCGTACTGGTTAGGGGCCAGGGTACAGCCCCGATCCAGGTCGTTCAGCGCCCATTGCGAATCGCCGAGGAATGCCCGAGCCACACCGCGGGCTGAATAGGCATTGGCATAGCTGCTGCTGAGCTCCAGGGCACGGCTCTGGTCCTGGAAAGCCTTGTCATACTCCCCTAGCTCGGCATAGACCAGGCCCCGGCGATGGTAGCCTTCCACAAAAGTCGAGTCCAGACGGATGGCCCGCGTATAATCTTCCAGCGCCCGCTTGCTTTCACCCGACCGCTCCCGCAGCAGGCCACGGTAGAGATAGGCCCACGGCGTTTCGGCTATCTTGAGAGTGCGTTCCAGGTCTTGGGCGGCTTGTTGGTGCCGGCCTAGCGCATAATTGACCACCGCCCGGTCAATCATGGCCTCGGCGTCGTTGGGCGCGGCCTCAATAGCCCGGTCGTAGTGGGTCAAGGCCCGCTCGTACTGTTCCAGGTAATAGCAGGCCCTGCCCAGGCGGAGCAGCTCGCTCGCCCGTTGCTGTAGCTGCGTGGGGCTTTGGCTCTTTCTGATCGAAGCTGAGAGGACCAGCTCAATCCGTTCCAATTGGGAGACGAGTTGCCGCCACTCCCCACGCACGGCGGGCGGCAGCTCCGGCGCATCGAGGTTTGCCAGCTTGTCCAGCGATATGCCGCTGTTCCGCTGCAGGTTCTCAAACTGTGCCCAAAGGCGAGTCTTTTCCTCACGGATCAGGTCCTCGCGCAGCTCCAATTCCGCCAGCAGGCCCCGGCGCTCTTCCTTGAGCTGACTGATCTCCTGGTTCAAAATGGCCACTTCTTTGGCCTGCAGCCGCTCCAGCCGCGTCCACTGGCGCTCAAAGGCGCTGCTCCGCCGGCCTAGATTCAGAGCCCATACCAGCTCGATCACCCCTACCAGCAAGAGGACGGCTACCGGCCCCCAGCGCCCGATGTTCAGATCGAGGACCAGATAGTTGATCCAGGCTTTGATGAGTGCCGGGTGAGGCAGCCAGTTGCGCCACCACGGCCAGAAGATGGCCGCTATTACTGCAACCGCGATGACAATCAACAGGAAAACCAAGAACCGCAACGTCGTTTTTTGCATCAGCACGTTCTCCTCTCTCTTGGATGGTCTTTGGCCCTAACCCGGACGAGCCGGAGCCGGATGGCATCTCCAAAGCTTGTGTACAGGCCGAAGGCCTGGATTAGATCAAAAAAGGTCGAAACTGCTCCAGCCAGCGGCGCGGCAGATAGCCCTCCAGGATGGTGCCCTTTTCATCGTGCACGGTCTTGACCGCCGTGGCCCGATCGTGGAACAGAGCCGTTATATCGCCACGGGCATATGGCACCTGGACCTTGACATAGACCAGACCGCTGGCCAAAATCTCATCTACTCGCTCCAGCAAGGTGGGCAACCCCCAACCTTGGATGGCGGAAATGGCCACGCTGTTGGGAAACTCGGCCAGCCAGCCTTCGACTGCAGCCGGGTCGGGTAGCTTGTCAATCTTGTTCAGCGCCACCACGACCGGCCGATCCACCACCCCCAGGTCGGCCAATGTGCCCATCACCGTCCTGCTCTGGAGCAGGACGTTCGGGTGGGTGATGTCTACCACATGCAGGATCAGGTCTGCCTCGTGGATCCCCTCCAGTGTTGCCCGAAAGGCGGCGATCAGCTCCGTTGGCAGCTTCTGGATAAAGCCCACCGTGTCGGAGAACACCGCCTCCCGGCCGCCGGGCAGGATCACGCGCCGGGAGGTCGGGTCCAGGGTGGCAAATAGCTTGTCTTCGGCCACTACATCTGAGCCGGACAGGGCATTGAGCAGGGTTGACTTGCCGGCATTGGTATAGCCCACGATCGCTACGACCGGGACCGCCATCTGGGCGCGATGGCGGCGATGCAGATCGCGGTGCCGACGCACATCCTCCAGCGCCTGGCGGATCTGGGCGATGCGCCGGCCGATCTCTCGGCGGTCCATCTCTAGCTGCGTCTCGCCCGGCCCGCGCAGGCCCACGCCGCCGACGCCCCCTCGGGCGGCAGCGCCCCCTGCCTGGCGAGCCAGGTGGGTCCAGGCGCGGGTCAGGCGGGGCAGGCGGTACTCGTACTGGGCCAATTCCACCTGAAGTTGGCCTTCCCGTGTCTGGGCATGTTGGGCAAAGATGTCCAGGATCAGGCCGGTGCGGTCCAGCACCCGAAATCCATCACCCAACGCTTCCTCCAGATTGCGCTGCTGCCGTGGGCTGAGGTCGTCGTCAAAGATGATCAGGTCGCAGGCCAGGTCGCGGCACAGCTCCTTGAGCTCTTCGACCTTGCCCGAACCGACCAGGGTGGCCGGATGGAAATGGTCCATCTGCTGCCAGGTCTGGCCGGCAACCTCGACGCCGGCCGTCCTGGCCAACTGGCCCAGCTCGGCCAGCGAGTCATGGACATCCCAGCCGTCCTGTTGGTGCTTCAGGCGCACACCGACCAGCAAGGCCCGTTCAACAGGGGGCTCAATGGCGATCATTTCCCGGACGATGGTTCACCTCTTCTAGAACTCAAGGCGGCGCAGGCGGTCCATCGCTTCGCGGATGCGCTCGGTGGCCATGCCCAACGACAGGCGGATATAGCCTTCCCCGCACTGTCCAAAGGTTGTCCCCGGTGTTACGCTGATGCCCGCCTCTTCTAATAGCCGGGTGGCAAACTCGCCCGACGTGTACCCGGCGGGCACCCTGGCCCACACATACAGGCTGGCCACCGGCCTGTTGGCCTCAATCCCCACCTCTTGCAAGGCGTCCAGGATCAGGTCCCGGCGCTGGCGATAGATCTCGTTGCGCTCGCCCAGCCACGACTGGTCCGCTGACAGGGCTACTGCTGCAGCATCTTGGATTGGCAAAAAGATGCCTGAATCTATATTGGTTTTGGTCCTGGCCAAAGCCTCGACGGCCAGGGCGTTGCCTACTGCCATGCCAACCCGCCAGCCGGCCATGTTATAGGTCTTGGACAGCGAGTTGAACTCTATGGCCACTTCTTTGGCCCCAGGCACTTGCAACAGGCTGGGCGCCACATAGCCGTCAAAGGTGATGTCGCAGTAGGGGTTATCGTGGCAGACCAGGATGTCGTACTTGCGGGCAAAGTGTACAACCTGCTCAAAGAACTCTAGCGGCGCGATCGCCGCGGTGGGGTTGTTCGGGTAATTCAGCCACAGGATCTTGGCCGCCCGGGCCACGTCGGCAGGGATAGCCTCCAGGTCGGGCAGGTAGCCATTTTCTGCCAGCAACGGCACGCGGTATGGAATGCCGCCAGCCAGCAAAGTCCCCAACGTGTAGGTCGGGTAGCCCGGATCGGGCACCAGGACCAATTCTCCGGGGTCAACAAAGGCCAATGCCATGTTGGCGATCCCCTCTTTGGAACCGATCAGTGCGGCTATCTCCTTATTGGGGTCGAGTTCGACGCCAAAACGGCGCTCATAGTAGGTCACTATCGCCCGGCGCAGCTCCGGCGTGCCATAGAAGCCAGCATAGCCGTGGTGGGATGGGTCTCGGGCCGAACGGTACAGCGCCTCGATGACCAGGTCGGGCGGCGGGAGATCGGGGCTGCCGATGTCCAGGCGAATAATGTCCTTGCCCTGGGCGGTAAGCTCGCGGATGCGCTCCCCTAACCGGGCAAAGATGTATGGGGGCAGGTTGCCAATGCGGTTTGCGACTTTCATGTGTGGTCTATACTCCTTGGAATCTGATCTGAATTCTATTGGGTTGATCTGGTCTCGAATTCTCCCCAGGCAGAGCGAACCGGCAACAGAATGTGAAACTTTCTACCGGGGCAGCGGATGGGGTCATAGCCTGGACTTTCAACCCAGATCCGGCCGCCGTGGGCCTCAACGATCCCCTTGGCGATGGTCAGGCCCAATCCAGGACCGGCGCCCATGAAGCGGCTCTTGCTGCTGGAATGCAGTTCTGGGCCTTCCACCCGGTAAAATTTGTCAAAGATCCGTTCTTGCTCCTCTACGTCAATGCCTACCCCGGTGTCGGCGATGACGATCTCGACAAAGGCCGGCTGGTTGGCCTGGGCCTCCAGATGGCGGGCTGTAACCTCAATGTGTCCTCCATCGGGGGTGTACTTGATGGCGTTGCCGATGACGTTGACGAACACCTGGTGCAGGCGCAGGGAGTCGGCTTCAACGTAGGGCAACTCGTCAAAACCGGACACCAGCAAGGTTTGTTTTCGCTCCACGAGCGACTCCTGCAGGTCCTGGCGGGCCATCTCCATGATGTTGCCTAGCGATGCCATTTCCAGGCTGAGCGAGAGCACCTCTGTGTCGATCAGCGATACATCAATAATGTCTTCTACGATGGTCCGCAGGCGGGCCGTCCCTTTGACAATCCCCGAGACGACGCGCTCGATAGACTCAGGCGGCAGGTCTCGGACACTGTTCTCGGCCAGCATCTCGGCATACCCCTGAATCAGCGTCAGTGGGGTTTTGAGTTCGTGGGCGGCAATGGCCACAAAGTCGGACTTTTTTTTGTCAAGCTTGGCCAGCTCTCGGTTCAGCCGGGCCAGCTCCTCTGTCCGCTCCCGCACCCGCCGTTCCAGATCCTGGTTCAGCTGCACCACCTCTTCATACAACTGGGTATTGCGCACGGCCACGGCCGTTTGGCTGGCAACGGATTGGACCATCTCGATAATGGCTGTTTCTAGAGGGCGCTCTGACCCCAACCGGTCCACAGAGATCACCCCGATCGGCCTCTCTTCTCCCAGCAGCGGCACGGCGAGGAGCGTGCGCTGTGGAAACAGAGCGGCCAGGGCCTCTTCCGTGGAGCCGGGCACGCTGGAAAGTTGCATCTGTCGCAGCTTGAAGGCGCGGGTCACTGCCGATTGGCTTTCATGGAGAAGCAAATAAGCCCCGGCCAGTTTTTCAGCCTCGATCCCCTGGGCAGCTACGACCGACAGCTCGCAGCTTTCTTTGTCGGCCAACCATACCGCACAGCGGTCAATCTGGGGCACGGAAGACAGGTTTTCGGCCACCGCTACCAGGATCTGCTTCAGGTTTAGCGTGGAACTGATGGCGCGTGAGATGTTGTACAGGATGCGCAGCCGGGAAAGGGCCCGATCGGCCTCTTCGGTTGCCATCGCCAGGCGGCGGGTCATGAACTCGGCCTCGACCAGCCGCTTGGCCAGGAGCGCACTGCTGGCCTGGGTAAAAGAGCGGCCTAGCAGGCGCAGGCACTGGTCGAAAACCGGCTCGATGAAAAACATCCGGCTCAGGGCTGCTTCGGCGGCGTAGGTTTGCGACAGGCGTTCCCAAATTAGCTCTTTGAACAGGAAAAAGATGTCCAGCGTATCCTCTAGCTGAAACTCCTCTTCCACACGGGTGACGGCGATCCGCTCCACGACTGTTTCCAGGTAGCCTGTTCCGCCCTCTTCGATGGTCAGGACGAAGGCATGATAAAAGTCGGTGAAGAATTGTCGTTCCAGTTCCTTGGTGGTAGATTGCCGATCGCGATCGCTGCCCCGCGAGCGTACCAGCTTGATCCAGCCGGGCACAATCTGTTGTTCATTTTGGCGCAACCAGGCGACAACTCGTTCTCTCATGGCGGCAAACTCTCTTCCGGTGTAACTGCCTTCTATTTCGTCAAGCGATTGTACAATCCGATTGGCGTTATGGTCATCCCGGCTCAGATCGCGCTTGATCGCGTCGAGGCGCCGAGGATGCGTTCCACGCTTTCGATCAGCTCCTTGGGGGCAAAGGGCTTGGTGATATAGTCATCCACGCCGGCGATATGCAGCCCCAAGACCCGGTCGATCCCCTGAGCCTTGGCTGTGACGACGATGATGGGGATATTTTTCAGCGGTTCCCTGGCCTTGATCTGACGGTATACCTCCCACCCGTCTACGTCGGGCATCATCAGGTCTAACAACACCAGATCAGGAGGGTTTTGGACCATCGCCTCAATGCCTTCCCGTCCGCCAACGGCTCCTTCGACCTTGAAACCGCGCCGTTCCAAAATCAATCGAATCAGATCGATCATCTCTGGATGATCTTCGATACACAGAATGCGTTTCCCGGTCACGTACTACCTCCTGACAGATGCAAGCTTTTTTCAGGGGCGGGTCCGTTGTCGATCCGGCGGACGACAGGCGGCCAGCTCTCAGTAGACCTGTGCTTCTTCTTCTCCCCTCAGCACGCGGAGGGCTCCCTGGGCCAAGGCCAGCATTTCATCTTCCCCTGGATAGACCAGGATCGGCGCAATCCAGTCTACTCGCTCGCGGATCCAGCCGATCAGCATTTCCGAATAAGCTACCCCCCCGGTAAAGACAATGGCGTCTACCAGCCCTTTCAGGACGGTAGCCATGGCGCCGATCTCCTTGGCAATCTGATAGGCCATCGCCTCATAGATCAGGCGGGCGTGTTTGTCGCCGGCAGCAATGCGCTGTTCTACTTCAAGGGCATTATTGGTGCCCAGATGGGCGACCAACCCTCCCTGTCCTGCTATTTTCTTGAACATCTGCTCGTAGGTCAGATTTAGCCCTTCGTAGGGAGCCACGCCAAAACACATCCGTACCACATCACCCACCGGCAGCCCCCCTGCTCGTTCTGGGGCGAAAGGGCCGGTGCCATCCAGAGCCTGGTTGACATCTACCATGCGCCCCCGGCGGTGGGCCGATACGGAGATGCCTCCACCCAGATGGGCTATCACCAGGTTAATCTCGGAATAAGGGCGACCCAGGTCCTGTGCCGCTCGCCTGGCCATCGCCTTCAAATTCAGGGCGTGAGACAGGCTCTTCCGTTCAATTTCGGGCAGGCCTGACACGCGCGCAATGTCGTCGAATTCATCCACGCACACCGGGTCCACGATGAATGCCGGGATGTTGACCCGATTGGCAATCTCAAAGGCCAGCGGCGCCCCCAGGTTTGAGGCATGTTCGCGCTCCTTGTTCCGGCTGCACAGCTCGGCCACCATCTTGTCGTTGACCCGGTAGGTGCCGCTGGGGATGGGCCGCAGCAACCCGCCCCGTCCCACCGTGGCGGACAGGGAGGTGAGCGGGACCTCTTTGGCCTGCAACAGGTTCAGGATCGTTTGCAGACGAAAGTCATATTGGTCGAGAATGTGGGCAAAGGCTCCAATCTCCTGGCTGGAATGCCTCAGGGTCTCAACAAACAAAGGTTGCTCATCTTCGTAGACGGCAACCTTGGTGGATGTTGAGCCTGGATTGATGACCAACAAGCGAAACATGTAGTTCCTCCACGAACGCAGACGAATTATACCTCAAAAGCTCAACTCGCTCAAATTCGGCCAGGGGGTCCACACGCTTTCGACGCCTCTGTCAGTGCCTGGCGGTGCGCAGCAGCACTTCAAGCCCCAGTTCGTGCAGGCATTCGTCGGTTGGCATACTGGTCTCGGCATCCCATTTCATCAGCTCGTAGAAACGACGTTTGAACCAGGCAAAATCCTCATCGCTGATGCCGATGCCGGCAATGGGGCCGTCGGCAAAGGGGGTCATGACCCGCCGGGGAAGTCGGTCATCGGCTGCTGTGAACCCTTCACGCCGGTTGAACAGCCGGGCCAACGTCTGCGCCCGCGCTCCGACGGCCAGCACATCAGAGATGCCATATTCCACACCACTTACGCCGGAGAGGGCTTCGGCCATCTGCCGGTAGTCGTAGCAGTAAAACAGGCAGATCAGCGCACAGTCTGCGAAATGGGCAAAGTTGAGCTCGCGGTAAAAGATCTGGGCCTTGTCCTCGTTCAGCAGGTGTTTGGGCACCGGCCCGACCGGCGTTTCCAGGGCTGTGTTGACCCGCCGCAGCGAGTCGCCGTCACGGGCAAAGGCTGTGTCGTGCATGTTCATCATGTGGTCCGCACCGACCGGGGCCACGGCATACCCGACGCCCATAGCTGGCTTGAGCCGTGGCTCGTGCATTGGCAGCTCCTGGCCCTTGACGGTCAGGTTAAACGGCTCCGAAGCCGGGCCCAGGCGGGCGCTCAGGCGGGCCACTCCCTCGGCCATCAGGTTGCCAAAACCCTGTCGCCGGGCGATCCGTTCCACGGAGCGCACCACCAGATCGCCATCGCCCCAGCGATATTCCAGGCCGTCGGTGTCGGCTGCGGTGAGGATGCCGTTCTCAAAGCATTCCATGACAAAGGCGATCACCATGCCGGTCGAGATGGCGTCCAGGCCGTAGGCGTTAGCCAGCTCGTTGGCTTTGAGCACGGCCAGGTTATCCTCGACCCCACAGCAGGGGCCAAAGGCGGCCATCGCCTCGTACTCGGCTCCGCCATACACCGGGTCGAGGCAGCGGTAGGGGTTCTCATCTTCGTGGGCAAAGACCTGTTTGCAGCTTACCGGGCAGCCCTGGCAGGTATCACGCCCGTGGAGGAACATCTGGTAGTTGCGTTCGCCGCTCAATAGCTCAGGGTGATCAAAGGTGGCCACTCCAAAGTTGCGCACCGGCAACCCGCCGATCTTGGCCAGCCCCGCCAGCCCATCCTGTGTGCCGCGCCCGATGCCGGCTGCGGCCCAGCCCATCCGTTCCTTGTAGTTATCCCCCAGCCATTGGGCGATCGCCGTCACCCGGGCTCGGTCAGCCACCGGGACGGTGCCGGTGCCGCGCACCGCCACCGCCTTGAGGTGTTTGGAGCCCATCAGCGCGCCCAGGCCGTTTCGCCCCGCCGCCCGATTGACATCGTGGATGACGGCGGCGTAACGAACCAGGTTCTCTCCCGCAGGGCCGATCTGGGCTATCCGTACCCGTTCGTCGCCCAGCTCCTGGCGGATGGTGGCCTGGAGCGGGGCAGTGGTCAGGCCCCACAGGTGGTCGGCCGGGCGGATCTCCACCTCGCCGTCGTGGATCCAGAGATAGACAGGCGACGTTGCCCGCCCGCGCACCACCAGCGCATCATAGCCGGCCCGTTTGAACTCGTGCCCCCACCAGCCCCCTACCTCGGAGCTGCCCAGGGCGCCGGTCAGGGGCGACTTGCCACCCACGCCATGCCTACCGGCGCCTGGAAAGTTGGTGCCCTGCATCAGGCCGGGAGCAAAGATGAGCAGGTTGTCGGGGCTGAAGGGGTCGGTGTGCGGTGGCAGATCGCGCAGCAGCAGGTAGGCGACCAGCGCCCGCCCCCCGACCAACAGCCGGTACAGATCGTCGTCCGGATGCTCGACATAAGTTTGGCCGGAAGTCAAATCCACATGCAGAATTTTGCCATGTGCGCCGCCGATCATTGTGTCTATGCCTTTCTACGGGTCTGCTTGGGTGTAGAGCGGATGTATCATAACAGCGACCGGCAGGAATGTCAAATGCGTTCGCGGACCTCTACTCGCAGACCCAATACTTCGCCCAGGAAGCGCCCTTTCTTTTCTGCTGCCCACACTTCAGAGCTGCAGCCGAATGGGCAATCCACCAGTATCACCAGGCGGTCGTCCTCCAGCCATACCTCCAGGTCGCGTACGGCGTCGGTGTGGGTCCGATCCAGGCCGTCGGCCAGGCGGAGGATAGCTCCCAGGATGGTGACAATCTCTTGGTCGTCGCGGTCCAGGGCGGCAAAGCCCTGGTGCTGGGGCTTGGGTTTGGCTCCCCGGTGATAGCGAGCCACGTTGGCTACAATCTGCTTCTCCCGTTCGGTAAGCCCTGGCAGGCTGGCCTCCGTAATCAACCTGTAGGCTGTTTTATGATGCCCCCAGTACCCTTCCACATAGCCGATGTCGTGCAATAGCCCGGCGCAATAGAGCAGGTCCCGGCATTCATCGTCCAGGCCGTGCAGGTCGGCGGTCAGGTCAAAGAGGCGTACCGCCAGCCGGGCATCCTGGCGACAGTGTCCCTCTTCAAAGCCATAGCGCCGGCCCAAAGCGATGCAGGCAGCGAAGGTTTCTTCCATCTGTCGCGCTCCAATTGTGCTGAGCAGATTGTAGCCGTTGTTGCGCTGCCTGTCAAGCCGGTGGAGGGGGCCGTCAGGCCGTGGAACGATTTTGCTAGCCGTTTGTGGATTTGGGGTTTGAGCCGGGTGGTGGTATAGTAGGGGCCAGGTTGAGGGCAAAGATGGGCTGTGTCAAACTGCTGGTTGCTACAAACAACCCCGGCAAAGTGCGGGAGCTGAAAGAGTTGCTGGCCGAGCTGCCGGTGGAGATCACCTTTCCGGCGCGAGAAGGGCTGGACCTGGAGGTTCACGAAACGGGCGGAACCTTTGAGGAGAATGCCCGGCTCAAGGCGCTGGCCTATGCCCAGGCCGGCGGCTTGTTGACCCTGGCCGACGATTCCGGCCTGGAGGTGGATGCGTTGGATGGCGCGCCAGGGGTGTACTCGGCGCGGTACGCCGGCTCAGGGGCCACCGACGCCGACCGCTACCGTAAGTTGCTGGCGGCGATGGCTGACATCCCGCCGGGGCAGCGGACGGCCCGCTTTCGCTGTGTGGTTGCTCTAGCCCAACCCGACGGCGCGGTATATACCGCCACCGGTGTTTGCGAAGGGGAGATCGGCTTTGCTCCCCGTGGCACCCATGGCTTTGGCTACGATCCGATCTTTCTCGTCCAGGGTTTTGGGGGGCAGACGATGGCCGAGCTTGCCCCTGAGGTAAAGAATCGGATCAGCCATCGCGCTCGCGCCGTTCTGGCCCTCCGCCCCGTGCTAGAGCAACTGATCTCCAGGTTCAGCTTTCAGGGGGGCCAGGTCTAGAATCGAAAATCGGCGATTGCCCCGGCCACAGCCTCTGGCTTTTCGATCATGACCATGTGCCCAGCCCCTTCCACCAGGTGCAGAGTGGCGCCGGCGATCTGGTCCCGCAAAAAGATCGAGTACTTGGGCGGAGTCAGCCGGTCCTGAGTGCCGCACACGATCAGGGTCGGGGCGACGATCTCCCCCAGACGGCTCATCACGTCAAAGGCGTCGCAGGCGACGAAATCGCCGTGCAGCACTTGGGGCGGAGTGGTGCCCATCTGCCGGCGGCCCAGTCGTATCATCTCCTGGGGAGCTTCCGGGCCGTAGGCCCACTCGCAGATGATCTGGACCGCGGCCTCTGGATTTTGTAAAATCCCCTCGAGGATGGCCGGTGCTACCCGCAGACGGGCACCTGTGGCTACCAGGCCCAGTCCGGCTACGCGGTGCGGATGGCGTAACGCCACATCCAGAGCGATGCCCCCGCCCATCGAGTGGCCGACCAACACGGCACGTTCCAGGCCGAGTGCTTCCAGGAAGGCGACGACCCAGTCGCCATAGGCCTGGATCGTGTCGTAGCCCATCCCCTCCGACCGGCCATGACCCGGCAGGTCTGGAGCATAGGTGGCCGACCGGGGCAGGTTGCGCACCTGGTAGAGCCAATGCTGGTGGCTGCCCCCTGCACCGTGGAGCAAGACCACCGGCGGCCCCTCGGCCGGCACCGGCCTGTGATGGACATAATGGACTCTGGTTCCTGCTACGCTTAGATAAGGCATGGCGTGATAAGGACGAGAAGGCGAGGAGCCGAGGGCTGGTGCCCATTGCCCTCGGTCCTTGGTCCTTTATCCGGGAAACTCGGTGGGCACGAAGGTGGCGCAGTTGACCAGCTCGGCGGCGGCTTTGGGGAAGCGCATGATCTTGCTCATCGTGCCTTTGAGTTTTAGCTGACCGGTAACCATCCCCTGGATCGGGTCCAGCTTTTTTTCGATGACCTTTCGCCAGGTACCTATCGGGGCGCGGATGACGAACTCGGGGTTCTTTTCGCTGGCGTCGGCCACCGCGCCTGCCGATCGGGCCTCGCCGTGCCACAGGTCAATGTACAAGATCACCGGTTCGGGCACGCCTGGCCCCGGCTCGCAGATAAAGTAAAAATCTCCCTCCCACTTGGCCGCCGATTTGCGGTAGGCCTCGCTTTTGTTGATCTCGGCCATTAGCGCCTTGATCCATTCATCCGACGGGAATTTGTACGCCATATTATCCTCCTTGCTGCTATCTGCTATCTGCCATCTGCTATCTGCTATCTGCTATCTGCTATCTGCTATCTGCCATCCGCCATCTGCCATCCGCCATCTGCCATCCGCCATCTGCCATCCGCCATCTGCCATCTGGATATTGCTCATTGCCGCGGCGAAGCAAAGAGCCGGACATGTCGCTGCGGATCTTTGCCATAGCTGTGGGATACTAGATTGGCCTGGCGTGCCATCTCGTGCTGCAGGCGGCGGATATAGGAGTTCTGTGGCGTCAGGTCCACCGTCTTTTGGCCCGATAGCACTTTACGGATGGCTTCCTCCGTCTCGCGCATGGCCAGAGCCAGGGGGTCCATCTCGGCTATGTCCAGGCCAAAGAGATCGGCCAGGCAGCTTTCCATCTGACTGACGGTGTTGGCGCGCAGGACGTGGACAGGCACGCCCCGCCGCTCGGCATCGCTGATCGGCTGGGGCCGCCGCCGGTAGTAGTTTCTGAGCGTGATCACCACGTCGGCCTGGCGCAAGTCCTCGGTCAGTTCTACCGGCAGGTGTAGGTTCGCCGCTGCCTGCCGGAGACGGTTCTTGCCCACACCGTAGGCATAGACCCGCAACAGCCGCGGCGGTTCGGAGAGGGTGGCCGGCATGGGGTGGAATGGAGCCTCTTCCGGGGTCAGTTGCGGCGGGGCCATGGCCCGCTCGATCTGCACCTTGCCCGACTCGTCACGGTAGCGGATTTCGGGCGGATGGCTCCGGCCACGCAGCAGCGCGTCCACCGAAGCGGCCACGTCGTGATGCACCGCCAGATGCTGCCAGTCTTTGATCTCGATCACTACGTCAAAGGTAGGGGGAGCTTTGCGTTCCAGCACCGTCTTTTGTGTTCCACGCCGCCGTGCCTCTTCATCGCTCAGGGTCACGGCCTGGATGCCGCCCACCAGATCGCACAGGGTCGGGTTCTGGAGGAGGTTATCTAGCGTGTTGCCATGGGCGGTGCCCACCAGCTGAACCCCCCGCTCGGCGATGGTCCGGGCAGCAGCCGCTTCCAGCTCGCGGCCGATCTCGTCAATGATGATGACTTCGGGCATGTGGTTTTCCACCGCCTCGATCATCACTTCGTGTTGGAATTCAGGGCGAGAGACCTGCATCCGCCGCGCCCGACCAATGGCCGGGTGGGGAATGTCGCCGTCACCGCCGATTTCGTTTGAGGTGTCCACCACCACCACCCGTTTCGCTTCGGCCAGGACGCGCGCCGCTTCGCGCAGCAGGGTGGTTTTGCCCACACCCGGCTTGCCCAGCAGCAAGATGCTCTTGCCCGACTCTAGCAGGTCCTTGACAATGTCCACCGTGCCGTACACTGCCCGGCCCACGCGCAACGTCAGGCCGACAATGTCGCCCGATCGGTTGCGGATGCAGGAGATGCGGTGCAGGGTCCGCTCGATCCCCGCCCGATTGTCGGCGGTGAATTCGCTGACGCGGCTGACCACATAGTCAATCTCTTCCCGGGTGACCTCGTGCTCGCTGAGCGTCACCTCGCGGTTCAAGAAACGAGCTTCAGGCTGGCGGCCCAGGTCCAGGACAATCTCCAGCAGATCGTCGCCGTGGTTCTCTCGCCGGATCGCCTCGCGGATCGGCGGAGGCACGATCTGGAGCAGGGCCTCCAGGTCATCGGTAATATTATTTTGCATCTACTCCTCGTCAAACGTCAAATGTGCTCGGTGGCCAGCCGACCGTTTGAGGGCTGAAGCTCTGCTTCGCCGTTGATGCGGAAGGCTGGCGGCACCGGTTCTGCCCCACTTTTCAACACGGGCACCAGTTCCTGGGGGGCTACCTTGACCCAGGCCACGGTGTGTTTGACCATCAGCGAGCGGGTGGTGTACAGTTCAAAGCCAGCAGCAACCAACGCCGCTCTCATGCCACTTTCATACTGCCGCACGTTGCAATAGACCGGTTTCGGCGGTCCGCCGGCCGTCATCGCCAGTCCCCAACGGACAAGAGTGCCGGCCATGGGGTGCCGATCGGGGTGTACCAGCACCCGCAGCCAGTGAGCCAATCCACCGCTGTAGATGATGATGGCTGCCTGGAGGTCATCACCATCCTCGCTGGGTAGCACATAGCGCCGGCAATTCCTGTTCCCGCCGGTTGTCGGGGCGATGCTGCCTTCGGCCTGTCGCACCCGCTGTGGGGTAATGGCCACGCACAGGCGTTGAACGGCGGGCCAATCCTCCGGCTGCTGGGGGCGGATGGCCGGGAGTTCCTCCTTCTGCTGATAAAGCTGCGGCTGAGCCAGGCGGTAGACCTCCTCCCCAGCGTAGAGGGTGAACCCTGCTTGTTGAAACACATCTATCTCAGGCCCCGATTCCGGCAGGTTGGCAAACACACGCTGGATGCCCCGCCCGGCCGCATCGCTGCAGGCGCTTTCCAATAGACGCATCCAGGCATTGACCGTCCGCCGTCCGTGGGCCAGGGCCGGGGCCACATACACCACGTCGGCGGCAGCCTGATGTGGCCGGTAACGGACCTGGATGAACGCCTCCCCATCATAGGGATCGTACAGGACATAGGTTGGCTGCCCCATCGCCTGCTGCGTCAAGAAGGCCAGCCAGGCTTCCCACAACGGCATGTGAGGCTGGGTCAGCGTCCATTGCAGGTCCAGCGAGATACCCTGCCGTTGCAAGCGATAGATGCGCAGGCTATCGCCTGCACTGAACGGTCCAAGCACCAGAACCCCTTGTCCCTTTCCAAGGCCAATTGTACTATTATTTTCCGCTGTTGGCAAGCTTTCAAGGTGCCTGGCACTAATAAAAAAGGCCTCCGCCGCGAGGCGCAGGCCCTTTCTCACTTTCTAATCCCCACATGCACCGCCACAGTACCCAACGACAGCCGTCGGTAATGCACCCCATGCCAGCCGGCCTGCTGCATCACCGCGACGATCTCGTCGGGGGTCAGAAAGGTCGTCAGCGAGTGGGGCAGGTAGGTGTAGGCTGACCGCTGACCGGTGATCAATCCGCCCAGCAGCGGCACCAGGCGGTAGAAATAGAGAGCATACAGGCGTCGCCAGATCGGCCAGCGCGGTTGGGTGATCTCCAGGCAGGCGATCCGACCGCCGGGGCGTGTTACTCGGGCCATCTCGCCAAAGGCGGCGGCAATGTCGGTCACGTTGCGCAAGGCAAAGCCGGTTACCACAGCGTCGAACGTGCTGTCGGGAAAGGGGAGGCGCAGGGCATCGCCGGCTACGAGGGATATTGGGCATTGGGTGTTGGATAGTGGGGGTATGATTTTTTGGCGGGCTAAGGCCAGCATTTCGGGAGTAAAGTCGAGGCCTACCACCTCGGCCTCTGGGTGTTGACGGAGCACTTCGAGGGCCAGGTCGCCGGTGCCGGTTGCCACGTCCAGGATTTTGTGATTGACGATTGACGATTGACGATTGACGTTTGACGTTTGACACCTGACGTTTGACGCTTGACGCTTGACGCTTGACGTTTGACGCTTGACGCTTGACGTTTGACGTTTGACGATTTGCGAGATGGTGTAACGGCGCCAGGCCCGGTCCCGGCCCAGGGTCATCAAGCGGTTCATCAGGTCGTAGCGGCGGGCGATGCGGCCAAACATCTGCCGCACGTAGGCCCTTTTGTTTTCTGGTGACGGCAGAGCTCCCCCCTGCTCCCCTCCTCCCTTGCTCCTTTGTTCCCCTGCCATCAGTCCAACGGCCACAGCCACAGGCCGGTCTCCGGGTCCCGTTCGCGGGCCTGAGGCTTTCCTTTCAGCTCCTGGATAAATACCTCAGCCACGTAAACCTCGGCGGCCAGGAGCTCGCCGGCCGACACTCGGCCCTCGGCGTCGCTCAGCACTGCATACGCATGGAGGTGAAAGCTATCGCCCTGAGGGCTGATGTTGCCACTGCACTCCACCAGGTCCTGGCCGGTCTCCAACACCTGGTGGCGCAGCTCGCCGGTTTCCTGGTCCAGGTGGCCGAGGGTGGCGTTGCGCACCGCCCCGATCACCTTGAACACGCCGAACTGCACGTCGAACTCGCGGCATACGCGATATAGCCCCACCCGCAGGTCCTCGCCGGGTGGCAGGCGCAATATGTAACTTTGGCCTAGCTTGTAGATGAATTTCCTCATTGACTAGCCTCCTTTGGCAGGCCAATTATAGCATAAACCAGATAAATCTTCAAGATTCAACGGTCCTATATTTCGGGTATCTGGCGCAGCAGGCAGCCTGACGACCGCGCTATCGGTTTACCCCCACCAAGGGCAGGTAGATCCGCTGTTCGACCACCATCGGCGTCGGAAGAGGGGCAGGCAGCACCGTGATTTCGGGCAACAGGATACGATCGTCGGCTAAGGGCTGACCGTCGGCGCCGATTGCCGACAGGCGTTTTCCGGTCTCCAGCCGGTACATGCCCACTTCCAGGGGATAGCGGCCCGGCGGTGTAGCCGCAGAGAGCAGGATGGTATAAGGGTCGGCCACCACTTCACCAGGTTGCCACAGGGTGGTGGGATAGGCTCCGCTGCGCGGCGGCCCATCCTTCTGCCCCACGATCTGATTCTCCGGTCCCAGCAGGTGAGTAAAGACCGAATAACTGATGTTCATCGGCTGCAGGGCCTGCCAGTAGAGTGTAAACGAGACTACCTCACCGGCCTGTACGGTGTCGGTCTCCAGGGTGTAGCCCAGGAAGCGGACTCGCTCACCGAGGGTGACCAGCATGGGATGAGCGATCGAAAGCCCGGTGGGAACGGGAATCGGAGTGGTGGCAGCGCCAGATTCTTGCGCTATCAGCTCAATGGTGCCCAGGGTCAGGCCGGCCCCTTGCCGGTCAAAGAGGCGGGCGGCAGCCGCGCCCAGGCCGTTGCGTTGCAGGGGAGGTTGTGGCCACAGCTCTATCTGATAGCGCCCGCCGGGTGCTTCTTCTGGCAGCAATAGCCAGAACTGCCCCTTGAACCTGTCTCCGGCCTGCCAGCGGTCGGCAGGGTAAGAATCGCCGGCCGGACGTATGAGCAGATCTTGCCAGACCTTTCCCCCGGTGTCTACCACCCGCAGGTGGAATTGTGCGTCGGGCAGTGCTCCTCGGCGTGCCTGCCAGTAGAGCGTCACGCCCAATCGCCCGCCATCGGAAAGCTGGGTTGGGACCAGGTCCGCTCCCAGCAGTTCCAACCCGGCAAAGCTTGCTCGCCGTTGCTGCGTGATCCCCAGCTCGTCCAGGTTGGCCGGTTCAGCGGCCCGTAGCACCTCAACCGTGCCCAATAACACCCGGTCCCCCCGGTTGTTTTCGGCCGGTGCCAGGAGGGGCGGGATCGCCGGGCCTGGATCTCCCTGGCAGCCCTTGTCGGTGGGCCGGCTGATCAGGACCAGTTCCAACTGGTAGATGCCGGGTGGGGTTCCGGGGTGGATCAGCATCTCGCGTTCGTCATATAGGAGCAGGCCGGGTTGCCATTGCCACATGGGGTACAGGCTGTTGAACGGACACTGCTCACCTTGCCCCCACACGTGGCCCTCGCTATCCACCAGGCGAAGCTGTATGCTGGCTTCCTCGGGGATAAAGTCATCCACGGCCCAGTATAGCTGGACGTGCAGCAGCCTGCCCGGCTGCGGTGACGAGAGAAGCTGATAACCCCGCAGCCGCAGCGATGGGCTATAACGGACCTCTACCGGCTGGGCGTCGGTGGGCAGGTCGGGCAGTGAGGGCCAGGAACGCTGGTAACAGGCGGCCAGCACAGCCGTGGTATGGCTCTCGAACGGCTTGTAATCCAACAAGAAGGCGTTGTCGCTCAGCCAATTTTGGGGCAGTCGTCGTCGGTCGCCCCATGCCGGTGTGGTTGATAGGGCCAGCCACACGCGGTCGTATTGGTCCAGCAGCTCCTGTAGCCGGGCGATAGTTTCCTGCCGGGACCCTTTTAGCAACGGCAATCCAATCCAGGGCACGTCACTGCTGGCATAGTACTCATATAGCTGGGCGATGTGCGGCGGGTTGACCACCACCACATCGCCGGGACGCACATGTTCTCGCAGATAGGCACCCCACTCACGGTGGTGTTCCTTGTCATAAACAGGATCGGTAAAGTAGTTGTGGGTAGAATAAATGACCCCCGCTGCCATGACCGAAGCGGCAAGCAGCGAAAAGCAAGAAGCAAGGGTTTGTAGCTTGCGGCTGGCGGCTCGTGGCCGGGTGGTCAGGCCGGCCGCCACCAGCAGGTAAAAAGGCGGGGTGATCAGGATCAGGTGGCGGCTGTTCATGTAGACCGGTTGCAGGTAGGAGAGCAGATAGACACAGATTGCCGGGATCAGCAGGTAGCCGGCTAGCGTCCAGCCGGCACGGCGCCGGCTTCCAGAAGCACCCGGCCCGATCAGGCGGATAAAACCCAGGATAAGAAACAGCAAAAAGACCAGATCGATCGCCACGACATACCAGTTGGCAATGTCTACCGATAGCCCCAGGCTGAAGGAGTTGAGCAGATCGCGTGCCAGTTCCAGCATGGGGATAAAGCGGAACCCTTCCCGGTTGGTGGCGTGGGGCAGGGCGATAATCACATAGGCCAGCGCCAACATCGTGACGCCGACCAGGGCGGCGATGGTTGTCGCCAGCACCCGACGTCGCACCCTTTGCTGCAACAGAAGGACTATCAGCTCGAAAAATTGGAAGGCGATGAGCAGCAAGCCCAGATAGTGGGTGAGCGCGGCACAGGCAGAGGCCAGGACGCAGGCCCAGATCCGGCGTCTTTGGTGGCGGATGGGCGTGGAGCCGGATAGGGGAAAAAAGGAGCGGATAAAGCAGTAAAAGGACAGCAGGCTCAGAAAGGCCAGCAACGCATACATGCGCACTTCCTGGCCGTACCACAAATACATCGGCGATAGAGCGCCCAGGGCAGCAGCCGCCAGGCCGGTTTTTTCGTCCACCAGCCGGCGGCCGGTCGCATACAGCAACGGCACGATCAGCACGATGGCGGCCAGCGAGGGAAGGCGCAACGCAAATTCGCTCTGGCCGAACAGTCGTACTGCCAACCACAGGACGACAAAGTACAAGGGGGGATGATTGTCAACGGTGACAACGCTGTTCACTGTATCGGTGATAATGATCTGGTTGGACAGCACAAAAGTCAGGTTCTTACCGGCGCGGTAGAGGCTCAGGCTTTCATCCCACCACAGGCTCTTGCTTCCCAGCGCCCAGATGCCCCGGCCAAAAGCCAGCAGGATAAGAACAGCCAATATCCAATCTCTAATACCCCTATGTCTGCTATCTGAATTCAGTGATTTGCTGTTCATTAGATATTGGAGATTAGAGATTGGGCTGTCCCTCACGCCAGAGCTGCAGGCGCACCCGGACCAATTCCCGGAAGGCACGGGTGATGACCTTGATATTGGCGCCGGTCTGTTTGCCCGCTACCCGCGGCCGGTGGGTGACCGGTAATTCGGCAAAGCGATAGCCGGCCCGTTTGGCCCGAACCAGCCACTCGATGCTAAAGGTCGCACCCCGCGACGCGATCTTGGGGGCCAGCTCCTGGATGATTCCCCGGCGGAACAGTTTGAAGCCGCAGTCTACATCGCGCACCGTATAGCCGAACAGGAGGGTGCACAGCATGGACCAGCCTTTGCCATAGAGAACCCGCAAGAAAGGGTCACGGCGGGGGGCACGGTAGCCGGCGATCAGGTCGGCCTGGTCCATCAGGGGCACAAACCGCTCCAGTTCACTCAGGACGAACTGGCGGTCGGCGTCGGTGTAAAAGATCCAGTCCTTGCTGGCGCTGGTAAAGCCGCTAAAGACGGCTGCCCCAAAGCCCTGGTTGACCGGATGTTGTACCAGCCGCACGTGCGGGTTGTTGGCCATCACGCGCCGGGCGACGCCGGCTGTATCGTCGCGGCTGCCGTCGTCCACGATAATGATCTCGAAATCGTCGGTTACCGCTTGCAACGCCTGAGTGGCCTCGGCTACCAACGGTTCGATGTTGTCAGCTTCGTTGTAGGCCGGTAAGACTAGTGAGATGCCGGGCATGGCTTTCTCCGTATCAGATCTAGCTTTTTCCAGCGCGACAGCCGCTTGATGGCCAGCTCGCGCTGCTGGGCCTGGCGGCGGGTAGGCCACTCTTCCTGGTAGACCAGGCGTACTGGCCGCCGCGCCTTGCAATAGGCTGAACCCCGGCCGGCATTGTGCGCCTGCACCCTGGCTTCCAGATCGGTGGTCCAGCCGGTGTACAGGGTTCCGTCATTGCAGACCAGGATGTAGACAAACGGCATCTATGAGCCTCTTTTTTCCTTCTTGGGTTGCTTGTGCCACAGGCCGCCCAGGAGAGCATCGGCCAGAAAGCTGGACCCGCGAGGCATTTCCGCCGTCGGCAGAACCTCCCACAGCCCTGCCTGTCGGTCCTGGATCCATTTCTGCCGCTCCTCCATAGCCGCCTGAAACCGCTGGGTGATGGCCTCAGGCTCATTTTCGATCAGCATCTGACGGATGGCGGCCAGCGATGCCGAAAAATTGTCGATCCAACGCACCAGATTGTCGCGATTAGCCGCCAACAGATCGCTATAGACCGTCGGATCGTTCGAGGCCAGGTGTGTGCCGGTCTCGAAAGCGGTGCCTGCCACTTTGCGCAGCTCTCGCCAGGCGGGTTGGCAGAGCATCGTGTCCAGCAGCGCCAGGGCCAGGAGGGCGGGCAGGTGCTCAACCCCGGCCAGCATACCGTCGTGTTCCACGGCGTCAACATACAGCGGTTGGGCTCCCAGGATGGCGACCAGATCGCTGGTCAGCTTGACCGCCTGATCGGTGGCTGTGGGTGATGGGATCAGGCAAAACAGGCCGTTCTGAAACAGGTTGGCGCGTGCTGCTTCCAGACCTCCCTGTCTTTCTACGCTCTGGGCGATAATCGGGTCTCCTCCCACAAAGTGGACCTGATCGGGCAGCGCTTCGGCGGCCCAGGCCATGACCGGCCCCTTGAGGGTGGCGGTATCCATGACAACGCAGCCGGGTTGCAGGTGGGGGCCGATGGCCTGCAGTGTTGGCCGAATGGCGCTCAGCGGCGTGGCCAGGATGATCAGGTCAGCCTGCTCGCAGGCCGAGATCAGGTTCCAATCGGTCTTGTCTACGGCGCCCAGTTGCTTGGCCTTTGGGCCGGCGTTCGGGTCTTTGTCGTGCCCAACCACTGCTGCTGCCACACCGGCCTGCCGGAGGGCCAGGCCGATGGATCCGCCGATCAGCCCCAGGCCCACGATGGTGACGCGCGGTTTGGATCTGTTCACTTTTGCTCCTCGTTACTGCCAGCCTATCCTCCCGCAGGCCGGTAAACCGGTTGAAATCTGGGGCTTGCAGCGCTTCCTCCGCTTTCTGCCCGAAACCGCTGTCAAGCCTGCGGGAAGATGGGCGGTTACCTTTCTACTTTAATTCACACTGTCGGCGGCTTGCAATGCTGCCAGCAGTGGGTCGTCCGCCGGGTTGGCGGGGTCCTCATGGCGGCGGATCAGCTCTGCCGTCTGAGGTGAACAGCCGGCTTTCAAGGCCAGGTCGGCGCCGATGGCGGCGTGGTGTAGTTGCACAAAAAAGGGCTGCTGCCAGACACGCTGGCTTTTCTGCTGCCGGCCAAGTCTTTCCAACAGGCTGGGCCAGAAGGCGCGCATCAACACCACAGCCACCCGGTGCCACAGCCGCAGCTTCCCTGCCTGGTGGCCGGTCTTGCCGATGTCGTGCAACAAGGCTGCTGCCATAAGATCGTGATTGGTATATCCCCTTTTCTGCAGCGTGTCCAGCACGTTGAGCGCGTGTTGTTGATCATAGCGGGGCATTGCCTGGAAAAGGTCTGCTGCAGCCGGTGGCAGGTAACGTCGTACCTGCTCGGCGTCCTGTGGCTCAATCCAGGCACTTGCGGCCCGGAAGAACTGCCGCACCCGATAGATGGCCGACACAGCTCTCAACCAAAGATTAGATTCAGGATCGCCCGGATGGGGCCGGACATGAGCCAACTCAGCGGCTTCACCGGCGAGAACCAGCTTAGCGAGAGCAAGGCCAGAAGCAGGACAGGCCCGTAAGGGGCCAATCGATCCAGGGCATTGACCCATTCACGTGCCTGGCGGGTGCGAAGGGTGGACAGAATTCCCTGGACGACGCTAAAGCCATCCAGGGGTGGCAGCGGGATCAGGTTAAAGATCGCCAGGCTCACGTTGGTGATCACCATCTTGTAGAGGAACAGCCACACCGGCGCCGGCAGATCCAACCTCAGCCGCAATGGAACGGCAAAGAGCACCCCCAGCACCAGGTTGGAGAAGGGGCCGACTGCTGCCGTCAGCCCCATCCCTGCCCGGGGATTGCCCCGCAGGTTGTAGGGGTTAACCGGCACCGGCTTGCCCCATCCGATCCCCCAGCCGCTTATTGACATAAAAACAATCATCAGCGCCCCCAAGGGGTCAAAGTGGGCCAGGGGGTTCAACGTCAGCCGTCCCAGATTGCGGGCCGTTGGATCGCCCATCTCGTAGGCAGCCCAGGCATGGGAGAACTCGTGCACGCTGATCGAGATCACCAGCGCCAGCAAAAAAAAGACCGTTTGGATCGGGTCGAACATTACTCTCTCCTCACTAACTCGGCAATGTTAGATTCGGGCTTGACCTCTCCTACCCCCTCCCTCAGGGATGGGAACGGGTGAGGTAGGCACCGTACGTTCAATCTAACAATGTCAAGCTAACGACGACCTATTATAGCACAGTTTGGGCCACGGGGCGAAACTGGAGGGTGGGAAAGGCGGGATCAGGGGCGGTGCATCTCGGCAAAGGCGGCGAACCATTCCGGCAGGTCGGCCCAACGTTCCTCCCGCTGCCGACGGCGTTGGGCAGCCTGGTAGGCTGACAAGCGGCGAAAGATCTCGGCCTGCACCTTTTTGGGGTCCCGCACATACTCAAAATCCAATCGGCCTTCGGCACCTGCGGTGTAGATTATGACTGTGCCGTAATTGAGAAGGGTAGCGATGGGGTTCGGAATGTCAAAGCTCACATTTTGGACCTTGTCAAAGGTCGTCTCGGTGCGTTTGGTACGGAAACCCAGGGGCAGCTTTTCGATGTCAATCAATCGGTCGTTGGTCACGGTGTACAGGTCATTGCCCCAGTTAGCCCAGTTCCACCACAGCCAGAGTGACGATGGAAGAAGGGCAACCAACAGCGGCAGGATGATCTCAATCCGTTTCGGCTGCGCTTGAATGAGATAGAGAATCAGCAGGGCCAGCACCCCAATGATAGCCGCGACAGGCATCCAGATGCGGCTGAGGAGCCGAATCCAGTGCTTGCGCCAGGTAACCTGATTGTCGGTCCGGCTTTCGATCCAAAAGAGGGGCTGCAGACTCTTGCGATAGATGCGGCTCAAGAGCCCTGGGCTGGAAGGTTGTGAGGCAGGTGGTGCGGCGACCGGAATAGCCGGCCGGGGCACAGTGGGGCGAATACCGGCCCCGACGCTTGCTTCCAACCTCTCGCGGATGGCGCGACGCGTCTCCAGGCGCTCACCGGCATGAAGCCGGTTTACCTGTTCAAAGATCAATTGTTGCACCTGCCCCGGGTTGGCCACATAGTCAAAGGTCACCCGGGTGACGCCTGCTGCGGCGGCCGTATCAATCACCAGATTGCCAAAGCCAAAGAGGTTGCCGACCAGTAACTGCTGGATATTGACGTTTTGCACCTTGTCGAGGGGGGTCTCGTCGCGGCGTTCGCGCACAAACAGCACCTTTTCCCGGTGGGCTACCCGCTTGGTGGTGACAATGTAATAGTCGTTTAGCCAGTCAACAAATTGCCATGCCGTCCACATCACGGCGATACCCAGGATGAGGAGGTTGATGGTGTGTATCCACGTCCGCCACAGAGGAGGTAGCTTGGGGATGAGGGTCAGCAGGAAAAACACCACTGTCAGGAGCGGGAAGGTCAGCTTGCCCATCAGCACAAACCAGTGGCGACGTTGCCGGAAGACGATCTGTTCGTCCTGGTCCAGCCAGGGCAACCGCCGGGCTTGCTGCCGGACCCTGATCTCTTTGCGTGGGGCCAGTTTGCTTTTGAGTTCCGGGTGTTTGGCCAGGCACAGGTCGAGATCGGACCGGGTCAGGTAGAACCAGTTGGTGCGGGTTGTGCTCTCGACGGTGACGTCGCGGGGTTCTTTGAGGAACAGGGCAGATTCGCCCACAGCCCTGCCTGCCAGGAGATAATCGCGAGGCCGCTGTTTTCCCTGCTCATCACGGCTTCGGATGATGGCTTCTCCTTTGTACAAGATATAGAGCGTCGGGTCCACTTCGCCCTGATGGTAGAGGACGTCGCCCGGCCAGAGGCTGGCCAGGCCTACATACCCGGCCAGTACCCTTTGTTCTTCATCCTTCAGTTTGGAAAAGGCATTTACTTTCCGCAAGAAGCTCAGGAGATCCGGGGGCTGTTCCAGAGCCTTCTGGAACCTGGGTTGGAGCTTTAGTAACCAGTTGAGATGATAAGCATCAAGGCGGAGGAGGTTGGCGTCGGTAACAGCCTGGACGGTGGCGCGGCGGGGTTTGTTCTCCAACAAGTCCTGGTGACCAAAAAAGTTGCCGGCGGTCAGGTAGCTGACCTCGCCTTCTTTGACCTGACCGGTATCAATGACATAAAAGTACTCTGCTGCCTCATCCTGGCGAAAAATCGTCTGGCCGGCCGGATAGTGGGCCTCCCGCACCAGATCGGCGATGTGGAGCAGTTGCTCTTTGGTGAAACAATCGAACAGGGGGATGCTCAACAGGCGGTTCACCACGGCGGTGCGCTGTAGCCGCTCCTTTAGCTGGGGAAGCAGGCCCAACATGGTGTAAAAGTCGTCTGCACTGATGCACAACAACTTGGCATTGCGGAGTACGGTGGCGGTCGCCCGCCGGGCCGTCCGGTTCAACAACGACACGCGGCCCACGTAATCGCCGCTGGAGGCGCGTCGCTTGAGGATGGTCTGGCCGCCCGGATCTTGGCCGACCTCCTCAATCATGCCACTTTCTACCAGGTAGAAAAAATCGGGTTCCTCGCCCTGTTTAAAGAGGATATGGCCGGCGGGAAACTCTTTTTCTGTCACGAACGGGTTGACGCGGTTCAGAAGGTCCTCAGGCGAAAAGCCCTGGAAAATCCAGAATTGTTGCAGACGGCTGACGGCATCCTGGACGTTCTGAATCGGCATTCTTTATCCCTCTGGCATTGTGTCCCCTACTTGTAGTTGCATCTTACCATGTCCCTCAGGCTTTGTCAACCCTTTCAGGTGGACAGCGGACAGAGTTTGGGGTATAATCGCTCCGAGTAGATTGCAAATAGCAATGGGCTTGGGGGGATTCATGTTCAGCTATAACCATGAGCACAAAGGAGAGCTCGAGATCACATGGGAACAGTTTGAAGCGCTGTGTCGAACTCTGGCGGTTATGGTTGCCGGTTACGATCCGCAGGTTATTGTGGGCATTGCCAAGGGTGGATTGATGCCTGCCACCATCCTCGCTTCTCTCCTGCGTCGGGAGTTCTATCCCATTCGCCTGTCGCGGCGGCATAACGACCAGGTGGTTCGGGAGACGCCGGAGGTGCTGATGGGGCCGCCGCCGCTTATCGCCGGCCAGCGGGTGCTGCTGGTGGACGACATGATCGGCACGGGAAAAACGCTCGAGATCGCCCGGCAAGCCTGCCTGGACCAGGGGGCAGCCGAGGTGCGGACTGTCAGCCTGGCGGCGCATAGCTTTAGCCAACGCCCCGATTATGTTGCTCTGATTAGCGATGCACTGATCATCTTTCCCTGGGACCGTGAAGTGTTACACGAGGGCCGCTTTGTGCCTCATCCTGAATATGAAGCCCATCGGTACCCTGCGTAGCCCCTGCCCCTGCCAAAAATGACAAGCAATGCCTGTTGTGGTATACTGGGCCAATCGTAGCTTGACAGTGTCAGGTTTGCCATCTGCGGGATAAGGAAAGGCGACGATTGTGCGTATTTTGTTGGTAAACCCCAAATCCAGGCTGCCGATTGACACCCGCGTCTCGCCGTCGCTGGGGCTGGCTTATCTGGCCGCCGTCTCGGAGCAGCGCGGCGATCAGGTGCGGATCTATGACGGCGACGTGGAGGATAGCCCGCTGGCCGCCGTCGTCCGCGAGTTTGCCCCTGAGGTGGTGGGGATTACCGCCAACACCACCCAGATTACCGCTGCCTGGCGTGATGCCGAGTTGGTCAAGTCGCTGTGCTCTGTGCCCGTGGTCCTGGGCGGTCCACACCCCACCGCTCTGCCGGAGGAATCGGCGGCTAAACCGTTTGTGGATGTCGTGGTCCGTGGCGAGGGAGAGGCTACCTGGCTTGAGCTGCTCGGCAGGTTGGATGGCTTTCTCCAGGCCCTAACCTCTGACTTCCAACCTCCCCTTGCCGGGATCACCTATCGGAATGGCGTGGGCGCGGTCGTCAGCACCCCTGACCGGGCGCCGATTCCGGCCCAAGATCTGGATCGAATGCCCTTCCCGGCCTGGCATCTGTTCAAATTGGAGCGGTACACCAACCTTCAACCGACGGTGGATCAGGTGCATGGTCCCAGCTTGCCAATCCTTACCTCGCGGGGCTGTCCCTACCGCTGTACCTACTGCTCGCAGATCGGCCCCCGGCGCTGGCGGAGCCGGTCAGTGGAGAGTGTGGTTGCTGAGTGGCGCTGGCTGGTGCGGGAGCAGGGTGCGGCGGAGATCGGCGTGCTGGATGATTCCTTTAACATCAGCCGCCAGCGGGTGTTGGACATCTGCCAGCGGCTGGTGGACGAGGGGTTGAACCATGTGCCCTGGATCATGATCAACGGCATCCGGGCCAACATTGCCGATGAAGAGGTGTTGGGAGCGATGAAGCGGGCCGGCTGCGTCCGCGTGGCCTTTGGTGTAGAGAGTGGCAATCAGGCTATCCTCGATTCGGTGGTAGATAAGCACCTGACGCTGGACCAGGTGCGGGCGGCGTTCAAGGCGGCGCGGGCGGTGGGGTTGGAGACCATTGGCTTTTTCATCATCGGGCTGCCGGGTGAGACCGAGGCAACAATGGATGACACCATCCGCTTTGCCTGCGAGTTGGACCCGCTGGTGGCCAACTTTTCCATCGCCACGCCCTTTCCCGGCACCGACATGTACAAGACGGTCAGGGCGCAGGGGCGCATCCTGGCCGAAACTTGGGACGATTTTGTGTTCTTTGAGGGCAAAGCGCGCTTTGAGATGCCGGGCCTGCCGGCCGAACTGGTGGAACGCAAGTGGAAAGAGGCCTATCGCCGTTTCTACCTGCGCCCCAGCCGCATCGCCCGGACGCTTTTGCGCAAGGAGACCTGGCTGCGCCTGCCGCGCATGGCGCGCATGGCCTGGCGGACGGTGGTGGGATCCTGAACTGTGATTCTTTGTTCCCAAAGTAAGAGGCTATGAGTGAAGACAAGATCAGATGCAGCGTAGGCATCACCGCCTATAACGAAGAAGCCAACATCGGACGGTTGTTGCAGGCGATCCTCGACCAGCGGCTGTACGAGGTCGAGATCACCGAAATCCTGGTTGTCGCCTCCGGCTGCACCGACCGCACGGAAGAGATCGTGCGCTCCTACATGGAAAAGGACCCACGGATTCGGCTCTACGTCCAGGAGCGGCGGGAGGGCAAGACCTCGGCCATTAACGTCTTTCTGGCCCACGCCAGGGAAAAGATCTGCGTCCTGGAAAGTGGCGATACACTCCCCCGCGAGGATACCATCGAAAAGATGGTGCGCATGTTCCGTGACCCGGCCGTGGGCATGACCGGGGCGCACAAGGTGGCGGTCAATACGCCCGAACATATCGTCGGCCTCTTGTCGCACCTGCGCCTCAAGCTGGAGCATCAGCTCTGCCTGGAGATCCCCCGCCTGGGGGAGCTAATCGCTTTTCGCAAGGTGTTCGACCAATTGCCCCTTGATGTGGCAATGGACGAAGCATTTGTCGAGGCGCTGATCGTCCGGCGAGGGATGCAGGTCCGCTATGCGCCTGACGCGGTGGTCTATAGCATGGGGCCGCAGACGGTGGGTGACTTTGTCAAGCAACGGCGGCGCAACTATGCCGGCCACCTTTACCTGAGAGACAAGTATGGCTATCAGGTTTCCAGCCTGCAGAACACACGGGTGGTGCGCATCGCCCTGGAGGAGGTATGGGGCGCGGTCCGGTTGGTGTGGACCTTGGGGGTCCTGGCTGTGTTGGAGCTCTATTCGCGGTTGCTGGGAGCGTGGGATTATCACGTGAAAAAGGAAAAGCATGTCGTTTGGGACATGGCCTGGAGTACCAAGGACCCCGGTCAGGGGCTGGAAAAAAGAGAAAAGCTGCTAAAGACAGATGAAAGATAAGCTGCTGGCCGTTCTAAAGATAGCGATCAGCCTGGGGCTGATCGCTTATATCGTCACCCGCCCTACCATTCTGCAAGCCGACTGGCGTTCTATCTTGACCGGCCTGCGTGCCTGGCCCTGGTTGGCCGCGCTTGGGATCTATTTTACGGCCATTGGCTTTAACGTCCTCAAGTGGCAATACCTGCTCCGCACCGTGGGCGTGGCGGTGCCCTATCGCAACCTCTTCCGACACAATCTGGTGGGCCTCTTTTTTGCCAACTTGCCCCTGAGCATGGTTGGCGGCGACATCGCTCGCGGTTGGGACCTGGCCCGCCACACCGAGGGGCAGGCCGCGCCGGTGGCGGTCTCGGTGTTGGTGGACCGGCTGGTCGGCCTGGCCGCCTTTCTGGTGGCGGCGGTGGCGGGCCTGGCCTATGCTATCGCGGGGTTGGGGCGTTCCGACCTTACCTGGCTGATGTATACCGTGGCTCTGCTCCTGATCGTCTTTGCTCTGGCCTGTGCTGCGCTCATGAGCCAGCGCCTGCGCCGGCTGGTGGAACGGATCGTGGGCTGGGGGCCGCTGCGCCGCTTTTTGCCTCTCTATCAGAAGCTATCCGATTCGGTGCAGCTCTACCGCACCCACGCCGGAGCGTTGGTGGTGGCTTTTGTGCTGGGGCTGGTGACGGTGGCCGCAACCTGCGTCGTCAACTACCTGGCTGCGGTGACGGTAAATGCCGATGTGCCCTTTGCCTGGGCCTGTGTGCTAACCCCACTGACTCCGTTTGCCCTTTACATCCCTTCCATTGCCTCTGGGTTGGGGGTAAACCAGGCGGTGTTTGTCGCCCTGTACCACAACCTGACCGGCCTGATCTCCCAGGCGCCGGCCCTGGCCATGTCGCTGGTCATGCAGGTGACCATCTATGTCGCCAGCCTGCCGGGCGCTGTTCTATGGTGGCAGAGGCGAACAGGGCGCGGTTAGCAAAACCGTGCCTGCGATAGGCCACCGATTGGCACGGTTCAGCAGGTTGTTGGGCCGATAGAGCGAGAAAGGCCGGGCACACTGCCCGGCCTTTGCTCTCGTATCCTCTTGGCCCTGATGTCATTTGGGTGGCAATTGGGCGATCAGTTCCTCAATCCGTTGTAGCTTCTCGAACAGCAGCGTCCAATGGGCCGGCAGCGAGGGCGGCGTGGGCGTTGGCGGCGTTGGCGGCGGCGGCGTGGGCGTCGGTGGCGTGGGCGTTGGCGGCGTCGGCGTGGGTGGCGTGGGCGTTGGCGGCGTCGGCGTGGGTGGCGTGGGCGTCGGCGCGCCTGCGGTAAAGGTGACAAAGGTCGTCCCATCTTTCATCTGCACGGCAAAGCTCTGGTCCAGGAAGGTCAGCTTGTACTGCACCGGGTGCGGGGCCACGACCTCGAACCCGCCCGGTCCGTGCTCCGGCTTGGAGCCGCTGGTGACGGTGGTGGCGTTGCCCCACGGGTCGGTGACGGTCAGGGTGATGCCGCTGCGGGGGAAGGTGCCGGCGATGATCCGCGTGCCGGGGCGGTATTCCACCTTCATCTGCCAGGCGGCTGGTGGCGTGGGTGTGGGCGGCGTCGGCGTGGGTGGCGTGGGCGTTGGCGGCGTCGGCGTGGGTGGCGTGGGCGTCGGCGCGCCTTCGGTAAAGGTGACAAAGGTCGTCCCATCTTTCATCTGCACGGCAAAGCTCTGGTCCAGGAAGGCCAGCTTGTACTGCACCGGGTGCGGG